>ENA-OSEO01005467-OSEO01005467.1-sediment-metagenome-genome-assembly--contig:-NODE-5467-length-12199-cov-3.305313_pt1 | contig 12199 bp, 11 predicted proteins | sample MGYA00237883_ERZ534232 | MGnify/ENA metagenome assembly ERZ534232
AACCCTTTCCTGCCAGTTTCTCAATGGCACCGTCCAGGGGAGCCGATCCAGCCCCATCTTCCGGATCCCCTGGATCAATGCCCGCCCCACCTGCTCCGGATCCGGCGTGGCAAGCGGGTCGTCCTTCAAAACCAACGCGCCCAGGCACCGCTGCTGCCGGGCCGAGACCCCCTGGATCCGGTCGTCCCAGAAGATTTCGGCGCGGGATTCGATCCGGCCGCTGAAATGGTTCTCCAGGTCGACGGCTTGCACCGGCGCGGCCAGAAAAATCCGAGCATCGGTTTCCCCGGCGTTCAGGTGAGCGGCAACCAGGAAGGTATGCACGGCAAGCGGATCGCCTTGGGGAAGAAAAGCCCCCCGGCCCCCCGAAAGCAGATACCGCGCCGCAATTCCCGGCCTTCTCCGGCCGATCCGGTCGGGATAGGCAAAGGCGAGAAGAAGCCCGGCGGGGGTAAGGTCCTGTTCATCCCGGGTTTGTGCGACCCCGTCAATCTCCCGCAGAAACCGCCGGGCGGTCTTTTCCACCTGTCGGCAGGTTTCCCAATCGATCCCCCTTTGATCAGCCGCGGCACCCTTTGGCCCCGAGCGGAGCACCTCCAGCCGGGAGGTCAGATCCGCGTCCCGGCCCCCTCCATCGCGAAACAGGTCCCGCTCGCCGAGCAGGGCGGCAAGCTCGCAGGCCAGCCTTCCCCTGCCCAGGGACGCCCCCTTGAGGATCATGTGGGAAAGCCGGGGATGGAGCCCGAATCCGGTCATCTTTTTCCCATGGGGCGTGATTCTCCCCGCAGGATCGATGGCTTCCAGACCCACCAGCAGCTTTTTGGCCTGGGAAAAGGCCGCTTCCGGAGGCGGGTCGAGCCAGCGGAGAGTGTTCGGGTCGGAAACCCCCCATAGGGCCAGCTCCAGGGCCAGTCCGGCCAGGTCCGCTTCGAGGATCTCCGGCCGGTTGAAGGCCACCAGCCCCTGATGGGTGAAGGGATCCCAGAGCCGGATGCAGCGGCCTTCCTCCAGCCGGCCGGCCCGACCCCGACGCTGGTCGGCCGATGCCCGGCTGACCCGCACGGTCTCAAGCCGGCTCATGCCGTTTGCCGGATCGAACCGGGAGACCCGCATCCATCCGGAATCGACCACCACCCGGATCCCCTCGATGGTCAGGCTGGTTTCGGCGACCGCGGTGGCCAGAACGATCTTTCGTTTACCGGGCGCGGGCGCACGGACGGCCGCATCCTGGATGTCGGTGGGAAGCTCCCCATGCAGGGGGAAGATGTCCGCATCTTTTCCCGGAACCAGTTGCCGGAGCAGGGATCCGGCCCTTTGGATCTCTTTTTTTCCGGGAAGAAAGACCAGAACGCTTCCCTCCTGTTCGGATACGGCCCGGGCCGCGGCCCTTGCAGCCTCCTGGACGAAATCGACCGGGGGTGATCCCTGCCGGTACCGGGTCTCCACCGCAAAGCTTCTTCCGCCGGCCCGGACCACCGGCGCCCCGCCGAGGAGCCGGGCCACCGGCTCGCAGTCCAGGGTGGCGGACATCACCAAAATCCGCAGGTCAGGACGGAGGACGGATCCGGCCTCCAGGCAAAGGGCGAGGCCCAGGTCCGCATGAAGGCTTCTTTCGTGGAATTCATCGAATATCACCAGCCCGACCCCCTCCAGGGAAGGGTCCGACTGGAGATACCGGGTGAGAATCCCCTCGGTCACCACCGCGATGCGGGTATCCGGCCCGATCCGCCGATCCATGCGCACGTGGTGGCCCACGGTCTGTCCGGTGTCTTCGCCGAGGCTTTCTGCCATAAAGCGGGCCGCCGCCCGGGCGGCAAGCCGCCGGGGCTCCAGCATGACGATTCTTTTGCCGGAAAGCCAAGGTTCTTCGAGCAGCAGCAGGGGGACCCGGGTGGTCTTTCCGGATCCGGGGGGCGCCTGCAACACCGCGCCTCGTTCCGAAGCCAAAACCCGCCGCAGCTCCCCCATGACCTCATCGACGGGCAGCGCGGCACGCAAACCATCCTGAATCATGGGACGCACAGGGGGCGTATTGAACAGTTGAACATAGTCAATGCATTGAGTTCCGGATTATAAGGCCGATGTATTCCATACCCGAAGGGTGAGTTTTCAAATGCAAGGGGATTAATGCGTATGAACAATTTGATCCAACGTCTCAACAACCCACTGATTTAGGCTTTTACCCTCTGCTGCAGCCCTTGCTGAAATTTCAGCATGCAGATTTGGGGGGACTCGCAAATTGAATTTGCCAGAATAATCCTTGTATGGTTCGATGCCTTTTTCCTTACAGACATCTAAAAATACCTTCAGCGATTTTTTGAATTCCTTGCGCAACTCATCCGGTGTTCTCCCGTAAAAATCAGCACCACCGTTAAGCCCCAATATTTCCCCCCGGAACATATCGATCCCGGGGTCGTATTCGATTTTGGCCCTATGGCCATCAACTGTCATAATATTCATGGTATTACTCCACAGGTTTCCAACCATTTTCAGTACCATAATACGGTACTTTTTCAAGAGTAATTCTTGCTTCTCAAGCTTCAAATATTGACAAGAATTTTCCTATAGGGGAAAATACATCATTATCAAGGCTCTCATCATACTTTCGAGACAATGAATAACGCAAAGGAGGAGCGATGAAACTCAGCGCCAGGAATTTATTGAAGGGCAAGGTGACAAAGATCACCATGGGCGCGGTGAATGCCGAGGTCGAAATGGAATTGGCAGGCGGCCAGACCATCGTATCCATCATCACCATCAATTCCGTCAAGCGGCTCGATCTCAAGGTAGGCAAAGACGCCTATGCCATGATCAAGGCATCCAGCGTGATGGTCGCGGTGGATTGAATTTTTGGTTTTCTTTTTCCGGGCAGCCGTTTCGGCCATGAACCGGCTGCCCGGAAAAAGACCCCGGCACGTATCATGGGGTAGAACCCGGGCATGGGATGCGGTCAGCCGGAAAGATAGCCGGTTTTGATCAGATCAAACGCCGCTTCCGCCGAATGGATTTCCCGGATTCCCCCCTGGACCAGCACTGAAAAACTATCCCCTACCAGGTCGGCCTCCCGGGGATCGTGGGTGACGTACAAGACCGGCATGTTCAGGGTCTTGAGCACCTTTTTAAATTCAGGCAGCAGATTCTCCTTGATGGCCAGGTCAAGATCGCTTAAAGGCTCGTCGAAAAGCATGACCTTCGGTCGGGACGCCAGCGCTCTGGCCAACGAAACCCGGCTTTGAAACCCGCCGCTCAACACCCCGGGCTTCTTGTCCAGCACGTTTTCCAATTCCAGCATGCCGATCAAACGGTCGCTGTCTTCCATACCCCCCCGGCCGTTTCTCAGCGCATAATAGATGTTCTCCTTTACGCTCAGATGCCTGAACAGGGCCGGATGCTGAGGAACATAACCGATTTGCCTGTCTTCCGGACTCAAATCCGTCACCTCTTTGCCGCCGATGAAAATGTTTCCGGAATCGGCCGGCCAGATCCCGGCGATGATTTTTAGCAGGGTCGATTTGCCGCCGCCATTCAAGCCGATGATGACCCTGATTTCAGAGTCGATGCTCAGGCAAACGCCTTTGAGCACCCGCCGCGGGAGAAAACTTTTCTCGACTTTTTCAACCCTTAGCATCCCACACTCTCCTCCTTAGGCTCAGCGCGCCCACAATCAGCAAAGAAAGCAGGATGCAAAACGCGCTGGCGGTTATGGCCATTTCCAATTCCCCCTCCTCCACCTTGGTGAAAACGTAGGACGCCAGAACCTGGGTACTGCCCGGCAGGTTCCCTCCGAACATGACGACAGCGGCAAATTCGCTCAACGACCGGGAAAAGGCCAGGACAAATCCGGAAAACAATGCTTCCCCCAGGGTCGGCAGCACCACCCGAAAATAGGCCTTGACGGGTGAATCGCCCAGGGTTCTGGCGACATCGATGATTTCCGCTTCCATTTTGTCCACTCCCGAAGCCACCGTTCGAGCCGCCAGGGGATAGGAAACAAAAAACATGGCCAGCACCACCGCCAGCAAGGTGAATGCAAGCCCGGTCTCCCCGAGAAAACCGCAGTTCTTTCTTCCAAAAGCCAGCAGCAGGGTCAGGCCGGCCACCGTATGGGGCAATGCGATCGGCAAATCATTCATCAGGTTGGCAAGCTTATAGATCAGGCTGCCCCTTAAGAACAAATAGCAATAGCCGAAACCTACGGCCAGCAGCAAACTCAAAAGAGCAGCCAGGAGGGCCGCCAGGAGAGTGTTGCGGACGCTCAACCAGAAGTAGGCGTCGGCAAAGGTCTTAACGGTGCCCGCCCATTCCAGGCGGGCCACCAAAGCGACCAGAGGAAAAACGACCAGCAATAGAAAGAGCGGGGTGAAAAGCACAGCCACGATGTTTTTGTTGAACCTATTCATAGGGCTGCCACCCATACTTGGCAAACTCCGAAACATTCCGGCGGGCGAATTCATAAAATTCTTTGGCCAGCGCTTCATGCCCCCCCTTGATGACACCGGCGGCAAAAATGATCTCACCGGTCAGATCGAGAGAGATGGTTTCCACCGCTTTGAGATTGTGGCCCTTGGCCACGCTCCGGAAAATAATCGCCGCATCGGCCTGATCTTCCTTCACCATGAGGGCCACCTGATGCACGGTAGAGGGGCGCGCTTTCAAAATCCCGGCGGCAATGATCTGCTCCCAGATTCCCAGGTTTTTTAACGCCCTCTCTGCGTATGCCCCATTCGGCGCTCGGGGATCGGCGATGACCAGTACGACCCCCTTCCGGGTTAAGTCTTTGACGGATTTGACTTTCCCCTCTCCGGTCCGGGAAACGATCAACACCTCACAGTCCTTTAGGAATTTTTTTCCTTCCAGCAGTTTCTGATCCTTTTGGATCTTTTCGATGTAGAGCCAGTCCGCGCTGAAATAAAGATCGCAGGGCTGCCCTTCTCTGATCTGGGCGTAGAGCGCACCCGAAGAGGCGTAATTCACAATGACCTTGACGTTTCCTTTTGCCTTTTTAAAATTTTCAATCACAACATCCATGGGCTTTTTCAGCCCGGCCGCAACGTACAAATGCAATTTTTGCTCTTCGGCCCGGGCGTTAAAGCAGACAGTGCCCGCCAAAAAAAACAGCGACACCGCAAAAATCCAACGATTCCTTTTCATTGTTTCCCGCCGGTTCTGCATCTCATCCTCCTTAGGTGTGATTTTAGATCTCCTGCTTCCACGATGTATCCAAAGGGTATTCAGGAAAGGTTTTCTTGGGATAAATATTTCCGTTTTTGTTTAGCGCTATGTCTTTATTTACATAAGCAAATCCTGAGCCAGTGCCGGAAGATAACAATGAATAATTTTTTGTGAATATTATCAAATAGTTGTTCGGTGACAGGGCAGAATGGAAGCGTTTCCGATTTCAAAAATCATTGCAGAAATGCAAAAAAATGACCCCACCGCTTGTAAATTTGCAATACAGGCGCTCCATCGGGCGTGGGTCCACCAGGGGGGGCCACCGGGGCATCGATGATGTGTCCGGATATTTCGGAGATACACCTCTCAGCGGCGGGACAAAATTTCTATCCTCTGTTGAAGCGGGCCTCGGGCAAAGGCATTATGGGGGGCGGGGGGTTACGGCGTCTGGTCGGCCGGTATTGACCCCTCTACCACCGGTCCTCCCCTGAACCGTCTTGGAGGTCCTGGCCGTTATCTGCCATAAAATACGCCTTGAGGTCGGTGTTGGCTCCAGCTCTGGTCGCAGGCGGCAAGGGCCTTTTCCGGAAGTTTTGTCTCCGTGGCAGCCATATTCGTCTTCAACTGTTCGATCGAGGTGGATCCGCAGACCACAGCGGTAATGGCCTTGTTGCTCAGTACCCATGCCAGGGCAAATTGCGATAGGGGGATTCCGTGCTCCGCAACGATTTTTTTGTACTGCTCCACGGCGGCAAAGTTGCTCTCATTCCAGTAGGGTTCATTATACCGATAGCCCAGATGCCCCAGACTGAACCGGGTTCCCTCCATGGCCCCTGCGCCCTGGTTGTATTTGCCGGACAAAAATCCGGCGGCCATTGGGCTGAACACGCATGCGCCGACGCCCTCCTCGGCGCACAACGGCAGGAGTTCATACTCGATATCCCGGGTCAGCAGATTATAGGGGGGTTGGATGCAGTCCCATCTCGCCAGGTTATACTTGTCGCTGAGCCATAATGCCTTGGAAAGTTGAAATGCACGGAAGTTCGAGCAGCCCAGGTACCGAACTTTTCCCTGATGCACCATATCGTCCATCGTCCGCAAGGTTTCCTCAAGGGGAGTACTATAATCCGGCATATGGGCGTAATAGATATCGAGATAGTCCGTTTTCAGGCGTTTGAGACTCCCCTCAAGGGCCTGCATGAGATGCTTTCGCGACAGGCCCATGTCGTTTGGCCCGATGTCCTCAGGCCCGGGCCATTGATGAAAGGCTCTCGGCCTTGCCAGGTCGATCGGACCCGAATCCTTTTGCTCTCCCCACCGCTTTCCCAGTTTCCGGACATGGCCTCCTTTCGATGCGAGAACCATTTGATCCCGTTTCCCCTGTATCGCTTTGCCGACAATTTCCTCGGTAACCCCGTTTACATAGAGATCCGCGGTATCAATGAAGTTAACGCCTGCATCCAGGGCGTGTTCAATGATTCGGATCGACCGATTTTCCTCCACCTGGCGGCCGAACATCATGGTCCCCAAACAGAAGGTTGACACCTTGAGTCCGGTTCTTCCCAAATTCCGATATTCCACGGTACCCTCCTTTTCTTATTTCGACAATCCCCAAAAATCTGAGCCGCAATCGCGCCCCCGGAGACCTCATCTTCACTCTGATTTTCTCACCCCCTTTTCCCCTTGATCGGGGGAAAGGGGGTAAAGAAAGTTACTGGGCAAGCACCTCGGCCCAGGTGGTCACGGGCCATTCCGTCTCAAAGAGCCGCTCCACCGCGGGTCTTCCCTTTTCCCGGAACAACCCCGCATCGGGGATCACCACCTGCATCCCCTTCCTCTGGAGTTCCAGAAGCAGTTTGGTCTCATCCTTCTTCATTTTTTCGTTCGCCCACTGGCAGGCATCCTTGGAGGCCTTCAGAATCAGCCCCTGGTCCTCCTTGGACAGTCCATCGAAGAAGGTCTTGTTGATCATCATCCCGGCGGTCTGAACCAGATGGTTGGTCATGGTCAGGTGGCTCTGCACCTGGTCCAGCTTGAAACCGACAATCTGCGGCAGATCCCCTTCCGAGGCATCGGCTTTTCCCTCCTTCAGGGATTTGTAGAGATCGGGGAGCGGGATCGGGACGGGATCCGCGCCGATCTCCTTCCAGACCGCAATCCAGGTCTTCACCGTAGGCAGCCGCAGTTTGATCCCATAGGCGTCCGCGGGTGTGTATAGCGGTTTCCTGGAGGTGGTTTGCCTGAGTCCCCGGCTGATGATCCCCAGGTAGATCACGTTTCCGTTCCGGATCGTCTGCTCTCTGGCCTGTTTTCCCAGCTTTCCATTCCAGACCCTCATGAGATGATCCAGATCCTTCATGACGTAAGGCGCGTTGAAGAAGAAATACCGAGGGGCGAAGATTTCAAGGGCCCGATGCCCGTTGGACTGCATTTCGATCTTTCCCTCGCTGTTCCAGTCATTGATGGTTTCTTCTGAATCCTTGCCGGCCTGCACCTCGACCGCCCATCTGCCGCCGCTGTCCTTCTCCAACAGCTCCTTGAATTTATCGGCTGCGTCCACCACGATGGAACCCGGCTTAAAGGGGCTTCCGATCCGAATCAGGTTCTTCTGGACCGGTTTATCCGGCCGGGTTGACGGTGCCATCTCCACACAGGAAAACAGGAGGCAGGCCGCAGCCAGCATCAAAAGCCCAAAACCCAACCGAGTCGGTTTCATCACGCCACCTTCCTTTCTGATGAAGGTCACTTTTTCATCTCCTCGATCAATTTTCCGAAGAGCTCGTGTTGACTGGCCATCAATTCCCCAAAGGCCTCCGGGCCGAGATAATGGAGATTGATCGCCATATCCTTGGCATTCTTCCGGTAGGCCGGATCGTCCATGCCCTGTTTGAAGGCGTCGTGCAACTTTTTGATCACGTCCGCAGGCGTCCCTCCGGTGGAGACCAACCCTCGCCATTGCCCCATCACGAAATTGACCCCCTGCTCTTTGACGGTCTGCACATCCGGAAACATCTCCAGCCGCTTGTCGGAAAAAAGTGCCATGATCTTCAGCCTTCCGGCCCTCACATGTTCAACGCCCTCAGGGGGAGAAACGGAGACGGCGTTGACGTGCCCTCCAAGAAGCGCAGAGACGGACGGTCCCCCTCCCGCAAAAGGAATATGGTTGAATTTCACCCCCGCCGCCTTTTCAAAGGCAAGCGCGATCAGGTGAACCCCGCCACCCGCGCCCGAATTCCCCACGGTGATCATGCCGGGATTCTTCTTGGCATAATCCAGAAAATCCGTGAGACCCTTCCATGGGCAATCTGACCTCACCAGGAACATGCCCGGGTCGCTGACCACGTTGAGGATCGGATCGAAACTCTTGTAGGTATAGGCAGTCTTCACCCGATGGGGCAGGATGGTGAGCGGGGTGATCGCGGACACGAGGGTATACCCGTCCGGTTTGGCCCGCATCGCTTCGGTGTAGCCCACTGCACCGGCTCCGCCGGTTCGGTTGACGATGACAACGGCCTTTCCGAGGAACTTTTCCGTTGTCGCCGCGAGCGCCCGAAAAATCAGATCAGTCGCTCCGCCCGCTGCCCAGGGAATGATGATCTGCACCTCTTTGGCCGGAAACTCCGCTGCATGAACGGGAAGGGTCATGCCGAGAAACAGCACCGACAGGATGATGAACATTTTTTTAAACATTCTTTTACCTCCTTTCCGAAGATGGGGTTTTCTCGATCAGACTTTCGAATCCGATGCGCCGGCATCCCCTCCTTTCTTGGTGGATTTCCATACCCGCATAAACAGGGGCAACGCCAGAAAGAGCACCGTGGCGATCAGAAAGGCCATGGAAATGGGCCTCCGGATAAAGATCTCGAAGTCCCCGTGGGAGATCATCAGGGACTGGCGAAAGGCGACTTCCAGCTTGGGGCCCAGAACCAGGGCCAAAAGAAGCGGCGCCCCCTCGTAATCCAGCTTCCTCAGGAGGAATCCCATTCCGCCAAAAAGGAGCATGATCCAGATATCGAAAATAAAGTTGTTCACCGTGTACATCCCGGTCAGGCAGAACAGCATCACCAGAGGCAGGAGGATCTTCTTTGGAATTCTCAAGATATTGGCGAAGATGGGGACAAAGGGCAGGTTTAAAAGAAGGAGGATGAAATTGCCGATATACATGCTGGCGATGACCCCCCAGAACAGCTCGGGATGCTCCGTGATCAGCATGGGCCCGGGGGTGACCCCGTGAATGAGGAATGCCCCCAAAAGGATCGCCGTGGGGGGGGCAAATGGGATCCCCAGAACAAAGAGGGGGATGAAAGCGGACTGGCAGGCGGAGTTGTTGGCCGATTCGGGGCCTGCAACCCCTTCAATGGCTCCTCTTCCAAATTCCTCCGGATGCTTGGAGATCTTTCTCTCGATCATGTAGGCGGAATAGGTGGCGATGACCGGCGCAGGCCCCGGCACCAGGCCAATCCCGAACCCGATCCCGGTGCCCCTCAGGATGGCCATGATTGAGTCTTTCAGATCCTGGAGGCTGGGATAAAGATCCCTGAACCGGGGAACCAGAACCCTGCCTTCCAGCACTTCGGGGGGTTTCTCCACATTGATCAGGACCTCCCCGATGCCGAAGAGGCCGATGGCCACGGCCACGAATTCAACACCGCCCAGCAGCGATGTGGTTTCGAAGGTGAAGCGGGCCACCCCGGTGACGGGATCCAGCCCGATGGTGCCCACGATCAGGCCAACCACGGCCATCATGAGCGACTTGACCAGCGAGGTCCCCGTGACATTGCTGAGCACAACGAAGCCGAAGACCATGAGGGAAAAAAATTCGGCCGGACCGAAGGCCAGCGCCGCCTCGGCCAGGGGGGGCGCCAGGAAGGCCAGCCCGAACAGGCCCAGGGTTCCCGCGGTAAAAGACCCGATGGCACAAATAGCCAGCGCAGGCCCTGCTCTTCCCTTCTGGGCCATCTGATACCCGTCGATGCAGGTGATCACCGAAGCCGTTTCCCCCGGCACGTTCAGGAGGATGGATGTGGTCGATCCGCCGTACATGGCGCCGTAGTAAATGCCCGCCAGCATGATGATCGCGGAGGTGGGGTTAAGGCCGAAGGTGGCCGGAATCAGAAGGGCGATGCCCGCGATGGGGCCGATCCCCGGAAGCACACCGATCAACGTTCCGACGATGGCCCCCATCAGGCAATAGAACAAATTGAAAACCGTCGTGGCGGTACCGAAACCTTCGGCCAGATGGAGCAGGGACTCGATCATGGCGTATCGTTTCACCCCTCACGTGGCGCGGTCATCCGTTTTTCATTCGAAATTTATCATCCCGAACCCCAAGCTTCACAATCCCAACCATCCCTTTGGAAGCGGAATCTTCAACCAGTGCACGAAAAGAAAGTAGGAAACGCATGCCGTCACGAGTGCGACAAGAAACATCAGCCCCCAGTTTTTCACGCCCAGAATCCGGAAGAGCGCCAGCAGGAGCAGGAATGAAACCAGCGGGTAGCCGAGGGGGTCCAACAGCAGCGTGGCCGCCACAACGGCACCCATGAACAGGATCACCCGGCTCGTCGCCCTGGGGGTTCCTCCCCCCGAATCGGTGTTCGCCCCCTTTTTCTCATCCCCGTTTCTGTTTCTTAAAGAAGTCTTTAGAAGATGGATAGCCGACAGGAGCATCAGCAGTATTCCCAGGCAAAGGGGGAACATGCCTGAACCCGGGGCCCTGAAATCCCCGATCGCCATCCGGGTGGACAAATAGGCGGTCGCCGCCCCGAAAAAAAATATCAGCGCAGCACCGAAAATCTCATGCCTGTTCACATCCGGGTCTTTCCGCCGAAATTCTCGGTAATCAGTTTCTCCACGTATGCCAGGTGCTCCTGGGCTCTCTTTCTCGCCTCCCGGGGTCTTTTCCCTTTGATCGCCTCAAAGATCCTCTCGTGCTGCTTTAGGATGATCTCCCTTTTCTCGGGCCTTGTGGTGAACTTTTTGAAGCTGAAATAGGCATGGAAACTATCCTTGAGACCCTCCATCAGGTGCAGCGCGATCACGTTGTGGGTCGCCGCCGCAATGGCGGAATGAAATTCCAGGTCTGCTTTTTCCCACCCGGTGGTGGCGAGCTTGGCCTTGTGCATCCGCTTCAGGGTCCCCTCCATCCTATGCAAATCCTCGGGAAGGGCCGAAAGGGATGCCTTTTCGGCACACCAAAGCTCGATCAGTTTGCGCACCTCCAGGAATTCGAAAATCTTTTCGCCCTGCCCTTCCAGCAGCACGGAAAGCGGCTGCTTGAGGGTTCCCTTCAGCGAGGAGATGACAAAGGATCCCCCGCCGTGCTTCACCTCGATGAGTCCGGAGGCCTTGGCCCGGTACAGAGCCTCCCGAACGGACTGCCTGCTGACCCCCAGTTCCAGCGCCATGTCCCTCTCAGAGGGGAGCTTCTCCCCAGGCTTGATCTCGCCTTTGGTAATGAGAGAGACCAGTTGCCTGTAAAGAACATCGGGAATCTTACGGGCATTGACACGCGAAAACAGGCTCTGTTGACCGCCGAAGCGCTTCATCGTTCTTCCTGTTTTTGACCTTTTAGATGATCAGACCCTTTAGGGAATGTGGACGGGTGGTCCGCCCACTCGTCCACTTGTACCGCCGGCCCATTTCCTTGTCAACCCCTTCCGGGATTCTCTGTTGAGAACTATTAATGGGTTATTTATTTATGGACGTCCCGTCCGACTCCTAATCCGGCAGCTTTGATTCGAAGTCGATCCGAGCTGTGGAAAACGCCGGCTCCTCACGAACAAGCTCTTTCACATCTTGGGCAGACAGCCACCCCCGCAACGCTTGATTAAATAATGTCTCGCATCCAGAGGTCCGGGAAATGGAACTTTCTCGAATCGTTGCCTGGCAAATACGATTGATCAAGAGCTCTGTTTTTTCCTTGTTTTTATTACTGGCTTTGGTTGTTCTGCAGCGGGTGAGATATTTGTTTGTTTCAGAGATACCCCCGCTTTTGTTTTCCGGATTTCAAAGGAATCTCCTTCCT
>ENA-OSEO01005468-OSEO01005468.1-sediment-metagenome-genome-assembly--contig:-NODE-5468-length-12199-cov-2.721498_pt1 | contig 12199 bp, 8 predicted proteins | sample MGYA00237883_ERZ534232 | MGnify/ENA metagenome assembly ERZ534232
GGTGACGTCCCGTATGCCGTTGTCGAAGACCCCCACGATAGTCATGGGTACACCACCCACCGTGAGAGTGTCACCGAGCCTCAGGCTCGTGTACTGCAGCACCGACACGTGCACCAGGCACGTGCCGTCATCTCTCAGCGGGGCTCCCTCCACCACGCACGCATCCACGAGGGGCATGAGGGGCTCCCCCAGGACATCCAGGCCGATGACACCCTGGAACTCGTGGCTCTCCACCGTTGCCAAGGCCCTCACCTTGGGCGTGTTCTCGGCCTTCAGCACCACTGCCGTCACGCCCTCGTAGCTGGAGACCCAGTCCACTGCCGCTTGGATCACCGTGTAGAACTGGCCCTTCTCGAACTCTGTCCCGGGCACGAACTCATTCATCCGCACGAGGATGCCGCTCACGTCAGGGGCCGCGTTGGGGACCCACTGGGATACCAGCCCGTACCCGGATGAGAGGGATGTGAGCGCCACGAAGCTCATGGTCAGGAGCATTATGGGGAGGAAGGTGAACGCGAACCTGAGCTTTCTCCTTCTCAGGTTCCGTTTACCGAAGCTGAACATGGACACCCACTCGCCTACCCTCTGAGAGAACCACCCCGAGCCCGTCCCCACGAACCTTGTGACCACCAGGGGGGCGGAGAACAGTGAGATAGAAGCGATGGAGACGATAGCGAACTCCTCCACCGGTATCAGCGGGCTCCCAGGGTAAACCTTGTAGAGGTAAACCGCCATCAAGGCGAAGGACGCGGCCGAGACGGCGAACGACACCGCCCTTCGCTCGGTGACGAAGCCGCCGAGGACCACGGCCGTCAGCGCCACGAACACTATCAGGGCCTTGACCGAGAGGGAGGCCTCGGTGACAAGGGAGCCCAGACGCTCGTTGAGCACGGCCAGCCCAATGTAGGCGCTGCTAAGGTCCACGTAGCAGGCCTCATACTCGTCCTCTGCGATCCTCGCCTCTGCTCTGTCCAGCTGCTCCACCGCGTCCTTAAAGTCGAATCGTTCAGCCGTCACGTAGAAGCCCTCAGCCTCCAGCTCAGACAGGCGGGCGTCCGTGTAGTTGAGGCTCGACCGAACTTGCTGCATGTCTTTGGCCAGGCTGTACTTCCTGTAGTCCAGCTCCAGGACCTGGCCCTCGGTCAACGTGGATAGCTCTCCCTCGCTTATGGTGAAGCTCATGATTTTCTCTACCTGCTGATCGTAGGGGGTCCCGAACCCCCAGTACCTTGTTGTCCTTGGGGCGATCTCTGTCTGGGACCTGAACTCCAGGACCATGGGCGTCCCGAGGGGCAGTATGAGGGTGTCAGGGCTGAGGCCGAGGGTGCCGCTTAAGGCCTGGCTGGCTGAGCCGTAGACGAGACTCAGGTTGCCCGCCTTGAGCTGGGTCCCCGTGGCGGGGTCGAGGGCCTTCACCGTGTAGAGCCTTATGGTGCGGGTGGTCTCCACGGGCTTGATCTGCCCCACCATCTTGACGGTTGCCGCCGGAGGCAGGGTGAAGTTGAGCCATTTGCCGTCCGCCACTGTGCTGATCTCCTTCAACTGGGGGAGGTGACCATAGACCTCTGTCTCAGGGTCCCTGTGTAGCGCGTACACGTTGGCCTTGTTCCGGGTGGGCTCGTAAGTCAGTCGGTAGTAGCCACTGGCATCTGTCTCCGCACCGTATGTCTTGATCCCGTCAACCACTGTGACCTGGGCGCCGGCCAGGGGATCGCCTTGGGCGTCCTTCACATAGCCTTGGAGCGTGAACTGTGATGCCTGGGCGTGGGCCGGCGCCCACAGCGACGCTGTGAGAAGAAGCAGTGCGAACCATGCGGTCCGTGGCGTCATGTTGCAGTATCTCCTAAACGATATCCATCAAGTATATGATTATTCAGGTGAGGGACGCCGATTACCCAAGTTTTAACTCGGCGCCCACCCCATTTACGGTGATTATCATGCCTAAGAGAGGCGTAGGGATCGAGGACCTGCGTGGATTCGTCTTCGTGTCAGACCCCCAGGTGAGCCCCGGCGGAGGCAAGGTCGCCTTCGTCCACACGGCAATAGACTACGATGGCAACGACTACGTGAAGCACATCTGGATGGCCGGTGTCGAGACCGGTGAGGCCACCCAGTTCACGTACGGGGCGGGAAAGGACAGCAACCCGAGGTGGAGCCCTGACGGCTCAAGGCTCCTGTTCCTGTCAAGCAACAGGGAGCCCGATAAGAAGAACCAGCTCCTGGTCATGGGGGCTGGGGGAGGGGAGGCGGTGCCCGTCGCCGACATGGAGAACGGTGTGATGAACCCTGAGTGGTCGCCGGACTCCAAGAGGATACTGTTCACCAGCCGGGTCTGGGAGCCCGAGAAGCCCGAGACCGACGTTGTGGTGGTTAAACGCATCTACTACAGGCTCAACGCCGTCGGCATGTTCTCCGGTAAACGCGTCCACCTGTTCACGGTTAAGCCGGGCCAGAAACCCAAGCAGATGACCAAGGGGGAGTACGACGTGGGCGCCGCTTCCTGGAGCCCAGACGGGAAAGAGATAGCCTTCGTCACCAACCCGGCCGAGGACGCGGACATGACCTACGTCCGGGACATATACGTGATGCCTCCGAGGGGCGGCGACTGGAGGAAGGTCACAGGGGGAAGGCACGGCGTCGGCAGCTTATCGTGGAGCCCCGACGGTGACGTGATCGCCTACCTCGGCCACGACTTCCACGCCAGGGGCGCCACCAACACAGACATCTGGCTTGCGCCCAGCGAAGGAGGCCCGTCAGAGAACCTCACCCTCAGCTTCGACAGGAGCATAGGCAGGGGCGTGGGAAGCGACCTGCGCGTGTCGTCGCCTGATTCCAGCCCGGTGTGGAGCCCAGACGGCGGCCACCTATACTTCATAACGGGGGGCATCCCCTCCACCAACCTATACAGGGTCGAGGTGGGGACAGGGACGGTGGAGCGCCTCACGGAGGGCTTCAACCTCGACGGCTTCAGCTTCTCCCACGACATGGGTGTGCTAGCCTACTGCGCCATGGACTCCACCCACCCCTGCGAGCTCTATGTGAAGGACGAGAGAGGCGCCCGTAGGGTCACGTCCTTCAACGACAAGCTCCTAGAGCGGCTGGACCTGGTCAAGCCAGAGCACTACAAGTGGGTCAACGAGCTGGGCGACCCCGTGGACGCCTGGATCATGAAGCCCGTAGGGTTCGACCCCCAGAAGAGGTACCCCGCCGTACTGCAGATACACGGCGGGCCGCTGGGCCTCTACGGCGACGGCATCTTCCACGAGTTCCAGGTCATGGCGTCCTCAGGCTACGCCGTCATATACACCAACCCCAGGGGCAGCGGCGGCTACGGCGAGGACTACGCGGCCACCCTCAACGGGCGATACGGCACAGTCGACTACAGAGACATCATGGACTTCACCAAGGACGCCGTCCAGCGCTTCGGCTTCATCGACCCTTCGCGGCTCGGCGTGACGGGCGGAAGCTACGGCGGATACCTGACCAACTGGATAGTGACCCAGACAGACACCTTCAAGGCGGCTGTATCCTGTAGAAGCACGTGCAACAGGCTCAGCCACCACGGGTACAGCGACCTCGGCTACCAGCACGGCGAGTCCGGCAACATGGGGTACCCGTGGAGGGACGAGGAGAAGCTCATGTCACAGAGCCCCATAAGGTACGCGGCCAACATAAAGACGCCCACACTGCTCATCCACAGCGAGAACGACCTCCGCTGCCCCATGCAGCAGGCGGAGGAGTTCTTCGCCGCCATGAAGGAGCTGGGCATGGACACGGAGCTGGTCAGGTTTCCCGAGGAGAACCACGAGCTCAGCAGATCCGGTAAGCCGAAGCACAGGGAGGAGAGGCTCAGGCACATCATGCGGTGGTTCGACAAGTACCTAAAGTAACCACCTCAGCAATGGGCGGCCAAGAATAACCAAGCCGCTTCCCCCAATCAGTTATCAAGGCTCAGCTAAATGCTACCCAAAAAAGATTCACGTTCTGTACCGCCACTGTAATCTAAGACTCCCACCGTGAAAACTTTAACACCTCACGCAGCCAACAATACTGGAAGCAACATGGCTAAACGCAGCATCAAGGTCGAGGACCTGCGCAGGTTCAAGTTCGTCTCAGACCCCCAGATAAGGCCGGACGGCTCAAAGATAGCCTTCGTCGTAAGCACCATCAACCACGACGAGGACAGGTACGAGCGCCACATCTGGGTGGCCGACGCCGAGACCGGCGAGCTCACTCAGTTCACCGGCGGGCCGGGCAGCGACACCAGCCCAAGGTGGAGTCCAGACGGCTCAAGGCTCCTCTTCCTCAGCAGGGGCCGGGAGCCAGAGAAGAAGACACAGCTCTTCGTGATCAACGTGTCCGGCGGGGAGGCCGTCAAGGTCGCTGAAACTGAGGAAGGCGTGGGCGGCCCCCAGTGGGCCCCCAACGGCAGAGACATCCTCTTCACCAGCAAGGTCTGGACCGATAAGAAGCCCGAGGGCACAGACGTCAAGGTCGTCAAACGCATCAGGTACAAGATGAACGCGGCGGGCTTCTTCGAGGGCAGGAGAAGCCACCTGTTCACGGTGCGCGTCGGCGGCAAGCCCCGCCAGGTCACCGAGGGCGAGTACGACGCCGAGGCTGCCACGTGGAGCCACGACTCCAAGAGCATCTACTTCGTCACCAGCATGGCGGAGGACGCGGACACCAGCAGGATACGCGACATATACAGGGTCCCCGCCAGGGGCGGCGAACCCGTAAAGGTCACAGAGGGAGGCTACAGCATAGCCGACCTGTCCGTGAGCCCAGACGGGTCCACCCTGGTCTTCGTGGGCTACGACAGGCCCGATGAGCTGGCGGCTGACAACGACCTCTACGTGATGCCCGCCGAAGGTGGCAAACCCAGGTGCATAACCCCGGGATTCAAAAGGAGCCTCCTCATGGGTGTGGGCTCAGACCTGAAGGTCTCAACATCCACGTCGACCCCCGTCTGGAGCGGAGACCACATATACTTCGTGACCGCGGACACCCCCCACTGTAACGTATACAAGGCCCATGTGGAGACCGGCGAGGTAGAGACCATCCTGGGTGGCGTGACCGTGGACGGGTTCAGCCTCAGCGGCGATGGCTCAAAGATAGCCTACATAGCAATGGATAACACCCACCCCTGCGAGCTGTACCTCAGGGAGAACGGCGAGGACAGGAGGCTCAGCGGCTTCAACGACAAGCTGCTGGACGAGCTCAACCTCGTGGAGCCGGAGCACTTCACATTCAAGAACAGGCTTGGGCGCACCGTGGACGGCTGGGTCATCAGGCCCACGGTCTTCGACCCCTCCAAGAGGTACCCATGCGTCCTGGAGATGCACGGCGGCCCCAGGGGCGTATACGGCAACGGCGTGTTCCAGGAGTTCCAGCTCCTCACAGCGGAGGGCTGGGCCGTCATATACACCAACCCGAGGGGCAGCGCAGGGTACGAGGAGGAGTACACCATGGGTGTGATGCGCCACTACGGCGAGGTAGACCTCGACGACTTCATGGACTTCACGGACGAGGCCATAAGACGCTATAAGTGGATCGACGAGGACCGGCTGGGCCTCACAGGCGGCAGCTACGGCGGCTACACCACCAACTGGATTATCACCCAGACCGACAGGTTCAAGGCCGCGGTCACCTTCCGAAGCATCTGCAACTGGGTCAGCAAGTTCGGGGTCAGCGACATAGGCTTCACGCAGCCCGAGAGCATCAGCGGAGCCAAGACCTACTGGGGCGAGGACCTGGTGAAGCAGATGCTGCACAGCCCACTGTACTACGTAGACCGCGTCAAGACCCCCTGCCTCATAGTTCACAGCGAGGAGGACTACCGTTGCCCCATGGATCAGGGCGAGCAGTGGTTCACGGCGCTGAAGCTGAACGGCGTCCCCACCGAACTGGTCAGGTTCCCGGGGGAGAACCACGAGCTCAGCCGCAGCGGCAAGCCCAAGCACCGCGAGGAGAGGTTCAGGCACCTGATACGCTGGTTCAGGGAGTACCTGTAAATTACTTGTACATCCCCAACCTCTTCAGGAATTGTACCAACCTCTCGGGGGCCTCCTTTTTCACCTTCTCAAGCCACATATAGATGACGACCAGCAGGCCAAAGGGGATTATCAGCCAAAGATAAGCCCTCTCAGTGGCTTCACCTGCGCGTACCATGAAGTTGATGAAGACGACGGCCCCCAAGACCGCGGTGAAGGAGAGGAAGAGCACCAGCCTCGACCACGTTTTTACCGCGCCGCTGATGAAGTCATCCTTGCTACTCTTAGCAGTGGAGACCAGGCTCAACGCCTCCTCGTCTAGGTCCTCCGTCATGGAGTCCAGGATCATGAGCGCCCTCTTACCCAGCTTGGTGAGGTGGTATCTCCTCTGCGCATCCCTCTCGATAAGGCCCTCAAGGAGCTTAAGGTGATAGTTTAGCTTACCCGTGTTCATGCTCAGTTCGTACAGTATCTCACTGTAGATCACCCCATCAGGGGTTGAGCCAATGATCTTGAGGATGTTCCTGCGCTCAACATGATCTATGCCCTGGAGAATGATCTCCTCCACGTCCTCCCTTATGCGCCCCGTCAACGAACTCATTAACTTTTTCTCCTACACACTGAAAACCCTTTTTAAAAAATGGATGAGGAAAACAGTGTCATGTGTCAGGAGACCTGTAGAGGCCCAGCCGCTTCAGGAATCCTTCGATCATCTCCGGGGCGGCGTCCACCTTCCTCTTAAGCCAAACCAGTAGCAGCAGCATGAGTGCACCCCCTACAGCCGCGTACACGTACGCTGAACCTGTGAACAAGCCTGCCGATACGCCTGTCCTTATGAAGACCACCACTCCGGCGAAGGCGGTAAGACTCAAAAACGCCACGAGCCTGAACCACATATCCGCTAAGCCTTTAATCGCTGGATCAACCATTTCTATGAATCGCCCCATTCACAATTCTATCTCTTACACATCTTTTACGAGGAAATCCGTTTTTTTCTCTGTTTATCGCCATTTTTCACCGATCTATAAGCCATTAAACGGGTTAAAAACCGTTTTTGAAAAGGTTTTTCTGATAATATTTACAATCAAAACGAGGCCTTGTACAGAATTCCAATCAAACATGACTGGAAAACCAGTCAAGCGGCGAACGCGATACGTTTAAGGTTTTGTGATGCATATTAACTCAAGATACGTTATGCCCTACTGTCACAACTGCGGAAAAGAGGTTGTCGAGGAGGACCTGTATTGCCCAAAGTGCGGCGCAGCTCTGAGACCGGGCCCCGGGGAGACGACCATAGAGTCCATAAACATAGGCTTCCCTGAGGCGGAGAACCCTGAGCTGGAGATCAGCGTCGCTGTCGCAGGCTACATCAAGGCGGAGCCAGGCGGAGACAGGCTCATCGAGGGCACCGTCGAGTACAGCATCCCCGAGTGGAGACCCGAGATCACTCAGACCAAGGACACCGTGGCCGTGAGGCAGCTGGAGCGTTACGGCTGGAGGGCCTGGGACAACCCCGTGAACGACTGGAAGATCAAGCTCGGCACAGCCAGACCCTACAGGCTCATGGTCAAGGCTGGTGTCGGCCGCGGAACGTGGAGCTTGGGAGGCATCCCCCTGACCAGCCTAAACGTTGACACTGGGGTGAGCCAGAGCCAGATAAGCTTCGACGCCCCCAACCCCCAAACCATGCAGGTCATGCGCATCCAGACGGGGGTGGGGGAGACCAAGCTCACGGGGCTTCTTAACGCCGGGTTCAGGGAGATGAGGCTCAGTGGAGGAGTCGGCGAGGTCAAGCTGGAGTTCACAGGCTCCAGGCCTGGGCAGGATGTCCACGTCAAGATCGATGGAGGTGTGGGCGCGTTCGACGTCAAGATCGAGGAGAAGGTCCCAGCCGTCTTTTACGTGAGCGGCCTCACAGGGGTCACCACTAGGGGCGGCGTCATAAGGAGGCGGGGCGGCTTCGGGCGAGGAGAGTACGCCACAGAGGCCTATGAGAGGGAGGGCGGCCCCAAACTAGTGTTCGACATAAGCCTCGGCATAGGCGGCGTAACCTTGTCTACTCTCAGGTAGACCTCCTCAGCTAGGCAGCTACTTTAAGCTCTACACGTAATTATATTTTCAGCGGAGGGAGCCTAAATGGGTCCACGGCTAAGCCTCGGACCACTGGATGCCTCTCCAGATGAGAAAGGCATAAGTCGCGGCGCTCAATGATCATTGTGCCTCGTCGAATACGACGACGCAGCCGTGCAGACGGACCACGCGGAGACTCAACGATGATTCGTGGTTTACCCACGCACGGTACAGGCGGGGCGGGGCGCCGCGCCGCAGATTACTGCAATTGAGAGAGCTCAGCCGAGTACGGCGACGCCGATTCGATGAGGCTGAAAGTTTGTTGCAGGGAACAGGCGCGGCCCCAAACAGAGGAAAATGTATAGAGAACCACCACTAATTGTAAAACGATCTAGTTGAGCACCGCGGTTCTCGTAGTCGACCTAATCCAGGAGTTCGTGACCGGACGCCTAGGCAACCCTCGTGCCCAGGCCGTCGTATCCAGGGTGAAGATGCTTCTCGACGCCGCCAGATGTAGGAGCCTAAGGATCGTCCACGTTACCGACGCGCACATACCGGGTGTGGACGCCGAGTTCCAGGTGTGGGGAAGCCACGCCGAGGCAGGGACTCCCGGAGCCGAGATCGTTCCCGAGCTGACCCCCGGGAAGGGCGAGTTCCACCTACAGAAGCGCAGGTATAGCGCATTCTACGCCACCGGCCTGGACGAGCTTCTCAGAGACCTGGGCGTAAAGGAAGTCATAGTCACAGGCGTCCTCACAAATATCTGCATACAGCACACGGCCGCCGACGCCTTCTTCCGAGGCTACAAGGTGACCGTGCCCAGGGACTGCGTGGACGCCTTAACGGAAGAGGAGCAGGATGCCAGCCTAGCCTTCATGGAGCGCATGTACGGCGCCGAGATTACTGACTCAAGTGCTTTAATCACGCGGCTGGAGGCGCAGAGATGAAGCTGTTCCACACCGCAACGGACGAGGACATCAAGACGGGAAGAACCACAGACGTCTACTTCCAGCGCACCAAGAAGATACTCCGGGCTAAGGGAAGAGACAAGGCGAGGGTATTAGCGGAGGTCACCACAGGCTCGCCCCCAGACAACCACAGCTGGGGCCTCCTATGCGGCGTCGAGGAGGTGGCCAGGCTACTGGAGGGCCTGCCCGTGGACGTGTACAGCATGCCGGAGGGCAGCGTATTCCACAGCGTGGACAGCCTAGGCTACAGGAGCCCCGTGATGACCGTGGAGGGCACCTACGTGGACTTCTGCGAGTACGAGACGCCCCTCCTGGGCCTCATATGCCAGGAGTCGGCAGTCGCGAGCAGGGCCGCATACGTGCGCAAGGCGGCCGGAAGCAAACCAGTGGTGGCCTTCGGGATACGCCGCATCCACCCCGCCCTCACACCAGCTATGGACCGGGCAGCCTACATCGGGGGCATGAACGGAGTCTCCAGCATCATGGGCGCCGAGGCATGCGGCGTGACACCCACGGGGACCATGCCCCACTCCCTCATGATCATTTTCGGGGATCAGGTTGAGGCCTGGAAGGCCTACGACGAGATCGTTGAGCCAGACTCGCCTAGGATAATCCTCGCTGACACGTACTACGACGAGAAGACGGAGGCCATCATGGCCGCCGAGGCCCTTAAGGAGCGGTTAAACGGCGTCAGGCTGGACACCCCGGGTAGCAGGCGAGGCGACTTCCCCAAGATAGTTAAGGAGGTGCGGTGGGAGCTGGACCTGAGGGGATTCAGCAACGTGAAGATATTCGTGTCCGGCGGCCTCAACGAGAAGACCGTGGCGGAGCTCAGCGAGGCTGGCGCCGATGCCTTCGGCGTGGGTACATGGGTTAGCGGCGCCCCCACCCTAGACTTTGCTATGGACATCGTAGAGGTAGACGGAAGGCCTCACGCCAAGAGAGGAAAACTCGGCGGAAGGAAGCAGGTCTGGAGATGCAAGGACTGCCTCATGGACACCGTGAAGCCGGCTGACCATCCTGCTCCCCGGTGCAGGGTCTGCGGAGGAGAGACCGAGCCCATGCTGAGGCCCCTCCTCAGGAACGGGGAGATCGTTGAGCCCCTCCCAGAGCCGACGGAGATCAGGGAGAGGGTGCTCAGGCAGCTGGAAAAACTTAACGCCGTTAAAAATTAAAGGACAATGTAGAAAGTAAGCCTCCTAAAACTGGTTAAACCCACCCAACACAGATGTGGTTTCCATGGGCAGCCCTCTCTGCCCTCAACCCTTAAAAACAGTGCAGCCGATACCAGTTACTTGGCGAATCGATTTGGACACCGAGACCCGCTTCAGGCTAGTCGCACAGGACCTCCAAGAGATCATCACAGCGGACGAGCTCCGCAGCCTCCTAGAAACCAACGACCATCCGCGAGGCTACGTGGGCTTCGAGCCCAGCGGCATGATGCACGCCGGCATAGGCCTCATAGTGGGCAAGAAGATGCGTGACTTCGTCGACGCGGGATTCCATTTCATCATATACCTGGCTGAGTGGCACGGCTGGATAAACAACAAGATGGGCGGAAACGCCGAGAGCCTGGCCATCGCGGCCGAGTACTTCAAGGACTGCTTCACCGCCCTGGGGCTCCCTGATGGCAAGGTGGAGTACCTGTGGGCCAGCGACATCGTGGACACCAAGGAATACTGGGAGAAGGTGATCCGCGTGATGAAGTCCACCAGTCTCAGGCGTACCCTCAGAGCCATGCCCATTATGGGCCGCAGCGCCGACACCACAGACGTGGAGACCGCGTGGGCCCTGTACCCGGCCATGCAGGCTAGCGACATATTCCAGATGGACCTGGACTGCGCCTGCTCGGGCATAGACCAGCGCAAGGTGCACATGCTGGCCAGGGAAGTAGCGCCAAAGCTCGGTTTCAAGGTTCCCATCTGCCTCCACAACCCTCTTCTTCCTGGCCTGCAGTTTACCGACCTAAACGGCAGCTTCGACGAGGACGAAGGCATCGACAGGAGCATCCGGCACAAGATGAGTAAGAGCGTGGCCAAGGGCGCTATAAGGATCAACGACACCCCCAGCGAGGTTAGAGAGAAGTACCACGACGCCTTCTGCCCCGAGAAGGTCGTCGCGGACAACCCGGTCCTCGAGCACGCCCGAATGATAGTGTTCCCCAACCTGGGTAAACTGGAGATCGAGCGCCCCCAGAAGTACGGCGGGGACGTCACGTTCCAGAGCTTCAGCGAGCTAGCCGAGACCTACAGCAGAGGAGAGCTTCACCCGCTGGACCTGAAGAAGGGCGTCGCCGAGGCCATGGTTGAGATGCTTGAGCCCGTCGCCAAGTACTTCGAGAGGAAGCCCGAGAACCTGGAGAGAATGAAGCAGCTCACAATAACCCGGTAAAAGATAAAACAAGAGGGGATGCTGTTAGAGCATCCTCTCGGCTACGTCCACCAGCCGGTTGCAGTAGCCCCACTCGTTGTCGTACCAGGCCAAGACCTTCGCCGTCTTACCCATGCTCCTGGTCTCCAGGCTGTCCAGGACCGATGAATATGTGCTGTGAACATAGTCAACAGACACCAGCGGCTCGTCGCTGTAGCCAAGTATGCCTTTGAGCTTACCCTCAGAGGCCTCCTTGAAGGCGGCGTTGATGTCCTCCACCGAGGCCTGGCGCTCAAGGTTGGCCACGAAGTCCACTATGCTCACGTCCGGGGTGGGCACTCTGAAGGCCAAGCCGTCCAGCTTACCGTTGAGCTCGGGCAGGACCTCCCCAATGGCCTTGGTGACTCCGCTGGTCGTGGGGATGATGCTCAGAGAGGCAGCCCGGGCCCTCCTGAGGTCCTTGCTGCTCTTGTCTAGGACGACCTGGGTGTTGGTGTAGGCGTGGATGGTAGACATGTACCCGTTGACGATGCCGAAGCCATCGTTGAGCACCTTGGCGACCGGCGCGAGGCAGTTTGTGGTGCAGGACGCGTTGGAGACGATGTGATGCTTCTCAGCGTCGTAGAGATGGTCGTTGACCCCAAGCACCACCGTCAGGTCAGGCTTCTTAGCGGGCGCAGCTATCAACACCTTCCTGGCCCCCGCCTTCAGGTGCTTGCTCGCGCCCTCCCTGTCCTTGTAGACGTCGCTACACTCCAGGACCAGGTCAACGCCAAGCTCCCTCCACGGCAGCTTCTC
>ENA-OSEO01005469-OSEO01005469.1-sediment-metagenome-genome-assembly--contig:-NODE-5469-length-12193-cov-2.446682_pt1 | contig 12193 bp, 12 predicted proteins | sample MGYA00237883_ERZ534232 | MGnify/ENA metagenome assembly ERZ534232
TTTTCTATGACGATGAGGGCCACCCCGACATGCACATTTCTCAGGAACCCGTTAACTTTTCGGAACTCTATATGGATTCGGCCTGATGTCCGGCGGCCGCAGATAGGAGGGCACCAATTCCCGGAGGCTGTCAAACTGTCGAGACCCCGCTTTTCTTGCGGCCATCATCCCCAGAGTAGCGGCTCTGAGGTTCCAGAAACAAGGAAGGGCAAGAACAGCCCTGTCGCCTGCCGCCGAAGCGATCCCCTCGCTCTGGCGGTTGTAGTCGGTGCCCAGGACATAAGCTCTTTTCTTGATAAAACCGCGCAGGTCTTTGATTTTGAGACAGGCTTCCGGTTCCAGCACGACCAGTTCCTGCTCTGCCGACCAGGCATAGAGAGCCGCAAAAACCTCTCCTTTCCTCGAATCCATCACAGGACAAATCGGGATAGAAAGGCCCGGACATTGGCTCGCCAGAACCTCGAGGCTGGACAGGGCGACGATGGGCACCTTCAGTCCTTCGCAAAACCCCTTGGCCGCCGAGAGCCCCACCCGGAGACCCGTGAAGCTACCCGGGCCTTTGGCCACGGCCAGGGCTCGGATTTGCGTGACAGGCACCCCGGAGGCTTGAAGGAGATGATCGAGGGCCGGCATGAAATCGCGGAAGCCCTTCACCCTGGACGACAGGGTCCATTCCGCCAGGAGAGCGCCACGGTCATCGACGAGGCCTACACTGAACTGAGACGTGGATGTGTTGATGGCAAGGATCACGTTACCCAAAGAGCTTCTCGAAGAGCTTGACCACCGCTTCAATTCTGGCCAGATCATTGATCGTCACCACGACGATCAGGGCCGCCAACAGGAAGATTCCCGCCTTTTGAGCGATATCCCTTTTCTTGAGGCTGATGGGCTTTCCGATGACCAATTCCATGAGCAGGAAAACAATCATCCCGCCGTCGAGAATGGGGACCGGCAGGAGATTCAAAATACCCAGGTTGATGCTGATGACCGCCAGGAGGGGGACCAGATAGCTGATGCTTTCCTGAGCCACCTGGCCGGTCAGTTGGCCGATCATGATGGGGCCGCCCAGGGTTTTTATGGAGACCACTCCCTGAAACAGTTTGACAATCGTCAGGAACGTGAGAGCGATGATCTCCCACGTCTTCCGAACGCCTTCTTTCAAGCCCTCCCAGGGCCCCATCTCCACGTTCCTGTATTTCCCTGCAGCCACGATTCCGATCAGAGCGGACTTGACGTCTTCACCAAAGAGGTTCTTTTCCACCGATTCTTCGGGCACCACGGTGACGCTGAGCAGACGGCCTTCCCTCTGCACGGTGAGGGCCACTCCCCGGCCTGCGAAATCCCTGATCAGATTCTTGATCTCAGCCCAATCCTCCGTGATCGTCCCCTCAACGGCAACGATCACGTCTCCTTTCTGAATTCCTGCCTTGTGGGCCGGCGAGTCCTCCCTGACCTGACCGACCTCTGTGGTCATCACGGTGTTCCCGGAAATCACGTAAACGCCCCAGAAGAGAAAAAGCGCCAGAACAAGGTTAAAGAAAGGGCCGGCTACCACAATGGCGATTCTCTTCAGGACATGCTGGTGGTTAAAAGATCGGAGGGCCTCCTCAGGCGAAAGGTCTTCGGAGTCCTCTTCGTTCTCTCCGAGCAGTTTGACATACCCGCCAAGTGGAACCGTGGAGATCAGGTATTCGGTCTCTCCCCATTTTTTCCCGACCAGCTTGTAGCCAAAGCCGAGAGAAAACTTGAGCACTTTAACCCCAAAGGCTTTGGCCAGGAGAAAATGCCCCAGTTCATGAAAAAAGATCAGAACTCCCAGAACAACAATGAACGGAATAAGATAGTACAGAAAAAAAGTCATTTCCTAACCTCGTGGTGAAGAGAGTTCCCCCTCCGCAAACGCCATAGCCCTTTTTCTCGCCCACGCATCGGCCTCCATCACCTTCTCGATGCTATCGACCACAAAAGGGGTATGCGCCTTCATCGTTTTTTCGATGAGGGAAGGAATCTGGAGAAACCCGATGGTCCCTTGAAGAAAAAGCTCCACCGCCGTCTCATTGGCCCCGTTCAGCACCGCAGGCATGCTGTCCCCCCTCTCCGCCGCTTTGAGAGCCAGTTCCAGGCACCGGAATTTTGCGGTATCCGGTTTCATGAATTGGAGGGTCCCCACGTGTTCGAGATCCAGAGCAGGGAGCGCGGTATCCACGTGCCGCGGATAGGACAAGGCATAGGAGATGGGCGTGACCATGTCCGGGACCCCCAGTTGAGCAATGATCGACCCGTCCTTGTACTCCACCATGGAGTGAACCACACTCTGAGGATGAATCAGGACGTGGATTTGATGAATGTCCAGTTCAAAGAGCCACCTCGCCTCGATCAGTTCAAGACCTTTGTTCATCAGAGTGGCCGAGTCCACGGTGATCTTAGGCCCCATCTGCCAGTTGGGATGTTTCAAAGCCTGTTCCGGAGTCACCTTTTCCATCGCTTCATAAGAGAAATCCCTGAAGGGGCCTCCGGAGGCTGTCAGGATGACACGCCGGACATCCTCTCTCGGGTGTCCCTGGAGACACTGCAGAATGGCGCTGTGTTCACTGTCCACCGGGACAACGGCCACGCCCCTTCTCTTGGCCTCCTCCATCACCAGAGGCCCGGCCATGACCATGGTCTCCTTGTTGGCCAGGGCAATGTTTTTCCCGGCCCGGATGGCCGCATAGGTCGGAACGAGACCCGCCGCCCCCGTGATGGCCGAGATCACGGTGTCCACCTCCTCCAGAGTCCCGACACGGATCAATCCTTCCGTGCCGGAGACAATCCTCGTTTGCTCTACGCCGTCCAGGCGTGCCTTCAGACTTTCAGCCTCCCGATCGCCCAAGACGGCCACCTCCAGCGGTCTGAACTTCCGGACCTGCTCGGCGAGAAGATCCATGTTCTTGCCGGCAGCGAGCGCCACCACGTGATACGCGTCAGGGTGGGACTCAATCACCCTGAGAGAGCTGCAACCAATGGAGCCCGTGGAACCGAGAAGGGCGATTCTTTTCATGGCCGGCCGAGGATCTCCCTGAAATAGGCAATGGTCTTCTGCAACCCTTTCTCAAGCCCCACCGCGGGTTCCCATCCCAGCTTTTCTTTGGCCAGGCCGATGTCCGGCTGCCGTCTCCTGGGATCATCCATGGGGGAGGCCTGGAATTGGAGACGGCTCCTGGACCCGGTGAGGCGGAGGATGGTCTCGGCGAGTTCCAGCATGGTGTACTCCCCGGGGTTTCCCAGGTTCACCGGCCCCACAAAGTCGTCGGGGCCGTTCATCATGCGCACGATCCCATCGACCATGTCGTCCACATAGCAGAAGGATCGGGTTTGCAGACCGTCCCCGAAAATGGTGATCGGTTCATCCCTCAAGGCCTGCATGATGAAGTTGCTGATCACCCGGCCGTCATTGGGATGCATCCGGGGTCCATAGGTGTTGAAAATTCGCACCACCCGGATGTTCACTTTGTTTTGTCGGTAATAGTCAAAAAATAGCGTTTCCGCGCATCGTTTCCCTTCGTCGTAGCAGGCCCTAAGCCCGATGGTGTTCACATTGCCCCAGTAACTCTCCTTCTGGGGGTGAACGGAAGGGTCGCCGTAAACCTCACTGGTGGAGGCCTGCAGAATCTTGGCCTTGACCCTCTTGGCCAGTCCCAGCATATGGATCGCCCCCATCACGGCCGTCTTGACGGTCTTCACCGGATTGTACTGGTAGTGAACCGGAGACGCGGGACAGGCCAGGTTGTAGATCTGGTCGACTTCGAGGAAAACGGGGTTCACCAGGTCGTGACGGATCGCTTCAAACGAGGGGTGCTCGAGCAGCGGGTAGATATTGCGCTTCTGCCCCGTGAAATAGTTGTCCAAGCAGATCACGTAATGCCCCTGGGCCAGCAGCCTCTCGCACAAATGGGAACCCAAGAACCCGGCGCCTCCCGTCACGAGGACTCTTGCGGCTTCGAAGAAATTAGGACACATGAAGAAGACTCCCCTTTGTCAGCTCAACGAATAGGCATACCCTCTTGTAGAACGACGTCAGTCAACCGCAACGACGATTCCTCTTTCCTCACCACATGACAAACGCATAGCACACCGGAATCGCGAAGAGCAGCGCGTCGACACGATCGAGAAAACCGCCGTGTCCCGGGAGAATCTTTCCCGAATCCTTTACCCCGTAATTCCTTTTGATCATGGACTCCACGAGGTCTCCGACCTGCCCGGCAATGGAGAGCCCCCCGGAGAGGGCCCCGATGATCCACAGGTCATCGTGGAGGCTGAAAATCTGAGAAAAAAAGACTCCTCCCGCCACACTGCTTAGGAACCCTCCCACGGCTCCTTCCCACGTCTTCCCCGGGCTCACGGACACATAGAGCTTGTGCCTTCCCAGAAGGCGGCCGCAGTAAAAGGCCCCCGTGTCACCCAAAAATATAACCGTGAGAAGAAAGAAAATCCACTCATTTCCCCTGGGCGCCTGGCGGATGAGAACAAGCAGGCAAAGAGGAAGGCCGATGTAGAGAAACCCCAGAGCCACTTTGCCCGTGTCATCAACCACGGCCTTTCTCTTCGCCTGGTCGGAAAGCAGGTAGACGGTGAGCGCGATCATCACGGTGAAACACAACATCGCGAAGGCGAGCCAGAGCCCCCCCTGGGAGAGGCCGGCGAGGAACAAAGCGCAAAGGGCGAAGGCGAGCGCCCTTGGAATCCAGGGCAATTTCGGAGAGGAGAGGTTGAAAAACTCGTGAAGGGAAATGCAGGAGGCGATAAGCAGCAGGAGCTGAAAGAGCCGGAGAGGACCAACCCCAATGATGTAAATCAAAATGGGGATGGCAATCATTGCGGTGAGCCATCTCTTCAAATGCGTCATCGAGGAACTTCTTGCCCCCTCCGACCGGTCATTGATCACGCTCTTCTCTGGACAGGGCGACCTGCTCTCCTGTGGCGCCGAACCGCCGCTCTCTTTTCTGGTACTCCATCAGGGCCTCCACATATTCCCCTTTCCTGAAATCAGGCCAGCAGGTGGGAGTCATGTAGATCTCCGCGTAGGCGATCTGCCACAAGAGAAAATTGCTGATCCGGCACTCCCCACTGGTCCTGATGAGAAGATCCGGGTCAGGCATATGGGCGGTGTAAAGATTTTCAGAAACAAGGGCTTCGCTGACCTGGGAGGAACGAAGGTCTCCTGCTTCAACTCTTTGAACGATCCTCCGGACCGCGTCGGTCATCTCTTGCCTGCCCCCGTAACTCAGGGCCAGGGTGAGAACCATATCTCGGTTTGAAGCGGTCTTCTCCGCCGTCTCCCGGAGGGTCTTCTGAACATCGTTGGGGAGCTTGTGAAGCCTGCCGATCGCCTGAAACCGAATGCCGTTGTCCAGCATTTCCCGCGTTTCGGACTGCAGAAATCGCTTCAACAGCACCATGAGGGCTTCGATTTCCAGCTTCGGCCGCCTCCAGTTCTCTTCTGAAAAGGCGTACAGGATGAGCCAGGGAATTCCGATCTCACGGGTCGCCCGAACAATGGCCCGAACAGACTCCGCCCCCTCCTCGTGGCCCCGGATGCGGCTCATGCCCCGCTGTTTGGCCCATCGACCATTGCCATCCATGATGATGGCAACGTGTTGCGGCAGTTTTTGCAGATCCAAGGTTTCCATGTTGAGGCGTTAGACAACGGCCGGAAAAGAGGGAGGGGTGTACATCAGAATTCCAGAATCTCTTTTTCTTTTTCCGCGGTGACTTCATCGATTTTCTTGATGAAATCGTCCGTAATCTTCTGAACCTCCTCCTGAGCGCGAAATAATTCGTCCTCTGAGATCTCCTTCTCGTTCTTGAGCTCCTTCAAAAGCTCGTTGGCTTCCCGGCGATGGTTACGCACTCCGATCTTTCCTTCTTCCGCCATCTTCTTCGCCACCTTGGCCAATTCCTTCCTGCGGCTCTCACTCAGAGGGGGCACGGGAATCCTGATGATTTTCCCGTCGTTGATCGGCGTGAGCCCCAGTTCGGACTTGAGAATGCTCTTTTCGATTTCCGCCATGATGGAAAGGTCCCAGGGCTTGATCGTGATGAGCCGGCTTTCAGGCACGGACAGGGAAGCCACCTGATCCAGAGGCATCTGCGTCTCATAGCAGTTCACCCGGATGCCGTCCAACAGGGCCGTGGAAGCCCGGCCGGTCCGGATTCTCATGAACTCCTTCTTGAGCGCATCAATGGTCTTCTGCATGTTCTGCCGGCATTCGGCAAGGATTTCGTCTTTCATCGCGATCTCCCTGAAATGATGGTTCCCACCTTCTGTCCAAGCGTCACCCGTCTGATGTTTCCCTTTTTCCGGAGATTGAACACCACAATGGGCAGGTTCTGCCCCATGGCCAAAGTCACGGCCGTCATATCCAGCACTTGAAGATTCTTTTCCAGAAACTCCTGATAGGTCAGCCGGGGAAAGAATTGGGAAGAAGGGACTTTTTCCGGATCCGCATCGTACACACCGTCCACCTTCGTGGCCTTCAGAAAAACCTCGGCACCGATCTCCATGGCTCTGAGCGCCGCGGTCGTGTCCGTGCTGAAGTAGGGATTGCCCGTGCCTGCCGCGAAAAGGACGATTTTCCCCCGTTTCAGGTGGCTGACCGCCTTGTCTCGGATGTAAGGCTCGGCGATTTTGTCCATTTCAATGGCGGACAGGACCCTCACTTCAGAGCCCTTTTGAGACAGCGCCTCCCTGAGGGCAATGGCGTTCATCACGGTGGCCAGCATGCCGATGTGGTCTGCCGCCACACGGCCCATGCCGTATTCCGACGCGTGCAGCCCCCGGAAGATGTTGCCGCCGCCGATCACGATGCCGATTTCCACGCCCAGTTCATGGACGAGCCGCACCTCCTCTGCCACGGTCTGAAGCACCGCCGGATCTATGCCGTAGGGCCTGTGGCCCATCAAGGCTTCCCCGCTCAGCTTGAGGAGGATGCGCTGGAACCGCGGCTTCTTAGCGCTCATCCGGCTCCCCCAGCTGGTAGCGGGAAAACCGGCGGATCACGATGTTCTCCCCTGTCTTGGCCATGAGCTCGTTCAAAAGGTCCTGAACTTTGATATCCGGATTCTTCACGTAAGGCTGCTCCAGCAAGCAGACTTCCGAGTAAAACTTGGACATCTTTCCTTCTACAATCTTATCGATGACTTTGTCCGGCTTGCCCGACTCCTTGGCCTGAGTGGCGTAAATCTCCCTTTCCTTCTCCAGCACCGGGGCAGGAATGCCCTCCCGATCCACGGAAAGAGGATTGACTGCGGCAATCTGCATGGCAAGATTCTTCACAAAGGCGGAAAAGTCCTCTGTTTTTGCGGAGAAGTCAGTTTCGCAGTTCACTTCCACCAGGACCCCGATCTTGGCTCCCGGATGGATGTAGGCGGCAATCTGGCCTTCTGAGGTTGCTCTTCCTCCCCTCTTCTTTGCCGTGGCAATGCCCTTTTTCCGCAGGTATTCAACGGCCAGTTTGAGGTCGCCCCCGCTTTCCTGGAGCGCCTTCTTGCAGTCCATCATCCCGACTCCGGTCTTTTCTCTCAATTCCTTTACCAACGTGGCGGTAATATCCAATTTATTCATCCTCCATCAGGCTATCGTTGTCTTCGTCGTCTTCTTCTCTCTTGGGCAGCACGATGATTTCAGGGCCTTTCTTTTCCCCCTCCGCTGCAGGGACAGGCTCCACCTTCACCTCCTCCTTCTCATTCTCCACATCCGCCTCGGCTCTCAATCGTTCTTCAGCGAGGTTGTGCCCTTCGATGCAGGCGTCTGCGATCTTGGAGGTGATCAATCGGATGGCTCGGATCGCGTCATCGTTTCCCGGAATGATGTAATCAATGTCATCGGGATCGCAGTTGGTATCTGCAATGGCCACCAGGGGAATCCCCAGCTTTCTCGTCTCCTGCACCGCGATGTATTCCTTCTTGGGGTCCACGATGAACACGGCTCCGGGCAGTTCGTCCATGTTCTTGATGCCGCCCAGGTTCTTCTCCAGTTTCAGAAGGTCCTTTTCCATCTTCATGGCCTCTTTCTTGGTGTAGCGGTTCAGAGACCCGTCGGCTTTCATGCTTTCCAGCTCCTTGAGTCGAGCGACGCTCTTCCGAATGGTCTGAAAATTCGTGAGGGTCCCGCCCAGCCACCGATTGACCGTGTAGAACATCCCGCACCGTTCGCTCTCCTCGGTAATCGCGTCATGGGCCTGCTTTTTGGTCCCCACAAAAAGAACCGGATATCCGTCCGCCACGGTCCGCGCGACGAACTCGTAAGCGGTGGCAAAAAGGGCGACCGTTTTCTGAAGATCGATAATGTGAATTCCGTTCCGTGATCCGAAAATGTAAGGTTTCATCTTCGGGTTCCAGCGTCTTGTCTGATGACCGAAATGAACGCCCGCTTCCAAAAGTTCTTTCATGCTGATGCTTGCTGCCATTCCATCCTCCTCTGTTCGGGCAGACCTCCTCGGATCATGCCCTCGGTTTTTCCTCCGTCCAGGACCTCCACCTGTTTACAGCTCTCAGGCACCGGGGCTTTCCTGAACGTGCGAATTCGTGATACTCCTCAAAAATTTCCTTGAGGCAAGCCTTTTCCCGGACCATCCCTTCAGATGGCAAAATCGTAAACGTTACTTTTTATCAGGTGTTTTTTTCTTTTTCAACAAAAAAGTTCGCTCTAACCCATTGACCTCCTGCGCCATCGGCCAGTATAGTATAATTACTTTTATGAGGATTTCATGATAAGGGCCGGGTTTCGTCACTCCCGCGAAGGCGGGAGTCCAGGCAATACACCTCCCAGACTGGATTCCCGCCGGAGTTTATCCTGAGCAAACTCGAAGGGCGGGAATGACAGAAACAGGCGTTTCCGGGCACTTTGCGACGCCATCTTTGGATTCCCCCACGCAGCCCTGGAAGGAATACTTTATAGAGAGAGTGAGATGAGCATCTTTGGATAAGACCGTTCGCTTGAAAGACTTGAAGATCGAACTCGACCGAAGAGAGGAAGGAAGACTTTCCCCCTGGGCGTGTTTGAGCCGGAATGCCCTGAGAAAGACGGACGAGGAAATGATCCATGCCGGCCACAGGCAGAATTTCTCGCTGGATGCGGACCGGATCCTCCACTCCCTGGCCTACTCCCGCTACATCGACAAAACGCAGGTGTTCTACCTGATCAAGAACGATCACATTACCCACCGGGTGCTTCATGTGCAACTGGTCTCCAAAGTCGCACGAACCATCGGCCGGCTCCTCGCTCTCAACGAGGACCTGATCGAAGCCATCGCCCTGGGGCACGACCTCGGTCATGCGCCTTTTGGTCACGACGGCGAGCGTTTCCTGTCAGAGCTTTGCCAGGCAAGGGGTCTTGGGAATTTTTTTCACAATATCCAGGGAGTCCGTTTTCTGGAACACATCGAACGGAAAGGCAGAGGCTGGAACCTCACCCTTCAGGTCCTGGACGGCATTCTCTGCCACAATGGAGAGATCCATAGCCGGCTCCTCTCCCCCAAACGAGGAAAAAACTTTGAAGACCTTCATCGCGAAATGGAAAGCCAGGAAAGGGACCCCACCATGGACATCCCCCCCATGACCCTGGAAGGGTGCGTGGTCCGCATGGCGGACACCATCAGCTATGTGGGTCGGGACATCGAAGACGCCATCCGGCTGGGACTGATCACCCGAAAGGATATCCCGGAACCTTGCCGGCAGGTGCTGGGGGACACCAACGGAAAGATCGTTTACAGCCTGGTGGAAGACCTGGTCTCCTGCAGCCTGGGAAAGGATCACGTCTCCTTCAGCGAGGAGGTGAGCCAAGCCCTCGTGCGCCTCAAAGCGTTCAACCACGAGCGGATCTACATGAATGAGAGAGTCAAGAAGCAGACTCCGAAAATCAAACTCATGTTTCAGCTCCTCTTTGAAAAATACCTGGGCGATCTGGAAACCGGCAACCGCGACTCCGACATCTACAAGGGATTTCTCGCAGGCATGTCCCCCGGGTACCAAGAGCAAAACAACAAGGCCGCGGTGGTGAGAGACTTCATCGCCGGAATGACGGATGAGTATTTCCTCGCCCAGTGCCACAAGCACCTCATCCCTCAGCGAACCCCGGCGGGATTTCCGTCCATGACGATGATGTAACTATCATATAGCTACATCGTTTTACATCAACCTCATCAAATAGAGCTTGACAAGCCAAAGCCGAAAAAGTAATAGGGTATACTCGTTTTGTGTGTGTGTGAGCGTATTATCCTTCCCGATCATTCCCTATCATTCAGAGAGTGTCGATCGTAAATGGAGGCTTCACCATGGCGAACGCCAACGACTTACGTGAGGGCGAGACCATACTTAAGATTGAAAATGTTCACATGTACTTTGGCCGAGTGGCCGCCCTGGCAGGCGTGGACCTGGAAGTCAAAAAGGGGGAGATCCACTCCATCATCGGCCCGAATGGAGCCGGCAAGACCGTCATGATGAATTGCATCAACGGTCTTTACAAACCCCAGAGAGGCCGGATCACTTACAAGGGCAAGGACATCACCACCATGAGGCCCCATGAACGCGCGTCTCTTGGAATATCGCGGACCTTCCAGAAAATTGAGTTGTTCGGAGGCATGACGGTCCTGGACAACATCCGCCTGGGGAGACACATCCACCTGAAATCCGGCATTGTGAGCGGCTCCATCTATGTGGGAAAAACCAAGCAGGAGGAACTGAAGAACCGGAAGTTCATCGAAGAAGAAATCATCGATCTCCTGGAAATTGAGAGCATCCGGGACCACACGGTTCACATGCTTCCCTACGGGCTTCAGAAGCGCGTGGAACTGGGCAGGGCCCTTGCCCTCAACCCGGAACTGCTGCTGCTTGACGAACCTCTGGCCGGTCTCAACCTGGAAGAGGTTGAAGATATGGCTCGCTTCATCCTGGACATCAATGAGGAAAAAAGGTGGAAGGTCACCTGCATTCTGGTGGAGCACGACATGGGCGTGGTCATGGATATCGCCGACAGGATTGTGGTGCTGGACTTCGGGCGTAAAATCGCTGAGGGCACGCCGGAGGAAATCAGGAACAACCCGCAGGTTATCGCCGCCTACCTGGGCAAGGAGAGAGTCTAGCGTCTCACTTCCAGCTTCTGGCGTCACTTATGGTCTGGCGGTCTTCCGGAATAGTCCCCTTCTCAACGAACTCTACTCTATCCGCCTTGACGCGGCATACCTGCTGAATCCGCCGGTTCAGTTCCTCCGCCAGCTTGTCCCCTGCCATTGATTCGTCAGCCAGCTCCGCCTTCAGTATCATCTCATCACGGTGCCCGCTGCGCTCCACCACCATCTGAAAACGCAAAACCTGCACGGACTCCGCCATCGCCTGCTCCACCTGTCTGGCAACGACAAACATGCCCCGCACCTTCACGGCGTCAGCCGTTCTGCCGACAATGCCCTTCATCTTGAAGGCGGTACGCCCGCAGGGGCAGGGGTCGGTTATGTAAGAGGACATATCACCGGTGCCGAAGCGTATAAGCCCCCACGTCTTATTATGAACCGGTGTGACCACTATCTCACCCACCTCACCAGGGCCGAGTTGCTTGCCTGTCTCCGGATTAACTATCTCGGTGATATACTCATCCATAAGATGCATGCCAGATTTCTGCGAGCATTCGTAGGCGATGGCACCGCCCGGCTCAGTCACGGCGTAGGCCTGGGAGGTATTGATATGATACTCATTCTCAAAGATTTCCCTCATAGACGGCGGCAGCATCTCACCGGTGAACCAGGCTTTTTGCAGGTTAAAGTCCCTGTTGAAATCATAGCCGGTTTCCCCGGCCTTACTGATGACCGTCATCAGAAAGGTAGGCGTACCCACGAAGCCGTTGACACTGAGGTCTAGCATTGTCTGCACCAGAATCTCGGTATTGCCGGTGCCCATCGGTATTACCGTCGCCCCGCAATCCGCCAGGGCTTCATGGAACAGGATGCCGGCTGGCGACATATGGTAGGTAAAGGTGTTGACCGCCAGATCACCTTTCCGGAAACCGGCTGCCCAGAACGACTTGGCAAACCACTTGATGCCTGAGTGCTGGATAGGCTCATAGATAGGGCCGGGAGAGAGAAAGACACGCTCCACGTCCTCCGGAGGAATGGTACTGAAGCCACCGTAAGGCGGTTTTTTCTTCTGCAACTCTATGAGGTCA
>ENA-OSEO01005470-OSEO01005470.1-sediment-metagenome-genome-assembly--contig:-NODE-5470-length-12191-cov-4.885009_pt1 | contig 12191 bp, 8 predicted proteins | sample MGYA00237883_ERZ534232 | MGnify/ENA metagenome assembly ERZ534232
GATCCTGGGGACGTGGTGTAACGGGAGCACACGGCGGTCGCATCGCCGGAATGAGGGTTCGATTCCCTTCGTCTCCAATGCCTTTTCCTGCAAGGACTTGCGCCAATTCACAAGCTCGCGGTTCGCCCTGAAAACCCGCGATTGCGTCTCCCGGCTCATACCCCCCTTGCGAGTCCGTGCGGCCCGATTCCGCCTCTGACTGTGCCGTCCTGTGTGCCGCGCCGGTAGGGGTCTGTGCGGCCCGGTCGAAATCCTCATCGCGGATCTGGAGGTAGTGCTTGGCGGCTATCGCCTTGCTGTTGCCGATCCAGGCTGTGACGACGTGAAGGGGATAGGTTCCGGCCAGCCATGCGCCTGCAACCACATCCGGAATCCCCCTTGCCTTGCTCTTCATGAGACGTTCGACCATACCCTTGACCGTCGCCGTCTGCTCTTTGTTGACGCGGCCAAACCGTAGCATCCGGCGTCGGCCGTCGGCCGGGTCCACGAACACGATACGGGTGTAGATCCGCCCATCCTTCGCCTCGCACTTTGAGGTACTCCCCGTTTCCAGACGAAATTCTCTATTCTTTAAGGTAGTATTCCGTAGTAGCAGCAGCATCGGAACAAGGAACCAAGGCGCGGGCGGCCTTGGCCCCGGACGGCCGCCTGATGTACTCGACCACGAACTGCCTCTGCCGGACGGTCAAGGGTGTCGCGGCCAGCCTCTTGGTGAACGCCTGCCAGAAGGCCGGGCCGATGTCGCCCGGTTGGCTCGGCGTCGGAGGCTGTCTCCGTTTTTGTTTACCCATTAGCCCGCACCAGCGCCAAGACGGCCTGTCGCATATGCTCCGGCAGCCCCGGCCATCCGTCCTGAATGAGAGCCAAGTCGGGGGCTCTCGTCGTTTTGACGCTGGTCATTCTAATTGTCCTTCAGTAAAACCATGGTCATTATACCATTACTAAGTCCCAATGGAAGCCAGCCGCTTCGCCCAGCGGTCGATCCGCAGCGCCAATTCTTCTCGCTTCTTTTGTCCATGCCCATTTCCCGCTCACAAATGAGGGGGCTTTCTGCGAAAATACGTAGAAATACGGATTGACAAGGGCCATCAGTCAGTGGTAAACTTCGGCTGTTGGTCGAATTGGGAGGTTCGGCCTTGGGTCACGGAGGATGGGTTCCATTGTCACGACACTATGGAGAGGGTCTTTCGCTGACAGACACTTCAGGCACGTGCGGAGTCTCTTTCGAATCGCCAAGCATCTGCTCGACAACAGCGAAAACGTGGACCATATGGCTGTTGCGACGGGAATGGCTCACCTCTCGCAAGCTACGGCTGGCACAAAGAAAGGCAGGGTCGGCACATGATGAGGAAGAATGATGTCCTGAATCGAGAAGGGAGAACACGGATAAGGACAATTGGGTGGTTTCTCATGGTGATGTGCGTCATGTCCTGCGGTTCAGCACGTGGTGATCTTATAGTTATGAATGACCCTGCGCTTCCTTGGGGTCATGCTTACGCGGAGTACTCTGGTGAACCGGGAGTCGGCGACCACGACGACCAGGTGGGGCCCATAGATAGTTTTCCCGTGTCCGCATGGGTCTCCCCCCCAGAGGGCGCCTGCTGGATTAGCGCTGAGGTGGATCTCTGGTATGCCCGGGCATCGGTGAACGGGCTGCCAGAGGGCATGACAGCCTGGACCACTGCCAACGGGTTGGCTTATTTCCAGGTTGAGAACGGTCAACTCTCGCTCGGCTGGGATCCTCAGTTTGACTACTACTACGGGGTGGGCTTTCGGGTGGTTGTGGCCGAGTGGCCTTCTGGCTCAACCGTCTGGGAGACCAGCTATGATTCTGCGGGGGACCCCTCAGCTCCAGCCGCGGGAACGGCAACGCTGAGTTTGCTCCCGGATACGACGTACAGTTTGGACTGGTCTCTTTGGCAAGACACTGCGTGCTCAATTGCTGAGGCGCGCTTGGATCTCAATGTTGCAGAGGGCGTACAGCCTGTTCCCGTCCCCGGCGCGGCACTGCTCGGCGTGCTCGGCCTGAGTGTTGCCGGCTGGCGACTGAGGCGGAAGACAGCGTAGCAGATCCTTGGCGAACGGAGTCGCTTTGAAGGGCTGTGAGCAGTTGGCGCGGCCCTTTTTCATTTGGGCATTTCATGGTCCAGCCTTTTCAACAGGGCACACCAGTCCGAACCGTCTCGGCTAATCCTCGCCAGCGTTCCTCACAATCGCCAGCACGGCCGAACGGACGGCCGGGGGCAGTTGCGGCCATGCCGCCACGATCTTGGTCAAGTCGGGGTCCAAAGGGTCCTTTTCGCCTTTTGGTGTGCCGGTTGCCTAATCCGCGTCTTGTCCCGTCATCACGATCGGGCGGATGAGACCGTTCGCGTCGTACTCCACTGCGTCGATGCAGACTTGGCGCCGGCCGCGATAGGGACCGTCGCCCGTCTGGTTTTCCCAACGATGATAGACGATACGCCAATCTCCGGTGAGCGGACTACGGATGAAGGAGTGATGGCCCGGCCCTTTCCGCGTGGCGTCGCTCGTGAGGATGGCGCCCCGGTAGGTCCACGGCCCGGTAGGTGTTTCGGCGGTGGCGTAGTGTACGGAATACGACGAATCCCGCCAGCCGCCGTGACTGTAGGAGAGATAATACCGCCCGTCGCGGCAGTGCATGAACGCCCCTTCAGTGAACTGCGGCGGCGTTTCGACGGGGATTTCGCGCGCCAGGCTCACCAGATCCGGATTCAGCTCGCAGACGCGCAGCTTCGCGCCGGCGCTACCGCCCGCGTACAGATAGGTCGTTCCCGACTTCGGGTCGGTGAATACCATCGGGTCGATCGCCTCGAAACCATTGCCGCCGGTCAGCAGCGGCCGGCCAGAGTCGCGGAAAGGCCCTTGCGGCGCATCGCCCACCGCAACACCGATCCGAGAAGGCGTCGGATTCTGGGGCCCGACGGAGTAGTAGAAATAGCACTTGCCCTCATGGGTCAGCACGGCCGGCGCCCAGGCGTGATGTACCTTCCGGCCGTCATCCTCGATCCAGGTCACGTCCCGCAAATCCAGCACCGGGCCGTGACGCTGCCAATGCCTCAGATCCGTGGTGGAGAAAGCGAAGAAACGCTCCCCCTGGCCGTCGCTCCAGGTGGGGTAGATCCAGACGGTGTCGCCCAGGACAAGGGCATGCGGGTCCGCGCCGGGCATGATCGGATTGGCTTCACAAAGAAGTGGAACCCACAGCGCGCACAGCAGAACGAGGCCCTGCGCACGCGAGGCGCACACAAGCGAACGTGGTTGTCTGACGCCGAAGAGGTTCATAGTGCGTACTTTTGTACTCCGCGGGGCGGCATTCTTCAAGAGCGGCTGTCACCGTCGTGACAATAGCTTGGCGACTCGCAGGAGACACGAACGGGGTGCCCATGCCACCATGATCAGTTGGCGGCGCCGGGGGAACCGCCCGGGTTCGTACTGGGACGCCAGGCGCCCACATCACCGAGGGCGCTCGGATCAGCCGCGGCGGGGTCAACCGGGACAAGCGAGAAGCCGCCACCGTCGGTGAGGGGATACCAGTCGTCACTATAGCGGAAGTTGTGAATCGTCCGGCCCACGGCGTCCTCCAGCGTGAGGCACTCTCCCGCGTTGCTCAGGGCGCCGGCGTACTGCCCTGCCACCGGCCGGCCCGAGCCGTACCTGGCCTCGAAGGCTGCGAGGTCCCTGACCACGATGCAATATTCCGCAGGCAGCAGCCCGTAGCTGGGGAAGGTGAACCGGACTCCGTCGGTGAATCGGACGAGATTCAGTTGGATGGTCTTGGCCCCGACATTCGTCAGCTCGATGTACTCGGTGTTCGGATCGTCAGGTTCGCCTGTCGCAGCAGGATGGTACATGATCTCGCTGATCCGCAGGCTCTCGGCCACCGGCCCGACGGCGAAGACCGCTTCGTTCAGGGCGCTCCATCGGCCGGCGTTCAATGATCTGGCTTTGACGCAAGTGCTTTCGCGGAGGGTCAGCGGACCGTCGTACCAGTTGACCTGTGAAGGCGTCCGCGCGTCGGGGGTCTCATCGGCCACCAGTTCCACGCTGATCAGAAAGTCGGAACTGGTCGCGGAGGCGTTCATGGCGTGAATCGCGAGCATGTTGTCCCCCGGACGAAGCAAACGTCGCGAGCCGATGATGTCGATGCTCTCGAGAACCACGGCATCGGCATCATCGTGCAGACTTGTAGCGGCCGAGTCCCACGCGGGCTCGCCGGTGAAATTGCGCCGGGCAACCTCGACGCCGTTGAGGTACGCGACGAAACCGTCGTCGTAGCGAACCTTAAGCGTCAGCGTGTCCAGGTCCTGCCCACTGGCGGAGAAGACGAAGGGAATCCGGACGTAGCAGCTTGTCTGCCGGTCGTACATGTGGGAACCAATGTCGAGACTGATGAACCGCTCGTAGCCGGCGCCGTTTTCAAAGCCAATGCCGCCGGGGTCGGCGGTCGCCAGTAGCCAGGTGGAATCGTTGAACGCCCCGCCGCCGCGCCAGACGTTGTTGCTGGCCCGGGCGGGCACGAGCACGCGCTTCGGGGCATTCTCCGGCACCAGGACCATGTCCGACGCCGGTGGGTTCGGCCCTGCGAGCGATCTTGGGTCGGAACCGTCAATGGTGTAGTAGATCGTGCCCGGGGCCGTCATCGCGAGCGGGAATCCCGACTCGACGTGTCCCCCCTGCGCGCTGAATACCGGCGGCGCGGGCGCGAATTCCGTGGCGATCTGGCCGTCCAGCCAGGCGAGCCGGTCGGCCAGCCACTTCTGCATCCAGACGATCTCCTCGCGGAAGGTCCGGGCGATGTACCAGTTCGGCCAAACGTACTGCCCGAGGATGCGCCACCGGTCGAAGTTCCGCGCGGCGGGTTCATCGAGCAGCGTCGCGTAGTCCTCGACCATGCCGAGCAGGCGGCCCGTCGTGAAGAGGTCCTGGCGCAGAGCAAACCACCGGTCTGCATAGCGCAGCTTGAACTCGGGGTCCTCGAACAGGCGCCGCCAATAGGGATAATCGCCATCGCCGAGCTGGCTGAAATACCAGCCGGTCGGGAGCCAGCCGGTGAGATAGTCCGCGTTGCCGAGCGAGAGGTTGTAGTCCCAGGCAGGTCCCATGGTCAGCTTGCCCGCGCGATCCTTGTGCATGTACGTGCTCAGCCGGAAACCGTCGATGTTCTTGGTCAGCTCGACGAGGATGTGCAGGTCGATGAAGGAATCCACGTCGATGAATTTCGCATAGCCGTTGACCGGGTCGTTGAAGGCCGGACCGTACAGGGCGGCTTCGAACGAGTTGACGTAGTTGCGAATCCACTCCCTCTGGGCCGGCGCCAGATCGGGGCCGTTTGGGTCCTGATAGATGAGACTCTGTCCCCGGCTCGTGGAGAAGGTCTGATCGTCTCCGTCGAGCTTGTCTTTCTTGATGATGTAGCCGCCGGCGATCTCAGGCTCGGCGTCGTCACCGGGCTCCAGCTCGGTGATATCGACGCGGTTCGGGCCAATCTTGATCTTCTCCATGAGGACGTAGACGCCCATGTAGTCGGCCATGCCCACAGTGGAATCGTCGCTGTTGAGGAACATCTCGACAAAGCATGTGCGCGGGGCATAGCGTCCCATCTCATTGGCCCAACGGTAGCTCAGGACATTGCGCATGAGCGACTTGTCCGAGTACGGCCCCTGGAGGACCCAGTCAGATTCCGCGGGCAGGCCGAGGATCGGGACGTCCCGGTCGTCGCCCTGCTCGTTCTGGATTTCCAGGTGGTACTGGTGTTTCGGAAAGCCCTCGGAGCTCTTGCCCCGAATGTTGAGGGCCCCGGCGCCGGCGAAATCGACCGAGCCGACCACGGACGCTCTCCCGTCCTCGCCTAGCGCAAGGAAGCAACTATACGCCGGGACCGGGGACCGGGAAACGCTCTTGCCGAACGTGTCGATCACCGCAATCGCCAGCGGCGAAGTGAAGGCGTGGAGATCCCGACCGAGGAAGACGTATCGCTCCATGCTCGCTACGCTGTGCCGCCATCCGGGCCGCAAGGCGATGGCCTTGAGCGTCGCGGTCTTGCTGATGACCACCGGCGCCGTGTAGACCGAGCCGGTGGGTCGATCGCGGGCCACGCTGAACGGATCGCTCCCATCGAGGGTGTAGTAGATCGTCGCCTCGTCGTCGGGGGCGGTCAGTGACACGGTGATCGGCTCGATGCAGACGCAGCTCTTGGTGTCGATCCGTGGTGGCTCCGCGATTCCTTCGTCGAGGAGAACATTGAGAAATCCAGGCGTCGGGTACGTCAGGAGGCGCAGTTCCGCGGCGCCGTCGGGATAGCGGCCGTAGGAGATGTCCGTATACTGCCGGCTGAAGGACACGTGGTCGATCAGTGTCAGGCCGTCGGAGGCGAACAGAGCGATCTCCTCACCGTCGGCGTCGAGCCGGAAGCCTGCGTGCAGACCGACGTCGGCGACATCGCCATCGACCCAGATCAGCAGGTGTCCGCTCGCGGGGATCATCGTCGCGACCGGGTCGCCCTCCGGGATGCGCCACTTCATGGGCCGGGCCAGATCGTCCGTCAGATAGCAACCCCCGACGTCGACCGTCAACTGCCCCGGGTTGTAGAGCTCGATCCAGTCCTCGTACTGGCCCTGCGGGTCGCAAACGATATGCCCATTGGACGCCAGAATCTCGTTGATCGCCACGGAAATCGGTGTCTCACGGACCCTTTGGGCGAGGACTTCCCCCTGGAGCCCCAGCGTCAGAACGACCGAGAGCAAGCCAAACGCTTGTATCCTTCTGCTCGACATAGCCCCATTATACCCGATGGGCAGACATTTATGGCGGCAAAAGTGGTATCAAGGGGCGCGTTGCACAGGCAGATCGACGGCGCATCGCCGCCGAGGTGGAACGGAACCGTCGAAAAACCGATGGAGACCGGCGTGGGATCATGCGTCCGTCATGTCCTTGCCGGAATAGCGAGACAGTGTCCCCTCCCACGGTCTGAGATTGCTTCGGCGCCAAGGCCGCCATCCGAAGAACACGGGCCTCGTACACGCCGTCACACATCCGGCACGATGATGTGAAACATGCTGCCACGACCCTCGGCGCTGCGGATCGTCATGCGGCCACCGAGCAGTTCGCTCCGCTCGCGGATGCTCAACAGCCCAAATCCCAGGGACTGGCGCAGCCCCTCCGGGTCGAACCCGCGTCCCTGGTCGGACACGGACAGGCGCACGTACCGCCCGCGACGGGCCATGTGGACCGTGGCGTCCGTGACCCCGGCGTGGCGGATCACGTTGAGCAGAATCTCCTGTGCCGCGCGGAACAGGAAGACCGCCAGAGCGTCCGATCGCAGGCTCACTTCGGCCAAGTCGTCCACGTGGACGGCCAGGCCGTGCCGGGCCCGCATCTGCGCCGCCAGCCATCGCAGGGCCTCTCCCAGGTCGTTGTGGTGCAGCACCGCGGGACTGAGCTCGTGGGACAGGCTGCGGGACTTCTCGATGGCCCCCCGGAGCATCTCATCGATCTGGCCAATGACCGCCTGCCGCTGCGGATCCTCCTTCGTCGGCCCGTTCAGCAGACCCAGATGGAACTTGGCTCCCGCGATCTGCTGCTGGAGGTCCTCGTGCAGGAAGACCGCGATCCGCTGGCGTTCGCGGTCCTCCGCCTGGGATAGCTCGAGGGCCAGCTTCTGAAGCTGCCTCGTCCGCTGCTCCAGTTCCGCCGTCCGTTCGGCCACCCTGCTCTCCAGGGTCGTGTTCAGGTCCCGCAGCGCTTCCTCGGCCTGCTTGCGCTCCGTAATGTTCAGCATGACGCCGTAGGAGTGGACCGCCCGGCCGGCATCATCAAGGTCGAACCGCCCGCGTGCCTCGACCCACCGCAGGCTTCCATCCGGCGCCAACACACGGAACTCGGTTGCGCACTCCATTCCCTGCTCCATGCTGTGCCGCAGGATCGCCTCCGTCGCCGCTCTGTCCTCCGGATGCACACGTGCCATCCAGGCCTGGTAGCTCGGCGTCCTCTCGCCCGGTTCGTACCCCAGAATCCGATAGTGCTCATCATTCCAGACCAGCCGGTCGCTCGCCAAGTCCCAATCCCACGTTCCCATGCGAGCCGCTTCCAGTGCCAGGCGCAGCCGCTCCTCACTGCCGCGCAGGGCCGCCTCCAGGGAAATCCCCCATGCCTGCGTCTCTCGGACGGAAGCGGCCGCCGCGATCAGCATGTACAACCCGCCCACGAACTGGGCGGCGCGGCCCGTCCAACCGAGAACGCTGGCGGCGGTGGACTGAAGCATGACCCCGAACAGACCGACGGCGATCAACCCAAGGGCCAGAGCATACCAGTACACAAACGCAGAGGCCGGCCGGGAAGGCCACAGGCCGAGCAATATTGCCGTTAGAGCAAACATGGCGATCGCCGACGTCAGCACCACGTGGCGGACCAGTGTGCCGCCCTGGCCCTGCACGAAGAAAATCGGCAGGGCACCCCACAGTGTCCCCAGCGTAACGACGACCACCCCGCCGGCGGCCAGCACGTATGCCGTCGGCAACCACAGAGCTGTGGGAGAAAGGGTGCGATTCGTCCGCTGCGAAACGACCACGCCGACCAGATGGCATAGACCGGAGAGCCAGGCACAGCTATTGTGGATGGTGATCCTGGTATTGGGATCGCCGCCGGCAGCAGCCACGGCCACCACCCCGGCCAAGCCCCACAACAGCACGCCACAGCCGAGCAGTAGCAGGCCCGGCGTCCCCCGAACCAGAAAACTCCGCGCGATCAGGTAGGCGACGAGCAGGGATACCAGCATCGAGCAGACGAGATTCAAGGCGGTAATCAGGAATTGCGATTCATGGGGGCCCGCCGGACCGACCGCTCGCAACACGAGGATCGCAAGGAGAAAGCTGGGGATGGGCAGCCATGCCCACCGGGCCCCGCCGGGCAAACCACGGCTCCCTTTCCACTCCGCGTCAGGCTTATGCGTGCAGGCCGTCGGAACCTCGGCCTTCGAACATCGACCAGTCATCTCTTCACTCTGCAAGCCAACGATACAAGGGCATCTCTCCTCGGGCAGCACGAACCACTCGGCGGAACGCTGCCATAATAGCCCTGCCCCTCCTGCGAGGTTCTAAGGAAATCCCCTATGTCACACAGATCATGGGGCCGTCCGTCCAACGCCCTTGGCAGTCGCCGGGCAAGGCCGGCGCGATCCATCTCCATCGGCCGGCACTCTTTCAGGATTCTTCTTGTCATTCCCGGTCGAGTCAATCATAATCTCATGCACCGAGATGTTTTGCTTAACTGTTAAGGAGTGCGCCATGTCGCAATTCGACGCGTTGGAATTCGCGGAAGTAGAGGTCCCGTCCGTGCTGGCGGCGCAGATGCCCGGGGAGTGCGGCCCTGATCCGGCCGTCATCGCCGGAGCCATGCACGCCACGTTCGATAAGCTCACAGGATTCATACGGGAGCAGAAGTTGTCCCCCGCCGGTCCGCCGCGAGCGATCTATGCGGCCTACGGCCCGCAGGGCGTCCGCTTCACTGTCGCCACGCCGGTCGCCGCCCCGCCGGCGGCCACGCGCACGATCGGTCCCGGCTTCGTCAAGCGCCTCGCCGCCGGGAGGGCCATGCGTTTCACCCATCGCGGCCCCCACGCAGACCTGATGAAGACCTACGGCCAGATCACCGAATTCCTGAAGGCCAAGGGCCTGATGAACACCGAGGCCGATTGGGCCAAGTACATGCCCATGTGGGAAGAGTACCTGAACGATCCGCACACCACGCCGGAGGCTGACCTGCTGACCCACATCTACCTGCCGGTGAAATGAGTCCGCACCAGGAGAATCGGAGAACGCTGTGCGTAGGCTGCTGATCCTGCTGAGTCTCTGTTGCCTGGTTGGTTGTGGGAGGCCGTCGGAGGGCCCTGCCGAGAGTGCCGCTCCCGACGTCTCTGCCCGAGGAACACTGGCGTTCCCCCAGCAACAGGAACGTCTCTTCCACGAGATCGACCTGGACAAGAACTCACTCACGCTGGTCCTCATGGGCGGCTTCGACCATGCCGGCGTCTGCGCCTACCCGAACGATCGGGACGCGGTTCCCCGCAATGACGACATGGAACTCATCCCCGGCCTGCGCTACTACGACGACGGACTGGAAGAAGCCGGCGAAGAACACCGAGAATACCTCAAGAGCCTCGAGCACGAGGCCCTTGTTCCACTCGACTGGCAGAGAAAGCAGATGAACCTGCCCCTGCCCAAGAGGCAGGAAGTGCCCGGTATCCAGTGATCCATGACGAGCCCAGAGGGATGAGGTTGCATGTACGACCTGGCGATCATCGGGGCCGGTCCGGCCGGCGCGACGCTGGCGCGACTTGTCGGACAGCGGTATCGAGTCCTGCTGGTCGATCGCAGGCCATTGGATGAACCACATAGTCTTTCCCTGGGCAAGTGCTGCGGCGGGCTGCTCGCGCCCGACGCGCAGGCCATGCTCTCCCGTCTGGGCCTGGGATTGCCGCGAAGCGTGCTGGAGGAACCGCAGCTATTCGTCGTCCGCGCGATCGACATCCCGCGCCGGCTCGAACGCTGCTACCAGCGTCACTACATCAACATGGACCGCCTGCGCTTCGACCGCTGGCTTCTGTCGATGGTGCCCGGCAGCGTGGACGTGCGCCTGGGCTGTCGCCTGCGCACGTACGAATCCCAGGGCGACCGATGCCGACTGATTCTCAGCCAAGGCGGCCGCCAGTACACCGAGACCGCGAGAATCCTGATCGGCGCCGACGGCGCCGGATCGAGAGTGCGTGCCCTGCTCGGCCTGAGGGGTCCGACCCCGAAGCGGTACTTCGCGATCCAGGAGTGGGCCGAGGCCCGCGGCAGTATGCCCTATTTCTCCTCGATCTTCGACCCCGAGGTCACGGACTACTACGGCTGGACCATCCCCAAAGATGACCACCTCGTCATCGGCGCCGCCCTCGCGCCCCGCGACCGGACTGCCGAGAGATTCGAACTCTTCAAGAGCAAGCTGTGCGACTGGGGCGTCGAGTTCGGCCGGACCGTCTGGCGGGAAGGCATGTTCCTGCTGAGACCCACTTCGGCCCGCCAGGTCTCCACCGGCACCCGCGGCGTCGCCCTGCTGGGCGAAGCGGCCGGCTGGATCAGTCCGAGTTCTGCGGAGGGGCTCAGTTACGCCTTCCGCAGCGCCCAGATCCTCGCGGAGGTCTTGCGTGCCAGCCCGGAGGATTTCGAGCGCCGATACCATCGGGCGACCTTCTCCCTGCGCCGAAACATCCTTCGCAAGAGCCTCAAATCCCGCGTCGTGTTCAACCCAGCCCTCAGAAGAACCGTCATGAAACTTGGTTTTCGAAGCATGACCGTCTGCGGCCTGGCCGGCGACACAACTCACGTCGGGAGCGAACGCGGTGTATAGAGCGGGGAGTTGCGCCCCCAGACCGATTCGTAAGCGAGAGGAGTTAAGTTCGCGAAGAAGCCCATCACCGTCGCATATGCGACATGGACGGGATTGCAGTGCATCGGTTTGACGAGCAGAAACAAAGGCCGGAGACTGCGGACTGGAGGCGGACGGCCTCCCGTGAGTATCCCGCCGTCTCCGGCCTGTTGGTTGCCCACTGCCGATTACCGGCAGCCCGAGATCACCGCACGAAGAGCATCTCCGCGTAGCTCGGCAACGGCCAGATCTTGGCGTCGACGATCGTTTCCAACTCGTCGGCCGTCTGGCGGAGGGTCGCCATCGCCGGCAGAACGTCCTCGCGGTAGCTCCGCGCGTGCTTCTCGGCGCCGTGCGTGCCGGTCGCCTTGGCCACGGCTTTCTCCAGACCCTCGATCTGTCCCTCCAGCGCCGTGATCAGATCGCAGAGCTTCGTCAGCAGCTTCTTCTGCGTGTCGGCCCGAACCCCGGTCGCCGACACGGCCGCGGCCGCCTGGCCCAGCTTGCCCGAGTACTCGCAGCAGGCCGGCAGGATCTGCCGCTTGGCGATGTTCAGCATCGTCAGCGCCTCGATGTTGACCTGCTTGCTATAGCCCTCGAACAGCACCTCCGTGCGAGCCTGAAGCTCTTCCTTGGAGAGCACGCCGTGCTTGCTGAACAGCGTGACGTGCTCCGCTGTGCAGACGTCCCTGAGCGACTCGTACGTCGCGCGGACGTTCGGCAGGCCGCGGCGGGCCGCCTCGGCCACCCATTCCTCCGTGTAGTTG
>ENA-OSEO01005471-OSEO01005471.1-sediment-metagenome-genome-assembly--contig:-NODE-5471-length-12189-cov-10.775760_pt1 | contig 12189 bp, 10 predicted proteins | sample MGYA00237883_ERZ534232 | MGnify/ENA metagenome assembly ERZ534232
GAAAGAAACGTATCCATGGCCAGGCGAAAATTGCTGTGGGCGTGGTCCGGAGTCACGCATCGTTCATCGGTCCAGAAGAGGTGGAGCCTTTTCCAAGGAATCCGCTCGCTGAACAACGGCTGGGCCAGGACTTCGTAAAGCCTTTTTGGGCTGCGCCCGCCGGACAGGGCCAGGGTGAAAAAGCCTTGTCGGGTTACAAAATCATGAGAGGTCTCAACGATAAGCCAGGCTGCGGCCCCGGACCATTCCTCATAATTCTTGAAGCGGCGAATCTCCATCTCAGGCTCCCCAAACCGCGGTGTCGGCGATCAACTTTTTGGTTTCTTCGGGGCCCCAGGTCCCGGCCGGATACAAACGGAGCCGCCCGCCGGGGTCGCGGCATTGCTCGCAGGCGGCGATGACCGGTTTCATGAAGGCCCAAGTCTGTTCCACGCCGTCCTGGCGCCAAAACAGCATGTGATCGCCCTGAATGCAGTCCAGCAGGGCCTTTTCGTAAGCGTCCAGGACCGGACCGTCGTAGTCCTGCAAGTAATCGAATTCCATGCGCACCGAACGCAGGCAGACTATGGCTCCGGGATTCTTGGTCTGGAAGGTCAGGTGAATGGTCTCTTCGGGCTGGATGCCCAGGGTCAGTTGGTTGGCGGTGATATTTTCGGCCAGGACGTGGCGAAACATGGAATGAGGCGCCCGCTTGAATTTGATGACCATCTTGGTCAGCTTGCGGGGCAGTCTTTTTCCCGAGGTCAGGAAAAAGGGCACCCCCTGCCAGCGCCAATTGTCCACCAAGACCTTCATCATGCCGAAGGTAGGCGTGACCGAGGCCGGATGAACGCCCGGCTCCGTCCGATAGCCCTGGACCGTCCGTCCGTTGATGGTCCCCGGTCCATACTGCCCCAGGACCAGGTGATCATCCAGGGTTTCCACCGGAAAAGGCCGGAGAGACCGGAACAACTTGACCTTTTCGTCCCGGACCCGTTCGGCGTCGAAATGAGAGGGCGACTCCATGGCCGACATGGACAGAAGCTGGAGCATGTGGTTCTGGAACATGTCCCGGAGCACCCCGGCCTGCTCGTAGTAACCGGCCCGGTGCTCCACCCCGAGGGTTTCCGCGGCGGTGATGCTGACCAGGTCCACGTAACGCCGGTCCCAAACCGGCTCGAAGATGGCGTTGGCGAAGCGGAACATCAGAATGTTCTGGACCGTCTCCTTGGCCATGTAATGATCCATCCGGAAGATTTGGGCTTCCTTAAAGCCATTCAGCAGGATTTGGTTGAGCCGCACCGCGGATTCCAGATCGAAACTGAAAGGTTTTTCCAGGACGATGCGGACCCAGCCCGACCCTGTCCGCTTTTCGTCGCTTAGGCCGCTCCGGCCGAGCCACTCCGCCAGGGATTCATAGAGAGAAGGCGGTGTAGCCAGATAGAAAATCCGATTGCCCCGGGTCCCATGTTCCCGGTCCATGTCCCGCAAGTACGCGGCCAGTTCGGTGAAGGAGGAGGGAGATTCATAGGCCACCGGGTGATAAAAAATTTTCCGGGCGAACTCGGGCCAGCGCGAAAGATCGTGAGGGCTGTGTCTGGCCACGCCGGTCCTGAGCTTGTCCCTGAACCGGTCCTGGCTTAATTCCGTCCGGGCACAGCCGATGATCAAAACCGGGTCCGGCAGCCCGCCGTTGTTAAACAGGTTGTACAGGGCCGGCATCAGCTTCCGCTCGGTCAGGTCGCCCGAAGCCCCGAAGATGACTATGGCGCAAGGGTCCAGGGGGCCTTCAATCAGGCAGCCCTTGGGCAGGCTGTCCTGGTCGAGGACCCGGCCGCCGATCACCGCCGCCCGTTCATCGACATAACCCGCCATGTCTTATTCTCCTTCCCCTTCGGCCTTGCCCGCCGCGTGACCGCCGAATTCCCGCCGCAAGGCCGCCACCAAACGGTCGGCAAAAGAATTCCGGTCCCTGGACCGAAAACGTTCCATCAAAGCCAAGGTTATAACCGGGATCGCCACGGCCTGCTCGACTGCGGTTTGGACTGTCCAGCGCCCTTCCCCCGAATCTTCCACCCAGGCCTTCAGGCCGTCCAGGCCGGGGTCCCTGGACAAGGCGGCCTCAGCCAATTCCAGCAGCCAGGACCGGATGACGCTGCCCTGGTTCCAGAGGCGGCAGACCTGGGCCAGGTCCAAAACTTCGCCGTAGGGCCCGGCTTTGAGCAGGGCCAAGCCTTCGGCATAGGCCTGCATCAGGCCGTATTCGATCCCGTTATGAATCATCTTGACCAAATGGCCGGCCCCGGACGGACCGCAGTACAGATAGCCCTCCGGCGGGGCCAGGGTTTTTAAAAGGGGTTCCACTAAGGTGAAAGCCTCCTTCGAACCGCCGGCCATCAGACAGTAGCCTTCTTCCAGACCCCACACGCCGCCGCTGACCCCCACATCCAGGAAAAAAATCTCCCGGGCCGACAGGTCCTCGGCCCGGCGGACCGAGTCTTTAAAAAAACTGTTGCCCCCGTCTATGACTAGGTCCCCCGGAGAAAGGAGGGTCTTAAGCCCGTCCAGGTGTTCGTCTACAATCGGTCCGGCCGGCAGCATCAGCCAGACCGCCCGGGGCGGCGCCAGCCTGGCCGTCAACTCGGACAAGGAATAGGCCCCCAAGGCCCCGGCCCGGACCGCCGCCTCGACCTTGGCCGGCGTCCGGTTATAGGCGACCACCCGGTGATCTCCACCAAGCAGACGGCGCACCATCTTCAGTCCCATTCTTCCCAGACCGATCATGCCGACCTGCATACCCGCCACCTCCTCTCAACTTGACCGCTGTGGTCATGATACCTTTTTGTCGGCCTCCTGACCACCCTTGTCTGGCTCTCAAGCTCCTGCTTGGGAGCCCCGTCTTGGAAGCTCCTGCTTCCTCCCTAAATATAATCTGTTTCCCGCTCCGAGACCCTGCTTTGGTGCCCCACAGCCCTGCTGTGGGTCCGGAGCCCGCCCCGCCCATGACTTGACATTATCGCCTCAATCGTCACAATATACGCCCAAGCCGAGGCCGGAACACGGTCCGCCTTCCGCCCAGATCGAAGCAGCTAGGGAGAAGCGCATGAAAGGGAAACTCTCGGAAGAACGAAGGCAACATATTCAACAGGATTATTCCCGTGGTTTCGTGGCCTTTTGCGGACTGGAAGCGGTGCGGGTCGAACCGGGCTTCCTGGAAGCCGGGGTCCTGATTCGGGAGGAGCACCGCCAGCAGGACGGCTTCATCCACGCCGGCCTCATGGCCACCCTGGCCGATCATTCGGCCGGTTACGCCGCGTACACCATGATCCCGGAAAACCACCGCATCCTGACCATTGAATTTAAAATGAACTTCCTTCGGCCGGCTTACGGCGAAACCCTGGTCTGCCGGGCCAAGGTGATCAAACCGGGCCGGCGCATCCTCACCTGTGAATCCGAAGTCTATGACCAGCGTCCCGAAGGGGAAATCCTGGTGGTCAAGAACCTGACCACCATGGCCTCGGTTCCGGAATCGGAACTGAAAAAGAACGTCTGACCCCCCCGGCCCGGAAAATTAGCCGGCGGCATTATTACACGGAAAAACACCCCGCCGGCCCACCAGTATAATTAATGCATTGAAATATATATGAAATTGTAGGTTGGTGTCGAGCGCAGCGAGACGCAACGATTCTTTTGTTTACCTTAAAACCTCGGTCTTTTCCCCTTGCCGCCTTCAACTGACAAGCATAGGCTTAAAGATAACCACCTTGAACCCCTTAATCTCTCTCCCTCTCCTCCCGGAATGGCCGGGCTTGCCCGCCCCAGGCGGGGTGAAGACCGCCCAAGTAATCGTTTAGTAAACTGTGGCCTGAATTTCCGCTTGCGCGGGAATGACGTTGTTAACTATTTGTCATTCCTGCGAAAGCAGGAATCCACTTCCATCAGCTAAGCTGAAAGAGGCGGGAAATGCCCCTGTTCATTGAACGGTCACATGAGGGTTTCCCAAAACCATTGACCTTCACCCACGATTACTGTAAAAAATTATTGGGGGCTCTATCGGGACCTTTCGCCGTGAAGGACGGTTACTCATGCATGTTTCAAAATTTATAAACGCCGGGTGCCCCACAGCTCTGCTGTGGGATAATTGTTTGAGTCACCAGGTTTCGTGATAAATTTGAGATATTACAATGAGTCGGACATGTGGAAAAGCCTTAAGTCCGGGGTCTGGAGGCTAAGAACTCGTGCTTTTAATCCTTTGGCGACTATAGACTCATTCCCGGTTGCACTCCGGTATAAAATGTGTTAATAGAAATGGTTGACTTATCATTGGTTTTTTTGAAAATGAAGAAACAATGATGGCTGAGGCGATGACTCCATGAGATATGAGAGCACATCCACGTTTTCCCACAGCAGAGCTGTGGGGCACCAGCGCGGAATTGCCGGAGCGCCGCCGGCGCAAGAGGCCTAGCCCGGATGATCCTGATTCTAAGCCCTTGGCTTGCTGACCAGGCGTTGCTTCAGGCCTCTTGCGGCCTTCGGCCTGTCGGCTAATGTGACAAAATGAAGTCGTCATTGGGGGCGTGTTTTGCTGATGCTAAAAGTCTTTTTTTCAGTTCATTAAATTCATTTAATGTAATTATTCCTGAATCGCGCAATTCAGCTAACTTCTTAAGTTCATCTGCAATCGATCGTTCGGCGGTTTTACTGGCTGCATCCGCATTTTTAATAATAATTGAAATAATTGAATGACTATCTCGAGCCTTTTTAATTGATTCTCTGTATTCTGAGCTATTTTTTTCAATAGCCCATACAGTGAAATGTTTATTTAATAAATTGATAACAAAAGCAGGTTCTTTTTTGTCATTAATTACTATTCGAAGATCGATCCGCACTACCTTATTAAGCGTAAATTTTTCCCCTGATAAACCACCAATTATTGCCCCTGTACCGCCAAGAGCTAAGCCACCGATAATTGCACCAGCAATTTGACTACCGCGCGAGGTTTCTGTCTGCGTTATACCATCTTCGATTATTTCGACTGAAAATATATCTTTATAATCAACAATTTTAATTTTAGGCTTCCCACAATATTCCAATAAACAAACTTTATTATTGGTTTCATCAATACCAATGGCAGTTTTACCATCTTCACCAATTATTTCAATATGAGATTTAAAATTAGGAATTTTTTTCAATTCTTTAGATAGACAACGTTTTCTGAACGTATTTCTCGCCCGAACGATGGCTACCATAATTACGCCAACCATAATGATGATTACCGCCTGCGTTAAAAAATCCATTAGATTCCCCTTTGTTGTGATGCCCGAGATACGGTTTTGAGGCAGTGAAGTGAGTCCTTCCACAGCCGCATTTGAGGGCTTTTTATCCAATTATTGGCGTTTCATCTTTACGATATCCATTGAGTCAGGAAAAATCTCAACCTTTACAATCTGTTTCTGGTTATGGAAAATTATTAGTCTGTGATTACCATATCAATAGCCTTTCTTGATCCTTTCAACGTGAAATCAAGCCAGTCTGACCAGCCTTCCTTTACATAATAGCTGATCTTAAGAATGTTTCCTTCCTTTAATTGCTTAATAAGCTCTATATCTGGGTGGAATTGTATAGTGTATGCTTGGAATAATAAATTTTCTTTTGATTGCGCCATTCCGTATTTACATTCAGGCATCTTAACAGGATAGTTGTCAACACGTATTTTTATATATGATTTCTCTGTTGAAAAATTTGTCGAATATAATAAAGGTATATCAAGATGCGCAGTTCCTGTATTTATATTTCTTATACTAAAAGTAAAGCCAAGAGGATTTCGAGTTGTCGCTACCTTAACCAATGTTTCATCTAATGAGCCAGGCTTCCGTGTAGTAACCCAAAATACCTTCCAAACTTGTGGCCAACCAGCAATCGCACTTGAATATCCAAGACAAACAAAGATGATACTAAGTACTATTTTACGAATCATTGTGTAACTCCCAGATGCACAGCGATTTTTTCAGTACTGTCCCAAAAAATTCAAACAATAAGGTCAGAAGCCTCCTGTTTTGTGTTACAATGATTTCATCAAAAAACACTGCAAAACAAGGATGATATCTGACCTTGGCTCACCATCCTGAATTATGCCGCATAGGCCGCGATTTCGGTTTTTCAAGCCCTCTGACTCCGATCTTGGCCTCTTGAACAGGCCTTGATTCGGGCTGTAGAGTAGGCAACCTAATCCACCCTCGACGATTTCTCGCCAATTTAATTGAGAATGTTGGTTTTTCCCAATCTGCTCCCATAGTAATCCACCGATATACGCAAGGTCAAGCCCAAAACCATCGCGTCATCCATGGCCTGGCGCCGCCTGATAATTCTGGCTTGCCTCGTTCCGCCCGCCGCCTTCGGCTTCCACTCCCGCGCCCATTTCTGGGCTTCGGCCAACTGAGGCGGGGTCAGTTTTTCGCCGGCCAGGTCCCGGTTTTCGGCCGCCCCAAGACCGCCAGGTGCCCCAAAGCCCGGGTGCCCCACAGCTCTGCTGTGGGATGGTTGGGGTTTCAACCCCAGGCTGCCGCCACCGAAACCCAACCAATCTTCTACCATACTCTTTACTATATACAATACGTCCGCCTAACCAGCAAAAAATACAATACGTCTCATTTTTTTCTTGACAAATTGCAAGACATGTTGTATCATATAACCCATGATCGTCGCCGCCCTGAAACCCAAACCAATCAGCCGCATAAGGCTAACGCCGCGAAAAAGGCTGACGCCCCTTAAAAGGCCAATCCTTACCGGCGGTCTACCCGAGGCCTGTGTTGACGGCGCCGGACCAGGCCCGGCTCAGGCAGCCCCACCATGGATAAAAAGGAAGGAAGGGTTCACGGACCGGCGACCGCGGCCATGGAACCAATTAAACCCAAAACCCGTAACCTGTCTAAGCCGGCTTGGCAGCTTTTATGACCGGAGAACCTGTGAACCCTTATATTCCAATTATGTCTGGTTCCCAAGCTCCAGCTTCCACCAGCCTGGGCCTGGGGTTGAAACCCCAGGCTGGATTCGTCCGTCCCTAACGGGACGGGTTCGTGGATCATTAAGGCGCGTGACCCTTTTGGACGTCCCAGCGGGACGGCGCGGGTGTAGCCTGAGAATTTATTCCCAGCTCCGCCGCCTCTTGTTCCTTCGGAACTTCGACAACAAGTTGTCGAAGCCGCCCCTGGTTTAGTCGGGGAAATCGCTGGAGAGACTGAAGAATTTACCTGAGCAGTCAATCATTTTGCCTGGTCCTCTTGTCCTGCGGGGCCTTTCGTTCGCCCGAGGTTTTATCTTCCCGCTGGGTGGCTCCGACAACTTGTTGTCGGAGCGCCGCAGGCGCAGGAGGTTTAGGCAGGCGGGTTCTGCTTAAGGATGCCGGGGTGTCGGTCCGCCGTTGATCGGGCCTCTTGCGGCCTTCGGCCGCCCCGACAACTCCGCCGGGCCGGAGTTGTCGGGGCCACCCTTAAGAAAAGGCAACCAGAATCCGTACCGCCGGCGGGTCTGTTTAATTTGTTGGAGGGGTTCGAGTTTTGGTTTAGGGGCGACGCATGCGTCGCCCCTTGGCCGTGGGCAGCCCAGGCGGGGATCGACTTTTTTCTTGCCATACCCATCCTCTTCATCCATTATCCTGTCCCCTGAAGACGTTGGGTATTTTTCAGTGACATCCAGATAGGCCTTTCGCGCTGAGAAAGACCAAAAAGCCATATTTAATATGGATATGACCAAAGCCCTTATCCTCGGCCTGATTCAGGGTCTGACCGAGTTCCTGCCGGTGAGCAGTTCCGGCCATTTAGTGCTCGGCCAGCACCTGATGGGCTTGCGGGAGCCCGAATTATTGTTCGACGTGCTGATGCATATTGCCACCCTGACGGCGATCGTCATCGTTTTGCGCCGGGAGATTCTATCTCTGGTCAGTGAGTTGTTTCATCTGCCGAAGCACCTGAAAAATCGTGACGCCCTGACCGCGGCCTGGCGCGACCGACCCTCGTTTCGTCTGTTGGCGCTCATCGTCATGGGGTCCGTCCCCACGGGTCTGATCGGGATCGGCCTGAAGGACGTCTTTGAGGCCTTGTTCGGTTCGCCCCTGGCCGTGGGCGCGGCCCTGCTGGCGACCGGGGCCGTTCTTTTTCTTACCCGGCTGGCCCCGGCCCGCGGCCGGACGGTAGAAAAATTCAAAATCTTCGACGCCCTGCTCGTGGGTCTGGCCCAGGGGCTGGCTATAACTCCGGGCCTCTCCCGTTCGGGCTTGACCATCAGCACCGGCCTCTTTCTGGGCCTTGACCGGGAGACGGCCGCCAGGTACTCCTTTCTGCTGTTCATACCGGCGGCACTCGGGGCGTTGGGACTCGAACTGATCGCTGCAAAACCCGGGAGCTTCAGCCCGGTTCAAATAGCGGCCGGATTCGCCGCGGCTTTGATCTCCGGGCTGGCCGCCCTGGTCTTTCTGCTCAGGATCGTCCGCCGGGGCCGGCTCCATTATTTCGCCTATTATTGCTGGGCCCTGGGCTTGATTACCCTGGTATTGACGGCGGGGAACAGATGACTAAAGAGAATACGGCCGGAAAAAGACAGGGGGCGGATTACCTGATTTTGGGGTTGAAGGGCTTCTGCATGGGGGCGGCGGACGTGGTCCCCGGCGTGTCCGGGGGAACCATGGCCTTCATCCTGGGCATCTATGAAGAACTGATCAAGTCCATCCGGGCTTTCGACTACCGGTTTATCCGGCGCTTGGCCGCCTTTAAAATCAAAGAGGCCCTGGATGGCGTGCCCTGGCCGTTTCTGCTTTCCTTGGGCCTGGGTATCCTGACGGCCATTTTTTCTCTGGCCAAGATCATCAGTTGGCTGCTGGACAACAAGCCTGTGCTGATCTGGTCCTTTTTCTTCGGCCTGATCCTGGCTTCCATCATCATCGTGGCCAAAAGGTTTCGACGGTGGCGAGCGGCTATAATTATTTGGGTTTTCCTGGGAGGCCTCGGCGCTTATTGGCTGGTCGGCCTGGTGCCCGTGACCACGCCGGAGGCTCCCTGGTTCCTTTTTTTGTCCGGGGCCGTGGCCATCTGCGCCATGATCCTGCCCGGAATCTCCGGCTCTTTTATCCTGGTGCTTCTGGGGAAGTACCAGTACGTGCTCAATGCGGTCAACCACCGGGACTTTTTAACCTTATTCATCGTGGCTTCGGGGGCGGTGGCGGGCCTGGCCCTCTTTTCCCGTTTTCTCAATTGGCTTTTTGCCCATCATCATGATATGACCATCGCCGTTCTGTGCGGACTGATGCTCGGCTCGCTCCGGAAAATCTGGCCCTGGAAACAGATCGAAACCACGGTGGACGTCCACGGCCGGCTGGCGGCGGCCGAAGCCAGAAACATCCTGCCGTCGGCCTGGACCAGCGAAGTGACCGTGGCTTTACTCCTGGCGGCCGCCGGAGTAACGATCGTCTTACTTCTGGAATGGACGGCTTCCGGCAAAAATGAACAAAACTCGGGATGACCGGCCATGGCCGGGGTCACCATCATGGGCGTGGCCTGGGGAATGAGCGCTCAAAATGCTTGACGGGTAAAGTTTAATATGTTATTTCACGCACCAGTCTCAATCCGGGGTTAAATTTGTGCTATTTTGTTCAAAAGCTCTAATTTCCGAAGGCGGGAGCCGGGTCGAGGCGGACCGCCGCCTGATGAAAAGATGAAACTGGAAGAGCTGCTGGCGGAAAAACGGTCGACTATTCTGAAGCGGTGGTCCGGTGTTTTGCTGGACTCCTATCCGGCCGATACTTCCCGGTTTTTGAGAAAACAAAAAGACACTTTCGCCAATCCGGTCGGGGGGGCCCTCCGAGAAGGGCTGGACGGCCTGCTGACCGGCCTTTTTCAGAGCGCCGAGTCTCAAGAACTTTCCCCTTTCCTTGACCGGATAATCCGGGTTCGGGCCGTCCAGAATTTCTCTCCGGCTCAAGCCTTGATTTTTATCTTTCAACTCAAAAGGATCATCCGGGATGTTTTGGGAGATGTGGAGAGTCGGGGTCTGGCTGAGGAATTTTCGGCCCTGGATAGACGGATAGACGACTTGGCTTTGCAGGCCTTTGACGTTTATGCGGCCTGCCGGGAAAAGCTTTACGAAATCAGGCTTAACGATGAAACAAGAAGACTGCACTTGCTTTTGAGGCGGGCCCGGCTGATCGTCGAGAGGGAGGGGGACGGCGTCGATCTCCCCGATCTTCGGGACAGCAGCCCCGAGTCCGAGTAGCAAGAAGCGAGGTAAAGGTTTATGGGCTTGATCGGCTTGATAGTTTCCTTTTTAGCGGTGGTGGTCCTGGTATTGATTCCGCTGGCGGGGGTTTGGGCCGCGGGGTTTACTTATCTTTTTGGAGTAGTGATCCCCTATGCCGCGGCCCTCATCTTTTTTGTGGGCCTGGTCTACCGCATCATCAAATGGGGCCGGGCCCCGGTGCCCTTCCGCATCCCCACGACCTGCGGCCAGGAAAAATCCCTGCCTTGGATCAAATCCAACGAAGTGGACAATCCCCACAATCTCCTGGGGGTACTGGTCAGAATGGCCCTGGAAGTCTTCTGCTTCCGCTCTCTTTTTCGAAGCATTTCGCTTGATTTCCGGGAGGGTCGGGCCTACTACAGTTCATCCAAATGGCTCTGGCTCTTCGCTCTGACTTTCCACTACGCCTTCCTGGTGGTGATCATCAGGCACCTGCGGTTTTTCACCGAGCCCGTTCCGGCTTTGGTCAATCTTTTGGAAAGTCTGGACGGTTTCATCGAGGTCGGCGTAGGTTCATTCTTCAACTTTTTTATTGAAAAGATAGATGCTTTTTTTGGAATGGGCCTGGGGCCTTTGTCCAATCTGCCGGTGCTGCTCATGAGCGGCGTGGTTTTAATGATGGCTGTGACCTACCTGCTCCTGCGCCGCCTGGTCCTGCCTCAGCTTCGCTACATCTCCCTGGCCAACGACTATTTTCCTCTGTTTCTCATCCTGGCCATCGGGACCAGCGGCCTGGTCATGCGGTATCTGCTCAAGGTGGACGTGGTCGGGGCCAAAGAGTTGACCATGAGTCTGGCCAACTTCAGTCCCAAGGTGCCGGAAGGCATCGGCACGGTTTTTTACGTCCATCTTTTCCTGGTCAGCGTCTTTTTTGCCTATTTCCCTTTCAGTAAACTGATGCACCTGGGCGGTATATTCCTCAGCCCCACTCGGAATCTGGTCAACAACAGCCGACGGGTCAGGCACGTCAATCCCTGGAATTATCCGGTCAAGACTCACACCTATGAGGAATATGAAGAGGAATTCCGGGAACTGATGATCGAAGCGGGTTTGCCCGTGGAAAAAGAAGAAGGTAAAGAAGCTGAAGAAGAAGGAGTCGAGAATGGCGCCACCCAAGCCTGAAGAACTCGCCAAAATCAACCATACTCCGCCCTTGAAAGGGTGGATGGATATGCCGGTCGAATTCAAGCCGGGCACTTTCTGCTGGGGCGGCAACCCCAAGAGCCTGGAAGCGGTGGACCTGCCCAACCCCCGTCCTTGGAATCCCCTGGACAAGGACTGGAAGCTGCCTAAGAACTGGAAGACCATCGTCCAGGAAGGCATGAAGGACCGCTTGCGGCGCTTCCGTTCTTTCCAGTTGTTCATGGACATCTGCGTCCGCTGCGGGGCCTGCGCCGACAAGTGCCACTTTTTCATCGGCACCGGCGACCCCAAAAACATGCCCGTGCTGCGGGCCGAACTGCTCCGTTCGGTCTACCGGAACGACTTCACCAGGGCCGGCAAGATTCTCGGCCGGATGGCCGGGGCCCGGGAACTGACCGAGGAAGTCATCAAGGAGTGGTGGTACTACTTTTTCCAATGCACGGAGTGCCGCCGCTGTTCGGTCTTCTGCCCGTACGGCATCGACACGGCCGAGATCACCATCATGGCCCGGGAACTGCTGAACCTGCTGGGCCTGAACATCGACTGGATCGCCACCCCGGTGGCCAACTGCTTCCGCACGGGCAACCATTTGGGCCTCCAGCCCCATACTTATAAAGAAAACGCCGAATTTTTACTCGACGACATCGAGGAATACGTCGGGGTCCGGATCGAACCCAGCTTCAATCGGAAAGGGGCCGAAATCCTGTTCATCTGCCCGTCAGGGGACATCTTCGCCGACCCGGGCATTTACACCTTCATGGGCTACCTGATGCTCTTCGA
>ENA-OSEO01005474-OSEO01005474.1-sediment-metagenome-genome-assembly--contig:-NODE-5474-length-12176-cov-3.051161_pt1 | contig 12176 bp, 10 predicted proteins | sample MGYA00237883_ERZ534232 | MGnify/ENA metagenome assembly ERZ534232
ATTTGAATTTCCAAAGTAATTTTTGGGCGGTTGAATAACCAATGCCGTCAATCTCGGTTAAGACCGTTTTAATGGTACCCTTTTCGCGTTTTTTGCGATGATGAGTAATTCCAAAGCGGTGTGCTTCGTCGCGCAATTGCTGGATAATTTTCAGACTCTCAGATTTTTTATCGATATACAATGGGATCGAATCTCCGGGAAAATAGATTTCTTCCAGCTTCTTTGCAATTCCTATGATTGCAATCTTTCCCCGAAGTCCAAGTTTATTGATACTTTTTAGTGCGGCATTTAACTGGCCCTTGCCTCCATCGATAACAATAAGTTGAGGTAATTCTTTTTGCTCTTCAAGTAGTCGTTTGTATCTCCGGTAAATGATTTCTTCCATCGATGCAAAATCGTCTGGGCCCTCAACCGTTTTTATATTATAATGCCGGTATTCTTTTTTATCGGGTTTCGCATTTTTGAATGAAACCATCGCGGCCACCGGATAACTTCCCTGAATATTCGAATTGTCAAAGCATTCAATCCGAACTGGCAGCTCCTTTAATCTTAAATCTTCTTTTATTTGATTCAAAATACGCTTAGAATGACGTTCAGGGTCAACCAGTAATTTTTGTTTTTGTTTATCGAGCTTATAATATTTAGCGTTTCTTTCCGATAATTCAAGCAGATGCATTTTATCTCCGCGTTTTGGGATGGTAAATTTAACCCCTGGAATTTCAAGTTTAATATCATGCGATATGATAATTTCCGTTGCATTGCTGTGGAATCTTTGGTGTAATTCGGCAACAGCAATGGCCAGTAAATCAGCGGCAGTCTCATTTAATTTTTTCCTGATTTCCATCGAATGTGCCTGAACAATGGCACCATTGACAACTTTCATAAAATTCACGAAAGCGGAATTCTCATCCGTAATGATTGAAAATACATCCACGTTGTCGATTTTAGGATTAACAACGGTTGATTTGCTTTTATACCGATCAAGCAATTCCAACTTTTCTTTAATAAGCTGTGCTTTTTCGAAAGCCTGCTCCTCTGCATATTGGTGCATCAGCTTTTTTATCTGAGTGGCAACAGTGCCGATATTCCCTTTTATAATTTCGCCGATCTCAGCAATTTTTTGGTCATAATCAGATTCTGATTCATTTCCGACACAAGGGCCCAGGCAATTGCCCAAATGATATTCGAGACAAACTTTAAATTTTTGTTCCTCAATATTGCTTTTGGATAAATTATAATTGCAATTTCTGATGGGATATAATTGTTTGATCAAATCCAACAGCGTATTCATCATTCTGACCGAGGCATAAGGCCCGAAATAAACAGAACCGTCCTTCACCAGGTTCCGGGTTGGGAAAATTCGCGGGAATCGCTCATTTTTAATGCATATCCACGGAAAAGTCTTATCATCCTTCAGCATCACATTATAGCGGGGCTGATATTTTTTGATCAGATTATTTTCAAGCAATAATGCATCGAATTCCGAATCGACAACAATAAATTTTATATCCGCAATCTTTCGAACCAGGACCCCAATTTTACCACTTTTTGAGAGGTCCTTATTAAAATAAGAGGAAACCCGTTTTTTTAGGTTTTTAGCTTTTCCTACATAGATAATTTTTTGATCCTTGTCAAAATACTGATAAACCCCCGGCTTTCCGGGTAATGACCTGATAATATTGTTTAAGCGGTCGATATGAGGGTTCGTGGTTTTCAAATCAGAAGGCTTAATTATTGATTATTCTCCTTTTTTCATGCCATCCCAGCCTTGTGCCTTCAACTGAATGGCGGTTCCCGATCGGCTGATCAAATGTTCTCCTTCCGAAATATCTGTCATATGGCCAATAACACTTATGCCTTCTATATCCTTCACTTTCTCATAATCGGATTGATTGATGGTGAATAGCAATTCGTAATCTTCGCCTCCGCTGAGTGCGGCAATGGTTGGATCGATCTTAAATTCTTCGGCCATGTTCACTGTTGTTATATCGATCGGAATTTTGTCTTCATAAATCTGGCAACCTAATTTAGAATTTTTACAAATATGTTTAATCTCAGAAGCAAGACCATCCGAAATATCAATCATCGAACTCGGTTTAATGTTTTTCTCTTTTAATTGTTTAATGATATCGATCCGGGCTTCGGGTTTCAGTTGCCTGCTTAAAATATAATCATGACCCTGAAGTTCGGGCTGCATATCCGGATTGGCTTTAAAAACCTGCTTCTCTCTTTCTAATAAAAGCAAGCCCATATATGCTGCTCCCAAATCGCCACTTACACAAATCAGATCATTTTTTTTAGCGGTTCCACGATAGGTTATATCTTTCTCATCGGCTTCTCCAATAACGGTTAGGGACAAAAATAAATTACTGGCACTTGAAGTTGTGTCACCACCAATCAGGTCAACTCCGTATTTTTCGCAGGCAAGATAAATGCCCGTATAAATTTCTTCGAGTGCTTCAACAGAAAATCGATTCGAAGCAGAAAGCCCAACTGTTATTTGTTTAGGGAGCCCGTTCATGGCTGCAATATCTGAAAAATTGACAATGGCCGCTTTATAGCCCAGGTGTTTAAGGGGCATATAGGTCAGGTCAAAATGAATGCCTTCGGTGAGCAAATCTGTAGAAATCAATAAAAATTTCTTACCTGATTTAATTACCGCTGCATCATCCCCAACGCCCTTTATGGAGCTTTTGTTCTTTAAAACAATATTTTTGGTCAAATGATCTATTAGCCCAAATTCTCCCAATTCCGATAATTCAGTACGGATCCCATTTTGTTCGATCATATTCATAAATTTTATAAGGATGATTTTTAATAAAAATAACATTTTTAAAATGTGCAGCAAAATTATTAATTATATCCAAGCTAATTTTTATTTTAAAAGCTTATTTTGCGTATCTTTGCAAGCCTATTCTTATTTAAACTTAATACAAATAAGATAAATATTAAGAAGAAATGAGCAAAGAGAACAATAACATATTGGATGAAGTTACCCAGGGGGAGTATAAGTATGGATTTGTTACGAATATCGAAACTGAAACGGCACCTAAAGGACTGAATGAAGATACGATCAGGTTTATTTCAGCTAAAAAAAATGAACCTGAATTTATGCTCGAGTTCAGATTAAAGGCTTTTCGTCATTGGTTAAAAATGAAACAACCCGAATGGGCTCATTTGAATATTCCACCCATCGATTACCAGGAGATCATATTTTATGCTGCTCCAAAACAAAAAAAGACATTGGACAGTCTTGATGAGGTTGATCCTGAATTGCTGGATACTTTTAATAAACTGGGGATTTCTTTGGAAGAACAGAAACGATTATCGGGGGTGGCTGTTGATGCAGTTATTGATAGTGTATCCGTTAAAACTACCTTCCAGGAGACTTTATCGAAACATGGTATTATTTTTTGTTCCTTTAGCGATGCGGTTCAAAATCATCCTGATTTGGTAAAAAAATACATGGGTTCGGTGGTTCCTTATACCGATAATTATTTTGCAGCCCTGAATTCCGCTGTTTTCAGTGATGGATCCTTTTGTTATATTCCAAAAGGTGTTCGCTGCCCGATAGAATTGTCAACTTATTTTCGGATTAATGCTGCAAATTCAGGTCAATTTGAGCGAACCTTAATTATTGCCGAGGATGATGCCTACGTAAGTTATATGGAAGGTTGCACGGCACCCATGCGGGATGAGAATCAACTGCATGCGGCCATCGTTGAAATAGTGGCAATGAATAATGCCGAAGTTAAATATTCAACGGTGCAAAACTGGTATCCCGGAAATAAAGACGGTGTAGGTGGTATTTATAATTTTGTGACCAAGCGGGGAATTTGCAAAGGAAGCCATTCTAAAATTTCATGGACCCAGGTTGAAACAGGCTCAGCCATTACCTGGAAATATCCAAGTTGTATTTTAATGGGCGATCATTCGGTGGGCGAATTTTATTCCGTAGCCGTAACCAACAACCACCAGCAGGCTGATACCGGCAGTAAAATGATGCACATCGGAAAAAATACCAAAAGCACCATTATTTCAAAAGGAATTTCAGCCGGTTATAGCAATAACAGCTATCGTGGTTTGGTAAAAGTTACAAAACGTGCCGAAAATTCGCGAAATTTTTCACAGTGTGATTCCTTATTATTGGGCGATAAATGTGGAGCCCATACTTTTCCATACATCAAAACCGATAATAAATCCTCCATCGTGGAGCACGAGGCCACCACCTCAAAAATTTCGGAAGATCAATTGTTTTATTGCAACCAAAGGGGGATTGATACTGAAAACGCCATTGGCCTGATTGTAAATGGTTATGCCAAGGAAGTATTGAATAAACTGCCCATGGAATTTGCCGTTGAGGCTCAAAAATTATTACAAATTACACTGGAAGGAAGTGTAGGTTAATTATAAAATTTACAGAAAATGTTATTGAATATTAGAGATTTACATGTTTCAATTGACGGTAAGGAAATTATCAGGGGATTGAACCTTGGAATCAATTATGGAGAAACCCATGCAATCATGGGGCCGAACGGAACAGGAAAAAGTACTTTAGCCGCAGCCATCACAGGCCGTGAGGGCTATGAAATTACACAGGGTGAAATTATTTATGAGGGTAAAAACATTCTTGAAATGCCCCCCGAAGATCGGGCTAAAGAAGGTATTTTCTTAAGTTTTCAGTACCCGGTCGAAATTCCTGGTGTAAGCATGACCAATTTTATGCGAACTGCGCTGAATGAACATCGCAAATATCAGGGAAAAGATCCGATTCCGGCAGGCGAATTTCTGAAAATGATGGACGAAAAGAAAAAAATGGTGGAAATTCATTCAAAACTTACAAACCGTTCAGTTAATGAAGGATTTTCGGGTGGAGAAAAAAAGAAAAATGAAATTTTCCAGATGGCCATGCTTCAACCAAAATTGTCCATACTTGATGAAACCGATTCGGGCCTGGATATTGATGCCCTGCGTGTGGTAGCAAATGGTGTTAATTTGTTAAAAACCAACGAAAATGCATTTATGATTATAACGCACTATCAGCGGCTGCTCGACTATATCGAACCTGATTTTGTGCATGTTTTGTATGATGGAAAAATTGTTAAATCAGGGGGCAAAGGATTGGCTGTTGAGCTTGAAGAAAAAGGTTACGACTGGATAAAACAGGAAGTTGAACGATAAAAAATTAGATTCGGGCAAAAAATGAAGAAACATCCGGAACAAATATCATTGGAAAATAAATTAATCGATCTGTTCGAAGCAAATAAAGATGCGATTTTCAGCGATGAACCGCAATCAGTGCGTAATTCACGCATGGGTGCAATCGAGCAATTTAAAAATAACGGCTTCCCATTGGTGACCCAGGAATTATGGAGGGGAACCGATCTGTCAAAAATTCTGTCGAATGATTATCATCAGTTTTTGACGCAGGATGAAGAAGGGGTCGATCTTAGCAAACTCTTTGTTTGCGAGGTACATAATTTTGATACAGAAATACTATCGCTCTTAAACGGATGGTTTGTAAACGGATCAAAAAAAATTAAGACCCTGCCAAACGGGGTGGTAATGGGCAGTATTGCCGAAGCCATGAAAACGCATCCCGAAATTATTGAAAAATATTACAATCAGAGCGAACGTATCGGAGAGCAATCTTTTACTTCATTGAACAGTGCACTGGCCCAAGATGGGGTTTTTATTTATGTTCCTGATAATGTGCAGGTCGATAAAGCCATTCAAATGATCAGCATCATCAATCATGATGAAAACCTATTGGTTCAAAACAAAAACCTGGTAATACTGGGAAAAAACAGTAGCCTTACACTGGTACACTGCGACGATTCAACCAATAAACGGGCAAGTTTTAATAATTCTGTAACTGAAGTATTTGTTGACGAAAATGCAAGACTCGATCATTACAAACTACAAAATCTGAACAACAATTCCAGCCTGATTAATTCAACGTATTTTTCGGTTGCGGGCAACGCAAATGTTTCAACAAATGCCATTTCATTAAACGGTGGTTTGATCAGAAACAACGTTTATGTTGCTTTGAACGGTGAAGGCGCAAATGCGGATGTGTATGGTGTTTATTTAATGGACAAGCGTCAGCATATCGATAATTATGTTTTTATCGACCATAAAATGCCAAATTGTACCAGCAATGAGCTCTTTAAAGGTATTCTGGATGAAGAAGCAAAAGGTGTTTTTAACGGTCATATCCTGGTACATAAGGATGCGCAAAAAACCAATGCTTTCCAAAACAATAAAAATATTTTACTAACCGATACTGCCAGTATCGATACCAAGCCTTTCCTCGAAATTTATGCCGATGATGTAAAATGCAGTCACGGTGCAACAGTGGGACAGCTTGATAATGATGCCATGTTTTATTTACGTACCAGGGGCATCAGTGAAAACAATGCCCGTATGTTGCTCATGTACGCTTTTGCTGCAGAGGTCATTAATAAAATTTCGATCGAAGCCCTGCAAAGCAGAATCGATGATATGGTAAAAAAACGATTGCGCGGAGAACTTTCCATTTGCGAAACTTGTGTGCTACATTGCGGAAGCCCAGAAAATGAAATTCATTTTGATATCGACATGAGCAAAATTTAGTAAATTTGTCTCATATGAATTCTTTTGATATCCGAAAAATCAGGGCTGACTTTCCCATCTTAAAAAGGCTTGTGAACGGCAAACCTCTGGTGTATTTTGATAATGCGGCAACTACCCAGAAGCCGCAGACTGTTATTGATGCATTGCTTAATTATTATCAGCAGGATAATTCGAATATCCATCGCGGGGTACATTTTTTAAGCCAGGCTGCTACTGCCGCCTACGAATCAGCCAGGGAAAATGTTAAAACCTATATTAATGCCAGGGTAAAACAAGAAATTATTTTTACAAAAGGCACTACCGAATCGATAAATTTGATGGCCTACTCATTCGGCGAAAAATATATTAATGAGGGAGATGAAATCATTGTTTCAGCACTTGAACATCATTCAAATTTGGTGCCTTGGCAGGTATTGTGTAAACGGAAGCTGGCCAATTTGAGAATCGTGCCTGTAAATGAGAAAGGAGAGTTTCTTTTCGAAGAATATAAAAAAATGCTGAATCCGAAAACCAGGTTGGTAGCGGTCGCTCATGTTTCAAATGCCCTGGGAACTATAAATCCCATCCAAAAAATTATTGCAGCGGCCCACAAAAATAATATCCCGGTCTTAATTGACGGAGCACAGGGGATTCCGCATTCAGCAGTTGATGTGCAGGCCCTTGACTGTGATTTTTATGCTTTTTCCGGACATAAGTTTTATGCTCCGATGGGTGCCGGCATTTTGTACGGAAAAGAAAAGTTTTTAGAGGAAATGCTGCCTTATCAATTGGGTGGAGAAATGGTTGATCAGGTTAGCTATTCGGATACTACTTATAATGAGCTTCCGTTTAAATTTGAAGCAGGAACACCTAATGTTGAGGCTGTGATCGGCTTAAATGCTGCCATCAATTATGTAAAAGACATTGGGATCGAAAAGATTGCAAGGCATGAAACCCATTTGTTAACTTATGCAACGGCTGAACTAAAAAAAGTAGAGGGCGTTCGGATTATTGGTGAAGCCGACGAAAAAGCAGGTGTTGTTTCATTTTTGATTGGCAATATACATCCGTATGATGCAGGATCAATTATGGATCATTTAGGAATTGCCATCCGAACCGGGCATCATTGTGCCCAACCCATTATTGATCATTTTAAGATTCCCGGTACCATCAGGGCATCTTTTGCAATGTACAATGAAACTGAAGAAATAGATATACTCATTAAAGCTGTCAAACAGGTTAAAAGCATGTTTGAATAATACCTAATTTTACGATTATGGAGGAAAAAAACATCCAAATCATTGAACAGGAAATCATTGAAGAATTTGCCCATTTCCCCGACTGGATGGATAAATACAATTATCTGATCGAAATCGGAAAGGAAGTACCGATCATTGATCCTAAGTATAAAACGGAAAATCGCCTGATTTCGGGATGCCAGTCAAAGGTTTGGTTATATGCCGAATATATTGATGGAAAAGTCCGCTTCAGTGCAGATAGTGAAGCGGTTATTACACGCGGACTTGCAAGCTTGCTGATCCGTGTAATGAACAATCAAAGCCCGGACGATATTATAAATTCCGATTTTTCATTTATTCAAAAACTGGGATTACAGGAGCACCTTTCACCCAATCGTTCGAATGGTCTCATCGCGATGATGAAGCAAATGAAACTTTATGCACTGGCCTTTAAAACCAAGGCTGCATCAACAAGTTAACAAGCAATTAAAAACGTTTGATTGGAAATCAATAGGTTAGGATTAAGATCAACATTCGTTTGTTAAGCACCAAAAATCAATCAACAAATATCAAATAAAACTCAATGTTCAAAATATCCATACATTACAAACGTCCCTCTAATGATTCAAACTTTAATTCGTTATTTTGTAATTGAGTTTTGAAATTTGGAAATTGTAAGTTGTGATTTTGCTGATATTTATTGAAGTAAAAGAAGTATAATGTAATTACAGGATTTTAACCTTTAATTTGATCTTAAATAATTATCATGGATAAGCATAAAAATAAAGCGGAACTGGAAAAGCAGATCATTGAAGCATTGAAAAATGTATATGACCCGGAAGTGCCGGTGAATATTTATGAGTTGGGTTTGATTTATGAAATCAATCTGGATGATGAAAACAATGCCAAAATCCTGATGACCCTGACTGCTCCAAATTGTCCTGTTGCTGAGAGCCTGCCGGTAGACGTAAAAGAAAAAGTGGAGGCTGTTGAAGGAATCAATAATGCCGAAGTGGAAATTACTTTTGAGCCACCCTGGGATCAGGATATGATTTCTGATGCTGCAAAACTTGATCTGGGTTTATTATAATTAAACCATCTCTTTTAATGATTATTCGCATTATTCCAGTAATTTTGCTGTTGATTTACACACCATGGACGAAAATAAAATAGAAATTTTAAAACGGATCAACGATCCTTCCGATTTAAGACAATTAAATGAGGAAGATCTGCCCGTATTGTGTAATGAAATCAGGAATTTTATTATTGATCAAACTTCTACAAATCCGGGACATCTCGGGGCAAGCCTGGGCGTTGTTGAATTAACGGTGGCTCTGCATTATGCCTATAATACGCCTTACGATCGATTAATATGGGATGTGGGCCATCAGGCCTATGCGCACAAAATTATTACCGGTCGTAGAGATTTGTTTCACTTAAATCGAAAATACAAAGGAATCAGCGGCTTCCCCAAAATCAGCGAAAGTGAATATGATGCCTTTGGGGTCGGACATTCTTCTACTTCAATTTCTGCGGCACTGGGAATGGCCATTGCGTCAGAGTTAAAAGAAAATAATCACCGGCAGCATATCGCAGTGATCGGCGATGGCTCAATGACCGGTGGAATGACCATGGAAGCCCTGAACAATGCCGGCGTTTCAAAATCAAATCTGCTGGTTATCCTGAACGATAATGGAATTGCCATTGATAAAAATGTGGGGGCCATTAAAGAATATCTGGTAAGCATGACCACTTCCAGGGCTTATAATAAATTGAAGAATTTTGTATGGAAAGTGCTAGGTAAAGCAACCTTATCCTATGGTCCAAATCACCAACGTATTGCACAGCAAATAGAAGGTGCCATTAAAGGTTCAATCTTGAGAAAAAGCAATTTATTCGAATCTTTTGGGTTTCGTTATTTTGGCCCTGTTGACGGACATGATGTGAAAAGACTGGCCCGTTTATTTAACGACCTGCAAAATATACCCGGCCCAAAATTGTTACATGTTATTACCAAAAAAGGCAAAGGTTTGGGAGCAGCCGAAAAAGATCAAACCCTCTACCATGCACCGGGTGAATTTGATAAAAATACCGGACAAATCATTGTTAAGGAGTGCAAAGAAAAACTCGCCCCTAAATATCAGACCGTTTTTGGCCGTACCATCATCGAACTGGCTGAATTAAATGATAAAATTGTGGGGATCACGCCTGCAATGACAACTGGTTGTTCTCTTAACCTTATGATGGAAAAAATGCCGGAGCGGGTATTTGATGTAGGGATTGCCGAGCAACATGCCGTAACTTTTTCGGCAGGTTTAGCCATGCAGGGAATGATTCCATTTTGTAACATCTATTCAACTTTTATGCAACGGGCCTACGACCAGGTGATCCATGACGTGGCCCTCCAAAAATTACCGGTAATTCTTTGCCTTGATAGGGGTGGATTGGTGGGCGAAGATGGTGCCACCCATCATGGGGCTTTTGATCTGGCGTATTTACGCTCGGTTCCCAATATGATTGTTTCAGCTCCCATGAATGAGGAAGAATTACGAAATTTGATGTACACCGCCCAATTAAAAAACAATGGTGCTTTTTCAATCCGTTATCCGCGGGGACGCGGGGTGATGCCCGAATGGAAAACGACCTTTAAAGAAATTGAAATTGGAAAAGGAAGAATCATTGCCGAAGGTGAAAATGTTGCCATCCTTTCCATCGGGCATATTGGAAATTATGTGAGAAGTGTTCGAGAAAGGCTCCAAACGGAAAATATTCAAATCGGGCATTTTGATATGCGTTTCCTTAAACCGCTTGATGAAAAACTATTGCACTATATCTTAAAAAATTACCAAAAGATTATTACCCTCGAAGATGGGACCATTGTAGGTGGATTGGGTAGTGCCGTGCTTGAATTTATGTCTGATCATCATTATTCAGCCATCGTAAAACGACTTGGCATCCCTGACCGTTTTATTGAACAGGGTACCCAGGAAGAGCTGCACAAAGAATGCGGCTTTGATGTGGATGGAATTTTATCGACTGTTAAAAGCCTGTTGTAAAAAGTCGATCATCCAATCCTGGCTAAAATTAGTACTCGTCTTTATAAATAAAAACGCCTTTTTCTCCGGTTGATTTGATAAAACCACGGTACATACCGGGGGTGTTGAATGCCATGGCAATGTTTCCGTTTCTGTCAAGCGAAACAATTCCTCCGGTTGCCCCCTGAGATTTAAGTTTATCATTAATCACAAAATCGGCGGCTTTTTCAAGGCTCCAGCCACTGTATTCCATTAATGCCGAAATATCATAGGCTACTACATTGCGAATAAAAAATTCGCCATGTCCGGTGGCCGAAACGCCACAGGTATTATTGTTGGCATAGGTTCCGGCTCCGATAATGGGAGAATCACCGATCCGGCCCCACATTTTCATATTCATTCCGCCGGTTGAAGTTCCGGCAGCGATATTCCCTTTTTTATCGAGGGCCACACATCCAACGGTTCCATGCTTTTTGTTTAATTGATCCTCTTCGGTTTCTTTTGCTTCCTTTGCGCGCAAGTAAGCGTTCCACCTTCGTTCACTGAAAAAATATTCAGGATCAACCAATTCGAGCCCCTGTTCTTTGGCAAAGGTTTCGGCACCTTCGCGGGCCATCATTACGTGTTTGGATTTATTCATCACAGCAATGGCAGCCGAAATGGGATTTTTAATGATCTTGACTCCGGCAACGGCACCCGCCATTAAATTACTTCCATCCATAATGGCAGCATCCATTTCGTTTTCACCGGCTTCGGTATAAACCGCTCCTTTTCCGGCATTGAACAAGGGCGAATTTTCCATGACATGAATAGTGGCCTCAACTGCTTCCACACTGCTGCCGCCATTTTTCAGAATCGCTTCGCCTGTTTCCAGGGCTTCAGTCAGTTTTTCCCGATAGGCAGCTTCGGTTTCCGGTGTCATATTTTCTTTAAGAATGGTTCCGGCACCTCCGTGAATGACGATGGCATATTCGGGTTTTTGAATTTCGGTTTGGCTTGGTTGCTGATTGCAACTGCTAAATGAAATAGCAAACAAAGCCAGAATGATTGTAAAAAGACTTAATTTTTTCATATTATTTAATGATGTGTGCAAAAATTTCCTTGATATCGATAATGTTAAAAAGATGGGCTGAAGTCAGTAAAATGACAAAAATAATGACCCAGCGTACAAAATTCACTCCTTTTGTTACGGCCAGCCTGGAGGCAATAATGGCTCCGATAAAAGAACCAATGGTCAGGATCAGGCCATAGGCCCAATTGATCTGATTGTTCATAATAAAAATTACCAGTGTGAAAGGTGTATAAATGA
>ENA-OSEO01005477-OSEO01005477.1-sediment-metagenome-genome-assembly--contig:-NODE-5477-length-12168-cov-3.207262_pt1 | contig 12168 bp, 5 predicted proteins | sample MGYA00237883_ERZ534232 | MGnify/ENA metagenome assembly ERZ534232
CGCCAGGTCCATTTCCCGCTGGGTCAAGGGAGTCTCGGGTTTTCGGGGCGGACCGCCGAACAGACGGGCGAACCGGTGGTTGGTCATGGTCAGCCCTTGACAATAGTTGAAATATTTTAGGTTCAGCTTGAAGGAGCCGTCTTCTTTGAGATCCATTAGTTCATTTAAAATCACGTCCACATATTTGGGCGCACCGTAAGGGGCCAGCCCCATCACCTTGTATTCCCCGGAGTTCACCTTAAAGCCGGTGAAATAGGTAAAGGCCGAGTACAAAAGCCCCAGAGAGTGTGGGAAGCTAAGCTCGGCCAAAAGCTCCACCTGGTTGTCGTGGCCTACCCCCCAGGAGGTAGTGGTCCATTCCCCCACTCCGTCTAAGGTCAAGATGGCGGCCCTCGCAAATGGCGAAGGGAAAAAGGCGCTGGCCGCGTGGGACTGATGGTGCTCCGGGAAGATGACCTTGCCCTCGTAGCCCAAATCCTTTTTAATCACTTCGGGCAGCCAAAGCTTTTCCTTTATCCACAAGGGCATGGCCTGTAAAAAAGAACGCAGGCCCGCCGGGGCGAAGGCCAGGTAGGTCTCCAATAACCGCTCGAACTTTAAAAAAGGCTTGTCGTAGAAGGCCACCAGATGGATGTCTTGCGTCTTTAAGCCGGCCTGTTCCAGGCAGTAAGCGACCGCATGCCGGGGGAACCTGTGGTCATGCTTCTGGCGGCTCCAGCGCTCCTCCTGGGCTGCGGCCACGATTTTGCCCCCCTGAACCAGACAGGCGGCTGAATCATGGTAATAGGCTGATATACCAAGGATATTCATCTGTGTACCTTGACCCGGCATTTTGCAGAAAAGATATTTTCTGCCCAAATCCAACAAGCCCATATATTATGCGATCCCAAAAAATTTGCAACCGATAGGGCTTAAACCGAGATCTTGCAAGGCCCGAAAAGACTTTTTAACAAGGCACGCAAGCTCGTTTCACGGTGAAGAAAACATATGAACAAAAGGATGTTAACTCTCCTCATCGTCTGACCTGGATTGCTTTGTGAGAAGGAGCCGGCCTGGCTTACGTAGGCCAGGCGACCTGACTCTTCGGCCTGCTGATGCTTGGAGTTTACAAACGTCCGCCGCCCGGCTCGTCAAGGAAGATCAGCTAAACGGCATATTGATTCTGAGAAATACGCTCAAAAGGCCTACCCGCGAGGGTTTGGCCGGTGTTTGGACTGCCCGCCTCAAACGGGTATCAGGCGTTTTAGATATATAACGCGCTCGCGCTTTAGAGAGTAGACGAAAAGCTTTACTCCCACTTGGCTGTGTTTCGTTCCAATTTGGCCTGACCGCGCAAGAATATGTTAAGATAGCGTCACCCATTAAGGATGTGTGCTATGGTCCCAGCCCGTGCATCGGCTGCCATCCTTTTGAGCCTGCACCTTGTTTTACCGGCCATCGCCCTTGCCGCTCCAGAAGCCACCGAGCCTTCCTGGTGGGTATCTCTCTGGAGCTTCCTCTGGCCCATATTACTCAAGATAATCTCCATCGGCGCCATGGTTCTGCTGGTGCTCTCGGTCCTGCTGATGGTGCTCACCTACAAGAAGGCCAAGAAGATACGCCCCCTGGCTCTGATCCTATCCATACTCGCAAGCTTGACCAGCCTGGCAATCTACAGCGCCCTGCTCAGAGTCAACCTGGCATGGTGGGCCTGGCTCACCGCCTTGTCACTGGGCGCAATGGTGGGCGCGGGCTGGTCCCTTACTAGCAAACTGGTGCGCCAACAGGGGCTATTGAAGACGCAAGGCAACGTCTGGCATCTAGTGGTGTGGGGCTTGGTATTCGCGGCCAACCAACTCATCGTTATCTTCACCGGCCGGCCAGCCAACGTGGCCCTGCTCTTGCTGCTGGCCAGCACCGGTCTAGTGGTGGGCAACAGCACCAGCATTCTGGTGCGCTTCTACCGGGCCCGCTAAGCAGGAGGAATTAGTCTATCATGCCCAAACTGGGCTTGCTGATTATTGCTGCACTGACCCTGGGCATCTTTTTCATATGTAGTGCTGGTGGTGGTTAAGACCGTCGAGAAATAATGGCAGGAATGCAACAGCGGACAAACACAGAATTTACCCGGCAGCCTCCCCCTCAGCCAGGTGTTGCCCGGAAGACCCTTGCCCTGTTGGTCCTATTGTATCTTGCCGCCGCCACGCCGGCCTGGGCCAGCGAAACCCGCGATTTGGCCCGTTACTTCCCTACCTTTCAAGACTATAAACGAGTATTCCCTTGGGGCAGCCAGCGCATGATCAATAACCGGCCCGTCGGGGAGCCGTACCATTATCAGATGAGAAATCAGGGCCCCAGCGGCGGTTTTGAGCGTGGCCGCGCCTATCTAAATTTTCGGGGGGAGCGCTACATCGATCAGATACAAATCAGTCGCCAGCGTACCAGGATTTCCAAAAACTATGTTCTGGCAGACACGGTCGGCGGGGGGATTGAGCTTATTGAGTATGAAGACCCATCAAAAAATTGGGCCCAGCGCCTAACCGAGGAGGATTTCCGCAAGGGCAATATTTATCCCCACGGCAATTCCAAGTTTTTCCCTGTGTTCGTGGGCGACCGCAGCCATTTGGTGGTGATTTACTGGCAAAGCCCTACCAACCGCCACTGGAGCAGCACCAAGTTCATCCGCCTGCGCTTTGCCAAAGGGCCTTTTATGGTGCAGCTGACCCTAGATGGGGCGGCTGAAAACAAGGTGGACAGCCAGGGCCAGGCCAAGACCTACGGCAGTAGCAGAAACACCTATACCGAAAAGGCCGTCGAGCCTTACCCCACCAGTTGCAGTGTGGTGACCATTGAGCAGGCCGTGGCCCTGGGCCGCATAGTGGCGGCCAAGCTGCCTGGTGGCGGGGACATGGCCCTGCCCTGTACCGTAGCGCGTGGTGAAGATTGTTCTTCATTTGTGGCCGGCAGGGTTTCTGCCGCTTCACCGGTGGTGTTCCACATCAAAGGCGAACGCTTCAGCGCTACTTTTCAAAGCAGTGAAAATATCAAGCATATAAGCGGGGCCGGCCACGTGTTCCAGGTAAAGGCCCAGATGGAGGGCACCTACCGCGGTGGCCTCTTGGAGGGACGCTACACAGAGCAATACACCTTGACCAACGTGGGCTGGTCGCAGGTTAAACAGTCACGGTATGCGCACATCCTTGACGGGCTGCAGCAAAAAGGATTGAGCACTGGAATCTTGCGGGGCAGGCTTTCCGGACCAGGCATGTTATCAGTAGAGGTAAGGCTGGAGACCTACCAGCATCAGGAACGCACCCACCGGCGTGTGTCCGGGGCCCCGTCTGGCTTTGTCTGGGGGCCTTGGGAGGATCAAACCGGCCGGATGACGGACCCGACTCAGGCTAAAAGGCCTGTACGGCGGCCCTGTAACATGTATCTGGAGACGGCAGGCGCAGGGAGCGAGGCGGTACAACTCGAAGTAAAAACACGGGGCGTTAGCCCCTCCGGAGGACAAGACGGCCAGGGCCAGGTGCCGCCCGACCTCAACTCCAATACCCAGGAGCCAAGTGCCGCCATCTCGCAGACCCAACCTGCGCCCGGCAGCCAGACTCAGAGGGGCGCGGGAGCACAGACCCCGGCCCAGGATAGCAAGGAGCCCGCTCGCGGCGAAGAACGGGGCCAAGACCTATCTGGCCAGGCCACCGGCTTCTCCACCCAGGCTTCAGCCATAGCGGGTCTGAATGTCGGTAAGGAACAGGATGCGGGCGCGGAGGGCGGACCTCTGCCTGACTGGGCTCCGGCCGTGGCTGGTGCGGCAGCGGGCTTGACCGCTGGGCTAGGGTCTCTCTTGATGCTGGGGGCTAGCGGGGTGAGCCCGCGCGAGGCCTGGGAAGCAGCCAGGGATCTGCTCACCCAACAGCCCGAGGCCGAAGCACCGCCCAGGGAGGAAGTCACGCCGGAGCCCGCGCCGGAACCTAAGGTGGCCGAGCCGCCGCCCGAGGACAAGAGCGAAGGCTTCTGGCCAGAGGAGCATCACCGAGACGGCCAGAGCAACGAGTACGGCGAGGTCTGGAGCGAGATGGACGGCGGCTGGGTGAGCCGCAAGCACTATGAGTATTGGCGCGGCGAGGCCCGGGCCGAGGTGGAGCGTGCCGCCCGGGCGAACGAGGAGCTCAAATACCGTCAGGACGCCCAGGTAAAAGAGGCCTACGACAAGATTTGGGAGGAGGAGCAAAAGCTCCAGGAACTGCAGCAGCAACATGCCAAAAACGCCATCGCCCGCCAGAGGGAACGGGTGGCCGAGATGGAGGAGCTTTCCTCTAAGGGCTACAACGACGCCCTGGTGATGGAATATTTCTTTAACAACGTGGACAAGGACCTGGGCGAGCTCAAGCAGGGAGTGCAGGAAACCGCTGAGTGGACCCGCGAGACCATGATCAGCATCTATAACGACCCTAAGGCGGCCCTAAAGAGCGCTGCCGACACGGTGGTCGGGGTGGCGGGGGCGGCCAAGGACATGGCCTTGGACGCGGGGGCCAAGGCCCTGGAAATCGGTGGGGATATGGCGCGGGCGGGAGCGGACACCGTGAAGGATTTGGTGACCCACCCCATCGACTCGGCGACCAAGGTAGCGGACTTCTACTATGACACCGGCACCAAGACCACCCAATTGGCCGTAAACGGAGTGAAGGCGGTCTATCAGGATCCCTGGACCGCGGCCAAGAAGACCTGGGAGGGCACCAAGAAGGTGGGCGAAGTGGTGCTCTCGCCGCTCACCGACATTGTGGATCAGGACCGGACCTTGGGCCAGCGTCTGCGCTCGGTGGGCTGGCTGATGGTGGACGTGGCCACCGCCAGGGGAGGAAGCGCCGCCCGGGGCGGGGCCAACCTCATCATCGAGGGGGCGGATGCCGTAGGCGATCTAAAGCGGGTGGCCCTGGCCGGGGAGAAGCTGGGCGATGCGGCCCTGGATGTCAAGAAGATGGCCCGGGCCGATGCCGGCGTGCTGCGGGCCCGCCAGACCGGCGAGATTCTGGAAAAGAAGACTAGCATGATCAAGGAACTGAACACCCTGGCCAAATCCGGGGTGGATGACCACACCAAGCAGGCCATGCTGGCCCGCATCAAGCAGCAGGACTCTGCCACCTTCAACCTGGTGCGCAAGGAGCTGCACCCCTACACCGCCGGCGAGGTGAACCGCCTGACCAAAAACTTCAACGAGGACGTCCTGAACAAGATGTCCCGCCAACTCAAGGAGGACGGCCTTGAGGTGGAGCGGGTGAAGATCGCGGGCAACACCTCTGGAGCCGATTGCGACACGGAGTGGATCAAGATAACCAAAAACGGCAAAACCCTGAGCGAGGCCCAGGCACAGCAAGCGGTTGACGCGGCCCGGGACAAGGTGATCCAAAAGCACTACGGCGACTGGCAGGTGAGCGCCGAGGACTTAAGCCACAAGACCATGAACAACAGCCCGGAAAAGTTTGCGGCCAACCCCAGGGACATGGGTGTGCCCGAGGTCAGCATCAAGAGCAAGCCCGACGGCGGCTTGGACTTCGAGCACGCGGTGACCAAGGGCAAGAGCGCCCAGCCCCCCCATCAGATGACCAGGGGCAAGGCCCTGTCGGACGACATATGCCACCGGGAGTTCGTGGATTCAGTGGGCACGGTACTCAAGACCAAGACCGACGACCTGGCGGCCAAAGGGGCGGAGGCCACCCACTACGATTACATGAACACCGCCCGAGAGATCCACAAGACCCATAACCGCACCGTGGCCCCCCTGGCCGAGAAGATCGGCCACAACTTCTCTCCGGAATACAAGCAACTGATGCAGGACCTGGCGGCGGCCGAACAGGGCCGCAAGGTGACGGGCCTGCCTTCGGTAGAGCGCATTGAGCATGTCATAGACAACGAGATCCGCCAAATGTCCACCAAGGTTCCCACCGCCACCGAATTGGCCAAGGCGGGCAGATAGAAGGGCGGTTGGAGATGTTTGTCATCCGCACCGGAATGGGCAATGTCCTATATTGGAAACAGCGCCTGGGGCTGACGGCCAATGGGCTGTCGCCCCTGCCGGCCCTATTGGAGGATTTCAATGGGGAGGCCGCCCCTGACCAGTCGGCCCAACTGGCCGGGGTGAGCGAGGAAGAGTTGGGACGGGCCTTGGCCATTCTGTGGAAGCCACAGCGGCGCCTCACCGTCCGCAGCGGCGGCAACTTGTTGGCGCCCGAGCAGATGCTGGTCCACTGTGCCCCTGAGCAAGATCCAGACGGCCTGGCCATGGTGACCGCCGCGCCTTTTGACACCGTGATCGTGCAGTATTTCGCCAGCGCCCCGGAGTGGTCGCAGTGGGTGGCCCAGATGGTGGACCCCGCCGGGTTGGCCCAGCCTGGCGAAACCGTAGCAACCGGCTCCATGAATTATGCTCAACTGCTGCACCTGTTGCATACGGCCGACATGTACCGTCGACTTTACTACGAATCCACGCTGGACTATATACCGGCCAGCGAATTTGTCTTCTCGCCGGTCCGCTATGCCCAGGCACTGCGTGACGCGGTTTCCTCGGGCGACTATCGCTGGCTGGTGCCCTGCCTGCTGCTGATGCTTCCCCAGGGCCTGCCTTTGGACCCTGAGCGTGTCGCCTCCCAATTCGCGGCCATGCGTGAATGGGGGCTGCTGGTCAGGGACCAGGGAGATGACGACTACGAGGCCTACGCCTTCACCCCTCAGGGAGTCAATTGGGGCCTGGAGTTCATGACCCGGTGGGTATCGGCCCTAGGGATAAGCGTAACCGACGTTGAAGGATCCCGCGGCGAGCATGGGCTGTTTTTTCTGGGCACCACCTTGACGGTGCACAGCTTTGCCTTTCAAGGCTTGGGGAGAGACGTTCTCATAAAGCATGCAGGGATGGGAGGCAAGGAAACCGCCCAAATGGCCGAACGGCTGTTGAACGGGGAGTTGCTAACTCCTGTCATATCGGCCGACATCTGCCCCGCCTGCCGGCAGCCCATCCAGGCTGGCGACCGTTTCTGCTCGGGATGTGGAACACACATCGAATAGCTGGTTCCAGGATTCACCGGCCATCGCTTTTAAACAAGGACGTACCACCTCGGCCCGCTACGAAAAGCAAGTGCCTGGCCGTCGTATACAGATGGAGGCCAAATACTTGAGTCTAAAGACCTCCATCGGCAAGATGACCCGGAGGTTCCAGTACACCGCACCGATCAAGGAAAAATACCTTACTAAGTCCGCAGAGATAAGTTACAATCTTGATGCCCAATGTTAGGCAAGGCGCCGCCGGTTGCCCTGCACATAAGGTATGCTGCCGCTGCGGCTTGGGATGGCGCAAACCTTTCACGGCTCGGATGGAAACGGCCATGAGTACGCAAAAGCAAAAAAGTCCTCCAGCCAAGGGCTCACCCCAGGGCGTTTTTGCCGTGCAGCAGGAGTTGGACCAGCTAATGACCCTTACCCGGCCTAGGGGGTGGTTGGGCTTGATCGCGGCCGGGGCGATTCTCCTGGCGGCGTTGTTCTGGGGATGGCTGGGCGATATACCCGTCAAGGTGCAGGGCAAGGGGATCATTATCATGGGAGATGGGCTGTCGTTGGCCCTGGCCCCTGAATCAGGGCGGGTGGCGAAGGTACTGGTTGGGCCGGGGCAAGAGGTGAGGGTTGGCCAAGAGTTGCTTAGCCTGGACCAACTCGAGGTTCACGGCCGTGTTGAGCTCCTAGAGAACCGCCTGGCTCAGGCGGAACGTTTGTTAAGGGTCGCATCCCGCCAAGAGGCAGAACAGCCGGAATTTCTAGCCGGGCTCAAGAAAAGTATCCGTGAAGATCGCCGAGAGTTGGAGGCCATACAGGATCGTCTGCTCCATGGAGTAAAGGTGCGGGCCGCTCAAGTCGGGACCGTGGTGGAATTGTTCGCCAGCCCGGGTCAAATAGTAAAAGAGGGCCAGCCTCTAGTAAGTATAAGCCCCCTGCCCGCCGCCGGCGTTAAGGTCAAGGCCGTGTTGTATGTAGCGGTGGCCAACAGCCTGGCCATTCGGTCCGGCATGCCGGTGAGCATCTCTCCTTGGGGATATGACCAGAAAAAGCAGGGGCTGCTCACCGGCAAAGTCAATTCGGTGATCCGGTTTACCGCCACCCCCGCGGGCATGATGCAGGTACTGAAGAACCGCGACCTGGTGCGCGACCTGACCCAGGCGGGACCAGTGATTACGGTTTGGGTGGACTTGGCCGGGGATCAAGCCGGGTTGTTGGACTCCGGGGGCTCCGGGGTCCCCCCCCTGAACGGGGCTCTTTGCAACGCATCCATAACCATAGGACGCAAGCGCCCCATCGCCTATCTATTCCCTGGCCTGAAGTAGACGGACATGGCAAGCATTCCATCCCCGCACGGACGGCAACGGTCTCATAGCTGGAAAGTTCAGTGGCGCAAGCGAACGCCAACGGTCCTGCAAATGGAGATGGCCGAGTGCGGAGCCGCCGCCCTGGGTATGGTGTTAGCCTATCACGGACTGTTCGTCCCTCTAGAAGAGCTGCGTATCGCTTGCGGTGTTTCCCGTGACGGGAGCAAGGCCAACAATATTTTAAAGGCTGCCCGGGGCTTTGGTCTGACCTGCGCCGCCTTTCGCCGTAATTTCGATCGGATCAAGCAAACCCCGCTGCCTGCCATCATCCACTGGGAGTTCAACCACTTCCTGGTGGTCGAAGGAATCGGGGCCAAAAAAGTCTGGCTCAACGATCCCGCAACCGGCCCGCGCACGGTAAGTCACGATGAATTCGAACGCTCTTACTCCGGAATTGTGCTGACCTTTGAACCAGGGCCGGATTTTACCCCCGGGGGTCAGGCGCCCAATCTCTTCCGTTCACTATCCAGGCGGCTTGCCGGATACGGCGCCCCGTTGAGTTTCCTGGTGCTGGCCAGCCTGTTTTTGGTCATCCCTGGTTTGGCCATCCCCTCCTTTCTGCGGTTTTTCGTCGATCAGGTGCTAGTCCGCGGTTTCGACAGCATGTCCGGGCCCCTGCTCTTGGGAATGGCCGCCGCCTTGGTTCTGCGAGCTTTTTTGGTATGGCTCCAGCAGACCTTTTTGTTGCGGGTGGAAATCAAATTGGCCATGAGCACTTCCAGTCACTTTCTTTGGCACGTGCTCCGCCTGCCGATTTTGTTCTTTAGCCAACGCTACGTGGGGGACATCTCCCATAGGGTGGCCATCAACGACCGTATCGCCCGTCTGTTGTCGGGCCAACTGGCCACCAATTTCCTCAACGGAATGATGATCGTCTTTTTTCTGGCGGTCATGGTGCAATACGATCTTTTGCTCAGCGGTGTGGCCGTGGTTTTGGCCCTGGCCAATCTGGCAGCGCTCAAGATCGTGAACCGGCTGCGCGTGGACGCCAACATGCGTTTTTTGCAGGAGAGGGGGAAACTGGCCGGCGTCACCATGGCCGGGCTGCAAATGATAGAGACTTTCAAGGCCAGTGGAGGCGAGTCCGACTTTTTCGCACAATGGGCCGGCTATCAGGCCCGCACCATCAATTCCCGCCTTGGCTTGGGCGTGCCCACTCAACTGCTCGCCGTGGTACCCCCCTTCATATCCTCGGTGGGCCTGGTGGTCATACTGATCCTGGGCGGCGCGCGGGTCATGAACGGAGCCTTGAGTATCGGCATGCTGGTCGCCTTTCAAGGGCTGCTTCTTTCCTTTTTTGATCCCATCGGCAACCTGGTCAATCTTGGCGAAACCTTGCAGGAGGTAAAAGGAGACCTAAGCCGGCTCGACGACGTCCTGCGGGCCAAGCTTGAGTTGACCGGCGCACAGGACGCGGGCGCTCACCAAATCCTTGAGGGCGCGGGCAAGCTTAACGGCTTTTTGGAGCTTAAACAGGTCGCTTTCGGATATAACCCGCTGGAGGAACCCTTTCTGCAAGACATCACGCTGAAGCTGGAGCCAGGCAAGCGGGTGGCCTTGGTCGGGCCCACCGGCAGCGGCAAATCCACGCTGGTCAAGCTGATCTGCGGCATTTACCAGCCCTGGGCCGGGGAGATCCTTTTGGATGGCAAACCGCGTCGGGATCACTCCCCGCGGGTGTTGACCAATTCCTTAGCTATGGTGGACCAAGACATCTTTCTATTCGAGGGGACGGTCAGGGATAATCTGACCTTGTGGGACCCCACGGCCCCGGAGGCCACCATATTGGATGCCGCCAAGGACGCGGCCATACATGAGGATATAATCTTGCGTCCCGCAGCCTATGACAGCCTCGTGGAGGAAGATGGCCGCAACTTCAGCGGGGGACAGCGGCAACGTCTGGAAATCGCGCGCGCTTTAGTCAACAAACCGTCCCTCCTGATCCTGGATGAGGCCACCAGTGCGCTCGACCCGCCGGTGGAGGAGGAGATCGATGAAAACCTGCGGCGGCGGGGCTGCGCCTGCCTCATCGTGGCCCACAGGCTCAGCACTATCCGTGACTGCGACGAGATCATCGTGATGGACCGGGGCCGCGTGGCCGAAAGAGGCAGTCACCAGGATTTATGGGCTGCTGGCGGAATCTACACCAAGCTGGTCGAAAATTGATTATGCAAGACGCCTTGCTGGAAAATATCAAGCTGCGCGGCCGCCGATTGACGGTCGGGGCCAATCGGCCCGTCATCCTGGACCGGCCCGGTTGGGGCTGGCTGGTTGAGAGCGGCCGGCTGGAAATATTCGTGGCGGACACGTGCGACGGACGTCCTTCCGGAACACGCCGCCATTGCCATACGGTGGGTGCCGGCGGCCTGGCTTTAGGGTTGCACAGCGCCGATTATGGCCGAGGCCGCGTTTTGGTGGCGGTAGGCAACGCGGACACCCAATTGATGGAGGCGCCCCGGGAATTATTGGCCGAGTTGGGCAGATCCGAGGACTTTGTCGGCCGGTTATGCCGCCTTTTTGATGAATGGATCAGCGCCCTAGCCCAACACCTGATCAAGGATGTCTTCCTGCCCGAGACAGAGGTTGTAGCCGGGGTCCATGGCGTTTATGCCAATGGCGCGAACCTGCGCTCGGCCAAGGGAGTGACCTGGGCGTTGCCCGTGGCAGGCAGCGCCCTCTATCTGGGTCTCGTCGATACGGGCGGCGCCGAGATCGGCCGTCCCCTGCCCCTTACGCCGCACACGTGGCTGTTGGCGGTGGGCTCTTTGGAAATAAGCTTTGCCGACAGCACGGCCTTGATGTCGTCCGGCCGGATATGGGAGGGCCTTGAGGAATTTTCCCGCTTGTGGTTTGAGAGCGAAGCGATCAATCAGAACCTGACCTCGGTGGACGAGATGAACCGGGCCAGGGACAAGGAAATCTACCTGGCTCACCTGCGCAAGGTCACTGCGGCGAAACTGGCCTCGGTTTTGGAGGAAAGGACTCTCCTGCCGCCCGAGACAACCGCCGAGGGAGACCGGCTCCTGGCGGCCTGCCGCCTGGTGGGCCAGGCCCAGGGCATGACTATCAAGGCCCCGCCCCAGGCCTTGAGCGATATCCCGGGACGGGACCCTTTGGCCGATATCGCCAAGACCTCGCACTTCCGGACCCGCAGGGTCACCCTGCGGGGGCCATGGTGGCGAGGCGACCATGGCCCCCTTCTCGGGTTCACCGCCGGGGGCGGCCTGCCGGTGGCCTTGCTGCCCGACGGCCCGGGCCGTTATCAGGCTCACAACCCAGCCGAGCAGACCGTTACCAGGATTACGGAGGAAGACGCCTCGCGATATAGCCTGGCCGCCTATTGCTTCTATCGGCCCTTACCGCTCCGCGGACTAACCGGCCGCGATCTTCTGGCCCACAGTCTGCGGGGCTCCGGGCGCGACATTGCTGTGGTTTGCATCCTGGGAAGCCTAGTGGGGGCCTTGGCTGTGTTGCTGCCCCTGGCCGCCGGATGGGTGTTCGAATTCGTGGTCCCCCAGGGCGAAGGCGGGCTTTTATGGCAATTGGGCGTGATGCTGCTGGTGGCAGTGGCGGCCGGAGGGCTTTTCGAGATGACCCGCAACCTGGCCCTGCTGAAGGTTGAATCCCGGGTCGACTTCAACCTTTTATCAGGCGTCATGGACCATCTGCTGACCCTGCCGGCCCATTTCCGTCTGCGGCACCCGAGGCTGCGGGCGGCGCTGCACATCCTGCTGGCGGTGCAGGTGGGGATTCTGTTCGGGGCCGCCAACCCTTTCAG
>ENA-OSEO01005478-OSEO01005478.1-sediment-metagenome-genome-assembly--contig:-NODE-5478-length-12164-cov-4.192355_pt1 | contig 12164 bp, 12 predicted proteins | sample MGYA00237883_ERZ534232 | MGnify/ENA metagenome assembly ERZ534232
CACCTGTCATGACTGAAATCCGCAATGAATTTTCCTGGTCCAAGTCCCGGGACGAGGTCTTTATGACCTGCCCGCGCCAGTATTATTTCAATTATTATGGGTACTGGGGCGGATGGAAAACGGCCGCCCCCCAGCGGACCGGGCAGATCTATATGTTAAAGAACCTCAAGAACCGCTTCATGTGGGCGGGCGATCTGGTGCACCAGTGCATCAAGCATACGCTTAAAAATCTGCAGCGGGGTATTGCGATCATGGGCGAGGAGGAGATCATCGGCATCACCATCGACCGGATGCGCGAAGAGTTCCGCTCCTCCAGGGAAAAGCGCTATCACACCCATCCGAAAACCTGCGCACTGTTCGAACATGAATATGCGATCGAGCTTGAGGATGCCGAGTGGCGGCGCGTGGCGGACAATGTGACCGAATGTCTTAAAAATTTCTATGGATCGGAACTGTTTGCGGAATTAAAAGACCTGCCGCCGGAAAATTGGCTGGAGATCGAGGACTTTTCTTTTTTTTATCTGAACGATATCAAGATATGGGCGGTTCTGGACTGCAGTTTCCGAACCGATAAGGGGGTCACCATCGTGGACTGGAAAACCGGACGGACGGCCCGCGAGGATGTTTCCCTGCAACTCTCCTGCTACGCCATGTATGCCCAGGCGCACTGGAAAGTCAAACCGGACAGGATCCGCTTGATCGAATACAACCTTTTGACCGATCAGAAAGCGGAATTTCATATCAGCAAAGATCAAATCCGCAGCACCCGCTCCTATATCAGAGGGAGCGTGGCGGACATGCAGTCCCTGCTGGAGGATGTGAAAAACAACCTCCCGAAAGATGAAGTGTTTTTCAAAAAAATCGAAGATGATAATATTCACAACCGGTGTAATTATAAAAAGGTGTGTCTTGCATAAATCAAAAGTTTTGACGGAAATCAGCTGGCACGATAACGCTTTGCAGTTTATATGACGGATTACAGATGAACGCTTGCTATCATAAGAAACTGGTGCTGCTGCCTGAACCGCAAAAACGGTTGCGCTGCCGGCACTGCCATTTAACCATCCGCGCCGACGAACTGGGGGACGGCCATTGCCCGGAATGCTTTGAAAGGTCCGGCTATCGGCATAACGACTTTGAAGAAGTCCCCGCCGAAACCGTATCCACAAAATATCGCTGTGAAAGCTGCGGCGCACTCATCGGCAAATGAACCAAAACCAGACGACACTTTCCGGGAGGGATCCGGTCATCGAAGTAAACGCAGTTTATAAGTCCTTTAAGACAGTCCAGGCCGTCAAGGGCGTTGACCTGCGTATTGACCATGGACAGTTTACGGCCCTGCTCGGACCCAACGGAGCGGGCAAGACAACCCTGGTGGAAATGATCGAAGGCATTCAGAAACCGGACAGCGGTGAAATCCTGATTACGGGGAAAAAGTGGAAAGGCAACGAAGAGGCCCTGCATCGGGTCATCGGCCTTTCCCTGCAGGAAACGCACTTTATCAACAAATTAAACGTCTGGGAAACGCTGCGGCTCTTTAGCAGTTTTTATCAACTGGACCGACGGCGGGTTGCTGACATAATCGAAACCGTCGGTCTGGAAGAAAAACGCAAATCATATGTGGGTAATCTCTCCGGCGGCCAGCGCCAGCGCCTGGCTTTAGGCATCGCGCTGCTCAACCGCCCTAAAATTCTGCTTCTGGACGAGCCCACCACCGGCTTGGACCCCAACGCCCGGCGGGAAATCTGGTCGATCCTGCTGAACCTGAAGGAAAACTCGCAAACCTCGCTCATTCTCACCACCCATTATATGGAAGAGGCCGAACAATTGTGCGACTATATTATTATCATCGACCACGGCCGTATTTTAAAAGAAGGCACGCTAAAAGAGCTGCTCGATAATAATCACGGCAAAAAGATCATTGAATTTACCTTGGAGCCGCCCTGCCCCGCTACGGATGTACTGAATGCAGATGCCCCGTTTCCGGTTCAGTGGGATTGCCGAAATGAGAAAGGTTTTATCGCCTTGACGCAAATGGAGTCTGAATTACCGGAATTTTTAAGTTTTCTGAAATTGAAAAATCTGCGCCTTAAAAACTTGGAGTGCAGAAGAAAAACCTTGGACGATCTTTTTACATCCATGACAGGCAGGCGGCTGCATGAATAAACTGATCAGACGGGAACAGCTTTTTCACCTGATTTCGGCCCATTTTAAAGAAGTTGCCCGGGAACCGGAGGTCCTCTTCTGGGGCATTATCTTTCCGATGCTCATGTCCCTGGGGTTAGGAATCGCATTTACCAAGAAAGCGGATATTGTCCGAAATGTCGCTCTGATCGATCCCGGCCGCATCAGCATATCCGTGCCCCAACAATCTTCCGGCATAGAATTTTTTCTGCAACAGAAAGCTGAAAAAATACAAGCCGACCGGAATGAACCGGACCGTTACAAAATCACCATAAAAGACGAGCAGTTGGGAAATACCACCTTTTTCTTTCAGAAAACCGGCTGGGATCATGCGATGAACTTGATGAAACGCGGGAATTTAAGCGTGGTCATCACGGAAATGGACGGCCGGCTCCAATACCATTTTGATCCGTCAAATTCAGATGCCCAGCTCACCTATCTGAAACTTTCCAATATCCTCGGCAGCAACGCATCAGCCTCCGAGGAGACGATCGACAACATTAAAGCGCTAACCGTCAGGGGTACCCGATATATAGACTTTCTGGTGCCGGGTCTGATCGCCATGGGAATCATGATGTCCTGCATGTGGGGGATCAGCTATGGCATGATCGAAAAAAGGTCCCAGAAGCTGCTGCGCAGAATGGTGGCGACCCCCATGAAGAAATCCCATCTGCTGATGGCCCTGATGATCGTCCGAATGGCGATGAATCTGATTGAATCCGCGCTCCTGTGTATTTTCGCCTACCTGGTTTTTGACATCCGCATCCAGGGAAATCCGGCGGCGCTCCTGGCCATTTTTCTTGCGGGCAATATCGCCTTTGCCGGTATTGCCATTTTCGTCTCCTCCCATACGGAAAAGACGGAAACCGGCAACGGCCTCATTAATGTGGTGGTTATGCCCATGATGGTCCTTTCGGGAATCTTTTTCAGCTACCATAATTTTCCGGACTGGAGCCTGCCCTTCATCCAAAAATTGCCGCTGACCCTGCTGGCCGACGGGTTAAGGAGCGTTTTCATCGAGAGCGCCGGTTTTTCTGAAATTTCCTTCCCCGCCGCCATTCTGACGGCCATCGGCTTTGTTTTCTTTTGCATTGGACTGAAGATTTTCAAGTGGCACTAGCACCGCCGGGCATGCCACTGCCGCAGCGACTTTTCCTGTTCCGGAGTCGGTTTGGCGGCGGGTCGGGCGCGATGAACGACCGCAAGGGCCGAATCCACATCCCATCCATGGCGGTGGCACAACACCGCCGCGGCAACGGTGGGCGCCCGGTTGAGACCGGCCAGGCAGTGCAGCAGTACCGGCTGGTCTGCATCCCGACAGGCGCCAATCGCCTCAACCGCGCAATCAAAATTAAGGATCGGTATTTCGATCCAATCCGCTGTCGGAATTGAAATCAGCCGCACACCCAACGCCTGCCAGGTTTGGGTTTCCCCCGCTACCGGTTCATGCAGGGTAACGACAACCTGAATTCCGAGATGTGCAAGCGCCGGCCGCTGATGATCATAAGGCCGGGAACCCAAGGCAAACCCCGGTTCTACCCAGACGATGTCCGGCGGTGTTGACGGCCGGCAAGCGGCCAAAATATTTTCCTGCTGCGCCAAAAATAATATCCTTTCAAATCCGATTCCCCGATTTCAGCATCAGTAATTCGGTCGTTGCCGAACAGACCGGATGGCCTGGCGCAGAGCGTCCCTGATCGTCGTGTCGTCAACCGGATCGTGCAGAACGATACTCCCTTCCTGAACATAATGCGCCGGCAGGATGTTTAAGGTAAGGGCGTAAATATCTTCAATATCGAGGGCTTCGGGTGTATAGCCGGGAGTCTCCGGGAGGACTTCGCCCAGCAGTTTGATCACGCGAAGTTCATTACGATTTCGAATCTTGTAGAGCGATGCGTTTCCGAACGTATATAATGTTTCAATATCCATTGATTGATATCCTGCTTGGCGTTAGACGTATTTCGGGCAAGTTCTTCGCGATCCGAGATACGGCGGCCGTCGGCAGTTTTATTGTGGTTAATTAAATTTGCTGAGTCAGCAACCCTGTTTCAACTGGTCTTCTATGGAAGAAATCGACAGAACAATTATCTTTTTCATGGTCGCCAGCACGTTTGTCCCCTTCAGCGCACTGGCCTCGAACGAAGGAACCTTCAGTTGTGAATTCAGATCTTTTTCCATGGATTCTACCGATAGGAGCGGGATGCCCTGCTGCGCCAGGTCCCGTTTGTTGTATTGTATGACCAGGGGTATTTTGAAAATACTTTTTTTGTGTAATTTCAGGTTGTCCTGAAGATTTTTAAGAGATTCAAAATTTTTTTTCCGCATGGCTTCCAGGGAGTCTGCCACAAATACCACACCGTCCACACCTTTTAAGACCAGTTGCCGGGTGGAATTATACATGGTCTGACCGGGCACGGTATAGAGCTGAACCTTTACGTCATAGCCCTCGATTTTACCCATATCAAACGGCAGAAAATCAAAAAAAAGGGTGCGGTCGCCCTGGGTTTTGATGGTAACCAGATCCGTCAATGTCTGTTCCTTGGATTTGCTGAAGATATATTCCAAGTTGCTGGTCTTTCCGCCCCTGCCCGGGCCGTAATATACTATTTTTATCTGAACTTCCCGCTTTTTAAAATTAACGAACGCCATGGGTAATCAGGATCCCAAAATCTTTTCAATCTTTTCGATTGCCGCTGCGACTTTCAGACGTAAAAAGCCCAAGGATAAATCGTGGCCGAATATGGTGATCAGCAAAAAATCCGTTAGCACCCGGCTGAAATATATATTTTCTTTTTTACCTTTATGATACAGTAAAAAAATGTCTTCTTCGCCAATAATTTGCGCCATGGTGCTGACGGCGCCAAAATTGCCTGCAGCCAGGGCCGCCAAAGAATAGACATCGAACTTTGCCTTCCCGTTATTGAGATCGGCAATAATGTTGCCCGCCATATCCAGCAGAACGACGCAATGAACGCCCAGTTTCATGAGATCCGTTTGCAGGATATTTTCCATCCGATCCAATTGTTCGGGACCCAGTGCATATTCCAATTATGTTGCTCCTTTCAAACCATTGCCGGAATGTCGCAATGGAATTGTAACAATAAACAATAATTTTAATTATATAATAAATTTTAAGAGTTGATGCAACTGAAATTAAACCGCGCAACCGGGACAGGATTCGGCAAAACATTCAATCCGGTTGTCGCAGGCCGGAACCGATAGAATCATTATTGACTTGTTGCCACGTTTCTTTTATATTTTTTGTCTTAGGCCGTAATAAACCGGACGGGTATATTGGGTATGGTAATAACAATTACCAAAAAGGTTTATATGGAACGGCAAAAGTGGCGTACGCAAAGGACCGGACCGGACCGAACCGATCATGAGGCTTGCAGCGGCAGAGATAGGTTCCAATGAATTTTATCTGATACGGGATTATATCGGACAAAACTGCGGGATCTTTCTGCCTGAAGAAAAAACATATCTGGTCTGTACCCGCCTGACGTCCCTGATGGTGGAAAACGGCTGTAACTCATTTACCGAACTGTATCATAAAGCGCTCTCGGACGTCTCTTTCAAGCTGCGCGATAAAATTATTGAAGCCATTACGACCAATGAAACGTTCTGGTTCCGGGACGAAAGCCCCTTCGTCGTTTTAGGGGAAGATCTCCTGAAAAAATTTGCTTCTGAAATCAGTTCGGGCACACGCAGTAAAATTAAAATCTGGTGCGCCGGATGCTCAACCGGACAGGAGCCTTATTCGATTGCAATGACCGTCTATGAGTACATCCGCAAGCAGCAGATATTAAAACCTGAACATGTTGAAATACTGGGAACGGATATCTCTTCCGCCGTGCTGTATCTTGCGATGGCCGGCCGCTACGACAGTCTGGCCATATCCCGCGGGCTATCGGAAGAGTTTAAAAGCCGATATTTCCAGCATGACGACAATGTCTGGGTAATCCATAATGACGTTAAAAAAATCGTCCGGTATCAGAAACTGAATCTTCAAGAAAGTTTTTCCCACCTTGAGAAGCAGGACATCATCTTTTGCCGGAATGTACTGATATATTTCTCAGTTGAATTTAAAAAAGACATTCTGAAACGATTCTCACAGGTTTTAAAGCCGGGCGGGTTTCTATTCCTGGGCGCTTCAGAGTCCCTTTTCAACCTGACCCAGGACTATAAAATGTTTCGGCATACCATGGGATTTTATTATGCCAATGAACCAACACGTGGAGTCACGGCATGAAAATTTTATCCGTAGATGATTCGGGTGCAACCCGACAGTTTATCAAACGTGCCATTGACGTCCTCGGTTTTGAGTTCCTTGAAGCCGCCGACGGCAAGGAAGGGCTGGAGATCCTAAACGCTGAAGGCGACAGCGTCGATTTGATCCTTCTGGATTGGAACATGCCGGTCATGGATGGGATTGAAATGCTGAAAATTATCAAATCCAACCTCCATTTAAAGGACATCCCGGTTACCTTTGTTTCTACCGAAGGGGAACGACAAAAAATTTCCGAAGCACTCCGTGAGGGCGCCAAAAACTTTCTGATCAAACCGTTTTCACAGGAAGAACTGATCGGCAAAATCATGGAAAGCCTGGGTATGGGATTAGATTGATAGGAGATTTTTGATGAAAAGCATTAAAACCAAGACACTCTTGACATTCTGTATCACTGCTGCCGTTATCATTCTGGCAATGGTCGTCTTGACATCCTTGAAACTCAGCGCCAGCATCCGAACCCAGTCGCAGATACTTTCAAACGAACTGACGGCCATGAGCAATGACACCCTTACCGGTTACAGTCGCGTCTTTAAATCAAACATTCTCGGAACGTTAAAAGAAATCGAAAGTCTTTTAACCACTGTCACCTTTGACGGTTATAAAGCCCAAACCGACAAAATCGACTTTACCGTGTTATTTGACCTTAAGGGAAATTACATTTCATCGACGCCATCGACAGTTTCCGATGATATCGATATCCGCTGGATCGAGGAGTTCTATCGGTCTTCACCGCTCTGGAAGAAAACAGAGAAAGTCCTGAATACCCCGGAAACCGAATTGACTCCTGATGATTTTCTGCTGCGAACGGTAAGTCGAACGAATTCCGATTTCATAAAAGCATTCCAGCTGTCAGCTAAAGACTTTTCGGGAAAAGCTTTCCTGAACATGCAATCGGCAAAGATCATAAGAGACAGTTTTAAGGAACCGCTGGCCGTGGTAATTGCGGGAAAAATCATCAATAATTATACAGCCCCCCTTAGGGAATTTTATGACACAACCGGTTTGGCGTGCGCCGTTTATCTGGGGACGAATCCAATTATCCAGGCGGGATTTGGCGGCGGTGAAAAAGAGGGGACACCCGCCAGGGAGCTTGCGCTAAGCACAGAGTCTTTGAACCAGATTTATGCGGCAGGTAAACCCACAAACCTGTCTTTAACCCTGGCCGGCAAAAAATACCGTGCGGCTTGTTCCGCCATCGTCGATGCCAAAGAAGAGAAAATCGGTGTTCTGACGGTCGCCATGCCCGAACAGACCATCACCGAAATCGATCATCGCGTCAGCCGACACGGCAACACCGAGAAAAGAAAGCTGCAGTTCTGGCTCCTGGGCTTCGGCATCGCGGCCATGGCCGCCCTGATTGTCATTTCAACGATTATCGCCAACCAGGTGGCCCGGCCGGTTTTAAGCGTCGTGGCGCTGGCCAACGCCATCGCCTCTGGTGATCTGACGCAGCGCCTGAATATGGAACGAGAGGATGAAATCGGCCACATGGCCGTCGCCTTGGATAATTCCTGCAAGAATCTGTCCGGCATGGTCGCACGGATCAAAGGCAACGCCGACACCCTGGCCGGCGCAGCTGAAGAAATGTCGACGGTTTCCGCTCAGATGGCGTCGAGCGCTGAAGAGATGAGCGCCCAATCCGGAACAGTGGCCGGCGCAACCGAGCAGATGTCCGCCAACATCAGTTCCATGGCCTCGGCCGCCGAAGAGATGAGCGTCAACATTCAAAGCGTTTCCTCCACCGCCGAACAGATGTCCCGGAACATGGACGCCGTGGCTTCGGCTATCGAAGAAATGTCGGTTTCAATCAGGGATGTTGCCGCCGGCGCCCAGGCCGGATCAAATACCGCCGCAAAAGCGGCCGCCATGTCCACATCGGCTACGGAGACCATGACGGTCCTGAGCACTGCCGCCCAGGAGATCGACAAGGTCACCAGCCTGATCAAACGGATCGCCGAACAGACCAACCTGCTCGCTCTCAATGCCACCATCGAGGCGGCATCAGCCGGGGATGCCGGCAAGGGGTTTGCGGTTGTAGCCAACGAGATTAAGGAACTGGCCCGTCAGAGCGCCCAGGCCGCCGAAGATATCGCCAAACGGATCGAAGGGGTGCAGGTCAACACGAAAGAAGCGGCCGGGGCGATCGGTAAAATTGCCGATATCATCAATCAGGTGAACGAATCTTCCCTGGTGATCACAAAATCCGTTGAACAGCAGACGGTTACGGCCAACGAGATATCCGGCAACGTTCGGCAGGCCAACAGCGGCGTCAACCATATCGCCTCGGCCATCGCCGAAATCGCCCGGGGCGCCAATGATGTTTCCAAAAGCGCGGCCGAGACCGCCAAGGGCGTGACCGAGGTTTCGGCCAGCATCCAGGGCGTCAGCCAGGCTGCCAACGATTCTAACACCGGGGCCCAGCAGGTCAACGCTTCGGCTAACGAACTGGCAAAAATGGCCGTTGAAATTCAAACCCTGGTGGGGCGTTTCAAGATAGAAAAAGATTGATGGAAGCAGCCCTCAGACGGATGTGGCGAACGGGACCCCTCTGGCTTGCCCTACGAAGGTTTCTGGCGCAGGATGTCGCTCAGCGCCGCCGGAATATCCCCCAGGGGCAGAACCTGATCCACATTGCCCGAAGCGCAGGCGCTGCCGGGCATCCCCCAGACCACGCTGGTGGCTTCATCCTGTGCGATGATGACCGCTCCGGTCCGTTTCAGAATTCTGGCGCCATCGGTACCGTCCGACCCCATGCCTGTCAGGACCACGGCAACGGCATCCGGTCCGTAAACCATTGCCCCGGATTTGAAAAGGATGTCGACGGATGGCCGGCAGCCTTTGATCGGAGGCTGATCGTTGATAACCGTCATAATTTCATTTCGCTTTTTTGCCAGCAGCAGATGTCGTCCCCCAGGCGCGATATAGACATGTCTTTCCTTTACGATGTCATGATGGTGACCTTCGATCACGGTATGGCGGCATTTTGAATCCAGGCTTTTGGCCAGTGATTGAGTAAATGTAGGCGGCATGTGCTGAACGATGAATATGGGAACCTCCACTTTTTCACAAAGCGGCGGAAGTATTTCCGCCAGTGCCCTGGGACCGCCGGTGGATACGCCGATCAAAATTCCTTTGACCTTTGAATCGGCCGGCGACCTCGAAATGGTTTCCGGCAAAAGAGTCGGAGCCGGCAGCGGCCTCATCAAACGCACTGGGGACCTTTCGGCTGCAAAGTTATGAATTTTCGTAACCAGCTGCCAGCGAAGGATTCTAAAACTCTCTTTAAGGTTTTTTCCCTCGGGTTTCCGGATAAAATCAAAGGCCCCCATCTCCAGGGCTTTAATCGTGATGTCAGCCCCTTCAGCGGTGTGGGAGCTGAGCATGATAACACCGATGGGTCTGGAATCCGTACTGTCTGCATTGATTTTCTGGATAGCCGCCAACGTCTCAATGCCATCCATATCCGGCATCTCGACATCGAGGGTGACCAGATCGGGAGGCTGGGACCTGATGAATTCAAGTGCCTTGGCGCCATTCCATACGGAACCGATCACTTCGATATCCGTTTCAGCCGCCAGGCTTTCGGCAACGGCGCTGCGAAAGATTCGGGAATCATCGACAATGAGAATTTTAATTTTCATGGCTGGAATAAAATTTTGCCTGTTTACCCCTGACGGGTCTTCGGGGGGACGGCAATACCCAATAGATTCCTGGAATTTATGATCACCAGCAGTTCCTTTTCCATTTTACAGATTCCCAGAGCGATATCACTGCCGCGGCGCTCGCTTCCCTCCGGAAGCTCCCGATCCTGCTTGCGGCGGTTCTCGAACTGAGCGCCCTCGACCGTCTCGATATCGGCGATGTTATCCACCAGAATACCGAAATTTTCACCCACTTCCGATTTGAATAGAACAACCCCGCTGGCATCGTCCAGCGCTTTCGCCTCAAAGCCCAGGATCGGCCGTAAATCCAGCAGCAGATAGATCCGCCCGCGAATGTTCATATACCCCTTGACCTCTCTGGGAGCATGAAATATCGGCGTAAAACCGGTTTCCAAGCTGATTTCCTTGACATCCTGGATATCAACGCCATAGAGCCGCCGGTCTATCCGGAAGGTGCAGAACTGTCGGACGGTGGCTGCCGTAACTGCTTTCTCCATAAAGAGATTCCTTTGAATCTATCAACTGTTTTTTCGTCAGGCCCGGCAGTTCAGCCGCCGCGCCGGTCTGCAACCCACTCCGGTTCGATGATTCCCACCAGGCGGTTGAAATCAACAAACAGGGTCATGGCATTGCGGATGACAGCCGTACCCGGGAGTCCGTCTTCCGGGTAACTTTCAGTGTCCGGCTCAACATCTGTTTCTTCAATATCAATCAGCTCCGATATTAAAATTCCCACCGGCCGGTTGAAATCTCTGGGCAGAATCAGATACATGGTTTCATGTTCCACTACCGGAGACACCTTCAGGGCATGATCCAAGCGCAAGACCCGGGTCGATATGTCATCTATCGTAATATATTCTCTCTCGCCGATCCGTTCGATTGCGCACCTATCGATTTTCTCAATTCGACGTATCGACAAAATGGGCATGGCAAACTGCTCTTTCGGGCCGGATTTGAACAACAGCACATGTTGCAACTCCCGGCGGTCCACATCCGTCTCGACGGCTGCAGCCTTTGCGGCAAGTTCCAACATGGGACCGGCATGCCTGGCAATCCCTTCGACATCCAATATCAGGGCGACCTTGCCGTTGCCCATAATTGTAGCCCCCGCATAAATGCCCAGAGATTTCAAGGAGCGGTGCATGGGCTTGACAACGATCTCTTCCGTTCCGACAATGCCGTCGACGACCAGCCCATAACGGTTTTTGTTCGCCCTGAGCACGGCGAAGCTCAGGGAGTGTCCGGATCCGGCGATACGCGCCGGCCCTAGCATACCCGCCGGCCCCTGTTCTAGTTTATCCGGCGGGTGATGCTTTTTGACAATCTCGGCGGCGGTCTTGCGGTTAAGCCGCATGGGTCTGGCCAGCACTTCGGACAGCCTTACCAGCGGCAGGAGCCTTTCCCGCAAACGGTATATCTCCAGACCATCGGCAGTTTCGATCTTTGTCTGCACGTCACTATCATACAGACAAAACAGTTCCACCAGGCTGGTCTGCGGTATGGCAAACAGAATGCCGTTTTGGACAACAATCAGCGCCGGCATGATAGCCAGGGTCAGCGGCAGCCTGAGACATACCGTGGTACCCTCCCCCGGCCTGGACTCAATTTCGACCGCCCCCCCCAGTTTTTCAGTGCCAGTCCTTACAACATCCATGCCGACACCCCGCCCGGAAATCCGGTCAGCTTCATCCGCCGTGCTGAAACCGGGCATAAAAATAAAATCCAGGACCTCCTTGTCGCTCACCTGCTCTAATTCCGCCTCGGTTTTCAGTCCCCTTTGCAAAACCTTTTTTCGGATTAAAGCCGGATCGATCCCCTTTCCGTCGTCCCGGATCTGGATGCTGAACCGGTCGGATTCATGAAAAGCGTTCAGCGTGATCAGGCCGGTTTCCGGCTTTCCGGCCGCAGCCCGCTCCGCCGGGGATTCAATTCCGTGACTGCAGCAATTTCGAATAATATGGGTCAAGGGATCCGCCATGGTTTCCAGAATGGTTTTATCCAGCTCGGCCTCACTGCCGCAGATGTCA
>ENA-OSEO01005480-OSEO01005480.1-sediment-metagenome-genome-assembly--contig:-NODE-5480-length-12162-cov-3.278775_pt1 | contig 12162 bp, 6 predicted proteins | sample MGYA00237883_ERZ534232 | MGnify/ENA metagenome assembly ERZ534232
TTCATCCGGGACACCTTCGGCCGCTACGTCACCCAGGAAGTGGTGAAGAGGCTCCTTGAATCGGAAGAGGGCCTGGCTTTGGGGGGTGAAACCCGGGAGGTGACCCTGCTCTTTTCCGACCTGAGGGGCTTCACCGCCTTGACCGCGGACATGGACCCGGAGCAGGTCATCACCTTTTTAAACCGCTACCTGGAGAAGATGATCGAGGTCCTCCTGGAGTATCGCGCGGTGATCGATGAAATTATGGGGGACGGCATCCTCGCCTTTTTCGGCGCGCCCGAACCCCTGGAGGACCACCCGGCAAGGGCCGTGGCCTGCGCCCTGGCCATGCAGGGGGCCATGGAGGAGATCAACGCCTTAAACGCCGCCGACGGTCTGCCCCACCTGGAGATGGGCATTGCCGTGAATACCGGCACGGTGGTGGTGGGCAACATCGGCTCCGAGCGGCGCACCAAATACAGCGCCGTGGGCGCGGACGTGAACTTTGCCGCCCGGATCGAATCCTACGCTTTGGGCGGCCAGGTGGTCATCGGCCCCTTTACCTACCAGCGGGTGAAGGATATGATCGAAGTGGGCTCGTTTATCCAGGCGCAGATGAAGGGCTTTCCGGAGGCCACCCTCTACGAAGTGCGGGCCATTCACGGCCCCTTTAACCTGCGCCTGCAAGAACGCCGGGAAATCTTGCAGCCCCTTAAAGGCGATCTACGGGTTAACATCTACCGCATCCAAAATAAAATCATCACCGGCCCCACTATCACGGCTGAGATTATCCAGTTGGGCGAGAACGTAGCCGTGGTCCGCTTCACCGGTGAGCTGGCGGCCTGGGAAGACGTGCGCCTGCATTTGCTGGACGCCGACAACCTGGAAATTCCCGGAAAGATTTACGGCAAGGTGACGGCCGTGGCAGCAGGGGAGGGCGATCTCCGGGAGGCCCATATCAGCTTCACTTCGGTACCCCCGGAAAGCCGGACGATTATTCAAGCAGCCCTGGAGGGAGAACCACAGGCCTGATTCCCCACCGCATCTCAGATACCCACGCCAGGCGGCTCCGCTGGCGGAGTGGAGAATCCCATGAGTATCCGCACTTATCTGGTTCTTTCTTACCTGGCCCTTATTCTGTTGACCCTGGGCCTGGCCGAGCTCTTCGACCACATCGCCTTCAAGCTCACCGAGCAGAACCAGGTAATTGTCCGGGAAAACCTGGAAGGCTTGACCGCGGCCAACTATCGGCTCTCCGAAGAATTTTTAACCGCCTACGCGGAAAGACTCGTGGAAGCCAAAGCCGAGGCCGTGGCTATGGAGGTCTCCTTTCTCATCGGCGGCCGCCAGTCCTATAATTATCAGCAACTTCGCCATAACAAGCGTCTCCGGGCCATTGCCACCCAGGATATTCGCACCACGGAGGGGGTAGCGGGCTACGTGGACTTAAATGACAAGACCGGCCTTAATATCCTGCATCCCAACCCCCGGGTGGAAGGCAGAAACTTTTCGGAATGGCAAGATGAGTTTCCGGAGATGTGGCGCCTGGTTTCCGAGGCTTTTACCAAACCCAAAGTAAAAGGTTATTACACCTTTCTGGACAGAAAAAACCGGCCCCGGAAGAAGTTCATGGTTCTGGTGCACGTGCCCCGGACTCCTTTCTTTCTGGTGGCCGCGGTGAATATCGATAAATTCTTCCTGCCGGCCCAGGCCAGAATCAAAAAGGCCTCCCAGGAGAGAATGACCCAGGCCGACAACTCCATTCAAGCGTCCGCCGAGGCCATCAACCGGGAGATCAAGTTTGTCAGCATCATCGGCGGGATTATCTTCACCATCATTGCCGGGCTTTCCGGACTTTTCTTTGCCGGCGCCCTGTCCCGGCCTATTTTTCGCCTGCGGGACGGGGTGAGAAAAATGGGGGAGGGCGATTTGACCGTCACTGTGCCGGAAACCGGGGTCAAAGAGCTGGTGCAGCTGTCCCAATCTTTTAACCTCCTGGGGCGGCAACTCATTGATTATATGGAGAAACACGACTTTGTCCGGGACACCTTCGGCCGCTACGTCACCCAGGAAGTGGCCCGGAAGCTCTTAGACGACAAAGAGGCCCTGGAGCTGGGCGGGGAAACCCGGGAGGTCTCCCTCATCATGTCCGACATCCGGGGCTTTACGGCCCTCACCGCGGAGATGGAACCGGCCCAGATCATCACCTTTTTGAACCGTTATTTAAGCCGGATGATCGAAATTCTCTTAGACCACCAGGCGGTCATTGACGAGATCATGGGAGACGGCATCCTGGCCTTTTTCGGCGCGCCCGAACCCATGGCCGACCATCCGGCCCAGGCCGTGGCCTGCGCCCTGGCCATGCAGGGGGCCATGGAGGAGATCAACGCCTTAAACGCCGCCGACGGCCTGCCCCACCTGGAGATGGGCATTGCCGTGAATACCGGCACGGTGGTGGTGGGCAACATCGGTTCCGAGCGGCGCACCAAGTACAGCGTGGTGGGCGCGGACGTGAACTTCGCCGCCAGGATCGAGTCCTACGCCCTGGGGGGCCAGGTGCTCCTGGGCCCCTCCACTTATCAGCGGGTGCAGGATTTAATCGACGTGGGCGTCACCATCCGGGCGGAGATGAAGGGGGTGCCGGAACCGGCCACCCTTTATGAGGTGCGGGCCATCCATGGGCCCTATCAACTGCGCCTGGAAAAACGGCAAAAAACCCTGCGGCCCCTGGCCACCAGCCTGCCGGTGCAGATCTACCGCCTCCGGGACAAAATCCTCACCGGCGCCAGCACCAAAGCCGATGTCACCCAGTTGTGCGACTCCGCGGCCGTGGTCCGTTTCAGCGGCGAACTGGTCGCCTGGGAAGACGTACGCCTCCATTTCCTGGATGCGGCCCACCGGAAAATTCCCGGGAGAATCTACGGCAAGGTGACCCTGGTGGAACCCGGAGATGATGGGCAGCGCCGGGCTCACATCCACTTTACCTCGGTCCCCCCGGAGAGCCGGGCCTTTATCAGGGAGGCTCTGGGAGGAACTTGAGAGATTGTGGGGGCCAGAGGCTTGAGGCCCCTGCTCCTCTCCCAAGGTCGCAACCTCTACCTTTCCCGCCGCCGCACCCAGGCCTTGCGGGCCTCATCGGCCAGGAGCATGAGGGGCGGAAAGATGAGCAGGAAGAGAAAATCGCTCAGGTGCAGCGGCGCGGTTTGAAAGATGCGCTGCAAGAAAGGAATATAGCTCAGGGCCAGAAGGATGGCGATCTCAAAGATGATCCCCCAAAGCAGCAGGCGGTTGGTAAACAAGCCCACCGTGAAGATGGATTCCCGCTCGGTGCGAATAGCCAGGGCGTTGCCGATCTGGGCGGCCGCAATGCCGGCCAGGCACATGGTGGTGGCCCGGGCATAGAGGGGACCGCTGGCCGCCATTTCCAATCCGGGCCGCCAGCCAGCCATAAAATAGACGAAGAAGTAGGAAGCCATAGCCGCGCCGGCGTTGAGCACCCCCAAAAAGGAAAAGCGGGCGGCCAGAGACCAGTCCAAGAGATGCGCCGTGCGTGACCGGGGGGGGCGATTCATAATCCCCGGCTCGGGAGGTTCCGCTCCCAGGGCCAATCCCGGCAGAAGGTCGGTCCCCAGATCCACGGCCAGGATTTGCATAATATTCAGCGGTAGGGGAATGCCCAAGAGCACAAAGAGGACAAAAGGAACTGCTTCCGGGATGTTGCTGTTAAAAATATAGGTGATGAACTTCTTGATGTTGGCGTAAACCGCCCGCCCTTCCTCAATGGCGGCGACGATGGAGGCGAAGTTGTCATCCGCCAGGACCATGGACGCCGCCTCCTTGCTCACTTCCGTTCCTCTTAGGCCCATGGCCACGCCGATGTCCGCGGCTTTCAAGGCCGGACCGTCGTTCACCCCGTCGCCGGTGACCGCCACCACTTCTCCCAGATTATGCAAGGTGGTGACCAGGCGCAGCTTTTCCTCCGGAGAGGTGCGGGCGAAGACCAGATCCTCTCGGCGCTTAAGAATTCTCCGCAACTGCACCTCCGGCAGGCGGGAGACTTCGTCGCCGGTGAGGAGGGGAAAATGCCGGTCCACTTTCATGCCGATCTCCCTGGCCACAGCCCGGGCAGTGCCCCCGAAATCCCCCGTAATCATGACGATACGGACACCGGCGCGGTGGCAGCTCTCTATAGCGGCAGGCACCTCGGGCCGGGGCGGGTCTATCATGCCGGTGATGCCAAGAAAGTTAAGATTGCTCTCCGCCTGGGCCTGTCCCAGGTCCGGGCCATCCACCTCCTTATAGGCCAGGCCCAAAAGCCGCAACCCCCTCTGGGCCAAGTCGTTCAAAACCTGGACAAGCCTGGCCCGCTCCTGGAAAGTGAGGCCCCGGCTGCGGCCCTGCCAGTCCGTAATATTATTGCACAAAGGAAGCAGATTTTCGGGAGCCCCTTTGACCCAACAATAAAGCCTCCCCTCCGGAGAGACGTTAATAGTGCTCATGCGCTTGCGCACCGACTCGAAGGGAAAGACCTTGAGCCGGGGAGAGGCGGCACGCAAGGCCTCGGGGTCCTGTCCCGCTTTGGCGGCCAGCACCAGCAGGGCGGCTTCACTGGGGTCCCCCACCACCCCGGAGCCCGATTCCTTTAGGGCCGCGTTGTTGCACAGGACCGCACAAGAGATAGCCCAGTGGAGAAGCGGGCTGTCCCGTTGCTCCGGGGAGAGGCTTTTTCCTTGCAACGCCAGGAGCCCTTCAGGGTTAAAGCCGGTACCGGAGACCTCCAGCAATTCCCCGCCCAGAAAAAGGCGCTCCACCATGATTTCATTGGTGGTCAAAGTGCCGGTCTTGTCGGTGCAAATGACGGTGGCCGCGCCCAAAGTCTCCACGGCTGACAGCTTTTTGACCAGCGCGTTCTTCCGGGCCATGCGCTGCACACCCATGGCCAGGGAGAGGGTCAGGGTGGGCAGCAGTCCCTCGGGCACAAAGGCCACGATCATGCCCACTGCGAAGATCAGGCTGGTGAACAGGGAAAGCTTGCCGGTGAGGATACCCACCAGAAAGAACAGGAGGCCGATGCTCACCGCCACCGCAGCTTGAACTTTCACCACCACCTGCATTTCCCGCTGCAGGGGGCTGGGCTTCTCCTCCACTCGCTGGGTCAGGGAAGCGATGTTCCCCAGCTGGGTGTCCATGCCGGTGGCCATGACCACTCCGGTGGCCGAGCCAGCCACCGCGGCGGTGCCTGCAAAGACCAGGTTTGGCATCTCGATCCACAAAAATTCCTGGCCGTCCTCCACGGGTTCCGCAAATTTATAGGCCGGCCGGGATTCCCCGGTGAGGGGGCTGTTATCCACCCGGAAGTCCCGGGCGTCAATGAGGCGGGCATCTACGGGAATCCGGTCACCGGCCTCCAACAGCACCATGTCCCCAGGAACTATTTCCCAGGCGTTCACCAGAGAAACCTGGCCGTCCCGCAGCACACGGCTTTGCAAGGGAATGAGCCGAGCCAGGGCCTCGATGGCCTTCTCCGCCCGGTACTCCTGCCAAAAGCTGAAGACTGCATTAATCAAAATAACCAGGGGAATGGCCGCAGCCAATTCAGGCAGGCCCGCCAGGTAAGCCAGGACAGAGGCGGCCCACAGCAGCAAGGCGAAGAGGTTGACCAGATTGGTCCCAAAGCGGAAGATGAGAGGTGTGGGCCGGACCTTCTCAATGCGGTTCAAGCCGGTCTCGGCCAGGCGGCGGGCGGCCTCTTTCCGGGAAAGGCCTTCTTCGTTGGTCTCCAGCGCCTCCAGGACTTCCTGCCGGGAGAGCACCCAATAGTTTTCCCGGCCGGCTGCTTCTTGCAGCTTGACGGCCCGCAGGATTTCCGGGGCCTTATCTTTGGCCAGCAATTCCTCCCGAAAATGGGGGTTGCGGAGCAGAGAAATGAGCCGGGAGAGAATCTGAAAATGTCTGCCGCTTTCCTTCAGGGGAGAAAGAAGAATCGCCAACACCTGTGCTCTGTGTCCGTCCAGGTCCAGGCCCTGGGGGGCTAAGGCCAGGGTCAGGAATTCCCGGGACACCGCGTCGGTGAGACCGTGCAGGACTGCCAGACCTTCCTCCTGGTAGCCGTGGAAGAGATGCGCTTCCTCCTGCAAGAAGCTTTCCGGGTCCCCCGTCAGCGGCGCCCGGGTGCGCCCCTCATCCAGAAGCGTTGCCAAAACCTTACCGGCAGGCGGCGCAAATCCGGGAGCAATATGCCCGGCAGCCAACAGCTCGTGCACCTTCATGACGGGCATTATATTACTTATTGCCAGAGGGGAGGGAAAGTTTGTGATGGGGAGGGAATGGATCCGGAGCCACCCCCTTATTCCAAATAATCCTGCAAGGCTTTTTTCAGGAATTGCCGGGCTCGCTTTAAAAGTCCGTCCACGGCCTGGGGGCTCAAGCCCATTTCCGCGGCGATCTCCTGGTAGGAGAGGTCGCCGAAGCGTTTCAGGATCAGGGCCCGGCGCTGGTTTTCGGGAAGCGCGGCCAGCAGGGCCTCCAGGCGCCGGGCCAGGTCCTGCTCCTCCAGGGCTTCCAGGGGGCTGGCCCCCTTATCCGGCACCACCACGGAATCTTCCTGGTCCAGAGATTCCTGGGGGTGCCGCGCCCTAATCAGGTTCAGGCAATGGTTGGCGGTGATGCGGTTGAGCCAGGCCCCCACCGTGGCCTGGGGCTCAAAGCGGGCGGCGTGCTCGTGGACTTTGATAAAGACTTCCTGGAGGGCGTCTTCCGCGTCCAGGGGGTCTTTGAGGAGGCGGTAGGCCAAATTATAGAGGCGGGCCTGGTGGCGGCGGATGAGTTCCGCCAGGGCCGGGGTGTCTCCCCGGGCCACCCGGCGGAGCAAAGCATAATCAAGGTCGGTGGGTTCTGAGCTCAAAACAGGGTGAGGTGGATGACGTCATCCTTCTTACAGGCCCTAAGCTTTTCCATGTGGCGCAAGGGCGCGAATTCCTGGCGCAGTTTTTCTTCGTTCAGGCCCAGATGCGCCGCGGCCTCAAGAATGGGCACTTCGCCCCGCTCCTGCACCAGGTCATAAAGCTTCTGCTGCAAGGGTGTCAGGGCGTGTCCCCCCGGAAGGTCTTTGAGGCTCTTGGCAGTGTGCACCGCCCAGGGGTCGCAGGTCTTGGTGATGCTTACGCCGTCCAGGAAGCAATCTTCACAGACCTCCTCGCCCGCGAGTTCCCGGCTTTCTCCGGGCTCCATGGCGGCGCCGCACTTGGAGCAGGTTTGGTCAGGCATGACGCTTTATCTCTCCGAAGGGTTCAAAGTTCAAGGTTCAGAGTTTTGTTCCTGGGATGCACCAAAACCTCATTAAATATTTTATAGCGGTTGCCGAAAGTTTTTTCCGCCCCCCCCACCCTGACCCTCTCCCCCCGCCGGGGAGAGGGAATAAGAGGAAAGAATTTTTGGCAAATGCTATAAGAATTTTATCCTGATTTTATTCTCTATTCCATAGAGTGCGGCACAGAAAAAAACGTTGGGGCGGTTAGGGAACCGCCCCGCCTAACATTGAACCTTGAACCTTGAACCTTGAACAAAAATTTATAATTCGTACTCGCCGTCCATTTCCAGGATGAATTCCCCGGGCTTATCCGCCGGCGTCACGACAAAAGTTCCCGCACCTTTGAGGCCCGCCAGTTTACCGATGCCTTTGTCCACCTCCCACTTGCCCCGGGTCATGTCGCCCCGCTTGTCTCCGTTAAAGCGGGAGTACACGGAGCCGTGCTCATAAACGGTAAAGGCATAGCCGGTCATGTGGCCATCGCCCTTGATCCGGTCATGGAAGCCCACGCTGCGGCGGTAAACAAATTCCCCGGCCACTCCGGGAGTGTATTCCAAGGGGTAGCCTTCCAGCTCGGTGAGCATCAAGGTGTGGTCCGGGACATCGCCTACGGCGATCACTTCACGGCGGGTAACATAGATTCTGAATTTGGCTTTGCGATGCATGGCAACTTCCTCCTGAAAGTATTCCGGGCGGGGCAGACGGCCCGACGGGGACCCGCACCCCCGGTCTTTCCCTTGAACTCCGGCGCGCGGCCTTTAAGGCTGCCGGGTATATCTATGTTAAATATCCAATTCGTTCAATTCAAGGACGTTGCTCTGAATAAACTCCCGGCGGGGCTCTACTTTGTCCCCCATGAGGATGGTGAAAATTTCGTCGGCCGCCACCGCGTCCTCGATATTCACCTTGAGGAGGGTGCGGGTTTCCGGGTCCATGGCCGTTTCCCAGAGCTGCTCCGGATTCATTTCCCCCAGGCCTTTGAAGCGCTGGATGGTCACGCCTTTTTGGCCTTCGTTAAGGATAAAGGCCGCCAGTTCCTCCAGGGCGCCGAACTCCCAGACCTTGTCTTTTTCTTCCAGGCGGTGGGGGGGAGATTGAAAATCATCCAGGGACCGGTCCAGTCTGACCAGGGCCTGAAAATCACTGCCTCCCAAAAGATCCCAATCCAGGCGCATATCCGGGACTTCCCGCTCTTTGGAAGAAATGAAAACCGCCTGGGCGTGGTGCTCTTCATCCGGCTCCAGGCGGGTGAGCCAGCGGCCGTCGGCCTCCAAGGCCTGGAGCAGGCCCGTCAGCCGCTCCTCCTCCCGGAGGCTCTCTTTGGAGGTTATCCCGTGCTTCAGAAAGAGTCGCAGGATCTCCCGGGACAGGCCCCGTTTTTCAAAGCGGGAGAGATATTCCTGATAAGCAAAGACCTTTTCCAGGGCTTGGGCCAGGGCGGTCCCCTGGAGGGTGCTCTCCGGGCCGAGACGCAACCGCTTTTTCTCCATACCCCGCTTAATCAAATAGGTCTTAAACTCCCCGTCGTCCTTGAGATAGATCTTTTCACTGCCCCGGGTGACGCGGTAGAGCGGCGGCTGGGCGATGTACAGGTAGCCGCCTTCCACCAGGGGACCCAATTGCCGGTAGAAAAAAGTGAGCAGCAGGGTGCGGATATGGGCCCCGTCCACGTCCGCGTCCGTCATGATTATCACTTTGTGGTAGCGCAGGGCCTCCAGGTTCAGGGTGTCCTGGGAGAGGTCGGAGCCCAGAGAAGAAATCAGGGTGCGGATCTCCGGGTTTTCCAGCATCTTTTCAAACCGGGCCTTCTCCACGTTCAGAATCTTGCCCTTCAGCGGCAAAATGGCCTGGAAGCGCCGGTCCCGGGCCTGTTTGGCGGAGCCGCCGGCGGAGTCGCCCTCCACCAGATAGAGTTCCCGGCGTCCCGGGTCCCGTTCCTGGCAGTCCGCCAGTTTGCCCGGCAGGGTCATATCTCCCATGGCCCCTTTCTTGCGCACCAGTTCCCGGGCCCGCCGGGCCGCTTCCCGGGCCCGGGCCGCATCCAGGAGTTTGGCCAGGATGCGCCGGGCTACGGCGGGATTCTCCCCCAAATAGGTGAGGAGATGCTCATAAAGCAGGTTTTCCACCAGGCCCTTGACTTCGCTGTTGCCCAACTTGGTCTTGGTCTGTCCTTCGAACTGGGGTTGGGGCAGTTTGACACTCACCACCGCGATGAGTCCCTCCCGGACGTCTTCCCCGGTGAGGTGGGAATTCTTCAGGGCTTTGGGCAGGTCGGCGGTGGTCATGTACTGGTTGATGGCCCGGGTGAGCCCCGCCTTGAAGCCGCTTAAGTGGCTGCCTCCTTCCCGGGTGTTGATATTGTTGGCAAAGGTGAAAATCTGCTCGTTATAGGTGTCGTTGTATTGGAAGGCCATCTCCATCTGGATGCCGGCCCGGCCCCCGGAGAGATAAATGGGGTCCGGGTGGATGGGATTTTTGTTGCGGTTCAAATACTGGACAAAGGAGACGATGCCGCCTTCATAGAGAAATTCGCTTTTGCGGCCGCTGCGCTCATCTTCCAGGAGAACGCGCACCCCGCCGTTCAGGAAGGAGAGTTCCCGAAGGCGCTGAGCCAGCAGATCATCGCTGAAATTGAGATCCGCAAAGATCAGGGGGTCCGGCCGGAAGAGCACCTTGGTGCCCCGGCGCTTGGTTTCGCCGGTGACGGTGAGGGGGGTTTTGGTTTTGCCCCGCTCATAACTCTGGTGGTAGACCTTGCCGTCCCTTAAGATCTCCACCTCCAGGTATTCGGACAGGGCGTTGACCACCGAGACGCCCACGCCATGGAGGCCGCCGGAGACCTTGTAGGCGCCGCTGTCGAACTTGCCGCCGGCGTGCAGGCGGGTCATGACCACTTCCACCGCGGGCAGATGCTCCGTGGCGTGCATGTCCACGGGGATGCCCCGGCCGTTGTCTTCCACGGTGACGCTGTTGTCCGGGTGGATTCTCACCTTGATTTCGTTGCAATACCCGCCCATGGCCTCGTCAATGGCGTTGTCCACCACCTCGTAGACCAGGTGGTGCAGGCCCTCGGTGCCGGTATTGCCGATATACATGGATGGCCGTTCCCGCACGCCCTCCAGGTCTTTCAAGACTTGTATCTGATCGGCGCTGTATTCCTCGGGAGCGATGGGTGGGGTTGCCAAAATGTTTCTCCTTTGCTGCTAAGCTTATTCCCCGGGGGTTTTCATGGTCCCCCGGATCATATCCCCCATGGTTTGGGGAGGATTCAGGGTCTGACAGAGCAGCTCTTTGATCCCCCGGCGAAAATCCGCCGGTGGTACGGGCTTATGAGTGCCTAAGACCAACTCCAGGTTAGGGAAATATGCATTGATGATTTCCACATATTTATGCAAAAAAGGGCAGACCGCGGTCATACAAAAAGAAAAATGCAGGGCGTCAAGCCGGAAATCGGCCACCGCCTTAACCCGGCGGAGAATCTTCTCCGGCGCCGCCAGGGTGGGGCAGCCCGCGCAACTGATGAGGCCGATCAATTCCAGGGGCTCCCCTTGGGCCCTGGCGTAGTAAAATTCCACCTGGGAAACGGCATGGATGCTGTCGCGGACCTCTGCGCGAAGTTCCACCGGCTTGGGGAGCCAGATCCCCGTCACCGAGAGCTCGCAGGTAAAGGGATTGGCGGGCAGCCCCTCGCCCTGGAGCATGACGGTCCGCACCTGGGACTGGCGAACATGACCCCAAACCGTTTCCACTTCGGCACTGATATCGAAAGGCTGGCCGTTTCTCAGGTTTGGAGGAACCTGCACATGGGCGGCGAAAGGAGCCTCGGTTCGCACCGCAACCACTTCGCCGTTGATCCGGTACCTCACCGCATTGACCCCGCTCGGGTCCGCCAGGGCCAGGGGGATGCTCTCGGCCTGCACGAATACCCGGTTTGCCACGGGAGTGCGGAGGGCCGCCGAAGAACCCATGCTCGCCTGGGAAAGCTCGTAGACGGCCGGCCCATTGGCCCCCTGGCCCGCGAGCAGGCGATTCTCCCGGACCGCGAGAGCGGTCACGGGGTATTCCGCTGTGAGGATCGAAGAGTCCATCACCTCCCAGGAGCCGGAGGGTTCCACCCGATAGATTTCCCTTCCCGCGGCCGCCCACAAGGCGCCGGGACCCATGGTGAGAGCGGAGACGGAAGCCCCCACATCCATGTGGTCGTCCTCGCGGTCCGACAAGCGCAATCGGTAGAGGAGCGTCCCCATGGCATAGTAGAGGAAATCCCCGTCACAGGCCATCAACCGTATGGGCTCGTAGGCCTCGTAGGAACTGAGGATCGCCGTCTTTCGAATTTCCGGATGGAAGAGGGGGAAATCGCCCACGTCCACGCGGTATACGCTCCGGTTCACGGTCCCCACCAGCAGGCTTTCGCCGGAAGCGGCCAGGGAGACGATGTCATCCCCCTCGCTTACCACCACCGTATCCCGGTACTTGAGGTCCGGGGAAGCGAGGTAAAGGGCCGGTCCTGCCGCTGCAACCACTTTGTCTCGGGTGAGGAGGAGGTGCGTGAAAGGGGCACCCTTGAAGACCACCGTTTCACGGCCGCGCGGGTCAAGGGCGATCACGCGGTTGAGGTCCCCCTGGAGAAGGTAGCGGGTCTCTCCCTTCGCCGCCACGGCGTGGGTGGCGTAGGTAAAGGCGGAGGGATGAACCTCTTCGGAGAACGGACCGGAGGCATCCTGCCGGAGGGTGACGCCGCCGTAATGATCCGCGGCGGCGAGATAAATGCCGTCTCTCAAGGCCACATCCCGGATATAGCCCTTCGGCCGGCTGCTCCTGTAAAGCAAGAGCGGATCGCGAGGTGTGGGCTCGAGGCGAATCACCGTCCCTTC
>ENA-OSEO01005482-OSEO01005482.1-sediment-metagenome-genome-assembly--contig:-NODE-5482-length-12161-cov-3.444638_pt1 | contig 12161 bp, 8 predicted proteins | sample MGYA00237883_ERZ534232 | MGnify/ENA metagenome assembly ERZ534232
ATCTCGTTGAGCAGGCTCGTCTCCCAGCTCGCCGCCTGCTCGCTCTCGTAGAGCTGGGCGTTCCGGATCGCGACGGCGGCGACGTGGCAGATAGCGCCGGCGGCGTCGAGCTCCTCGGCCGTGAAGGCACGCTCATGGCGCGTCTCGGCGAGCTCGACGGTGCCGACCGCCTGGTCACCGGCGATCAGGGGGAGCGTCGCCCAGCTGCGGTAGCCGTGGGCCTTCACCCAGCGGCGGCCTTCAGGCGTGAGCCGGCCGTCGTCGCGTCGCGCGACGACGGCCGGCTCACGCCGCTCGAGCACGTCGTTGCAGACGACGGCGATCGAGAGCGGGACCGCGTCACCGATCCACCCGTCGGCGCGCTCGCCGTCGGCGAGGCTCATCACGCAGCGCAGGGCGTCGCCCTCGAGGACGTTGATCTCGCAGTTGGGGACGCCGACGGTCTCGCAGAGCCGACGCGCGGCCGCCTGGAGGATCTGCTCGAGGTCGAGCGACGAGGCGAGCTCGAGGGCCGACTCGGCCATCAGGGTCATGCGCCGGGCGTTGGCGTCGAGCTGGCGGTAGAGCTGCGCGTTCGACAGGGCCTGGCCGGCGAGCTGGGCGAGGCCCATGACGAGGTCCTTCTCGGGGAACTCGTGCGGTCCGCGGCTGTCCAGCTCGAGGAAGCCGATGACTTCTCCGTGCGCGAGGAGAGGCACGTCGAGCGTCCCCCGGTACCCCCAGCGTGACGCCTCGGCGCGCTCCTCGTCGGTGGCGTCGGGCTCGTCGAGGATGTCCCGCGTGATGACCGGGCGGCGCTCCACCATCGCCTTGACGAAGGTGCGGTAGTCGGCGAGCTTCCAACGCTGGCCTACCGGATCCTCGTCCCACTGCCCGCCGACGGAGACCAGGATCTCGATCTCGTCGCCGTCGATACGGTAGACGTCGCACATGTCCGCTGCGGTGACCTCGATGAGCCGTTCGGCGACCGCGGTGAGCACGGCGCCGTGGTCGAGGCTGGCGCTGAAGTCGAGCGACGAGTTGACGAGCAGCCGCAGCTCCCGGTTGCTCTCCTCGAGACGGTCGAGCAGCGTGGCCTCTTCGAAGGCCGATGACAGCAGACGACCGACGTTGCGGATGAAGTCCAGCCGGTCGCTGAAGTCGCGGACCCTGGTGTCGAACACGTCGATGAGGCCGATCGGGCGGCCCTCGACCACCAGCGGCATCGAGACCATGCTGCGATACCCCCAGCGGGCATAGGCGTCGCTCTCGACCTGGGGCAGCTCGGCCTGGTCGAGGTCGCCGATCACGATCGGCTCGTTGGCGGCCAGCGCAGCGACGGTCAGCGGGTAGTCGGCCAGCGACAGGGCGCGGCCGACCTCGGTGCCGTCCCAGCCGCGACCGTCTATGCTGGCGAGGCAGGTCATGCGGTCGCCCTCGACGCGGTAGATGTCGCAGTCCTCCGCGGTCAGGGCCTTGCGCAGGCGCGCCGCGACCGTGCGCGAGAGGCTCGGCAACTCGTCGGCCCTGCTCAAAGCGTCTCCCAGCTCGACGAGCTCGCGCAGCGCGGCGTTTCGGGTCCGCAGCTCTTCGAGCAGCCCGGCGTTCGTGAGGGCGTCGGCGATCGTCCGGCCCGCACTGACGAGGTAGTCGCGCAAGACCTCGTCGTCGCGCTCGCTCGTGTCGAGCAGGTCGACCATGCCGATCGTCTTGCTGCCGTGGACCAGCGGGATGGTGATCAGGCTGCGGTAGCCGTACTCCTCGAGGTCGGCGCGCTCGGCCTCGCCGATCCGCGGGTCGGCGAGGCTCCTGGCGATCAGCACCTCCTGACCGGCTACGGTTGCGGCGCTGCTCGGGAAGGCCTCGAGGTCCAGCCGCTTGCCCTCGACGGCCGTGTCGCGGCCGTTCGAGTCGAGGCTCACGACGCAGCGCAGGACGCCTTCGTCGAGCAGCCAGACGTCGCAATCCTCGACACGGGTGACGCGACGCAGGTGTGCGGCCGCGGTAGCGGCGATGTCCTCGGTGGCTTCGGCGGAGGAGAGGGCGCCGGCGAGCTCGACGAGTTCGTGCTGGAGCGCCTCCCGCTGGCGCACCTCGTGGACGAGCAGGGCGTTGTCGAAGAGCCCGGCGACGAGCTGCGCGACGCTGGTCAGGAACTCGAGTTCCTTGTGCCAGTCGCGCTCGGCGTCGTCGTAGAGCTCGATGAGACCGACGACGGCGCCGCCGGCGATCATCGGCACGGAGACCGAGCTCGCGTAGCCCCAGCTGTCGTACAGCGTGATCTCGCGTCCGGACAGACGCGGGTCGCGGAGGTCACAGAATACGAGGGGCTCGGGCGTCGCCATCGCCTCGCGCAACGACGGGTAGAGGCCCAGGTCGAGGACCTTCCCGACGCTCTCCTGTTCGATCCCCTCACGGGTCATGGTGAGGATGGAACGCACGGTCCCTCCGCTCACGCGCCAGACGTCCACGCAGTCGGCGTTGACGGCGTCCATGAGGCGCTCGCCCAGAGTCTGCGCGAACGCCTCGGCATCGTGGGTCTTCGCCGCCTGCTGCGACAGGGCGACGAGCTCGGCGAGCGCCTTCTCGTGGCGCTCCAGACTGCGGCGCAGGCCTCCGGCGACGCAAGCCTGCGCGCTGAGCCTTGCGAAGGCCTCGGCGATCTCGCTGTGGGGCGAGAGATCGCGGGCCGCTGCGCAGGTGAGCTCGAGGACGCCGACCAGGGCGTTGTCGGTCAGGACCGGGACCCAAAGCAGCGACCGACAGCCTCTCCGGGTCAGCGAGGACAGCAGGCGCGGGTCGCCGGCGGCCGACGCCCGGTCGACGGCGAGCGGTGAGCTCGGGCTCGCGGCGCGCAGGGGCAGAAGGTCGTCCAGCGGGATACGTACACCCTCGCGGCCGCCCGCGCCGCCACCGTCGTGGCTGGCCACGACGAGGCCGTGGTCTTCGCGGACGTCGATGTACTCGCAGCGGTCGGCCGCGGTCAGCGCGACCAGTGACTCGGCGGCGACGGCGGGGAGTTCGACCGGTTCTCGGGAGAGCAGGTCGACGAGCTCGAGGGTGGCGGCCAGCGCGGCGCGCTGCCTGTCATCCTGCTCATCGCCGGATCCGGCCGGGTCGGCCCCCCAGCTCTCCCCGGGTCCGCCACCGCTCACCGGCACGCCGCCGTTGCCGGGGGCGCCGCCGTCGTCTGACGCGGCGCCGTCGCCCGCCGGTGGCGTGAACGCCGGCAGCAGCGGTCGCAGGTCGTCGAGCCGGTACCGCCGGTGCCCGCCCGGGCTGCGCTGGGTCGGGATGCGGCCGGCGTCGGTCCATCGCCGCACGGTGTTCGCGCTCACGCCGAGAAGGGCCGCGACGTCCTGGACGCGCAGCCAACCGCCGTGACGCAGCTCCAGGTCTGTCGCCGGGGTGCTCACGTGGCCTCTGTATCGGGTGCGGGGAGCCTGAACTTGACAGAAACCTCCCACGGCCGGGCGCGGCGCACGTGTCACGGCCCAGGACATGGCGTAGGATGCGGGCCGGGTAGAACGGCCGTTCAACAAGGAGGGCACGGTGGAACGCAAGGGTCGTGTCGAGGGCAGGGTGGCCCTGGTCACCGGAGTGGCGAAGACCGACAGCATCGGCTTCGCCACGGCGCGCGTGCTCGCGCACGAGGGCGCGATGCTCGCCCTCGTCGACATCTCGGAGAAGGTCCACGACTGCGCCGAGGCGCTGCGCGCCGAGGGCGCGACGGCCTCGTCGCACACGGCCGACCTCGTGCAGATGGCCCAGGTCGAGGCGGCCGTCGCCGAGGCGCTCACCTGCTACGGGCGCATCGACGTGCTGGTCAACAACGCCGGCATGGTCATCTTCGGCCAGGAGGAGGACTTCACCGCCTTCCAGGACCTCAGCGAGGCGTCGTGGGACTTCGGCATCGCCATCAACCTGAAGACGCAGTTCAACGTCACGCGCTGCGTGGTGCCGGAAATGATCGAGCGCGGGTACGGGCGCATCGTCAACGTGTCGTCGGTGACCGGGCCGGTCGTGGCCAACCCGGAGGAGGCCGCGTACTGCGCCGCCAAGGCCGGCGTGCTGGGCATGACGCGCGGCCTCGCCCTCGATGTCGCCAGGCACGGAGTCACCGTCAACGCCGTGGGCCCGGGCTGGATCGCGACGGGGTCGCAGGCCGAGGGCGAGGACGTCGGCGGCCTCAACACGCCGCTCGGCCGCTCGGCGCGCCCGGAGGAGGTCGCGAGCGTGATCTGCTTCCTCGGCTCCGACGATGCGAGCTACATGACCGGGCAGCTGGTCGTGGTCGACGGCGGCAACACGATCCAGGAGTACAAGGGCCCGAGCGAGCTCTACTACTGAGCGCGCGGCCCCGGCGACTCCTGCTTCCGTGAGTCGTCGGAAGGGCCGCACGCAGTCAGAAGGAGGATCCATGGCGCGCATCGATTACCTCTTCATGTTCCGCTCCGACGGCTGTGACGCCGGCGTGCATCGTCAAGAGATGGACACGCCCGACGGTCTTGTGACGGTGGTCGGCGTGCCCTCGGTCGACGAGGCCTGCCGGGTCGCAGCGAAGGCGCGCGAGGACGGGACGGCCGAGTTCATCGAACTGTGCGGCGACTTCGGCGAGGACGGGTGCCGCCGGGTCATCGCCGCGGTCGGCGGCGCGCTCCCGGTGGGCTACGTGACCTACTTCCCCGAGGAGGGCGAGAAGGTCGACCGCCTGTTCGCCGGGGGGTGAGCCGCCCGTCGGCGCGTCAGGCGATGCCCGCGAGCCAGTCGCGCAGGCTCTGCTCGACGGCTTGGCGTCCGGCGCCCACGCGCCCACGGAAGCGCACCGGCCGGGTGCGCACCGCCTCCATCTGCGGCGGGAGCTTCTCGTCGGGGGCCAGCTCGAGGACGCGGTCGAGCAGGGCGAAGGCGTCGTCGCCGTCCGCCAGCGGTCCGCCCGGCTCGACGCCGGTGAGACCGCGCACGACGTCGGCGGCGAACTTGCTCCAGTGCGCGGTGCTCACGACCAGCACGGGAGCATCGCCGCCGTGGCGCGCGGCGGTCTCCCAGGCCACGGCGGTGTGCGGGTCGAGCAGGTAGCCGTGCGCCTCGTGGACGGCGCCGATCGTGCGCAGGCAGGCCGCATCGTCGACCCAGTCACCCGTCAGAAGCCGCTGCAGTCGCGTGCGTGTCGCATCGTCGACCGCGAAGCGGCGGCGCTCGCGCAGATCGCGCATCCAGCCCTCGACGGGGCCCGGCTCGCCGGCGAGGTCGTAGAGGAGACGCTCGAGGTTCGAGGAGACCAGGATGTCCATCGAGGGCGAGGGTGTCTTCACAAGCGGCCGGTCGGAGATGTCGTACACGCCGGTGGCGATGAAGTCGGCGAGCACGGCGTTGGTGTTGCTCGCGCAGAGCAGGCGTCCGAGCGGCACGCCCATGCGCCCGGCGTAGTAGGCGGCGAGGATGTTGCCGAAGTTGCCCGTGGGGACGCAGACGTCGAGCGGCGCGCCGGCGACGAGCGCGCCGCCGGCGACGAGGTCGGCGTAGGCGCTCATGTAGTAGACGATCTGCGGCAGCAGGCGCCCCCAGTTGATCGAGTTGGCGGAGGAGAGGGCGAGGCCGCGGCGCGCGCCGAGCTCGGCGGCGAAGGCCTCGTCGTCGAACACCGCCTTGACCGCCGACTGGCAGGCGTCGAAGTCGCCGTCGAGGGCGAGGACGGTGAGGTTGTCGCCCGGCTGGGTCGTCATCTGGCGCTGCTGCAGGGCCGACACCCCGGCGTCGGGGTAGAAGACGGCGATGCGGGTGTGGCCGCGGTCGGCGAAGCCGTCGAGCGCGGCCACACCCGTATCGCCGGACGTCGCGACGAGGATCAGGAAATCGAGCGCCGTGCGGCCGTCGGCGTGCGCCTGCTCGAGGGCCTGTGAGAAGAAGAGGGGCATGCACTGCAGCGCCATGTCCTTGAAGGCGAGGGTCGGTCCGTGCCAGAGCTCGAGGACGAAGCGCCCGGGGGCGACCTCGCGTACCGGGGCCACGGCCGGGTCGTCGAACTCCGGCCCGTAGGCGGCGGCGGCGATCTCGCCGATGCGGGCGGCGTCGACGTCGAGGCCGAAGGCCTCGAACACCGCCGCCGCCCTATCCGCGTACGGCAGGCGAGCGAGTCCGACGATCTGCTCGAGTGCGAGCCACGGCAGGCGCTCGGGGATGAAGAGCCCGCCCCCCGGCGCGATGCCTTCGAGGAGCACGTCGGTGAAGGCGCGTGGCCGCGTGCAGCGGCCTCGGGTGTCGCGGTAGACGGTCACGTCCTCGGGATTCTACCGTGCCGGCGGCTCCGGTATCCTCAGCACGATTCCCTCGCCGCCGGCGAGGGTGTAAGCTCGCCAAACATTGAAGGACCGTTCAGGATTCGCGCCACTGTCGCGCGAGGGACGTGACCGGGGGGAGCCCATGACGCACGACATGACCGGCAAGACCGTCGTCATCACCGGGGCCGGCGGGGGCGTCGGCAGCGCGGCGGCGCGGCGCTTCGCCGCCGCCGGCGCGACGCTCGTCCTCGGCGATCTCGACGGGGTGCGGCTCGAGGAGCTCGCCGGCGAGCTGGCCGCGCTCACCACCGTGCACGCCGTGGTCTGCGACGTGAGCTCGGTCGCCGACGTCGAGAACCTCATGCGCGAGGCGGTCGAGACGGCGGGCGGCATCGACGCCCTCGTCAACACGGCGGGCCTCTGGGTCGAGGGGCCCACCGAGACCATGACCGAGGCCGACTGGGACCGCGTCGTCGACGTCAACCTCAAAGGCACGTTCTTCTGCTGCAGCCGTGCCCTCCCCGAGCTCAGGAAGTCCCAGGGCTGCATCGTCAACCTGAGCTCCGACTGCGGGCTGGTCGGGACGCCGGAGACGGCTGTCTACACGGCGTCGAAGGGCGGCGTCAGCCTACTGACCAAGGCCCTCGCGCTCGAGGTCGCCGGCGACCTGGTGCGCGTCAACGCGGTCTGCCCCGCCGACATCATGACGCCGATGCTCCAGTACCAGGCCGACACCTACGGCGGCGGCGACCCCGGGGCGTACTTCACCCGCCTGCTGACCAGCTACCCCCAGGGCGCGAAGGCACGCTTCATCACCCCGGAGGAGGTCGCGGAGCTCATCTTCTACCTCGCCTCGGACGCGGCGGCGCCGATCACCGGCGCCAACATCTCGATCGACTTCGGTACCTCGGCCGGCTACGGCTACGAATGACCGCGAGCGACCCCCGCAGCCGACACGGCGCGCGCCTCGTGCCGACATGCGGCGCCGCCGCGCCGTACGAGTACGGCGCGGCGGCGGTCCCCGCCGGCCCTTGCGCCGCGCCGCGATCCACCGGGAGACACGCCGACCACGAAAGGAGAGGCTGACCCCTGATGGCAGACAAACCCTTCATCCACCCCTACATCCCCAACGCGGCGCCGGCCACCAAAGAGGCCATGCTTCGCGAGTTGGGGCTGGGCAGCGTCGAGGAGATCTACGCCGAGATCCCCGAGCGCCTGCGCTTCAGGGGGCGGCTCGACATCCCCGAGCCGATCCTCGCCGAGCGCGACCTGCGCAAGCACGTCATGGGGTTGCTCGACAAGAACACCTCCGGAGTCGACCACCTCAACTTCTGCGGCGCGGGCTGCTGGCAGCACCACGTGCCGTCCGTCGTCGACGAGGTCATCAACCGGGCCGAGTTCGTGAGCGCCTACTGCGGCGGCGACTACTCCGACCTCGGCAAGTACCTGAGCCGCTTCGAGTTCAACAGCATGCTCGCCGAGCTGCTCGACTTCGACGCCGTCGCCAACCCGATCTACGACTGGGGCGACGTCGCCGGGCGCTCGTTCCGCATGGCCCGGCGCATCACCGGCCGCGACAAGGTCCTGGTGCCGTCGCACATCAGCCCCATGCGCCTGATGGAGATCCGCACCCTGTGCCAGCCGGAGTCGATGCCGAACAGCACAAAGATCCGCTTCTACGAGTGGGACCGCGAGACCGGCAAGGTCGACCTCGACGACCTGCGCGCCAAGGTCGACGACAGCCACGCCGCGGTCTACTGGGAGAGCCCCGGCTACCTCGGCACGATCGAGGCGCACGGCGCCGAGATCGTCGCGATCGCGCACGAGCACGGCGCCCTCGCCATCAACGGCGTCGACCCGATCACGCTCGGCGTGCTCACCCCGCCCGGCGCCCTGGGCGCCGACATCGCCTGCGGCGACATTCAGGCCCTCGGCATGCACATGCACGCCGGCGCCGGCTGCTCGGGCTTCATCGCCTTCCGCGACGACGACCCCGTCTTCGCCCAGGAGTGCCCGCTCGAGCTCTACACCGTGATGGAGACCAAGACGCCCGGCCAGTACGCCGTCGGCGAGGCGATCGCCGAGCGCACCTCGTACGGCTCGCGCGATCAGGGCGTCGACTGGGTCGGCACGGCGTCGGGCCTGTGGACCATCGCCGCCGCCGTCTACATGGCGGTCATGGGCCCGCAGGGTTTCAAGGAGCTCGGCGAGACCTGCATCGCGCGCTCGCACTACGCCGCCAAGCTGCTCGCCGAGGTCCCCGGCGTCGAGGTCAGGCTGTCGCCGCACTTCTTCAAGGAGTTCGTCGTCGACTTCGACGGTACGGGCAAGAGCGTCGCCGACGTGAACAAGCAGCTTCTTGCGCACGAGATCTTCGGCGGCAAGGACCTCTCGGCCGAGTTCCCCGAGCTCGGTCAGAGCGCGCTGTACTGCGTGACCGAGTACCACGACCAGGCGGACATCGAGAAGTTGGCCGCGGCCGTCGAGGAGGTGACGGCATGAGCGAGACGCCTCAGGAGAAGGTCGCCCGCCTCGCCCGCCTGCGCCGCGACGGCGGCGTGCTGCGGGACTACCGCTCGCCGCGCTACGACGAGCCCTTCATCATGGAGCAGGGCTCGCCCGGCGAGCGCGGCGTGCTCGTGCCGCTGGCCGAGGACGCCGTGAAGCAGGCTGTCGGCGAGCCCGCCGACTACATCCCCGAAGGGATGGCCCGCGCCGCCGCCCCCGTGCTCCCGGAGATGTCGCAGCACCAGGTCCTGCGTCACTACCTGCGCTACTCGCAGATGACCCTGGGCATGGACCTCGGCAGCGACATCAGCGAGGGCACCTGCACGATGAAGTACAGCCCCAAGCTGCACGAGGAGCTCGTCCGCTACCACCGCGCCGCCGACCTGCACCCGTGGCAGGACGAGGGCACCCTGCAGGGACTCCTCGAGATCGTCTACGAGACGGGGCAGTACCTGAAAGAGATCTCCGGCATGGACGGCTTCACGCTGCAGCCGGGCGGCGGCTCGCACGCGGTCTACACCAACGCCTGCGTGATGCGCCGCTACTTCGAGGCCCGCGGCGAGCTGGGGCAGCGCGACGAGATGATCACGACGATCTTCTCGCACCCCTGCGACGCGGCGACGCCGAAGGTCGCCGGGTTCAAGGTCATCACCGTGATGCCCGACGACAACGGCTACCCCGACCTCGAGGCCTTCAAGGCCGCGGTCAGCGAGCGCACCGTGGGCTGCATGATCACCAACCCCGAGGACACCGGCATCTACAACCCGCAGATCGACAAGTACGTCGAGGTGCTGCACGACGCCGGCGCCCTGGCCTTCACCGACCAGGCCAACGCCAACGGCATCCTCGGCATCGCGCGGGCGCGCGATGCCGGCTTCGACGCCTGTCACTTCAACCTGCACAAGACCTTCTCGAGCCCGCACGGCTGCGAAGGCCCGGCGAGCGGCGCCTACATGGTGACCGAGGAGCTGGCGCCGTACCTGCCCGTACCGGTCGTCACCAGGGCGGGCGGCAAGTACCACCTCGACTATGACCGGCCCGAGAGCATCGGCCGCGTGCGCGGGTTCCTCGGCAACTGGCTCTGCGTGATCCGCGCCTACGCCTGGATCCGGAACATGGGTCCCGACGGCCTGCGCGAGGTCGCCGAGATCAGCGTCCTCAACAACAACTACCTCGACATGCTGCTCATGGCGGTCAAGGGCGTGACGCGTCCGTACGCCGAGGGTCACCGGCGACTCGACCAGGTGCGCTACAGCCTCGAGGAGCTCAAGGAGGACACGGGCTTCGGCACCGAGGCGGTCCGCGACCGCATGGTCGACTTCGGCATCCAGAGCTACTGGATGAGCCACCACCCGTGGGTGGTGCCCGAGCCGTTCACGCCCGAGCCGTGCGAGACCTACGACAAGAACGACCTCGACGAGTGGGCCGCGACCATCAAGAAGGTGAGCGACGAGGCCTACCACGAGCCCGACGTGGTGCGCGAGGCGCCGCACGCTCAGCCCATCGACCAGATGCGGCGCACCGAGGCCATGGAGGACCCGGCGCAGTGGGCCTTCACCTGGCGTGCCTACAAGAAGAAGGCCCTCGGCCGGCAAGGGCCGGCTTGAGCCGGCGGACGAAGCAGCGAGGCCCGACGCCGCGCGAGCGGCGCCGGCCCGACGCCGGCCGTTCCGGTTTCTGGCGCTGGCTGGACCACGTCTCGATCTGGTTCGCGGTCGTCGTCCTCGCGCTCGCCTTCGCCGTCATCGCCTTCCCCACGGTGGTGGCCGCGCTCGACGTGCTCTCGGGCACGGCGACGGGCTCCGGGGCCGTCTTTCAGCTCGCCACCTTCGCCGCCGCCGAGGTCGTGATCGTCCTCATGGCCGTGCTCGCCGCCTACGCGGCCGCGCCGCGACGGCTGCGGCTCACCCCCGGCGCCGTGCGACTGTTGGGCATGCTGTCGTTCGGTGGCATGTTCTTCCTCATCCTTCTCGTGCTCCAGGGCCAGCTCTACGCGGCGGTCCCGGTGCTCGTCTACTTCCTCAGCATCCGGCGCCGGCTCGCCGAGGAGTTGCCGGTGTTCGCCGGTGGCAGGCTGCCCCCACAGCGCAAGGAGCCTCGGCGCGACGACGTGGTGCGGCGTCCGCCGCGCAGCTGGGACCAGCCCGGTGGCAGTCAGAAGGCGAAGGCCGGCGGGGCCGCGGCGAAGACCGGCTCCGGCCGCGGCACCGGGTCCGGCCGGCGACGCGGCAAGAAGGGCCGCCGGGCGGGCGCCGGCGGCAACCGGCCGAAGGGACGGTGAGCCGTATGTCGAGCCGCGCCGCGACCGAGGGCGGCACGACGCGCCTGCTGCGCACGGCCGGCGTCGCCGTCGTGACGGCGACGGCCTTCTACCTGGTCGTGCAGGCCGTGTCGCTGCTCGGCGGCGACGCGGCCGAGTCGGGGGTGCGGCGCTACGCGGTCGCCGCCGCGTTCGCCTTGGCCACGGTCGCGACGGGGACCATGGCCGTCGATCTCGCCGACCGCTGGCTTCTCGGCGGGCGCATCACGGCGTTCTCGCAGAAGATGATGCGCTCGCTCGTGTTCGTGACCCTGCTCGTGGCCCTGCTGCTGACCCTCGTCGTCCGCGGGCCTTCGTTCTTCCTGCCGCTCACCCCCGCCCTGCTCATCTACCTCGTCGGCACGTGGCAGCGGCCGGCGCCGCGGGGCGCTGCGCCCCGGCGGCCGGCACAGACGAGCACGGGCAGGAGCCGGCAGCGGCGCGGCGGGCGCAAGCGCCGATGACGACCAAGCGGCGGGCGCAGGCACTGATGACGAACGCCCGACGCGAGGCGGGTGTGAGGGCGACGGCGTGCGGCGCGAGAGCGGCGGCCGGCGCCGCGGTGAGGCCGTGCTGAGGAAGCTCGGCGTGATCGTGAACCCCGTCGCGGGGGTCGGCGGCAGGGTGGGTCTCAAGGGCTCCGACGGCGCCGATATCGTGCACCGGGCGCTCGAGCTGGGCGCCGTGCGCGACGCGCCGCGGCGCGCCCGGCTGGCGCTCGAGCGCCTCACGCGCCTAAGGGACGAGATCGAGATCCTCGCGGCGCCCGGCGAGATGGGCGCAGACGAAGCCCATGCAGCCGGTTTCGCGCCGACGGTCGTCGGTTCGCTCGCCGGCCGCCAGACATACGCCGCCGCCGAGCGCGAGCGCCTCGGCGCCGCCGGCCCCGACCTGGGCGCCGCCGGCGAGTTCACGCTGACCACGGCCGCCGACAGCGAGCAGGCAGCGCGCGACATGGCGGCCGCCGGCGCCGACCTGATCCTCTTCGCCGGCGGCGACGGCACGGCGCGCACGATCTGCACGGCGGTCGGCACCTCGGTCCCCGTCATCGGGGTGCCGGCCGGCGTCAAGATCCACTCGGCGGTGTACGCGAC
>ENA-OSEO01005484-OSEO01005484.1-sediment-metagenome-genome-assembly--contig:-NODE-5484-length-12158-cov-3.610297_pt1 | contig 12158 bp, 15 predicted proteins | sample MGYA00237883_ERZ534232 | MGnify/ENA metagenome assembly ERZ534232
GCCCACCAGACGCTTAGGGACGGCTTCCAGGGCCGCCAGTTCCAGATGGGGCAGGACTTTCAGGGAGCCGTAACCACCCCGGGCCCCGACGATGGCTTTCACCTCCGCCTCCTGCCAGATTTCCAGGAATCTGGCGGCCAAGCGCCGGTCGGTCTCCACCCCCCAACTCCGAGTCTCAAAGACCTCCAGGCCGCACACCACCTTAAAGCCCCAATCTTTAAGAATAGCCACTCCCTTATCCCAATCCTCCCGGGAAACCGGGCTGGCGGGCGCGGCCACCGCCACCGCCTCCCCGGGGAGAACCGGGGGCGGCCAGAGACAGGAGCGGAATGGAGGGCTGGGGACGGCAGGTATCATAAAGTAAAGATTAATCTTTGGCCCGGGAAATAACAAATAATCTCTTTACTTTTCCCAAAATTTTTACCATATATAACAAGAGAACTAACTCAATTCCGGAGCGATCCCCTACACTTTGCCGCGCCTGTGGTCTCGGATAAATTTCCGGCCTTCGTGGGTCGGTTTGACTTTGCTGCTCATTTTCGGGCTGGCGGCCTTTTTCCGCGTCTACGCCCTGGGAGGACGGGACCTCTGGACCGACGAAGCCTGGGTCGCCCTGGCCGCGCTGAAAGGCTCCCCCCAGGCGGCTCTGGCCGCCAGCCAATCCACCCCGCCCCTATATCTGCTCACCGTCTGGGCCCTGGCCCAGGTGTGGGGCCATGGGGAAGCGGTTCTCCGCTCCCTCTCCCTCTTCTTCGGCCTGGGGACCCTGGTCCTCTTCTGGCCCCTGGCCCGCTCCTTAACCTCCCGGGCCGCGTCTGTCTTGGCCCTGGCCCTGGTGGGCTTCTCCCCCGTCATGGTTTATTACGCCAAGGAGTTGAAACAGTATAGCGGTGACGCCTTCTTTGCGGTGCTCATCTTTCTTTTGGTGGAGCGGTTGCGGCAACGGGAAAGCAAGTGGGTCTGGCTGGCCTTAGGGTTGGCCGGAACTCTGGGCCTGGGTTTTTCTCATACCTTGATCTTTATCCTGCCGGTGGCCGGGGTGACTCTGTGGTTTATCCTGCCCTCCGGGCCGCGGTTGAAAGTGGCGCTTTTAGGCGGCGTCTGGGCCGCAGCCTTTGCCACCTGGTATTTTCTCTTTCTTCGGGGGCAGGTGGACCCGGAACTGGTGGCCTATTGGGCCCAAGATTTCCCGAATTTCTCCGGGCCGGTGGCTTTTCTGGGGTGGCTGGGCGCGGCTTTCCAGCGTTACTTCGGATATTTTTTCGGTGAATGGGGTCTTTTCTGGGGCCTGCCCTTAATCCTGGCCGGCATCCTGACCTGCCTCCGGCAAGGTTGCCGCCACGCCTGCCTCTATCTGGGAGGCCCGCTGCTCCTGGCCCTGGGGGCCTCGGCCCTGCACCGCTACCCCTTTATGGCCCATTACGGCGGCAATCGCCTGATGCTTTTCAGCGCGCCGGTGCTCTACCTGCTGGCGGCCGTGGGACTGACAGCCATTCTCAGCCGGCTTTGGGAAAAACGGCAAAGATTCCTGGCCTTAGCCCTCACCGGTCTCCTGCTGCTGGCTGTGAACCCCCTGAACGTAGTCCAAGAAAACCTGTATCCCACTAACAACCGGGAAGAGATTCAGCCCCTGGTGACCTATCTGCAGAAACGGCTGCAGCCCCAGGATTGGGTCTATGTCTATTATTTTGCCGTTCCCCCGTTCAAGTACTACTGGCACCGACCCTGGAAGAACATCTGTTGGGGTAAGTCGTGCGGGGAAACCGACATGGCCATGCCGGCTGCCCAGGGAAAGCTCCCCCGGCGGTTGTGGCTGATTGCGGCCCATTTTCCTTCTCTGGAGTATATGCAGAAATTCGCCGGGGATCTCCTGGGACCCAGGTGGCGGGAGACGGTCTGCCTGAACCGGGCCAGCGCCGCCCTCCTCTGTTTCGAATGGCAGGGGCCGCAGTTGGCTAAAAACCCGATGCCCCCTGTAAAACCAGGCGAATCCGGTTCTCCAACTCCGACAACCGATACGGCTTATAGATAAAGCCCGCGGCCCCCGTCGCTTTAATCCGGTCCACTTCCTGGGTGGAAAAATAACCGGAGGCCACCAGGACCCGCACTCCCGGGTCAAACGCCCGCAAATCATCCAGGACTTTCAGACCGTCTCGATCCGGCAGGTAATAATCAAGGATCACCAAGTCCACGCCCTTCAGACGGTGATAACATTCCAAGGCTTCCCGGCCGTCACTGGCCGTTTCCACCTTATACCCCAGGTGCTCCAGAAGTTCCTTTCCCAGAGAGCGAATGAGCGGATCATCGTCAACCAATAAGATTAGCGGCGGCATCAGTAGTTGCTCCCGAAGCTGGTGGGCTGGGGGGCCCGTTTCTACCCGTAACTCCTTATTTTCCGGATCCGATCCGGAACCGCAGGTCCCGAATCACCCCGGGACCGAAGACCTTTTCCAGTTCCCTTAAAATGCCGGGTTTCAGGAACTGCAGCTCCTGACCCCAGGTCCCGGCGCTTACCTCCACCCAAAGTTCCCGGCGGCGGACCTCCAACAGCCGGGTGTGGGGCAACAACGGCGGCGGCACCGCCCTTTCCCACACCTGGCGGATACGGCTGCGCTGTCCCAGGTTATCCCAGTCCAGGGGTTTCATCAACCCTTTAAGGACCTCCCGGACGGCCACCGGCTTAGGTAACGGCTGGCGTTTGGCCATAATTCCCTCAACCCCTGGCCCGGGCAAAACCCGGGGCCGCGCGGCGGATGACCTCCTCCGGCACGCAGAAGGCCAGGCGGAAATAGCCGGCCCGTCCGAAGCCCCGGCCCGGCACCACCAGGATATTCTCTTCTTTCAGCCGGGACACCAGGGCCAAATCATCACCACCGGGAGCCCGGGGAAAAAAGTAAAAAGCTCCCCGGGGTTTGACAAAGTCATAGCCCGCTTGCTCCAGCACCTCACTGAACAGGTCCCGGCGACGGGCATAGTAGCCCATGTCCACCGACACCTCCAGGAGATGCGACACCACCCGCTGCATCAGGGCCGGCGCGTTGATGAATCCCAGGATGCGGTTGGCCAGCACCAGACCGCTGACCAGTTCCCCCCGGCCTGACGCCCGGGGGCTCACCGCCGCGTAGCCCAGGCGTTCCCCGGGAATGGAAAGATCCTTGGAAAACGAGGTGGCCAGCAGGGTGTTGGGGTAGGCCGCAAAGATGCTGGGCAGCTCCAGGCCGTCGTAAACCAGGCGCCGGTAAGGTTCGTCCGCCACCAGGTAGACGGGGCGGCCGTGACGGCCGGAATGGTGGGTGAGAAACCGTCCCAGTTCTTTCAGGGCCTCGGCTTCGTAAACCTGCCCCGTGGGGTTGTTGGGGGAGTTGATGATCACCACCCGGGTCCGGGGAGTCAGGGCCTGCTCCAACCGGTTGAGGTCCAGTTGGAAGTGCTCATCCGTTTCCACCACCTTGGCCACGCCCCCGTGGTTATCGGCATAAAAAAGGTACTCCGGGAAGAAGGGGGCAAAGACCACCACTTCATCGCCGGGGTCCAGCAGGACCCTGAGAATAACATTGAGGGCCCCGGCGGCACCGCAGGTGAGGATGACGTCGTCGGTCTTAAAGTCCAGATGGTGGACCCGGCTCAAATGGTGGGCCACGGCCTGGCGCGCGGGGAGCAGGCCGGAGTTGGCCATATAGCTGTGGAGGCCGGGTCGGAGGTCTTGGACCGCGGCCAGCAGTTCTTTCTTGAACTCCTCCGGGGGTTCCAGGTCCGGGTTCCCCAGGGTGAAGTCAAAGACCTGGTCTGCGCCGATCTTGGCCTTCAACTCCGTGCCTTCTTCGAACATGCGCCTGATCCAGGAGGCGTTTTCCAGGGCGTGTTTAATGCGTTGAGAGACGGGCATAAGTTAGAGGTTTTCCGTTTTCCGTTTTTTCTTGTATTTTAAGCAACTGCCTAAATAATAAGCTAAACTACTGACTACTGACTACTGACTACTGACCACTGGCTCACGGCTTCTCATCTACTTGATAACCTGCGTCCCGCAGGGCCTGAAGCACTGTTTCCCCGTGCTCCTGGTCCCGGGTCTCCAGGTTCAGCTCCACCCTAGTATAGTCCAAAGGCAGCTCCGGGGCCAGACGATCATGGAAGAGATGCAAAATATTGGCCCCCTGCTCCCCCAGGAGGGTGGCCAGGCGGCCCAGGGCTCCGGGCGCGTCGCTTAAGGTCACCCTCAGGCTCCAGAGCCGGCGGCGCTCCAGCAGGGCCCGGGGTAAGACCCTTTCCAACAGGGGGATGTCAATATTGCCGCCGCTCACCACCAGGACCACCTGTTTCCCCAGGTCCCGGTCTTTAAGAGGCCCCAAAAACGCGGCCGTGGCCGCAGCCCCGGCCCCTTCCGCCAGCACTTTTTTGCCCTCCAGGAGAAAAAGCAGGGCCTGGGCGATCTCCATTTCCTTAACCAGCACCACTTCCTGGAGCAGCTCCTGCAGCCGGGGGAAGGTGAGGTCCCCCACCCGGGGCACCCGGATGCCGTCCGCCAGAGTAAGAGGCGCCGGCACCAGGGTGGGCGCGCCCTTCTCCAGGGCTGCGGCCAGGGAGGGCACACTCGCGGCCTGGACGCCGATGACCGCCACCTGAGGTTTGCGGCCCTTCAGGGCCAGGGCCGTGCCCGTGGCCAGCCCTCCGCCCCCCACCGGGACGATCACCGTGTCCACTCCGGGAAGGTCTTCCAGGATCTCCAGACCCATAGTCCCCTGCCCGGCAATGACCTCCAGGTCGTCATAGGGATGGATAAAGACGTAGCCCTGGCCCTCCAGCTCCCGGGCCCGTTCCAGGGACTCGGAGAGGTCCCGGCCGTGGAGGATAATCTCGGCGCCATAGCTGCTGGTGGCCATCTGCTTGGAAATGGAGGCCCCTTGGGGCATGACGATGGTGGCGGGAATGTCGAGATAGGTGGCGGCAAAGGCCACGCCCTGGGCATGATTGCCCGCGGACGCGGCCACCACCCTGGTTCCTTCCCCCCGCTCCTTCAAGAGGTGGAGACGGTTAAGCGCCCCCCTCAATTTGAAGGAACCGGTAGTCTGGAGGTTTTCCAGCTTGAGGAAAACCTCCCGGCCGCTAAGGCGGCTCAAGGTCTGGGTATAGACCAGGGGGGTGTGCAGCGCCACCCCCCGCACCCGGGCCTGGGCGGCCTCAATGTCGTCCAGGGTTAAGGTCATAAATTTAAGATAAACGCGGTCTCCCCACTACGGAGGAGACCGCGGGCATTATCTTCTCAGCGTTGGAACCTGATGGAATCGATGAGCCGCTGCATCTCGGCGCGGTTGGCATTGAAATCCTTGGGTTCGGAGTGGGCCATGAAGCTGTACATATAATTTTGACCATCATAGCACTGCCATTGAATCCGCTGAAAACCGCCCGAACCTTTCTCCGCGGTTTCGATGGTTTCCCAACCGATGATGCCCCGCTTGCCCTTGCCGCCCTGGTTCCGGCGTTTCACGGAGAGGTACTTGCCGATGCTCTTTTCTTCCATGGCCTGCTTATAAGAGGCGTCCACCGAGGCCTGCCGGGGGAAGCTGGGCACCATCTGGGTCCAATGGATATTAAATCCGCAGGTGGTCCCCGGCTTCATGAAGATAATGTTGGTCCTTTCGGCATTACCGGTGGGGTCACCCCGCTCCAGACGCCAACCCGCGGGGATGGTGTAGGAAAAATTCCGGACTTTATTATTATAGGTCACCGGCGCGGTGGATACCCCGGTCTTGGTATCTTGCATCGACACCGATCCCTCATAGGCCTTGGTGGGCTGCGATTGCTTCTGCCCTTCCTGCCCCCGGCGCACCGCGTCTACGCCGCTTCTAATGGCTCCCCATTGAGCCCAGCAAGGCAGCGTCAACAGCCCCAAGAGCCCCAAGATGCCCATGGTCCAGATAAGCTTCCGCATATTCGTCCTCCTAAAAATGGTTAGTGATGCACCTTATTTTCGGCTTTTTGTAATCAAAGGATAAATACGGCGGATTGATAAAAAAACACTGGGCTTAGCTTCAAGTGGCCTGGGCCTTGCGCCAGCCTGTGGCCTTCAACTCCGCTGCGTGTTTCACCCATTCGCTCTTCAGGGCCTGAAGATACCGGGCCAGGTCCTGCTCGATCAAGGGGGCCAACTGCCGGTGCAATTCCGCGTTAACCTCCAGGTCCCCCGGGGCCAGGCCCTGCCAGGTCAAGTAGCCTTCATCAAAGAGAAATTCCGGGGTAGCCGTTCCCTTTACCCCCCTTTGATTAAGCAAGGCTTGAGCCCCGGGAATATCGTACTCCAAAATCCAGCCACAGTCCCGGAGCATGGCCGTTTCATCCCAGATCGTCATATCCTGGCATTGGGGGCAGAAAAGGCTAAGCAGAATTTCCGGGAAGAGAATATTATCCCGAAACTGGAGGGAGGCTGAATTCCGGCCGCAACGGCAAAAACGGCGTTCATTCCTGCACATGGCGATCTCTCCATTAAACGGTTATTCATAAATACTAGCTTTTCGATATAATAGCAATATCATTGTAATTTTACCGGAAATTTAATGGCCGTGGAACTGATCCCCCTGATTCTTTCCCGCTTGCCGGGCAGCTTTGCCACGGAATTGGGCCTAGACGTCAAGGCCGGACCGGCGGCAAGACAGAAATGGTTTCTGGCCGCCATCCTCCATAGGTCCCCCTGCCCCATCCATTATTTTGACTGTCAAAAAACCGGCAACTAGGCAGAGATTACCACTTTGCCCCGCCGGGCAAATCAATTAACTACCAAATATTATTACAATTATTATCTGGCACTGATATTGCTACAAACCTGGTAAAATTCCCATAAGGAGATGTGGAATGGAAATTACCAGCCTTTATCCCCAGCAAACAGTGATGTTGGAAGCGGGGGTGGAAGACCGAGCCGCGGTTTCCAACCAGGCAGCCCAAGTGCTCCAGGAACAGGAAAATCAGGATAATACCATAGAAGACCGGGTGGAGTTGGTCCGGGCCCAGAACCAGGCCTCCCCGCCTCCGGAAGAAGTGGACATCGACCAGGCCCTGGCGCTTCTCCAGCAGGTGCAGCAGGATCTGAGCCTCAGCAACCGCCAGGATCTGCAGGACCTATACCAGTTCGACCGTTTGCGGGACCTCTGCGCCCAGGTGCAGATGGCTGAGTTCTAACGTAAGCTCCAGCTTTTGCCGATTATGAGGTTATCATGAAAATAGAAGATATTCTTTCCCTGGCCATAAATCCGGCACGTCCGGAGGCCAAGCCGGCGGAGGGGGAGGCAAATTTTGCCCAACACCTCCAGGAGGCTCTGGCTGCCGAGACCAAAACGGCAACGGGCGTCCAGGCCCCCGCGGGTCTGGAGCAGCTGGCCGCCCTTAACCCGCTGTCGGAAGTGGGGCGTACTCCCGGAGAAGTGCTGGAGACGGTCCTAACTCATTTGGATAAATATCAGGAGGCCCTGTCCCAAACCGATCTGCCGCTGAAGCAAATAGCCGACCTGGTGCAGACCTTGGAACAGGACAGCCAGCGCCTCCAGTCCCTGGCCCAGAATCTGCCCGGAAATTCACCTCTCAAACAGGTGGTGGAAGAAGCCGCGGCCCTGGCCTATACCGAGAGTTTCAAATTTAACCGGGGCGACTACGTCTGAGTTAAAGACACAGGTCAACCCCCATAACCAGGGGCCGGCCCGGAGAGAGCAGCTCTCCGGAAGTTGCGGCCCCCCTTAAAAGTGCAGCCTGAAAAGGCTGGATTAGAAGTGAAGCCGGCGCCCCTGCCGGCTTCACCTTTTTCTCCCCCTTGGCAAGACCTCGTTTTCGTCCTATATTCTGAAGTAATGTCCTAGCGTTGACCCAGTCTCTCGAGGAAAATAAAACTATGCGCGACTGCCTTTTCTGCCGCCTGGCGGCCGGAAAACTGCCCGCGGAGGTAGTCCTGGACACTCCCCGGGTCCTGGCCTTTCTGGATATTGCGCCGGTGCACTACGGCCACACCCTGGTCATTCCCAAGGAGCATTACCAAAACCTCCTGGACCTGCCCGACGACCTGTGGCAGGAGATGGGCCGGGTCTCCCGCCGGGTGGCCCAGGCCCTGCAGAAAACCCTCTACGCCCGGGGCTTCAATATCGGCATGAATAATTTCGAAGCCGCGGGCCAGGTGGTCTTCCACGCCCACCTGCACGTCATCCCCCGCTACCAGGGCGACGGTCTTCTGCTTTTCCCCCAGGGAACCTATCCCCCTGGAGATATGCGGAAAGTGGGACAGCAGCTCCGGCAGGCGCTAGAAGAGTGAGCAGTGAGCGGGAAGCAGCAAGCAGTTAAAAGAAAGGATTAAAGCTACGGCTGGGTAGCACAGGCTTTCCAGCCTGTGCCCGGAAAGTCTAGTCTTTGGGGATTGATTGCGCTTCCAGGGCCAGGCATTCCTGAAGCAGCTTGGTCGCCCCGGAAATGGGCAAAGTCCGGCCATCCCAAGAAGAAACCGGCATAACGCCCAATAATGAATTGGTAACCCAGAGGCCCTCGGCCTGGGCCAGTTGTGGGGCAGTGGTGGGCAGGTATTTGAAAGCCAGGCCCCGCCGGGCCAGGGTCCGGCCCAAAATGTCCAAGGTTACCCCTGGTAAAGCGCTGGGGGTTTGAGGGGCATAGAAGCCGCCTTCCCGGGTATAGATAAAGTTGGTAGCCGCGCCTTCGGAGACCAGGCCGTCCGCTTCCAGAATCAAGGCCTCTTTGGCCCCCTGATCCAGGGCATACTGCCGGGCCGCCAGGTAAAAGAGATAATTGAGGCTCTTGTATCGACCCGTAAAAGTGCTGCGGCGCTCAGGGAAGGTCGATAGAGCCCAGCCCCGGGCATATTCCTCCGGGCTGGGAGGGGTATAAGGCTGGGCCCAGATTACCAGGGTGGGCCTGGCCTCCCCGGGCAACCCGAAAGCAGCAGCCACTCCCCGGCTCAAGAGAATCTTCACCCGGGCCAGGCCCTGTTCCAGACCATTGGCGCTCAGCAACCGCTTAAGATTTTCTTCCCAGGAAAAATTTTCCGGGAAAGGCAGACGAAAAGCCTGGGCCGAGGTTCGGAGCCGGGTTAGATGCTCCTCCAGGAAATGGAGGTGGCCCTTCACGGCCAGCAGGGTTTCAAAAAAGCCGTCTCCGTAGAGGAAACCCCGGTCGTTGACGGATACCCGGGCCTGGTCCAGGGGCACTAACTCCTCGTTAAGCCAGACGAATTCGGATTTTTCCATAAGCCCTTGCATCTGCCTCCAGCGGTTGGTCTCCAGTGTCCAGGTGTCAGTTTTTCCCTGGCCCCTGACCCCTAATCCCTGCCCTACCCCCCAATTACCCCGAACAAAGTCCGGCCCTTGTGGAGGGTTTCTTCGTATTCCGCCACCTCATCGGAGTCATAGACCACGCCGCCGCCCACGGAAAAATGGGCCATGCCGTTCGAGATAATGGCGGTGCGGATGGCCACGTTCAGGTCCAGGTTGCGGTTGAGCCCCAGGTAGCCGATGGCCCCGGTGTAGACGTGGCGCACGTGGGGCTCCAGTTCATCGATGATCTCCATGGACCGGATTTTAGGGCAGCCGGTGATGGAGCCCCCGGGGAAGGTGGCCTTGAGGATATCCACGTGGCTGCACCCGGTCCTCACCTTGCCGGTGACGATGGAAACCAGATGATAGACGTTCTGGTAGGCCTCCAGGCGCTTATGCTCCTTGACCTTAACGCTGCGGGCCTTGCAGACCTTCCCCAGGTCGTTGCGCAACAGGTCTACGATCATGGACAGCTCCGCGTCGTCTTTGAGACTTTCCTCCAGTTCCCGGCGGAAGGCCGCGTCTTCCGCCGGGTTTTTCCCCCGGGGCCGGGTGCCCTTGATGGGCCGGGTCTCCAGGTAATCCCCCTGGCGATAGAGAAAACGCTCCATGGAGGTGGAAAGGATGACCAAATCCCGGCAATTAAGGTAAGCATAGAAGGGCGCGGGGTTCAAGGCAAAGAGACGGAGAAAGAGGCGGTAGGCCTCGCCCTGGAAGGGGAAGGAAAAGCGCTGGGACAGATTTACCTGATAGACGTCGCCCTGGCGGATGTATTCCCGGATGCGGCTGACAGACTGGAGATAGGCCTCCCGGGTGAAATTGCTGGTGAGCGGCCCCACCTCGTAGAAACCTAAAGAATCATCTATTCCAGGTAACTCCGCCGCTGCCGTCCGCCTTCCTAAGGCGTCTTCATGGATGACGGTAACCTGCCAGAAGCGCCCGGCCTTCCGGTCGTGCACCAGCATCTTCCGGGGGAAGGCCCAGACCATCTCCGGCAATTCCAGATCGTCCACCGCGGAGGTGGGCAACCGCTCCAGATGATTTTTCAGGTCATAGGCCAGAAACCCGAAGCCTCCGGCGGCGCAGGGCGTAACCGGCGGCGGCCCGGGCACCTCCAGGGAACCCAGGATCTCTCCTAAGACCTGAAAAGGGTCCGCCTCTAAGACCTGCTCTTCGCCCCCTTGACTCACCTCCACCCGGCGGCCTTTGCTTTTCACCACCAGAAAAGGGTCCCAGCCCATGAGGGAATAGCCGGCGCAATCCAGGTCCCCGCCGCTCAAGAGCAACATGGCATACGGCTGCCCCCTGAGCGGCGTAAACAACGCCGCCAGGTCCGCCGGCCCCGCCGGAGGCTCATACGGGGTAACCTGTACATCCGCGACTCGCCCGTACATGGCGTCCTAGCAAGCCCTGCTAGGGGTTTGGGGGAGGAGGGTTGGGGATGGATGGTAAGCGGGCTTGTGGTCCTTAGCTCCCTCCCCCAACCTTTTCAACCTCAAAAAATTCTTCGCCAGGGCGTAGCCGTGGTCGGTGAGGAAGGATTCCGGGTGGAACTGGACGCCGTGGAGGGGGTAGCGGCGGTGGCTGAGGCCCATGATCACGCCGTCTTCGCTCCGGGCGGTGACTACCAGTTCTTCGGAGTTGGGGAGCGCCATCAGGGAGTGGTAACGGGCCGCGCCGAAGGGCGAGGGTAGCCCGGCAAAGATGCCGCGACCATCATGGTGAACCATTGAGGCCTTGCCATGCACCGGGACCGGGGCCCTTATGGTTTGGCCCCTGTAAACCTCATTGATTACCTGCATGCCCAGGCATACCCCGAGGATGGGCATCCGTCCCGCCATGTATCGGACCAGTGCCTGACTTATACCGGCGTAGCCGGGGTCGCGGGGTCCGGGAGAGATACAGATCCAGTCGGGTTTTAGCGCTCCAACCGCTTGCGGACTTACCGCGTCGTGCCGAAAGACCTCGATCTCGATATCAAATTCCCCGAAGAGTTGGACCAGGTTGTAGGTGAACGAATCGTAATTATCTATTATTATCAGCAGCATAGACTGACTCCATAAATCAGTAAAGCCACCCAGACCGAGTCTGGATGGCTTGCGCCTGGCATAACTCAGGAGATACTATGCAGCATGGTTCTGCGCATGTCAAGCGCACCGGGGCCGGGTGCTTCGGATATCGGCGGCCTGGGATGCAGCCGCCGCTCTGATAAGGCCCGTAGGCCGGTCGGGGTTGCTAAGGGAATGCGGCGATGCACTCGATCTCGATCTGGGCCCCCAGCGGCAATTTGGCTACCTGTATGGTGGAGCGGGCCGGGCGGTGTTCTCCGAACGCCCGGCCGTACAAGCTGTTGACCACCGCGAAGTCATCCATGTCGGCCAGGAAAATCGTCGTCTTCAACACATCGCCGATTCCCAGCCCGGCTGCTTCCAGGACCATACGCAGGTTGCGCAGGGCCTGTTCCGCCTGGGACGTGATATCGGTCCCGGCCAGCGCGCCTGTTTGGGGGTCGATTCCGACCTGCCCCGAACAGAACAAAAAAGATCCCGATTTCACTGCCTGGGAATAGGGTCCTGCAGCGGCAGGGGCTTTGTCAGTGGCTATGATCTCCATTTTCACTCCTTTTCTTGGATGATATTTTGGGTTCATCCGGAATTTGCGTGCTTTCAGTTGTCCAGATGCCTCGTTCTCTTGTCCGTCATTCCGGATGGACCCTTTTTAGCACCTCCGGCTGATTGAGGCACCAATATACTACCATATATTAAAAAATGCGGCAGGTGATTGATACAGCTGCGGGAATGGGTTAGAATGCCTGCGGCGGCCTTCCGGACCGATACTGCAAGGGCTGCAAAAATCCTTCCCCTG
>ENA-OSEO01005488-OSEO01005488.1-sediment-metagenome-genome-assembly--contig:-NODE-5488-length-12149-cov-3.916418_pt1 | contig 12149 bp, 10 predicted proteins | sample MGYA00237883_ERZ534232 | MGnify/ENA metagenome assembly ERZ534232
TGCGCGAGGTAGATGAAGCCATCGAGATCGGTGCTTTCGTGGGATACCAGGTGGACAACTGGCATGCGTCCCTGCAGGCGGCCAATGATTTCAATGATGCACACGAAGGACTGCTGGTCACCCTTGAGGGTGGATATACCATGCCGATAGAGGAAGGGGTGAAGCTGGGTATGTCGCTGTTCACGACCTATGCAGACGATGACTACATGGAGACCTATTTCAGTGTGAATCCCGGTAACGTCGGGACCAGCGGGTTACCCTTTTACAAAGCCGAAAGCGGCATAAAGGATTTCGGCGCGATGGTGAACCTGGCTTATGCTCCCTGGGAACACTGGGGAATAACAGGAATTCTGGGATTGAAACAACTCATAGGGGATGCAAAAGACAGCCCCGTGGTGGATCAGGAAGGCAGTGAAAGCCAGCTCTTCTGCGGGGTCATGGCCACCTATCGCTTTTAGTAAAATTCTAAAAGAGTGAAACGGTCGGCAATGGGTTTCAGCACCGGACTTATCTTCATGGTCTGGTGGTTTGCCTAAGAATAATGATGCTTCAGCTTTTCCCAGTGGAAGACGAACTGATGCCTGAGTAATCTTTGGCAGGGGACCCAATGGCATAACAGGGTAAATCAAAAGCATAGGCAGGGCTCAGCATTGGCTCTGCCTCTTCTTTTGTGGTGTGCATATCTGCTATTAAAACGCAAATATCAAAACTTCAAAATTCATGTAATATCATTTTAGGGGGGTTGGCTGTATTGCATTTCCGTAAGGAATAAAGGAGTGGAGATTAGGAATCCCCACATCATCGAACAAATGAATAGCCGATAAATAAGAAATTGGAATCGATGCTTTTGTTAGGAGTTTTAAGGCCGCCATTGGAAATATGATGGTATCGATAGGCAAACCTGATGAATTGGTCGTCTTTTACTGCGTAACGAAACCCGAAGCCTACCTGGGGAGTAAAACCCCAATCCTCTCCAAAGCCATAAGGGGAAAGGTCTGTCACAATAAAACCGACCCCGGCATCAACATAGGGAGTCAATTTTTCGTAGCTTTTAAAGTTATAGATAAGAAAAGGAGTTATACCGGCCATGTAGGCGTCGTCACCTTCCTCCCTCGCATAACTGATAATGCCTTCCACAGCATACGCCAGGCTTGCATCACCGGTGAGTTCCTTAAATACCTTACTCCAGGATATAAGGAAGGGCACGAACTGAATATCTTCACTTACATTTTCGTGATTTCCTTTGAGATGAAAGTTTTCGCCATATCCCGTGTTAAATGACCATTCGGTCATGCCTGCATTGAATGGACCGCCGGCGTGAACCTGCACCACCCAAAACATACCCACAAATAATCCTATTGTCAGAGTTGCCTTTTTCATCCTGCATTCTCCTGGTTACGGTGAATAAAAATAGTTCCTGTATCAGAGGAGGAAAAAATTGTCAAAAACACTTTTTACAGCAATATCTCTGAAACAAAAACGTTATTTGGTCGTTTTCGGAATCCGTGAAATGACCGATTCATCCGCGCTGCGCAGGTGTAGATCCCGTTGAGGAAAGGGGATCTCGATGTCGTTCAAGCGGAACTGCCGGTCAATTTCTTGAAGAATCTCGCTTTGCACAATAAGGCGGTAGTCAATATCCGACACAAAAACCCGAAGCTCGAAGTCAAGAGAGCTGTCTCCGAATCCGATGAATAACACTTGAGATCTGGGAGAAGACATCACCGAAGGGTTGTCCTGGGCACACTGGAGAAGAATCTTCATCACAAGTGGCACTTCAGAGCCATACGCCACGCCCACGGGAATCTTAATCCGCACGATGCGATTTCTTCGGGTCCAGTTGGTCACCTGATGTGTCACCAGATCGCTGTTGGGAATCACTATGTCGGCTTGGTCGAATGTTTCGACAGTTGTCGCCCGAAGTCCGATCTGCTTGATTTCAGCCCACAGGCCCCCGATCTCAATATAGTCGCCCACCCGAACCGGCCGTTCAAAGAGAAGTATGAGACCGCTCAAAAAATTGCTGACGATATTCTGCAGGCCAAATCCGATGCCCACGCCTAAAGCGCCGCCGATGATGGTGATGTTTGTGAAATTGACTCCCAGGGCGGCCAGCGCCAGGAGAAAACCCACCAGCAAAATGGCATAATGTATGAGATGACTCATGGAGATCTGAACCCCTCTCTCCACGCCTCGCCTGGGGAACACTTCTTCAACGAGAATGCTTTGCACAGCCCTGGATATGAGGAGGGAGCCGTAAAGGCACAATACAACCGTAAGAATAAGGCCGACATTGACCTGCCAGGATCCGATGGTGAACCCCACGGTCATGATAGAGCCAAGGGCCTCGGACCCTTTTTCGTAAACCCCCCAGCTCACCAGTAAATATATGGTAATAAAGGCACCTACAAGCCCATTGAGCAGGCGAGATGAGGTAAGAACGATGGCGGGGGCCGAATTTTTTTGGAGAAGAGGAACCCGGGTCACAAAGGCGCTTTTAAAAACACGATCCAGAGCGCCTCGCCCGAACTCGATCAGAATCCTCCCCAAAAGAAAAAGCATAACAGTACCCAATGAAGATTCGAACAGGTACACGGCCAGGGCTCTGTAACCACTCACGTTCGCTACGATGATTATGCCGAAAACAGCGACGCCCCCCCGCAGCGCCCAACGGTAGAGTTGCGCTTCTGCGGGACGGGTGGTAGTCGGCATACGCCAAAAACAGAAGAACATGCCGATCAGTGAGATCATGAGGACATACAGCCGGTAAAGAGGTTCTGGAAGGTCGTAAAGCTTGAAAAACTCGTTGATGATAAGGACAATGACTATCCCATAGACAGCTCGGCGTCTCCAAAGGCCGGCAATACAGCAACCAGAGAGTCGGGCCACGCAGAAAAAAGCCGCTGCTAAAATGACCGCCCGCCATAAACCGTGGCTCGGTTCATAAAAGGAAAATGATGCAACTGAGCCGATCAGCACGCCGGCGGAAAGGGGTCGTTCGGCCAAAAAAAGCAGGTGAGGCTCTGCAGCCAGAGCAGCCCGGTTACGGATGATAATGCCGGTTGAGATCAACCAGAAAGCGACCTGTAGCACAATAAAGAGTAAGTTTTTCTGAAGGCCCCCACTTTGAGACGTAAACATGATTTCAAAGCTCTTGCCCAGGTCGTCCCCAATAACCGTGTTGAACTGGCCGTAAAACTTAGACGAGAACATGGATGGAGCGGACTTGTGGAACAGGTCGCCGCGCAGGGACTGGAGCAGCCCGTCGATTTCAGCCACCAGCAAATCTGACGTTGCCTGGACGTCCGCGGCCATATTTTCCATTTGTAGCAATGAATTCAGATTGTCCGAAATGAGTTTCCCGGCCTTGTCGATGGTCTCCTTTGCTCTGGCAATCCTCGGGATCACCATTTTGTAGGATTCATCCTTTGGCAGGGAAGATTCCAACGCCAGCAACCGTTCTTTATCTTTAGACCATTCGTAGCTCCAGCGCTCGACCTGCTTGATCCGGCCTGCGAAAAGCTTCCAGGACTTTTCGAGTTGTTTGGCTGATGCAACCAGCTCCCCTTTCAATGCTGAAAGCCTTTCGTAGCCTAATCTGCCTTCGGCCTTCATCTCATTCAACCCGTCAAACACCACTTTCAACTGCTCTTGTGTCTTTGCAAGATCTTTCTCAAAGGCCGGCAAATCAAAACCGAGTTCCATATTTCTCTGGAGGGCGGACAAACGCCCCGAAAGCTCGGTGGAAAAAGAAACCAAATCGGATATGGTCAGCGAGGAACGCGTTCCCGGATCTGCATCGCTCAACGGCAGGGCGGTCTTCTGAGCATTCACAGCCCCCTGGAACGTTGTCAAAGAGACCACGAGAACCAGAACGAAGCTGAAAAATTTGACGCTTTGAATTCTAAAGAGATGCATCCCAACTGAACGACAACAGTGTACAATACCAGGTGACTCCCGGTGGAACGTTTTGTTTATCATTGTTATCCTTGATTACTGTTTATTATTTTTCAATCTCAATATTCCGTAAATCCAGATAGAGCCGCCGGACCAGTTCATACTCAAAGTGCAATCCAAATTTATAATACGGTCCTTCAACCCCTCGGGGAAACGAGAGGTGATAGGCGAATGTCTTATTTTTTTGTCATGGCCTGGCCGGAGACCGCTTCCATTGCCTCTTCGATACCCTTTTCCGAAAGGTCCACGTCGGTCCATCCTGTAAATAAATGTTCCTCGTTCCAGGTGCTTTCACCATGTCTTAATAGAACGCGTTTATGCATGTTCATCCTGCTTCGCCAGATCGAGAATGCGGTTTGAATATGCTGCTTTCAATTCACTCAAATAATTCTGGTCTATCGGCCCCTTCCACGTAACCACTTGAGTAAACCGTTTGGGAATGGTCACTGAATGGGGATCAAAGCCCGTAGCCAGGCGGATCTGCCAGCGCATCCTTTGAATGCCTTCACTTATAGCCTTCATGTCCCCCGCGAGATTTTGGTAGCCAAGAGAAGCGAGACAATCATTCAATACAGCACCCTTGTAAACTTCCCGGGCAAAAAGACAGGACACCATCGATGTGAGCAAAACACGTTCCTGCTCATCCTGTACGAGGAACTCGACGGCTTTGATCACGTCCTTGTCACCGTGCTTTTGATCGTAAGCGTATCCGCCTGAATCCAGGTGGGAGTGGCGAAACCCTAATGCCTGTGAGACAAAGAAGACCTCACCTGTGGCGTATCCCGCCATCTCCTGGCCAAGCACACAGGCAAACTCCTGACCACCGTATTGTTCCGCTGCTTTAAGCGTTCCCTGACCGAGCAGGCGGTAAAAATCATTTTCCGCCGTGCCGAGGTAATTCAGGGCTATGGCATAGGCCTTGGCATCCCCGAATTTAAGCGGAACAAGCGTCTCTTTTTCCGAAATCAGGCCTTTTTCGAAGGCCTCCGTGGCCCAGGCCATTGCCACGCCCGCTGAGATGACGTCGAGTCCGTTCTTTTCCGTCACATCGATGAGGGAAAGGATCCTGAAGGGATCTGTGACTCCCAGGACGGAACCCACCGCAAAGTTGGGCTCGTGGTCATAAGAGACCTGACGGTAGAGATACTGGTTGGGTTCCATGAACTTTTCCCGCACATAACCCACATGGATACAGCCCACCGGGCAACCGGCACAGGCCATATTCCGCAGCAGGGTTTTATCCGCGAACTGTTCTCCGGTCATCTCGTCGATGCTCTCGTCCGAGGTTTTCTGGAGATTCCGGTACGGCATGGCCTTAAGCTTATTTAACGACACCACGTTGGCCGGGGTCCCAAGGTTGTGGTATTTGTGCATCATTTCCGTCGCGGTCACCCGGGTGTAAACATCCTGGAAGACCTTTGCATAGGCCTTTCCATCAGGAAGTTCAAAAATTCCGTCCCCAATAATCACAATGGCTTTGAGGTTTTTAGCCCCCATTACGGCGCCGGAACCCAGTCGCCCGAAATGGCGGTAGGTGTCGGCATTGATCAATGCCATGGCCGAACCGTTCTCGCCGGCCGGACCGATGCGCAGGATACTCCGGTGCCCCCCACCCTTGAACATGCCGCGCAGCATCTTGCCGGTGGCGGAAAGGTCTAAGCCCCAGAGGTAGTGGACTTCCTTCACTTCCAGATGGCGTGAGCCGACCGCTACACAGGCCGGCCTCGCGGCCCTGCCTGTAATGATGAGCGCGTCAAGGTCGGCAAAGCGCAGCGCCAGCGCCGAACGGCCGCCGGCATGACTCTCTGCGTACTGGTCGTGATAGGGAGACTTAAAGGCGCAGACGGTCTTGCTCATGAGCGGGAAATAGCCCGTAAGAGGGCCGATGGCGAAGATGAGCGGCTGATCGGGATCATTCCACGGTCTGTCCGGATGGCCGTACTTGGTGAACAAGAGCGCCGCAAGTCCGCTTCCGCCGGCAACGGTGTCTCTTCCCTCCAGCGTCACCACATTGCCGCGGCCGGTGCCCAGATCAACAACGAGTACCCTAAAGTTGTCCCTGATCATGATGGACCTCCTTTCTCTGCAGGCATTGTCGGCCCGACATCTCTCATCTCCAGACAGTCGTGCGGACAAAAGGAAACGCAGCGGCCGCAATGGATGCAGACGAACGGATCCCCGGTGGGGTCCAGATAAACGGCACCCACCGGACAGGCACGGGCGCATTCACCGCACCGAATGCAGAGCTTCTTCCGTACAACGGCGCCCCCTCCCTTCCTTTGAGAATAGGCTCCTGTCGGGCAGGCCTTTGCACAAGGGGCCGGATCGCAGGCAAGACAGGTTCTGGCCATAAAACCGGTGGACAACCCCCCCGATGAGGCGATGCGGATACCCGCCGTATCCCACGAGAGGTTCTTGTATACAAGACGCGCACAGGCAAGGGAACATGAATGGCAGCCGATGCAGCGTTCCATGCGTGGCGTGGTCAGAATCTTCATAGGTTTTATTTCCTCTCCCTTAATTTTTTTTTATCATTAGACTCGCTTTCAAACGCTTTTATTATGGTGTAAAAATCCGGCATATTCGAACCTGTCTCCCCCCTCACTCTGCAAGAAGATCGATGATCTCCATGCGGTGATTCCTTTCCGGATATTTTGTGGAAGGCCCTTCGGTCAGAATAGCGAGCTTTTCTTTGATGCCATGGTCGCTCAGCCAGCGCTTCACATAGCCCTTCCAATGTTCCGGGTGCTCCGGCTCATACAGCGGATAGACGCCCGAGGAGAACTGGAGTCGCCGGCAGGTCGACTCCTGGGAACTTATGGCAACGGTCCAGACAGGGAACCGGAACCGCGCAACGCTCCTCGCGGTGTTTCCACCATGCGTCGGTACGAAGACGGCAGCAGGAGACGCATATTTCAGGCACGCCTCAACGCCGATGGCCACCAGATGCTGCGGCCGGATTATTCCCGTGAGATCGATCCCCCGGTACAGCTCTTTCACCGCAATAGCAGGACGACGCGACTCCACGGAGACCGCTATCTTTGCGAGCATCTCAACCGCGTCAACGGGGTATTTACCCATGGCCGATTCGGCCGAGAGCATAACGCAATCGGTCCCGTCAAGAATCGCGTTGGCCACGTCCGTCGCCTCTGCCCTCGTGGGACGCCGGTTGTCCACCATGGACTCAAGCATCTGGGTCGCCGTGACAACGGGCTTTGCCCGCATGTTCGCAAGACGCATCAAATGCTTTTGCACGACGGCAATCTGTTCGATCGGAACCTCGACACCGAGGTCGCCGCGGGCGATCATGATCCCGTCGGCCGCGTCGATGATCGCGTCGATGTGATCGAGCGCAGCAGATCGTTCAATCTTGGCGAGAATGAATGGGTGATACCCGAGATCTGAGGATGCCTTGCGGACGGCTTCGATATCCGCAGGCCCTTCGACAAAGGACTGGCTTACTGCATCCACACCGTTTTCCAAGGCGAACTTGAGGCATTCGCGGTCTCTCTGGGTAAACGCGCTGATGCCGAGATCGATGCCCGGCAGGTTGAGCCCCTTGCGCGACCGGAGTTCTCCGCCGACCTTTACCGTGCAGAGCACGTCCCTCCCCTTCACTTCGGCCACTTCGACCTGGATATAGCCGTCATTCAGGAAAAGAGTATCGCCCTTTTTCACGGCCTGAGGAAGGGCGTCAAAGGAAACGGAGACACGGCTCGTATCCCCGGCAATGTCGTCGGTGGTCAGCGTGAAGGGGTCGCCCGGTTTCAGTTCGACGGGCTCCGGGTCAATCCGCCCGATCCGCATCTTCGGGCCGGGGAGGTCGGCCAGGATGGCGATGCGGCGGCCGACGGCGGCCGAAGCCGCCCTCAGGTTTTCGATGACCTTCTGGTGAGCAACGAAGTCGCCGTGGGAAAAATTGATCCGGGCGACGTTCATTCCGGCTTCGATCATCTGCTTCATCACAGCAGGAGACTCCGATGCCGGCCCTATGGTACACACGATCTTAGTTTTATGATTCGGCAGAGCCATGTTGATTTCTCCAAAGCTTTTCATCAGTTCTGGGCATTACCGCATCTCCTTCGGTTGCCCTGTTACGGTGATCACGCTGTTCCAAACCCATCCTTCCGGATCCACCTTCTTTCGCTTCGAAGTTGCCATGGGAATCGGCACATGGGTGAATTCATTGACCCAGAAACCGACCACCATGTTTGTCCTTCCCGCCATGCCTGCATGAACGGCGTTCTGTCCCAAAAGGAGGCAGAAGGCGGAATCATTGGCGTCGGATGGGATACTCCGGATGGTGTAACTGGGATCAATGTACTTCAGGATGATTTCCATACCCCGCTGTTTGAAATGGGAATTGATCCGGTCCCTGAGAAAGATCCCGATGTCCTGAAACCGGACATTGCCCGAGGCATCCCGCTCCCCGGTTTTCTCCAAAATGTCCTGACCTGCTCCTTCCGCCACCACGATGACCGCGTGTTTTCTCCTTTCCAGTCTCTGGTCGAGGGCCTTGAGCAAGCCCTCCATGGTAAATGGGACTTCAGGGATGAGGCAGAAGTTCACATCGCTATATGCCAGGGCAGCATAGGCGGCAATGAATCCCGACTCCCGACCCATCAGTTTTACCAGCCCGATCCCATTTCTTGCACCCTGGGCCTCAATGTAGGCCGAGGTGATCGCTCTTCCTGCCTCGGAGACCGCTGTGGCAAATCCAAAGGACCTCTGGATATAGGAGATATCATTGTCAATCGTCTTTGGGATACCGATCACGACGATCTTCAATTTCCGATGTTCGATCTCATCGGCGATGGCACTCGCTCCGCGTAATGTCCCGTCGCCTCCGATCGTGAAAAGAATTCCGATACTCATCCGCTCCAACGTATCGACCATCTCGCCGATGTCTTGATTCCCCCGTGACGAACCCAGAATTGTCCCGCCCTGCTCATGAATACGGTCCACCAAAGCAGGCGACAGCTCGACCGGTGCGTGCCCGTAACGATAGGTGAGACCCTCGAAGCCGTACTTGAAACCATAAACCGTTCTTACCCCGTAACTATGGTGAAGACACAGGACAATCGATCGAATCACACTGTTTAATCCCGGGCAGAGCCCTCCGCACGTGACGATGCCGCATTTGAGCTTTGAAGCGTCAAAGTAGATCTTTTCTCTGGGTCCTGCTCTTTCAAAAGATGGAACGGGCCTGCCACCCTCAAAATATTCTTTCGCATCGTTCAAGCTCGAATGAAAAAGCACCCGCTCCTCATTTTTCACGAAGCAGACTCCCTTAAGGGGGGAGGGAATGCGGCCTTCGCCCAACCTCGAAACCTCAAAACTCAGATCACCTGACATGATCGCTGCTCCTTTTGTTTCAAAGATATTCAACCCTTTCTCATATCTACGACGGTTACGACGTCAAACACAGTTTCGATCAGACCCTGTTCCGACATGGCCGAAAGAACGAGACGTCCGATCCTTCCGAAACCGTTGGTCACGATATTTGTAACCACAAGGACTCCCTTGAATAACATGTTTGTTGATTTCGGTATTGACCTATATTAACGACCCCTTTCAAAAAGGGTGGTTCCGACACCCCTCAAGTCGGCTACCGCTTGCTTCACCCGTTCGGCCAGGGCAGCCTCCCCGAGCTTCATATAGGAACGGGGATCGTATTTCTCCTTGTTCCCCACATTTCCCTCGATCTTGAGGACGCTGTCATAGTTCTTCATCATATGGTCAACGAGAGGGCGAGTGAACGCATACTGGGTATCGGTGTCGATGTTCATCTTGACGACCCCGTAGTCCACCGCCTCCCGGATCTCCTCGAGAGTAGATCCCGAACCGCCGTGAAAGACCAGTGCAAAGCGTGCTCTTTTGCCAAACGCCTTTTCCACGGCTTCCTGCCCCTCTTTCAGGATAGACGGCCTGAGCTTCACCTGTCCGGGCTTGTAAACGCCGTGCACATTGCCGAAAGTAGCGGCCAAAAGAAAACGCGCCCCCGTCACCTCGTTGAGACGGCGGTACACCTCGATCATGTCTTCCGGCGTGGTGTAGAGCTTTTCTCCGCCGCCGCCCGAGACACCGTCTTCAGTCCCGCCCACGACCCCGGCCTCCACTTCGAGAATGATTTCACTCTTATGGCAGCGATCGAGCAGCTTCACAGCGATGTCCAAGTTGTCTTTGAGCGACAGGTCGCTCCCATCGAACATATGGCTGTTGAAGAGGCTGGGTTTGCCCGCAGCGCGACGACGCTCCGTCTCCTCGATTAGCGGGACCACATACTGATCCAGCTTCCTGGCCTGACAGTGATCCGTGTGCAGGGCCACATAGACCGGGTAACGCTCCGCCACGCGGTGTACGTGCTCGGCGATGGAGATGGCCCCCAAGGGCATATCCTTGAGGTATAACCCGGAAGCAAAGGCCGCACCTCCCGTCGAGACCTGGATGATGCCGTCACTCTTGCTCTCCGCCAAAGCCTTCAAGACACCGTTGGCCGTTGTGAGGGAAGTGACATTGATAGCGGGGTAGGCGAACTTCTTTTCAAGGGCATGGTCGATCATTCTGCAATACGTCTTGTAATCTGCTACTGGCATGTTTTCTTCTCCTTTAAGTGAAACTCCCCGCCTTAAAAGGCGGCGCATCTTAATCAACTTGCAAGGGGATTGCACCCCTGCCATACCGGCGGAGTATTCTGCGGGTGTTTCATAAATTCTTAGACCGAAGACATCGATGTACTCATTGGAATAAGCGAAATACATGCCAGAAGGGATTCCATGGGTACCGCCGGGATAACTCGTTATGATCCATAGATTTTTCTCCGGAGAACATGTTCAGGGGAGATATAGTGGAAGGGGTTGTGTGCCGATATATCGGCAAAAAGCCACGATTTCGGCATCAAGGATCATTCCTCGTTTTCCGCTATAAAGGGTTCCGATTAGAAGCGAAAAGAAATGACCCCGAAATATTGCCAGCCTTCCACATCGACGTTGCCGGCAGTGTCGTCGAAGCTCAGTCCGGTCTGGATGCCCCTCACACCCGCACCAATTATAAATTTTTCTGTAATAATGATATCGAATCCGGCGCGGCCGTACACCCCGACACCGAAACCCGAATCGGATGTTGTCTCAACTTGAGAAGTCGCGGGGTCCGTTTCTTCAAAATCCCGAGAGCCATAAATAAGCAGAGGACCAGCGCCTGCGTACAGCCTGAACCATTTGATGGGTCGAAGGCTGACATATCCGCCAAAAAAATAATCAAAAATAAACTGATCAATGTCTGCTGAAACGGCGATGGTGCCACCGCCGCCGCCGGAAGCGGCTAAAGCGCGGGTTTCGCTCTTCCAGTTGAACAGCCCCCCCGTTTCGATGCCGACTTGTGATTTTTCCCCAAAAAATGGCTTTTGCACGGCAACACCGACCAAAGTGACGTTGTAGTCACCCTCACTGACCCGTGGATCGTCGTTTGAAATCACCATTTCACCGACCATGAATTGAAGTGTCATCGGACGATTATCTTCTTCGGCATGTATTCTAACTGCGCTGGCTAAAAATATAAAAAGAAAAGCTGAAATTGAAAAGAACACTGTACGAGGGATGACTCCAAGAAATTCATGCTTTAATCGCGGGACTATACGGTTCATAAAAAATCTCCTTGCTCAGCCGGAAAAGACTGATAGCAGACCCCCAATTCGAAACAGAAGGCTTTTTTGCTGTAAGGCACTTTTGGGTTAAATTTATCAACATATTAATATCACGAAGAAAATGATCGGGTTCAGGGTGATATTGGTTTTGGAAATACCCGAAATGAAAAGCGATCTTGTACCCCTGTCACACCCATCGGCCGGGTATAACCGTCCGGCAGAATTTACACCGATTTTCCTCCAGGTTATAGGTGGGGACAAAATAACCGGCCCGCTCAATCAGCAACTTTTTGCAGTGGTGACAAAAGGTGTTATTTCCCTCGGGATAGGCGGCATTGCCCACATATACATAATGGATTCCCTCCGCCAGCGCCAGATTTCGAAACCGTACTAGGGTGGAAATCGGTGTTGATGGCAAACGGTCGAGTTTGTATTTCGGAAAAAATCGTAAAAAGTGAAGCGGATAATCCGGACCCAGGTTTGTCAATATCCATTGGCACATCTGTTTGACCATCTCGTCATCATCGACGTATTCGGGAACCACCAGATT
>ENA-OSEO01005489-OSEO01005489.1-sediment-metagenome-genome-assembly--contig:-NODE-5489-length-12146-cov-3.685144_pt1 | contig 12146 bp, 11 predicted proteins | sample MGYA00237883_ERZ534232 | MGnify/ENA metagenome assembly ERZ534232
AGTCCGGCAACAAGTACGTTCCTTTATATGCCGGGGGTTGAATATAGATATGAACACAACAAGGTTCGGAGAACTATAGACCTGCTAAATGGAGATTCCTGGTTTGTATTTATCTCCTAACCAACAGACTTTAATAAGGAAGCGGGAAGAGTTCCGATTTCCTGTGAAACCCTGTAAATATCTACTGCTTGTTGTGCATTCAACCAGAATTGTGGCGTTGTATTGAAGGTATTGGCTAATTTGAAGGCTTTTTCTGCAGTAATAGAGGTGCGATTATTAATTATGCGGTTTATAACCTTAACATCACACCCTATATGATCCGCAAGCTGTTTTTGAGTTATTTTCAAAGGTTTCATATATTCTTCTAAAAGTATTTCTCCAGGTGTTGTGGGTTTTCTTTTTATTGTGGTCATAATTTGCCTAACCCTTTATAAAATTAATAACTTAACCTTAGATATATTATAACATATTCTAAACAAATCGTTTCATCGTAGCAGTTACGTCCTGCCAGAAACCGGCGGAAGGTTTTTTTGTCAGCATTTTAAACTCTTCGGGAGTATAAACCAGGATATCTAGGGATGGAATGATTGATAATAGATCATGAAAATCTGCAGGTCTTTCCACAAAGGGCTTATCTGTATCTGTAATTAGAAGTAGGTCGATGTCGCTGTCCGGGCCAAAGGTGTTCCCGGTAAAACTGCCGAAAAAATAGGCTTTTTGCACACGTCCGGAAAGCATCTGCTTGAAAAGATCAATCAGTACTTCCCGGCTGTATCCAAAAAGAGGATCCCGGTTATTTCTTATTAGAATATCATCCCTTTGCAAAGTTTTCTCCGCTATATTCCAGAATTCTTTCTGCAAAACCAAGGGCTTCTTCCGCCTGATTAGGGGTAAAGTACTCAAGGAAATCCTCTTTTGCCTGATTATACCAATCCAGTGAACGGTCCGACATTTTATACCCCTAATTGAGATTATAGGCCTTCTGCTCTGCGGGGGTCAAGGAAGGGGCGGGGTTTCAAGGCCAGGGTTTCGTGGCTGGGTTTCACGGCCAGGGTTTCGTTGCTTGAGGTATAAAGGTTTGAGGTTTATGGCCGGGACTTCAAGGGGCTCCTGTTTTACCTTCAAGAGGAGAGTTCCGAAAGAATCTTCCGAAGGGCTTCGGTAAAATCCTCCAGGATCTCCCGCGTGATGATAAGAGGGGGATCTATTCGGATAGCATTGAAGCCTGGCCGGGGCGAGACGATGAAGCCCTCGTTAAGGAGTTTTTCCTGTACCTGGGCACCCAGGGGCGGTTTGCCGGGGCGGTCCTGGAATTCCAGGAGGAGCATAAGGCCCCTGCCACGGGCCTGTTTTACAATTTCCGGAAAATCCTTCGCAAGATTCTGCAATTCCGAAAGAAGGTAGCCCCCCAATTCCGCAGAGTGTTCAACAAGCCCCTCCTCCCGGATTGTCCGGATAACGGACAGGGCAACGGCTGCTCCCAGGGGATCGTTCTGGTGGGACTGGGAGTAGCGAAAGGAGTTATCGGAAAGTTTTGCCGCAAGATCCCGCCGGCAGGCCATGGCAGCCACAGGGTACCCGCTTCCCAGGCCTTTGCCCAGGGCAACAAAATCGGGAGTCAAGGTGTAATGCTGGAATCCGTACCATTTCCCGGTTCTGCCCACCCCTGTGGTAACTTCATTCACCAGGAGATACCCGCCGTTTCTTTTTATCAGAGTTGTAAGATTCGCCATCAGGCTTACAGAAGGAAAGCGCACCAGTCCCGCGGAGCTCCCCGGCTCAAAGAGAAATCCGCCTAATTCCTCGAAGGGGATTCCCCTTATCTTGGGACAGTCTGGCGGGCAGTTTTCATAATCCGGGCAGGATCTGCAGGAGAGCCAATCAAACACATAAAAATCATGTTCCCTTTTCTCCGCCGCCGAACCGTAGGCTCCGAAGTAGGAATTCCCGAGCATGAGCATCCGCGGTTTTTTGACTAAAAACCGGGCTGCCCGAACTGCATACTCCACCGCCTCGCTGCCGGAGCAGAGGAATATACAGCCTCCCCCTGCCATCCCCAGAGTATTCAGGATCTCCCGGGAAGCTTCGCGGATAACCGGGTTTTCATAGCAGTATCCCGTGTGCATTATCCTTGCCGCTTGATCCTTAAGGGCCTCCAGAACCTTTGGGTGGCAGTGCCCAAGGGAGGCGCACCAGATGCCGGATTCCAGGTCCACATAGGCCTGCCCGTTGGAATCATACACATAGGGGCCCTTTCCCTGGAGTATGTCCTGTCTCTGAAGTTTGTGTCCCAAGGAGTTTATAATGCAGTCCTTATCCGCCGGTTTTTGCAGATCCATATTCCCTCCTTTCTGCAGGGGGAATTATACTACAGAATTTCTGCTCCTGCTATCTGAATCTTTTAGTAGTTCTCCGAACCTTGTTGTGCGGATTCTAATATTCAACAATTCTTATATTTAATGGGGATTTTTCCCTGGTTTTACCGGAATAAGAGCCCTTTTGGGAGCTTTCAAATCCACTTGTTTATATATATAATCGGTTACAACAAGCTTCGGCAAACTACAATCTACTTATCCTCACTATTATGCCTGTATTTGTAAACATGCACCGCTTCCAGGGTCACGATCCCCTCTTCAATAGTTTCATCTAGAAAGGGGATAAGTTTCTTTATATTTTCTTTTTTATCCACTATTTCAATAATAATCGGGAGGTCGGTAGAAAGGGATAACAGTCTTGCAGAATGCATTCTGCTGTCTGCTCCGAAGCCCATTATTCCCCGAACCACTGTAGCTCCCGCCAGATCCAGCTCCCTGGCTTTAAGCACAATCTGTTCATAGAGCAGCCTTCCTCTGAACATATCACTTTCACCGATCATTATTTTAAGGCGGGTATCATTCTCCTCGAAGTGCATCTTACACTCCTCCCTTTATTAGACGAACTATAAAAGCGGCAGCCGTAAAACCGAGAACAACGGAGATAAGACCAAATAGATTTTGAATCAGGAAATTATAAAAGGAGGGCCAATACATCCTTTTTGTTGCTAAGAGTACAGTCTCGAGAGTGTAGGTAGAAAAGGTTGTAAAGGCGCCAATAAATCCTATTGTAATAAAGGTACGAACATATACCGGGACAAGAACTATCTCAAAGAGATGGAAAAAGAAACCAAGTAAAAAGGAACCCAGTATATTTTCAAAAAAGGTTCCCATGGGTAAGACCGTATTGAAATGCTGTGAAACATAATTAGAGAGGGCAAAACGGGCCGAGGCTCCGAGCCCTCCTCCAAGAAATATAGCCAGAAAGTTTAATTTATTCACTCTTCCGCTCCATTGCTAGGCCGGGTGAATTCCCCCAAGGGAACTGTCACCATGTAGTACCTGTTAGAGGCATTCCACAGAGTAAAACCGGAGGCCTCCCGGGAACCCTTAAGCTGACGGAGAAGATACTCGGTGTAAGTGGGTGCATCCATGCGCAATTCGCCGCCTATAAGAAAAGCCTGGACATAGGGACGGATGAGCGCCCGGCCTGCGGCTATGGATTGGGATCTCCTGGTGCCCTCCCGGTAGATCCATTCCGCCCGGTCCAGGTAGGACATCTCCTTAAGAAACTGGGAGGGGAAATGGCTCGGATAGAACATGGGGGAAACCACATCCACGTATTCGCTTACCATCTCCAGATTCTGGCCGATCCAGTTCCCCATCCTGTACCAGGAGTTGAATCCGTAAAGATCGGTGCTGATCGGTATGCTTATCCTTTCCCTGGCAAGGACAAGAAAGGATTCCAGGGCTTCTATCCTTCCCATCCCCGTCCTCTGATGACGGTACACGGCCTTGCTCAGGTCGCCGTCCGAGGGAAAACGGATATAGTCGAACTGTATCTCGTCCACCCCAAGCTCCGCAAGCTCCAGGGCCAGGGAGAGGTTGTAGTCCCAGACCTCCCGGGAAAAGGGATCTACCCAGAACTCCCGCTGCTCGTAGGAGGTCTCTCCGTTTTCTCCATTGGTTACAGGGATCATGTTTGCCCAGGGTTTGTTCTCCCTCTGGTTCCAGACCGCATAGGCATGGTTCTTGTAATTGTAAAACTGCTTATCCTTAAAAACCACGATCCGGGCAATAACATACAGGTTCCGTTCGTGGGCCTTTTCCAGCACCTCCCGGATCTGGAACCTCCTGCGCACCGCCCCGATTTTACGGGGCATCTCCAGGGAGGTATCGTAGGTTACGAATCCATCATCATCCTTCATATCCAGAACAAAGGAGTTTAAGCCATGAGAGACCAGGAAATCGAGATGGGCCGTCAACCTGCTGCCCGTGGCATAGAAGGAATTTATGTAAATCCCGGTCTTCTCTGCCGCCTTTTTCTGTCTTTCTATTCTATCCCCGGTAAGGGGAGGTCTGGGGGTGTAACCCACGATCCTGGACTCCGGGGGAAGCCTTTCCCAGGCATATCCGGGAAGCGTTGCCCTGTAGAGATTTTTTTCCGTCTGCAGGTAAAGGGTCTCCTCCCCAGGCATCAGGTACAGGGCTCGTATCTCCGACCCCTCCTCCGGCTCCTGGAGTTTCTGCCAGGCTCCGTTAATCCTGGAAAAGCTGTACAATCCCTGGCCGAATCCCAGGGCAACCAGAAGCTCCCTTCCTCCAGGAAGGTAGACCGCCGCGGCAATCTCCTCGTAAAAACCTGCCCCCTGATGCAGGCTGGTGATTCTTTCGCTTAAGTTCCGCCAGGTCCTGCCTCCGTCCCTGGTTTCGAAGAAACCGCTGAAGGAGGTGCCTACCAGGAAGGTCTTGTCCGAGGCAGGATCAAGAGCTGCACAGGTTACATAGGCGCTCTCTTTAAGGGGCATCCGCAGGGGGATGCTGGTAAAATTGAGACCTCCGTCCCCGGAATGATAAAGGCCGAAGGAGGTGGTTACCGCAATCTGGTTTGGATCTGACCAGGAGACGGCCAGGGAGGTGAGATCCTTTACCTCCCCCTCCCGGAAGGGATAAACAACCCGGGCTGGTAAGCCGTTGTTCCGCTCCTCCCAGGTTCCGCCTCCGTCCCCGGAATAGAGCAGCCCCCTTTTCCTCGCGATCCCGTACCAAACCCCTTCGCCGGCGGGGAGCATCTTCCTGATCTGGAGGATCTCCGAACCGGCTTCCCCAGCGGTCCCCACGGCGCCAGGTTGCCCGGCAGGCCCATCGGTGCCTGACAACCCTGCGGCCCCGGGCTCTTCACCGGTTTTCCCCTCGGCGGAACCTCCAGCCCCCGGCTCCCCGACGGGTGCCGCAGCAGGCTCGACAGTTGTCCCCACGGCGCCGGGCATCCCGGTTCTCGCGGCCTTCGGCTGCCAGGTGGGCTCATCGTTGCCCGAAGCCCCGGCGGATCCGTCAAAAGCAGCTCCATCAGTTGCGACAACGGCAAAGGGTAAAAAGACCACCAAAAACAGGATAAGAGTTCCTCTTTTAATAATTCGGAAACTATTACGGGCGGAGTTGCTAATTATGGGACTTTCTATAGGCCGACTATCAGAGCACAATCTGTAACATAAGGAGCTGTTCCCCTGGTGCTGCCGGGTGTTGGAAAAACAATGCTGTAATCTGTAATTAACGGGGCTGTGGATATAGTCCCGCGGCTGTTCGGATAGATTGTTGTGCCATCTGCAATGCACGGGGCTGTTCCCTTTACGCCGCCGGGTGTCAGAAACATATTGCTGCCATCTGCAACACCTGGGGCTGTTCTCTTCATGCCGCGGGGCGTTGGAAGCAGATTGCTTAGATCTGTAACACACTGGACTTTTACTGCCCCTCGGGTTTCTTGATACTCTTGGTAACGACAAGCTGTACTCCGGTTTCTTCGATATTTTCCAGGATACAATCCCCCACCTTTACAGGAAGAGGGATCGCCATTTTATAGATTCGGTTTAAAACCGAGGGAATCAGGTCTTTAAGCAGGGGTTTGGAGCTTTTTACGGGAATACGGAGATGGGGATGCCCTTCCGCTGCTACAGTGGCGGTGATAACCCGCTTGGGGGAAAGAGCCTCTTCCCTTCCATACTCTATTCCCTTGGGACAGGAGTTGCCGGTAATGACAAGTTCCTGCTCTGTCCCTCCGGTTACGGTAAGGTGACAGCCCAGGGGGCAGGCGATGCAGATAATCTCTCTCTTTTTATCCTTCATACTACCGACACCGTAAGACTTTTTTCCTTTATTTCCCGGACCTTGGAGAGTTCCTCCGGTTTAAGAGTGATGCTTATCATCTCCGAAGGCTGAACATGGACAAGTTTCCTGCTTTTAATAACCTCGCCGTCCAGGGAGACTGTAAGCTCCGCCTTATTTTTGACAATCAGGGAACGAAGGTAGAATTTCTGTTCCTCCCCGGGAGTGTACTTGTTGGGAAGAACATACTTGACATTTGCCCCGGCTGCAACAGGATACTGGAGGGCGGGCAGATCATCCCTGAGATACCGGCAGACCGACCTTCCGCAGCGGGCCGATTCCTCGGATACATAATCCACAAGATCGTGAACATGTAGGACGTTCCCGCAGGCAAAGACCCCCTCCACGGTGGTCATAAGACCGGCATCCACCCAGGGACCTCCGGTTTCCGGATTCAGAGCCACGCTGATTTTTTTGGAAAACTCGTTATCCGGAATCAGCCCCACCGAAAGGAGGAGGGTATCGCAGGAGATATCAAAGCTCTTATCGTCCTGGGGGATGCCTCCGGATAGGGGAGCAACAGTTACCGCCTCAATACGGTTTTTCCCTCGGATTTCCGTGATGCTGTGGGAGAGATACAGGGGGATGGAAAAATCGGAGAGGCACTGAACAATGTTCCTGGTTAATCCCGAGGGATACGGCTGAATCTCCACCACCCCCAGGACCTCGGCCCCAACCCAGGTAAGGCGCCGGGCCATGATCAGTCCTATATCCCCTGAACCCACAATCACCACCCTCTTTCCGGGGATATAGCCTTCCACATTCACGAGCCTCTGGGCAAGGCCTGCGGTAAGGATTCCGGAAGGCCGGGTACCCGGTATTCCGATATTTCCCCGGTTCCTCTCCCTGCAGCCCTGGGCAAGGACAACGGCCCTGGTGTTCAGGGCGATGAGCCCGTTTCGGCCGGAATAGCCGAACAGGGTTTTTGTCTGCCCATCATTGTGATACCCCTGGGCTGTGGTATCCAGGTATAGATCTAGGGCCTTGTTCTCCGTGATCCTTTGGATGAATCTTTCCGCATACTCCGGCCCTGTAAGTTCCTCCTTAAAATAGTGAAGACCAAAACCGTTATGTATGCACTGGTTCAAGATCCCCCCCAGGGTCTCCTCCCGTTCCAGGATGGCCACGGAAAAACCGCGGGATCCGATCTCCTCGGCACAGGCAAGGCCAGCAGAGCCTCCCCCTATCACCACCGCATCGTAGTTTTTCTCCTTCATTGTCCGGCCTCCCGGCTCCTTACAGTAAGATCCCCCAGGGAGGAGAGGATTATCTCGCTGCCCTTTCCCCGCTTTGTTATCTCCTCGATCGGTTTTCCGGTCTCCCTCTGAAGGATCTTAAGAATCCTGTAAGTACAGAAGCCTCCCTGGCAGCGCCCCATCTGAGCCCGGGTATAGAATTTAATTCCATCCAGGGTGGTATGTCCATGGCGGATTGCAGCCACAATCTCCGCCTCGCTTATAGACTCGCACCGGCAGACGATCTCCCCATAGGCAGGGTTTTTCTCAACCAGGGCATCCGCCTCGTATACCGAGAGTTCCCGAATCCTGGGCACCCTCTCAAGAAAGGGATCAAAATCCGGTTTTTCTACAAGCCGCAGTCCCCCTTTCTTCAAAAGTTCCTTCACATATTCGCCCAAAGCCGGTGCTGCGGTTAAACCGGGGGACTGGATCCCCGCCACCTGAACAAACCTGGGCACCCTTTTGGAAAGATCGATGTAGAAATCGTTTCCCGGGAGGGCGGGACGGAGGCCGGAGAAGGAGGTGATTATATCCCTCTCCGACACCGCGGGGATCAGCCTACGGGCGGAATAGAAGGTCTTTTCAAAATTCTCCCGGGTGGTGGATAAATCCTCCTTGTCCTCCTGATCCGCCGCCGTGGGGCCCACCATGGTAGTGCCCTCTACGGTGGGAATTACAAGAATCCCCTTGGAAATGGGACTGGGCACAGGAAAGATAACCTTTCCGGTAAAACAGGAGGCATTCCTGTCCATGAGGAATTCCTCCCCCTTTCTCGGGATTATCCTGTACTCCTCGGCATTAAAAATCTTCGATACCTCGTCGGCATAGAGTCCCGCGGCATTCACAATCCACCGGGCCCGGATCTCCCGGCCCTCTTTGTCCAGAAGAAGATAGTTCTCCTTCTCCTGCCTAAAGGAGGTAAGACGGAAACCGGTTATAAGGGTAACCCCGTTTTTTCGGGCGCTCTCTGCCAGGGAAAAGACAAACCTGTAGGGCTCTACGATCCCCCCGCTGGGGGCATGAAGTCCGCCTACCGCATCGGGATTCAGCTTTGGTTCCAGGGAGAGGATTCTCTCCCTGTTGCAGAGTTCTATGCCAATGGACTGGTTCTCTACCCCCTGCAGATACAGGTTTTGGAGGGTCTTCATCTCTTCTACGGAAAAGGCTGCTACGAGGATTCCGCAGCGTTTAAAGGGAAAATGGAGCTCCCGCTGGAGCCGGTCGTACATTATGTTTCCCGCTATCTCCAGCCTTGCCTTAAGGGTGGAGGAGGAATGGTGGAAGCCGCCATGCACTATGCCGGAGTTTGCCTTGGAGACCCCGAAGGATACATCGCACTCCTTTTCCAGGAGAACTACCGAAAGCTCGTAGGCTGACAGTCTTCTGGCAATGGAGGCGCCGGACACCCCTGCTCCTACTATCGCAACATCGTAGATATTACTCAATTTTCTCCTATCCTTATTAAAACCTTCGGGGTTGTGTAATTATAGTATCTACCTCTGTCCCTGGCAACCGTCCCTGATAAGAATCCCTGGCGGCCGTTACAGACGGCCGGCACATGGTACTTCCGGTCGGCTCAGGCAAACACCTTTGGCAACCGCCACTGGCAGCCCGGTTTTAATCGGCACTGTCGGCCCGGCCTTTTACCCGGCGTCCCTGGCAACCGTCCCTGGCAGCCCGCACTGATAACAATCTCTGGCGGCCGTCACTGACAACCCTCCCAAGCGGCCGGCACCTAGTACTATCCGGCCGGCAGAGGCAACCAGGCTTTTTGTCGGCACCTGGAACTATCCAGCCGGCACCTAGTACTATCCGGCCGTCACAGACAGCCAGGCTTATTGTCGGCACCGGCGGCCTGGTCTTTATTAAGGGCGCTCGGGGGGTCGAGTTTTGACCCGGCATAAGTGTTCCGAACCTTGTTGGGACAACCTCCTGTTATTTCGGGATCTCCTGGGTGCTGAAAATAGGCGGGGATTCAAGGGTATAAACATAGGTTTCTTTTTCTATCGCATCCCGAATATGTTTAGGGTTCTGCATCAGTCCTAAAAGAGTGGTACCATCGAACATTCGGAACTCTCCCGAGGTTTTATCCGCCAGTAGTTTATTTACACGGGATACCTCGGGCAGGGTGTCTATCGGGCTGTCTCCAGCCAAAATAAATCCCCAAGGATGGCCCAGGCATGGCACATGGATGTTGTAGGAGTGAGCATACTTAAATACTGCCTTAAGGGTTGATACTAGTCGCACATGCATCTTCATTGAGGGAAGGGATACAGGTCCTGCTTGTAGAAGGAAAAAGCCTCCTGGTTTGAGAGCAGCCCTGCATTTCTCAAAGTATTCTTTGGTAAAGAGCTTAAAGGAGGGGCCATGCTCTATGGGGTCTGTAAGATCAGATATTATCACATCCCACTCCCCCTTTGTCTCCTCCAGATACTTAACTGCATCCTTGATTATAAGGGTGGTTTTAGGATTATCAAAGGCTCCCTGATGCATCTCTGGAAGATGTTCCCGGCAGGCGGAGACCACCTCTTCGTCTATATCCACCATAACCACTCTTTTTACAGTTTTCCATTTAAGAACCTCCCGAAGGGTAGCCCCCTCTCCACCCCCAAGAACGAGAACAGTTTCTGGTCCACCATGATTCACGCAGGCAGGATGTACCAAGGGTTCATGGTAGATGAAATCATCACCACTGGAGGATTGCCACACCCCATCCAGGATAAGGCCTTTCCCAAGGGTGCCACAGTTTACGATCAGCATCTCTTGATACCTGGTTTTACGGTAGGCAATAATCTCGTGTACAGCGTGGTAGTAGATATCCGAAGGTGTTAGATAATCGGCTATCCAGTAGATTGGAGGGGGAGAGTCTTTCTTTTTTTCCATTGGTGTATTCATTGGGATACCTCGTGTCTTATGATTTCCGGTTCCAGGATGGTCCAATTTCCGCCCCGTTGAAGCTCTGTATAGGAATAACGGAGGGACTTGAACCTTTCTGCCAGCATACGGGTTGCGGCTTCTGGGTCTGTATGGAGTCCGCAGGTAAAGATATCCACAGCGGCATAACCACGTTCTGGCCAGCTGTGGAAGGATAGGTGGGATTCTGCAAGAAGGGCTATGGCTGTTATACCCTGGGGTTCAAAACAGTGGATATTGAGTTCTAAAAGGGTAGATTCCGCTGCTCTGACGGCATCCTGGATAGCCATTAAAACATAATCCCTGTCATTCAGTAGTTCCGGGGAGGCTTTATATAATTCCATGATACAATGCCTGCCCACTGGAGCCTCTGTATCCTGTTGCATCCCTAAGGGGATACATCCCTTGGAAGCTGTTTCTGTATCTTCCAATACCTCGTACGCTGTCTTCATCTCATAGAACCTCCTTAATGTTCAGAAGAAAAAATAAGGCCAGACTAGTAAAGTTGATCTGACCTGTATGGACTTATTTACGACTCGATTCGTAAGAGCACTTGGTGCCTCCCCGCCTCTTGGTGAAATGATTATTATAAATTAATAGGACTGGATACTAACATATCCATAAAAAAAATCAATACCTTGGAACAGATCTTTCCCTTTTGACTTTAGTTTGCATGATAGGACAGCTGATACTGACAATCCTAAAAAGGCCCGAACCGGATTGCAATGGCAAAGGCAAGAAACACCATGGAGATTAAAAAGATTATCCCCTGGATCTTCAGGGTCCAGCGGATCCATTTGGTATAACTTACCACGGTGAGTCCTAGACCCACCAAAAGGAGGGCATTGGTTGGAAAGAGCATGTTGGAGAAGCCGTCGCCGAAATCAAAGGCCAGCACCACGGTCTGGCGGGTTAGACCCACAAGGTCAGCCAGGGGAGTTAGGATCGGCATCATTAAAAAAGCCTTGGCAGAGGCGCTGGAGATGAAAAAGTTCAGTATAAAAGTGAGCAGGTACACCAGGAAACCGGCGAGATAGGTGGAGGTTCCGGCTATTACTCCGCTGGCGGCATAGAGGATCGAATCCATTACTCCGCCCCGGGTCATGATATGGGGGACACTCATGGCCATCAGTATAAGAAGGATACCGGGAAGGATGGCTGTTACTCCGCTGCCAAAGGTTTTCCAGAGGGCCTTTCCCTTTAAGCCGGCGGATCTTCCCGAGGCTGTTCCGCCAATAAAAAAGAGCAGGGCCACTACAGGAAAGGCGAAATCTGTGGGTATAGCTGGAACCAAAGCTGCGGTAATCATAAAGACAACCGATAGGGCAAGACTCAAGGCAATCCAGCGTATAGCCCTGGCCATTCCGGGGGTTTTGGCAAGCTCCTTTCCCGCGAGGAGGCTCTCGGGATTGTACTTCTGCCTTATCTTTTCATCCTCTGCATACACCAGGGAGCGGGCAGGGTCCTTTTCCACCCGGCGGGCATAGGATCTTACAAAGAGGAATACAAGAACATAGGTAACAATAAAAAAGAGGATCCTTAAGGGTGCACCGGAAAAGAGGGGCAGCTCGGCGATACTCTGGGCCACACCGATGGTGAAGGGATTAGTAACAGCGGCGGAAAAACCGAAACTTAGGGCAAGAAGGCTCATTCCCAGGCCGGTTAAGGAGTCCCAGCCCAGGATCAGGGAGAGGGGGACTATAAAGACTATCATCGGCACCATGGCCTCGTAGATCCCCAGGACCGCGGCGGTGAACATGAAGAAAAAGACGATGATTCCCATAAGCAGATATTTCCTGGA
>ENA-OSEO01005490-OSEO01005490.1-sediment-metagenome-genome-assembly--contig:-NODE-5490-length-12145-cov-3.792261_pt1 | contig 12145 bp, 8 predicted proteins | sample MGYA00237883_ERZ534232 | MGnify/ENA metagenome assembly ERZ534232
GATTGACGATCTAAATGAATATTTTTCTCAGGAGGTTTGGAAGAAATCCAGGTATTGGCAGCAGATCAGCGAGTTTTTGGAGAAAGGCTATCGTTCGCGCCTGTTGTTTCCGGTTGTGCGTGAAGGTCGGATCATCGGCGCCATCGGTGTTTATAGCAAGGCCGAGAAACCTTATAGCCCAAAACAAGAGGCAATATTGAGATCCTTGCCTCTGGACAAAGTGGTTATTATGGTCCTCAGCCTCATAGAAAAGAAGGACCTTAAGTTCCGTCTTGACCTGATGAAAAAGATCTCCATGGTCCGCGAAAAGTTTCAGGATGTCGGTCAATTTATTGTTGAAGGCATCGCCGATCATTATGCCTTAGATATTGTCTATCTGTTCATGGTTGATGACAACCGCCGCCTGTTCCGCTTGATGTGCCAGGCTGGCGCCAACAAACTTCCTGATGATTACACTCAGTCGCTGCAGGAAGGAATTTTGAGTCTGGTCTATCGGAAAAACAAGAACCTCGAAATCGGAAAAAATTACGATTTTAATATCCCCAATGTTTGGAAGAACCAAGTCGCCAAGGAAATTTTTAAACCGATCTATAATACCGTGTCCAAGATCTGCCTGCCCATCAGAACCGAAGAGGCCTTCTGGATTCTCAATATTGAGGATCCGCGGGAGAATGCCTTTTCAGAGGAAGAATTCGAGGCCCTGCAATTGGTTCGCGATGAAATCACCTCCTTCTTTTCCCGATCCTGGCTCTATCATTCGTTAGAGACAACTCTGAACATCACCTCTGACGCCATCATCAGCACGGATAGAAGCGGCAATATCAAACGGGTGAATCCCGCCGCCTGCCATTTGCTGGGTTATGCTAAGGAAGATTTGATCTGCAAGAATCTGAAAAGATACTTCAAAGATCAGGAAACCTCTGAAGAAGCCTTAAAAGAAGTTAATTTCCCTAATAGGGAAGTAGTCTGGCAAAGGCGTGACGGCGGCGACCTTAGAGTACTGTTGTCGGGCCTGGAACTGCCTAGAGAATTCGCCCAGCGGATATTCATCGCCAAGGATTTATCGCTCCAGAAAAAATTGGAGGAGCTGGAATATCTGGGGAAACTATCCACCGAGTTGGCCATGCAGATCAAGACACCTCTCTCCCTGATGTTCTCCTGGATGAATCGACTCAAGGCCCAGGCTGCGGACCTGGCTGCCGCCGAACCCTTTGATAAGACTATCCGGCAACTTAAAAAGGTGGAACTGACTTGTGACCGCCTTGCGTTTTTAGGCTATGGGGCTTCCGTCAGCATGATTCCCTTTACGGCCATGTCACTGGATGTGCAGGAAATTATCCGTAGGCTGCAAGAAGATCTTCCCCGGTCCGAACTCGACCGGATCGACTTCAAGGTGCAGGAGAAGCTACCTTTGTTCCAGGGAAGTTTGGAGCAATTAGTCTTTTCCCTGGAAACCATGATTTCCTACCTGCTGCGCTTCCTTCCCGAAGAAGAGTTGGTGGAGGTTGCCTTCTCCCTCCGAAAACATCAGATGGTCATAGATATTCGCGGCGTCTTTCCTGAGGAAGCACTAAAGGGGCCAGCGAGTTTAATGGATATTGCTTTGGGGACCAATATCATTCGACAACTTATCGAAGCGGACCATAAGGGCCGCTTTTGCCACCGCCTTGACCAGGAAAAACAGGTCTTACATTTTTACATCGGGTTACCGCTGACAGTAGGAGAAGGCCATGGCTAACTATCGGATACTTCTGGTCTTTCCTCGGAGCAAACAAGAGTTGGAAGAAGAGATTCGCGAAAAGCTCGAGGAGCAGCTTTTCGAAGATAATCTTTCTCAACCAAGCCGGGTGAGTGTGGATTGGGCGAGAAGCGAAGCCGATGCCCTTCTGCGCTTGGGAGAGACCTCTTATGCCCTGGTGGTCTGTTACCTCCATATTCCCGCGGATAATAAAGCAACCCTGCGCGAAGAAGAACAACGGGGGCTCTCATTTTTGGTTTCATTCAAGCGTGATAAACCTCGCACTCCCTTTATCCTGGTGGTCACCACGACGGATAACCGGGTTTCTGAATCTATGAAGGGATATCGGGATGGCTTCATCATTCAGGAAGGGCAAGAACTCGAAAATAGATTTTTGGAAATGAGCAGGAGGCTTATTAGTCAGTGTCCAATAGGAAAGCCAACCTGCCGGGTCGACATGGATATTAATCTTGACAAAAAAAATGACACGTCTACCGGTAAATATCTTATCGAAAGTATTGAAAAAGGCCTCAAGTTGGAAGGTCAAATCTTCTTGGATTCGCAGACTTTGAAAAGAATTCTGGAGGATTCCAAAAGACTTGAAGAAGAGATTTCTAAAAGTAATGGTTCCGGGAAGAATTGGGAAAGCAAATTTCAGCGACTCGGGGAGGATTTGAGCAAAGCAATTCAGGATAGAAATACCAAGTTTCTTTTGAGGCAAAAAGAAGCAGCAATGAAGGTCGGCGGCTTTGAAAATACCAGGATCCGCTTTATCCTCACCGAAGACTGCCATTCCATTATTTTTGAAGCCCTGATGGATGAGGAGCAGCAGCTTCTGATGCTGCAAGCCCCCATGTACCGGAGGCTTAATTTGCCCAGCTCAAGCGATCTGCCGCCCTTGTTTATGGAAGACCTGGGAAGCGGCGGCTCCATAAATTGTCTGATTATCGAGGCTGATGCGCAAGGGATGGCCAAAGGATTGAAAGGTGGAGATAAAGAGTTTGAAAAACTTAAGAAATTACGTGAGGAAACTTCCTGGCTGCTGGAGTACCTCCAGGGCAAAAGCCGGGGGAATGTCGAACTGATCTCACGAAAGAAGCTCCCCAAAGGCAAATCCTTCAGAGAATACCTCGAAGAAGTGCTGTATAACCAAACCTGGGATCTGGTGCATTTTACCGGCCATTCTCTATGTGATGTGGACGATACCGGTTATCTAATCTTACCCGTGTCCAAGGGTAAGGGAGTGGAAACCTTGGATATCTCGAAGTTTGCCTTCTTTCTCCGGAGAGTCAAGACTCGCTTTTTGTATCTGAATAGTTGTGAAAGTTCTGCCGCGGCCATGGTCTTCAAGCTGGCAGAGCAGCAAATTCCGGCGATTATGGGGTTTCGTTGGGCTGTTCAGGATGAAATGGCCTTTTTATATGCCCAGAATTTCTATCAACATCTCTTTGAAAAGCGCTCCTTGGAGCAATCTTTTTTTTATGCCAGAAAGGAAATGCATGAAAAATATAAAGACCCCAGGAGTTCGGCCGCCCTGTTGCTCATCCTGCAAACCCCATGAGGTGGGAACCTTAATTCAGCCCGAGGTGCGCCATGTTATTTGAACTTTTTGAAAAGATCTTTAAGAAAAAGACCGTGCGCAAATTTTCCGACCGCCTGGAAGACCAACGGGTAGATGAAGCAGGTTATTCCCCCAAGGTTTTTGAACCGGACAAGAGCTATTTTCAAATCCGGTTGGCGGAAATGTTTCTGCGTGAAAGCACTGTTTATGGGATGGGTTATGTCCCTCTCTGCGTCTTATTATCCGATTTCCTTTACGCCGAGCCGGGAAAAGAGACCAAAAGGCAAACCTTTCCTTTTTATGCGGGCAATCAAATCTTGAAGGGCCTGGAGCAATACGTCGGAAAAGCCTATGTTGAGCTGTTCGATACCAAGGTTGTGGGTCCCATTCCTTACATCGGCGCTGACGTCGGCCTGTTTGTGGGCCTGTTCCGCTCCCAGGTATCTAATCTGGCCGCCAGCCTCTTTAAATTTGCGGAGAACATCGTCAGCGCCTTTGACGTCACCAAACTCTCGACTTTCCTGGAGATCGCCAGGCCTTTGAGCGCCGGCCTGGCCGATATCCTGGGATTGGACGAGGTGGATTATATCCTAGGTCAGCGGAATGATTTCTACGATAAGCCCAATGATGTCAGGCAATTTCGGGAAGGATATCTGGTTTATATCAACTGCCCTGAAGACCACTCAGCCATCAAAAACCTCCGGGTCAAGGACGGCCGTTTGGTCACCGGGCCTGATAAAACTAGCGTGACACCGTTTCGGGATTTCGATTTTTGCTTGCTCCGGATTGAGTGCCTCGAGACGAGAAATGATTATCGGACCTTTCCGTTTTTTAAATTGTGGGACGAAGCCCGGGGCGCCATTTGGGAAGGCAAAGAACCCATAGCCGAGAGCAAGATCCTGGAATTATATAAAGAGCTGGCCCTTTCTCCCGACCTTACGCAAACCCATCGCTATGATTTGATTCGCGTCTTCAAGGCTAATTTCGAACAGGAAAAGGAGATTTATAATCAGACAGTCACCCCCAGTCCGGTCTCAAAAGCCATTCGTCGGGGGGGCACAGCCCTAAGCACTCGGGCCAGGATTGAAAAATTGGGAGATATAGTTGAAAGGACCGGAGCCCCGGCCCGGGTGGTCAAAAGTCTGCTGGCCCTCAACACCCGTTGGGACAAGCTGAAGCGCCGGGAAGCACACGCTCCCTTAACTGACGAAACCTTGAATAACCAATTGCGGGCCATCGCCTTTAAGAGCAAGTCCCCCGATCCCCTGGTCCTGGCCGACTCCCTGATTGCGGCTAGCTTGGCATCGGCGCAAGGACAGAGATAGCTTAATGAAAGGAAGCTTAAGAACCACCTCCAAGCATGGAAAAAACCCTGGCCATCATTTTGACCAACCGTTTAATCAGCTGATCAATGGACTTTCGAACTTCTCTGCCATCAATATTAAACTGCCAGATTATGTGCAAGAGGTTGTAGCTCGAAAAACCTTATACTTATCTTAATCCTTACCTGGTTGTTTGCACCACTCCGTTCGGTAGCGTGGAGTGAAGATTACTGCTCTGAGTGGGAACTTATCAGGCGGCTGAAAAGTTTCCTTATCCATTCTAAACCTGCAATTTCCCTCACTCCTTCGATAAGTCAATTTCGTGGCAATATTCATTCAGCAGGAGCCATGGTTTCCCAGGACGGGCTGGGTCTTCCAGCCGTAAACCCGGTTCTCATGGAAGGTCGCGGACAACCTAAAAGAGACCGGGGCAATGGTTATCCCGAAACTCCAGGCTGTCAAGTTCAAACCAGCCGGCGTTCTTAGCGCAGCAATCAAGGCCATTAAAGTCAATAACCGCAATGAGGGATTCGGGGAAACCGTCTCCCTCGGTCTGAAAGGTTGTGACAGTAAGACCACCGTCTTTGATATGAAGCTTGAAAAGTATATCACTTAGTGTTATATTCATAATAAAATGAGAGTATTCAAAAACAAATGGTTCGCCCGCTGGGCACGCACAGAGGACGTTCCTGATTCCACCTTGCTACGAGCCGCGGCGAAGATTGTGGCGGGGCAGGTGGAGGCTGATCTTGGCGGCTGTTTGTTTAAAAAGCGGTTAGCGCGAGAAGGAAGCGGGAAGCGTAGCGGCTATCGCGTCCTTATAGGTTCCAAAAAAACCAAATTCTAACCGGATCGTCTTTCTTTACGCATCCGCCAAGAATGCCAGGGCCAATATTTCAGACAAGGAAAAAGAAGCCCTAAGCTTGGTTGCCGAGGCTTTTGTTTCGGCAACGGATGCGCAGGTGAGCTTGCTTTTAGAGGAAGGATCCATTGTGGAGGTACAACACCATGAGTGAAATTTTGGATATTGCCAATGATATGGCGCGCGACTTGTTTAAGGCCGGAGCCATGGACGAAATTACCATGCGCAAAGTTAAGGCGCTCTGCTTGCCGCCCAAAGGGGAGTTTCGGCCCGAGGATATTCGGCGCATCCGCCAGGCGAATCATGTCAGCCAAGCCGTGTTTGCGGCGATCCTTGGTATCGGCAAGACCGCGGTACAACAGTGGGAACAAGGGCAGAAAAAGCCCAGCGGTCCGGCGCAACGGCTTCTCGATCTTATCGATCGAAAAGGATTGGCGGCACTCGCCTAACCCCGGTGGTGTCAAAGGCAGGAGAGGCCGCTTAGATTTGCGGCAATAAAAAATAGAAAGGGCCGGGGGCCCACCCGGCCCGGTAGGTAGCAGGCATACTATCCAGGACATAAGTAACTCTAGGTGAATTAGGGCGAGACCATCCTTGATCTCCCCCGGACAAGTCGTTAGCCAGATAAATTTTCAATCCACCTTACCGCCTCCACATCACTGACCTTCCCGAGATACCTTTGCGTGGTGGAGAGATTGGCGTGTCTCAGGATGACCTTGCTGACGATCTCTACGGGAACGCCGGAGCGGGAGGCATACGTGGCCGCGTGGCGCCTCAGGTCATGCGGCCGCAGATGCACACCGACTAGGGTGCCGGCCTTCCGGACCATGACCCTGGCTGCGGTATAAGAGATGGGGAAAATTTTTTCATCGCCTTCCAGGGCCCTTCCTCTGATATAATCCTTCAACCGGTCAGCCAGCTTTTTCGGGATGAAGACCACCTCTGATACCTTGCCGCTCTTGGGGTTTCTGATGGTGAGTTTCTGATCCTCCACATCCGTAGCAGCAAGCTTCAAGACCTCGCCTACCCGAATGCCGCCCCGGGCCATGAGTTCCAGCATCAGACGGTTTCTTACTTTAGTGGTCCGGAAAATGATCTCATCGATGGTTTCTTTCTCATGGATTTGCCATCGCCCCAATTTTCCCGGCTTGAAGAGTTTCTTCAGCATGGGGGGTCACAAGGATTTTGCAGTTGCTCAACCAGATTATTGCGGATGAAGTTGAAGAAGGCTTTGAGGTAGGAATAGCGGGTGTGCTTGGTTAACTGCTTGCAGCCCTCGTTGAGACCGACCAGGAATGAGAGAACTTCCTCGGACGATACTGATTCCAGGTCCCGATCGGCAAAGTGCTCATTGAATTTCGCCAGTAATGCCCCATAAGTAATGGTCGAATTTTTTTTGGGAGTTTAGCCGATGATAATCCATGAACAGGTTAATGGCCTTGGAAATCTTCATACTCCACCTCCTGTTTTGATTGCATCATGTTGATGCGAATAGCCAGATCATGTCATAGATTTTCTCAATAAATCAAATAAGTTTCGTCTCTGGCAAGTTATGTGGCGCGTGGCATAGCCTCTGGCTGGATCTTCCCTTAACTCTCTCTCCCTCGGGGGAGAGGGTTAGAGCGGGAGGAAAAGTACATTCAGGTCTATGAAGTATTCAGTGGTAACTCGGCAGCACCCAACACCTCACAAGTGAAGTCATGTGCGACAATGAACTTCTTTAGGCGCTTCGGAAAGTTATGGAAGAACCGTACTGTGTTACATGGCGGCAGTTCTCGGACCGACTCGTAAAGTGAATCCTCGTCGCGGTGCAGCGTCCAGACAGCGGTATCTAGGTCCAATATATCCCCGCCTATTCCGGCGAACAACGCTTTGCCCTCCAGACGACCGATCGGCAATAGGCCCATTTTCCCTCGCGGTGATCCCATGCCTATCTCGCCCTTGGTTACCAACCATATCCGATTGTATCGGGCCCTCACCCCTAATGATCAGTCTTGCCCTAGCCAATAGAGCCACCGTGATCCCTCCCAAGAGCTCATGGACTTGCCATATTGTGTAGCCAAGAAAGGGGCAAGTAAGTCGAGTTGACGGGAGATAAACGCCGAGCGGAGGACCTCAAATACCGGGCGGAGTGTTGCCCTGGCGATGAACTCTATCCGCACCCTCAAGGGGTAAAGATTGGTGAACCAGGCTTTCAGGGCCGCCATCCCATCTCGCAAGCTGGCCCGGGCGGTCACCTGCATAAAGATGAGGTGCACCAGTTGATGCCAACGGCTGCAAGTGCGGGCTGAGCGACCGGTGCTATACTCTTCCTACAGCTTGGAAAAATGATGTCTCGGAATCAACTTGAGAATATGTTGCAAGATTATGTTACAATGGGTCATCGTCCGATTTCTCTCCTCTGTTTGATAAGTTAGGGCTAACCCCTGCTATCAGATTCCCAGGAGTTTTCGGGCCTTTTTTAATCAGTTAAGCGTACAGAACTATGCGGCGGTTCTAGGTTTGGGGCGAAGAAGTGAAGCGCTCCATGACGGAGTCTTATTAATGGAAGCAGAAAATTTCATAATTTTCGTACTCCCAATTATAAGTACAGTCGCGCCAAAAGCGCCACCAAGCCGCGTCTGCCGGGGAGCAAAAAGTTTCGAACCTTTTGCTCCAAGTAACACTTCTTCATGAGGGGTTCAGCTTGCACATCAGGGCCGATAAGTTTTACCCGCCCCAGGTAGACACCCCCCAGTTCCTCTTCCGGGAGCGCCTTGTCGCCGAACTCCTGCGCCGCTGCGGCTCCCGGAAACCGACCATCGTCTTCGAAGCCCAGGCCGGGCAGGGCAAAACCACCGTCATCAAGCAGCTCCTCGATCGCCTCGCGGTTGCCTCGGTCTGGTACCAGGTCGGTCCGGAAGACGCGGACCCGGCCTTTTTCCTAGTGGCCATCCACGCCTGCATAGCGGGTCTGTTGCCGGAGTGCCCGCCGGAGGCCGGTGAAAGCCTTCTGACCGGTGGAGATGTCGCCCCTTTTGATTTGCCCCAGCGCATCGATCTCTTGCTGCGCAATCTTTCCTCCTGCCTGAAAGACGACGTGTATATGGTTTTTGACGACCTGCATCATCTGATCCCCCACGAAGCCAGCCTGTTCATTCTCAACTACCTGGTCAAAAACGCTCCCCCAAGGCTCCATTTCATCCTCTCCTCGCGCGCTCCTCTGCCCCTGGCCGTTTGGCGATCTTCCCCCGGCGGGTTTGCGGCGATCAGGTTCGGCAACCGGGAATTGGCGATGAACGAAAATGAAATCGCCGAATTTTTTCATCGGATTTTTCAAAGGCCCGTATCTCATGCGGCCGTTCAGGAAATTTCCACGAACACGGAAGGCTGGGTTATGGGGATTCTCCTGTATGGGCTGCGGATGATGCAGGAGCCCGGCCTGACTCCTCCCATCGAACCTGCCGGGACGGGGTCTCCGGATATCCTCGAGTATTTCCGCCGGGAGATTTTCGCCTTACTGGAACCGCGACTGCATGGGCCGCTGTTGATCCTTTCCCTGCTGGAGGAGATTCCGGTGGCGCTGGCACAAACCTTGACCGGGGCGCCCGGGATCGGCGTCGATCTGGGCCTGCTCGCCCAGCGTAACGTCTTCATCCGCCCTCTCGATCCGGACTCCACGATATTTTCCCTGCATCATCTTTTCCGGCAGTTTCTGCGGGAAAAGGCCAAGGACGAGTTGCCGCCCGAGAGCAGCCGGCGGGTCTACCAGCAGGCCGGGGAATTTTTCTTTAAGCAAGGCAATCCCTCCCGGGCCTTGCGCTACCAGCGGCGGGCCGGGGACTACGAGGCCATGGAAGCGGTCTTGCAAAAGAGCGGCGCGGCCATGCTGGCGGCCAATCAAACCGCCAGCATGGCTGCGATTCTGGGCGAAGTGCCGGAACCGGTCCTGGCCCGGTTGGGCTGGGCTTCTTTCTTTCTGGCCCTGGCCCATCTGGATTTTGCGCCGGTGAGGGCCCTGCCTTTGCTCCACCAAGCTTTGGCGGTCTTTACCGCCAGGCGCGACGAGCATGGCGAACTGCTCTGCCTGGCTCATATCATCTCTATCCACATCACCACCACCGGACATTACCGGGAGGGCGAGAAACTGCTCGCCAGAGCGGAACACCTCTTCTCACGGACATCGAAAACCTTAGACGCTTCCACCACGATTCTGCTGGCCCGCAGTCTGGCCATGGGCCACCTCATCTTTCTGGCCGATACCGATACGGCGACCCGCTACGCCAGGCTGGCCCTGAATCTGGCCAGGGAAGAGGGGCTGGTCAATTTCGAGGCGGCCTTGCTCATGGTCATGGGATATGTCCGGATTTTCGCCGGCCAGCTCTCGCTGGCCCGGCCCTGGCTGGAGCAGGCCGCGGCCATCGTCCATCGTCCCGAGGTAGGCACTTTCAACCGCCTCACCATCAGGATGATGCTGTTCAATTTTCTCTTTCATGACGGTGAGTTCGTAAATTACTTCGACCAGAAAAACCAGCTTGTCGCCGCCATCGGCAACGCCCTGGTTTCCCAGTCCATAGCCGGTCCCTTCGGTTATGTTTGGGAAATGGACATCGCCATCAACCAGGGGCGTTTCGAGGACGCCCTGGGTCTCGCCGCCCAGGCCCAGGCCCTGGACCCCCCGCTCAGTTCGCACCTGTACAGCCTGGTCTTGCAGCTTCAGGCCGTGGTCCTGGCCCTGCGCGGACAATACGGTCCGGCCCTGGAGGCGGCGGCGGAGTCGGAGCGTCTGCGGGAACAGGCCGGCGGACTGTACTTCGTCACCCTGAACAAACTGCTGGTGGGCCTGACCTATGGGCTTTGCGGACGCCACGACCGGGCCGTGGCCTTGCTGACGGCAGGGATCGACCATGCCAGGCGCATGCCCACCGACTATCTCGAAGCCTGCGGCCTCCTGCACCGGGGCCAGGTCCACCTGGACCGCGCCGACCACCAGCAGGCCCGAAGGGACATCGAAGCCGGGCTGAGCCTGATGCGCAAAAACGCCTACCGGCATTTCTGGGCCTGGACGCCCCAGGCCATCCAGGCGGTCCTCGGATTCGCCGTGGCCCGGGGGATCGAACCCGGTTACGCCCGGGCCCTGGCCGCCGAACGGATCGATGTCGCCCTTCAGGAGGACGGCGCCGCGATACCTCGCCTCGAGTTCCGCTCCCTGGGCGGTTTTGCCATTCTCTACCGTGGCGAATCTCTTCTCGATGCCGAGGATCTGACCCCGGCGCAGCGGGAGCTTTTGTGCATGCTCCTGGCCTCGCCCGGCCTGAAAATGGCCCAGGAGAGCATCCAGCTCCATTTCTGGCCGGACAGCCACCAGACTTCCGTAAAAGCCAAATTCGACACCATGATGTCGCGTCTGCGCAAGACCCTGGCCGGGGTCTTGCCGGAAGAAACGGCCAATTGCCACCTCAACCGGGACAAGGGGATGATCTGGCTGGCCCACTGCCGGATCGACGCCCTTGATTTCCTCGAAGCGGCCGACTGCGGCCTGGAACACTCCCGTATGCAGGAGTTCTGGCAGGCCGGCAACGCCTTCGCCAAGGCCGGCGCGCTGTGGCGGGGGGAATTCGCGCCCGGGATCACCGGAGAAGACCAGGTGCGCGCCTTCCGGGATACCCTGGCCAGAACCCTGGCGCAGATGGCCTTGACCTGGTGCGAGCAACTGGCCGGGGCCGGCCGCCTGGAACCGGCCATCGAGTTAGCCGAAAAGGCCTTGGGAGCGGATCCCCTCAACGACGCCCTGTGGGCTCTTCTTTACCGGTTGCACGGCCGTCGTTCCGCCATCCATGCCCGCCGAATTTTGAACCGTTTCGCCGCACTGCTCAGGGCCGAAGATTATTCCGAGGAGGAGATCAACGAACTGATCAAGGCAATCGCCTCGGCCCCGGCATCCTCTTTTTCTCCGGGAATAAACGCCTAAACTCCGCGCATCGCCTGAACCGCCGTTATCTTCCGCCTCACTTATCTCGCAGCAACTTTTATTTTCGCCGACCAATTTTTTTATCTCCCGCACCCCTCATTGTCAGGAAATTGTCAGGGCTGGCTGTTAACTATTTTACAATCCCGCAGTTGCCTTTGACCACGAACCGTAGGGATAAGTTCGAACTTAACCACCTGGCGCCACAGATTCAACACAGAGGATAACATGCTGAACAGAGGGCGGAATCGAGATCATATGGGCTTCATGGCGAAAGCGACAATTCCTCCAGTTGGGGAGACTCCTGCAGTAATACCCGGAAGGTGGCGTTCGAAGGACCAAGACGCGCCTAAGGGGAGGTGGCTCAGCATCCGTCTCTGCAAGTGCAGTTTCCTATACGCTTTGCTCTTGGGGGCCCTGGCCGCCAGCGTCCTGGTGCTGGCGGCGCCGCACCTCGCTACGGCCCGGCCGGACCCGCCGGTGATTAACGGCGACACCGCCACCTGCACGGGTGATCAGCATTTGGGCATTGCCAGCGGCATCGATTTTCTGATCCCACCGATTTTAAACCTCTACGTCAATAGCCTGACCACGGACATCACCCCCGACAACGGCGTCGCCGGCATAAAGATGCAGCATCAGGGGGCCAACGGTGGCAACGGCACCAGCTACCCTGTTATAGGTGGCAGTGGCGGCAATGGCGACCTGGGCCAGA
>ENA-OSEO01005491-OSEO01005491.1-sediment-metagenome-genome-assembly--contig:-NODE-5491-length-12141-cov-4.456814_pt1 | contig 12141 bp, 9 predicted proteins | sample MGYA00237883_ERZ534232 | MGnify/ENA metagenome assembly ERZ534232
GCTACCCATGACCGGAAATTAAGGAAACGAATTGAGAAACTGAAAATAGATTTAAAGGTGAGTCAAGAGCAGACTTGCCCCCAGACCTTCACAGATTTACGTCCGGAACCTTAGTGCGGGGCCTACCCTCTCTCTTGCCATTGCCGCTCGCTGCCGAACAGAGTCAATGATGGGAAGATAGAGGGTCTGGGCTTAAGCAGGAGTCATGAAAAGGTCCTCAATTTCCTGGGCAGAAGCCGTACGGGGATTGCACTTCTGGACCGGCATTGCCATCACCTCGTCTGCCAATGTGGCGTCGAAAACAAAGTTTACGTGCATATCCTTGTAGGTCGACGGCAATCCTATGCGGGATAGCAAGTCTTCCACCGCAGCTATGGCGCTCTCCGCCGCCTGTTGTGAGGATAATCTTGATATGTCCAAGTCCATTGCCATTGCAGCGAGGCGGTAAGCTTCCGCCGCCGCCACCGCGTTGAAACGCATGATGATGGGCAGGTAAAGGGCGCAGGCCTTTCCGTGACTGACATGAAAATGGGCACCCAGGGGGTGGGCTAAGCCGTGAGCCAAACCGAGACCAACATTGTTAAACGCGTGGCCCGCCAGAGAGCTGGCAATCAGCATGTCTGTCGCCGCTTTTTCGTTGCCGGAATCGGCGATCAACTGCTCAAGATTGGCAAAAATCAGGCGGACCGCTTCCAGAGCTGCGCCGCGAGCAAAGGGCTGGCAGCCCTTGCTGGCCAGGGCCTCCAGGGCATGGCTCAAAGCATCCGCCCCACTTTCCGCCGCAACCGCGGGTGGTATGCCAGCCAAATTGCGCGGTTCAAGGAATATGGCTTTAGCCATTACCATTGGACCGCCGCGTATGCCCGCTTTCAACTGCCGCTGTTGGTCATTAATCACCGCTGCGTCGGTCATTTCCGAACCGGTGCCAGCAGTTGTCGGCACTGCAACCAAGGGGGGAATGGGCTTCTTTACATTTCCGACTCCGTAATATGATGCCAGCTCGCCGGGATTGGTCAATAGCACCCCCGCCGCTTTAGCCGCATCAATAACGCTTCCACCTCCTACTGCCAATAGGGCGCTGCAACCCAGGCTGCGATAGGTCTGAGCGGCCGAAGTAATGCAAGCAGGGGGTGCCTCCGGCTCGACTCCTTCAAAAACGTCATGGGCAATGGCACCCGCATGTAAGGCGTCACAAACCCTGCCGGTAATCCCGGCCTTGCTCACCCCCGGGTCCGTTATTACCAGCACTTTGTCAGAGGCAGAAAAGGCGGTGGGTATCTTCTGCTGGCAACCTGACCCAAAAAACATTTGGCCATAACTGCTTTGCTGTCTAATATTGTCCAATATTTGTATACACTCCTCCCTGATTAGATTCTGCGGAATCGCACATAAAAGATAGGTGCGTTTCCTGTATGGTTAATGGATACTCTCATCTTGACGCACTTGGCGACTTTGGACATCAAGGCGTAAAGGGAAATCAATTCCATGTTTCCCATTCTTATATCTCCCATCTTTTTGAAACCAATAAAATTGTTGCCAAAAGCGTGTGTGGCGATTTCCAGTATGTAAGGGCTTGTTTATCGTTGCCTTTCAATCAGTACCTGCACCCAACTTTCGCATTTCCATGAAATTCTTTTCTCTTATTTCCAAATAATTCTTTTCCAAAGCGAGCATTTGATCGTCAATTTTGATTACGTGCTCCAAAGTAGTTTGAATGGCAAGTTTTTGGTCCTGATCCAAAATGGCCTGAAAAATAACATCGTGGTCGCCGGGATCATGCATCACTCTGTGCGTGGGCCGTAAGGTTACTGCGAATTCTACAGTCAGGTCCATAATGGAATCAGCTAAAATTGAATAGAATGGGTTATTGCATGCACGTCCCACAAGACGGTGGAAGTAAGCATGATGCTTAATGTATTCTTCTGCCTTGGGATTCTGGTGGGGATGGCTTAAATGCTCTTTTAAGAGCACTATGTCCTTTTTTGTCCGGCGCAATGCGGCAAGGCCCGCTATCTCAGGTTCCAGATGAATGCGGATCTCATTGAGATTACCAACGGAAATTTTCCGTGCCAGAAGTAAGTCTCGCATATTGGTTTGGATAATCTGTGAACTGAGTTCCGCAATGAATGACCCACCCGTGGCACCTTGTTTAATGGTAATAAAACCTGTCAATTCAAGGTAACGGATGGCCTCCCGAATCACCGTTCGGCTGACACCGAACATCTCTACAAGCTGAATTTCAGGTGGAAGTTTGTCCCCTGGCGTGTAATCCCCTGCAATAATGCGTTGTTTAAGTGCTCCCGCAACCTCTTCCCATAGACGGTTCCTGCTTAATTTTTTGAAATTGATACTATTTGTCATCTGCTGACCTCCTGAGATCAGGTTGCGTAAAAAATGTAAAATGTTTAACATTTTTTGTTTGACATTGTAATGCACAATAATCTATGGTGTCAAGCATAATGTTTCCTTTGCAATTCAGAGGGAAGCTTCGGCTCCGAGCAAAAACAGTTTGTGCGGGCGCTATCTCACTGAGCTAGGGCTATGAATAAGGGAATATTACGTAAGGCGTCAGGAACAAACATAAATGGCTGCATTCTTGGAGCATAAGGTTCAACAATGCGGATGGGCAGCAGGCCCTAAACCAACGCTTTGGTCATTCCCTGACGCGGTTGACAGCATCCACTTTCTACAAGGAAAAGATAGATGAATAGAAATAATGTGTCTACTTTGAGCCACGCTGCTCATCTGGCTGAAAACGGCTACACCCTGTTCACTCCAAACGCCGGATATAAAACATGGTTGATCGACATGGCCGGCCGTTTCGTCCACTCTTGGCAACTTCCCGAACGACCCGGGACCAACGTCCGCCTTCTTTCCAACGGGCACATCCTGGCGGCAGTAAAGAACTTTGACCTGCCTTTGACCGCTGATGTTGAGGGCAGTGGGGGATTGCTGCTGGAGTTGGACTGGGACGGCAATGAGGTTTGGCGGCACGTCTGTATGGGTCAGCACCATGACGCCTATCCTCTGGCCAACGGGAACATTATGATTCTCAGGTGGCAAGAGGTCCCTTCAGAGTTGGCGCACCGGGTCCGTGGCGGGGTGGCGGGTACCGAATACAAGGGAGAAACCATGCTTGCTGACTCACTTCGGGAAATCGACAGGGATGGTCAGACCATCTGGGAATGGCATTTCCACGATCACTTGCACCCGGAAAGAGATGCGATCTGTCCCCTGTGTCACCGGACTGAATGGACCCACTGCAACTCGGTGCATGAACTACCCGATGGGAACATTATGACCACCAGCTTGGCTTTGAACACCATATTTATCATTGATAGGAAAAGCGACGAAATAGCTTGGCGGTGGGGACCGGGAGAACTGGCTCACCCCCACGACCCCACCAGCCTGGATAACGGGAATATTTTGGTTTTCGACAATGGGCTTCACCGCCCATTGACTTATCCTTCCTGGTCCAGGGTAGTTGAATTGGATCCCAATAGTGGAGAAATAAAGTGGGAATATCGGGATCGCTGCCCAGGTGCCTTTTTCGCATCTTTCATTTCCGGATGTCAGAGACTGCCGGGGGGCAACACCCTGATATGTAACGGCCCCGACGGCTATTTCTTCGAAGTGACCCAGCAGGGAGAAATTGTCTGGGAATATAGAAACCCCTTCTTTGGCACTATCCCAAAATTTCACGTGGGTCACAGTAATTTGGTTTTCAGGGCCAGGCGGTTCATGCCGGATGATCCGGCGCTTGCAGGCAAATCACTGTCACCTGACCGTTACGCTTGGGTTAATCAAGTGTACGGACCGAAATCTTGAACGTACCATCTTAACTTATAGGAGGGAATCAAGGAGTACAGTATTTTTGGAAGCTTAAAGAGCAAAATAAAAACGCACTATTTAACCAAATTAAGGAGGGAACAATGAAGTACAGCATTCTTAGGAAGGTAATAAGCCTTTTGATCCCCATCGGCCTGGTCTTTATGACGCTTAGTGCGTCGGCCCTGGCCCGCAGCATCGAATTGAAAGCAGCCACTTGGCACCCGGTAAATCATTGTCTCACTTCTGATGCCTACAATGTGTGGGCCGAAGAGGTCAATAACCGCACCAAGGGCGAAGTAAAATTCAAGTGGTTTTACGGCGGCAGCCTGGTAAAGGCGCCTCAGATGCATGAGGCTCTTAAAAGTGGCTTGGCCGACCTTGCCATACCCATTCCCGGCTGGTTTCCCAACCTTTACCCGGTGAGTCAGGGGGTCAGTTTGCCCTTTATGGTGGACAGCCCCCTCCATGCAGCCATGGTTCTGTATGAAATGTATCAAACCATCCCCGAGATGAAAAAGGAATATAGTAAGATGGTGCCTGTCGGCTTCTTCAGCACAGACGTCATAGACATCCATACCGTGAAAGCGCCACCCGAGAACTTAGAGGAACTGCGCAAATTGAAGATCGGTTGCTCCGGGCCACAAGAAATCCAGTTAATGAAGGATTTAGGTCTGGTGCCGCAGCACCTCAAGATCAGCGACATTTACATGGCCGTCCAGCGCGGCATGGTAGATGGCATTGTTTTTCCCGACGCGCCACTATTTTCCTGGAAGCTGACGGAAGTTATCAGCGGCCACACCATCGGTGAATTCCTGACCGTGCCGTTCGTCATTGGCCTGAGCAAACAGGCTTGGAAAAAATTATCGCCTGAGTCCAAAAAGACAATTGCGGACCTTACCAGCTCCTTTTCGGGACTTCTGGGTACGACTCTGGTTAATGAGCACAAGCGGGTTATGGACAAGCTTAAGGAAAGAGGGGACAAATTCTACTACCTGACACCTGAGCAAAAAGCCAAATGGAAAGAACTCACCGAGCAACAATACGGGGCCTACGTGGAGAACCTGAACCAGAGGGGCATGAACGGTAAGGCCATCCTGGCTAAGATTCAAGCCATCGCCGAGAAGTGGCGGAATAAATCTTATCCCCCGGAGTCTTGGTGGGGAAGGGCCGGCAAATAATAGTGGTCCTGTTGCTTGCAATAGTGCTCCCGGGCTGGGGAGGACCATGAAACCCCTCAAAAAAATAAGCAGATATGGACATGACGACAGAAGTGATCAGAGGAGAAAAATCCGTCAGAAATTTAGTTGAGGCGCCGCCCAAGGCAACTTTGGCGAAAGGGCTCTCCCGCGCCGCCGAGACCCTGGCGGTGGCGGTGGAACCGCTGGGTCGCTCCTTCATGGTCGCCGCCGCTTCAATCACAATCTTCATGGCCCTGGCGGTGGTTTTTGATGTCTCGTGGCGCTCGGTCGTGGGCCAGCCGTTCACCGGCGTTTTGGAGCTGGAACAGCTGATGCTGGTTGTGGTGGTCTTTTCCACTCTAGCCTATACCCAGTGGAATAACGGCCACGTGTCGGTGGATTTGATCAGCATTAAATACTCGCCCCGGGTCTCCCTGGTCATCAACAGCGTTTTCCTGCTGATGTCCATATACCTGTTCGTGATAATCGGATGGCAAAGCCTCATGAGGGGCCTGTTGACCCTGGAAGAACAGGAGATTGCCCTCGTCACCAAAATTCCGATTTACCCCTTTCATTTTATTGGGGCGCTGGGCTTTTCAGTGCTGCTCGCGGTGATGGTCACTCAACTTCTGCGCTATCTCTCTGCCCTTGTGGATGGTGTGAAATCGCCATTGCTTTGTTTGGCTTTGGTTTTATTGGCCGGGGCCACGGTTCCGGCACTGCCCGCTTTGCTGGGTTGGTGCGAAGTAGCGGTCTCACCGGGAAGTGCCGGGTTGGCCGGGATATTGCTGTTGTTGCTCCTTATGCTCATGGGCTTTCCCATCGCCTTTGTGATGGGTTTGGTGGGCCTTGTGGGCGTATGGTATCTCATGGGAGCCGAAACAGCGCTGCATGTGGTCCGAATGGCTGTTTTTGACTCCGTGGCTGACTATCTCCTGTGCGTGATCCCTTTCTTTGTGCTCATGGGCTTTATATGCTTCCGGGCGGGTATCAGCAAAACGCTTTATAATGCCACCTACAAGATGTTTGGTCAATTGCCGGGTGGCGTGGCCATCGCGACTATTTTCGGATGCGCCGGGTTTGCGGCCATTTGCGGAGACAGCTTGGCAACCGCCGGCACCATGGGATCGGTAGCTATCCCTGAAATGCAGAAATACAAATATCGGGACTCGCTGGCAACTGGGTGTGTGGCCGCGGGAGGCACGTTGGGTATCTTGATTCCCCCATCGGTTGGGTTTATCATCTATGGCCTCATTACCGAACAATCAATCGGCAAGCTCTTCGCAGCTGGCATGATACCCGGCATTTTGTTGACCATGCTGTTTTCCCTGATCATTTATGGGCGCTGCAAGATCAATCCTTCCCTGGGACCCGCCGCCCCTAAGATGCCCTGGCGAGAGAAAATGATAGCAGTGCGAGGCATTTGGCCCATGGCCATACTTTTCGCGCTGGTCATAGGGGGTATATACGCCGGTTTTTTCACCCCCACAGAAGGTGGTGGCGTTGGGGTAATCGGTGCCATTTTGGTTGGCCTGCTCATGCGCGGTTTGACTTGGCAGAGTTTTTTGGCGGCGTTGACCGAATCCATGAAAATTACCGCCATGATTTTCGCCATCATCATCGGGGTTAACATCTTAGGTTATTTTATGGTGATGACCGAACTTCCCCTGCAATTGTCCGATATCATCGTCGGCCTGGATGTTTCGCGATATGTGGTGTTCGTCCTGATACTGGCCCTGTATTTACTCCTGGGAATGCTCATGAACATCATACCCATGATGATGCTCACCCTGCCCATACTCTACCCCACCATTATCGCCCTCGGATTCGATCCGGTTTGGTTCGGTGTAATTATGGTAATCATGATGGAAATGGGACAGATCACTCCCCCGGTGGGCATAAACGTTTTTGTTATCTCAGGCGTGGCCCGAGGTGTGCCCATGATTTCCATCTTCAGGGGCATTCTCCCTTTTGTGCTCGCTGAAATCTTTATGATATTTCTCCTTACGATTTTCCCCATCATTTCCCTTTGGATACCAAGTCTGATGGATACACTTCCCTGAATCGGCGGTTGAACCGGAGGATTATGATGCAAAACGATCGTTTCAGCTTTACCCTATGAAAGGATGACTTGAATTATGGAAGACCCAACGAATCGCGCTTACACCGAAGAAAGTCCTTTGGTGCATCCATTGCTTACCGCCCATTCACTTAAGATGGAAAAAAAAGTTTATAAGATAACGGATTCGATTTATTTGGCTCTGGGTTTCGGCCTGGGCAGCCCTTGTATGGTGGTGGGCAAAGACGGTGTGGTCATTATCGATCCCAATGAAGATGTGAAAAAATGCCAGGAGGTCCTGGCTGAGTTTCGCAAAATAACCGATCTGCCCATTAAAGCCGTAATCATAACCCACTGGCACAGTGACCATTGGCGGGGCATAAAAGGATTTGTTTCGTCCGAGGAAGTCGATTCCGGTCAAGTAGAGATTATCGCCCACGAACGCTTCCTCTGGAACGTCACCTGGGCCCACACCGGAGGCTTGGGACCTCTCATGGCACGCCGCAACAATTTCTGTTTTGGCAGCTCCCTGGAACTTGGGGCAGAGGGCCTGGTGAACCATGGTATTGGTCCCGACGTATTGATCAGCAAATCCTCGTTCATTCCCCCCACCCGAAGCTTTTCGGACCGGCTTGATGTCGAATTATGCGGTCTGCAATTCCACCTCAGGCATGTTCCCAGCGAAACAGATGACGAGATCGTGGCCTGGATGCCAGAGCTAAAAGTGCTGCACAGTGCGGAAGTGATTCAGGGCGAAGCATTTCCCAACCTGCACACCATCAGGGGGACCCGCTACCGCGATCCCCAAATCTGGTATCAAAGTATAGACGTGCTGCGTCAGTTCCCGGCTGAGCATATGGTTCCGGCACACGGCAGGCCGGTGTCCGGACGGGAAAATGTTGCAGAGGTGCTGACCGCCTATCGTGATGCCATCCAATATGTGCACAACCAGACCCTCCGTCATATGAATCGGGGGCTTACTCCCGACGAACTCGTGCAAGAAATCTTTCTTCCCCCGCATCTGGCAGAACACCCTTGGCTGGGTGAATTCTATGGCAATGTGGCCCAGGCCGTGCGTCAGATTTATGTGGGCGAGGTGGGTTGGTTTAACGGCGATGCGACTAGCTTGGCCCCCACTGAGCCTCTGGAAAAGGCCATGCGAATCGTGGCCATGATGGGCGGCCGGCAGTCAGTCATGGAGGAGGCTCAGAAGGCCGCGGCCCAGAATGATTACCAGTGGTGCGCCGAACTGACGACGTGGCTGATCCGCATTGACCGGGAGGACATGGCGGCCAGAAATCTAAAAGCCAACGCCCTGCGGCAGTCGGCTTATAGGCAAATCAATACCAACTGGCGCAATTGCTACCTGACCTGTGCCTTGGAGTTGGATGGAGAATTGGCCAAGCGCCCCCATTTCACAGGGCTTATCGACCCCGAGGTCAGCGCCGCCTTCCCAGCCGCTGCTATTGTGGAGGCGTTTTGCGTACGGCTGAAGGCCGAACAAACCCTTGATACCCATTACACGCTGGGGATTGAAATTCTGCACGAACGAGAAGAATTTGGTCTGGAAATAAGACATGGCGTGCTTCAGGTCCATTACAAGAAACCCGCTCACGCACAGGCACTGATCCAGATCAAAAAGCTGGACCTTCACGCTTTGCTGACCGGGCAAATGGAAATGGAACAGGCCATTGCCGACGGCAAAATCCGGGTGAAAGGCGACGAAGGGAGAATAATCGAGTTTTTCTCCTATTTTGACAAGCCCTCAAAGGAGCCGATTCGCCTGTCCTTACGCTAGATCTCTTTGGCAAGAGGGTAGAACAAGTATTCCTGCACACATATGGAAAGAAAGCGCACGTCAATCCCCATGATCGAAAATAGAATTAAACCATGGACTGCAGAAGACGCACGGAATTTTCGGGAAAGGGAGAACTCAAAATTTGACAGAATACGCCCCCTCGTTAATCTCGGTGTGACTTTTGCTCTGAAACCCCTGGCAAGGCTTGCCTGCTCGATTGTCGGAGAAGAAGCCGTCATGGGAAGAGCTTTCGACCGCGTTACCCGTGGCATAAACGCCAATCTTGATACGGCCTATGCAACTTACACCCCGATAGCCAGCGATGTGCTTTCCGTTGGATACTTCAGATCGGGAACGAACTGGACCATGCACACCTGTTTTCAGATCGCCAATTTGGGAGAAGGAGAGTTCGACCATATTCAGGATGTGATCCCCTGGCCCGATGCGCCTGTTCCGGAAAAGGGCGTAGGGTTGAATGATCCTGAAACCTATCAATCTCCAACTGGTTTGCGAGTCATTAAATCACACAACCTGCCACGCCAAATACCGGTCAACGATGAGGCAAAATTCATCGCCGTGACACGAGACCCCAAAGATGTGGCCGTGTCCGGTTACCATTTATTCAGATCATTTGTATTTGGCAAAATGATGCCGTCTCCTTCCATGTGGCTAGACCGCTTTTTATCGGACAATCCATTTTTTGGGGCCTGGCATGACTTCACCGCTGGCTGGTATGCACTTCGGGATCAGCCAAATGTTTTATTCCTCACCTATGAGCAGATGAAGGCAGACCCCGACACGGTGATTCGCCGTATTGCCAAAGTTATGGGGGTGGATTTGACGCCTTTGGTTCTGGAAAAAATAAAATATAAGACATCGTTTGACCATATGAAAACAATCAATCACAAATTTTATCCGGCAAATCGCTCTGCGTTTTCCTTTGAAAAAGGAGAGATGATCAGAAGTGGAAAAACCGGGAGTGGGAAAGAACTTTTTTCGGATGAGGCGTTGGCGATGGTGGATTCTTATTTTAGTGCAAAACTCCGAGAACTCGGCTGCAGTTTCCCCTATGATGAGATTTATGGAGGGGGTTAGAATTTCTTTTGTCTTTGGTATCACGGCATTGCTTTGAACCTGGGTACAACAAGAACTACCAGTGTACAATCGGAAAAAGCCGTTGAATCCGTGGTTTGTGGTTCAATAGCTCCCAAATATCAGGATGGGAACCATGGAAAATAACGATGCCATACACAGCGACGAACTAGTGAACTTGATCGTCGATGGTGAAAAGGCCGGTATTTTAAAAGAGCTGTCACGTGACCTTTTTAGCATCACGCTTTCGGACCTCGCCTTAGGGGATCTGGAACTGCTGATGAACGGCGGCTTTTCTCCTCTCACAGGTTTCATGAACCAGGACGACTATGATCAAGTGCTGGATCAAATGCGATTAAAAGACGGCACACTCTGGCCCATGCCCGTCTGCATGGACGTTTCCGAAGCCGTTGTTAAACGTCTTGATGTGGGGCAATCGGTGGCCCTGCGCGACAACGAGGGTTTCATGCTGGCCGTCATGCACATTGAGAGCATCACCCCCATCGACAAAGTCCGTGAAGCCGAAATCGTGTTCGGTACCGGTGATGATTCTCATCCCGGCGTTCATCAACTGTTCCACAAAAAAGGGTCCTACTACGTGGGGGGTACCATAGAAGGACTTCAGTTACCGCTTCATGCCGCATTTAAGCGGTACAGGCACACACCTAGGGAACTGCGGGCGCTGTTTAAGAAACTGGGATGGCGGCGGATTGTCGGCTTCCATACCCGGCAACCGGTGCACCGGGCACAGTTGGAGATGACCTTGAGAGCCATGGCTGAAGCCAAGGCCAGCTTGTTGCTTCACCCGGTGGCTGAACAGCCGTATCCCAACGGGATCGATTACTTCACCCGGGTTCGCTGTTATTTGGATGTGGGACGATATTATCCGCCCAATATGATGCTGTTGAGCCTGCTTCCCCTTTCCATGCGGATGGCGGGGCCCAGAGAGGCCCTCTGGCATGCCATTGTCAGAAAGAACTACGGCTGCACCCATTTCATCGTGGGCAACGGTCACGCCGACCCCGGCATGCTTCAAAACGGCCAATCCTGGTATCCGGCCGATGCCGGCATACAGATGGCGGAACGTTTTGAAGATGAAGCAGGGATTCAGATTGTCTCCTTTGATGAGATGGTTTACTGGGAGGAGGAGGATGTTTATATACCGGTCGGTGAAGCGCCTGCCGACGCCAGAATTCTGTCCCTGTCCAGCGACCAATTTCACAAGAAACTCAAAAATACCCGCCGGATCCCAGAATGGTTCACCTTTCCGGAAGTGATAACCTCCCTTCAGCATGCCTATCCGCCGAGGCACCGGCAGGGGTTTACTATCTTTTGCACCGGTCTTTCGGGTGCCGGAAAATCAACCATTGCCAAAGTGCTTTACGCACGGTTCAAGGAGATGCGAACACGGCCGGTGACGCTTCTTGACGGAGATATTGTTCGAATGAATCTTTCCAGCGAACTCGGCTTTTCCAAAGAGCACCGCGACATCAATGTGCGGCGTATCGGATTTGTGGCGAGCGAAATCACCAAGAACCGTGGGATCGCCATCTGTGCCCCTATCGCGCCCTATGCGGAAACCAGGCGACAGATTCGGGAGCTGATTGAAAGTTACGGTGGGTTCATTGAGGTCCATGTGGGAACCGCCCTTGAGGTGTGTGAAGAGCGAGACCGCAAGGGACTCTATGCCAAGGCCCGCGCAGGTCTTGTCAGGGGCGTGACGGGCATCGACGATCCCTACGAGGCACCCGAGAATCCGGAAGTCTTTGTCGATACATCCGATATGACACCTGATGAGTCCGCACAGGAAGTACTGCTCTATCTCGAAAGAGCCGGGTATGCAAAATAGATCTGCCGGACGTGCAGGGGTGCGCCGTTGTGGGGCTTCCCGGCACGGAATATGGAGAAGTGGTGATGACGGTTATGGTTCTGACGATTAACCTGTTGTCAATTGTTTCCGTTTTTTGGGTTAACTTTAGAAAATAGTGGGGAGAGAATTATGAAGTTCATCAGAGTCGATATGACGGATAAAAGCATTCGGGTGGAGGCGGTTCCTCCCGAATATGTTGGACTTGGCGGTCGAGGGTTGACTTCCGTTTTCGTCAACAGCGAAGTCCCGCCAACCTGTGATCCGCTGGGGCCGGACAATATCCTTGGCTTTACGACCGGCCCCTTGACAGGCA
>ENA-OSEO01005492-OSEO01005492.1-sediment-metagenome-genome-assembly--contig:-NODE-5492-length-12141-cov-3.372928_pt1 | contig 12141 bp, 15 predicted proteins | sample MGYA00237883_ERZ534232 | MGnify/ENA metagenome assembly ERZ534232
ACGAAACGTTGAGTATTGCTCTAAACGACGAAGTGTACATCGAGGCAAGAACGATGGCCATAGATGTGCTGGGAGATCTCATGGTCAAGGACAGGAGGCTTCGTTCCAATGACGAGATCACTGCCCGATCCAGAGTCATGGAAAAGATGGAATCCCTCATGGCCGACACCCATTCTCCTCTGCTCAGGGACGGAATCGAACGCTTCTTCAGAAAACTGGCGAACCGTAAGGCTATAACCGCGTCCGAAGCGTAACAGATCACAGGCAACAATGGGAGCTAGTGGCGCCGTCGCCCATGACGAGCGTTTTCATTTTTCGAAAGGGCAAAACAAGGAGGTCGCACGCTGTGAGAATAGGCATTCCCAAAGAGATCCTCGCAGAGGAAAAGAGAGTAGCAGCAACACCTGAAACTGTAAAAAACTATGTGAAGATGGGTTTTTCCGTGACGATCCAGGCCACGGCTGGAGATGGGATCTATGTCAGAGACGATGACTATCGAAAGGCTGGGGCAACAGTCGTTCCAACCGCGGAGGAGCTGTTCGCTACCTCTGACGTGGTTCTCAAGGTGAAGCAGCCGGTCTTCAACGCAAACGCCCAAAAGCATGAGGCCGGGATGTTGCGGGAAGGAAGCATCCTGATCACCTTTCTTCACCCCGCAGCACCCGAGAACCATGATATGATCAAACGGCTCCGGGATAAAAACATCACCGCCTTTACCATGGACGGCATCCCGCGTATCTCTCGCGCACAGAGAATGGATGCCTTGTCTTCCATGAGCACCGTTACCGGGTACAAATCGGTATTGATCGCCGCCAACCACATGCAAAAGTTCGTTCCGATGATCGGTACCGCCATCGGCACCATCAGGCCGGCTAATTTTTTAATGGTCGGCTCTGGGGTTGTTGGACTTCAGGCCATTGCCACCGCCAAACGGCTCGGAGGCGTTGTCAAGGCCCTTGATATTCGAAAAAGCGCATGCACTGAGGCCGAAAGTTTGGGCGCCAAAGTGGTTGATTTCGATATCCCCCAGGATCTTGCCGTCGGCAACGGCGGTTATGCAAAATCGCTGGAAAAAGAATGGATAGAAATTGAACAAAGTACGATCGGCCCCCATTTGGAAACGGCGGATGTGGTCATCCTCAGCGCGCTGGTTCCGGGGGAAATCGCCCCCATTTTGGTTACCGGGCAGATGGTATCCTCTATGAAGCCGGGTTCGGTCATCATAGATGTATCGGTGGATCAGGGGGGCAATTGTGATGTCACCGAGCCGGGGCGTTTTGTTCAAAAACAAGGTGTCAGCGTCTGCGGTATACAAAACATACCCGGAAGGATGGCGGTTCATGCCAGTTGGCTGTATGCGAACAACATGTATTTTTATGTTGAAAATCTTTTCAAGAAGGGAATCGACACCTTCGATCTGGAAGATGAGATCGTCAAACACTCCCTGGTCACGTACGGGGGTAGAATCGTTTTCAAGGGCGCCCTCAAGGCCATGGGAGCGCTGTAACCGATCGAAAAACAATTTAGGTTGACGGATTGGGAGGGCGAAATGACGGATCTGTTGATCCTGCTGTTTGTGCTGATTTTTTCATTCCTTATCGGGTATCTGTTCATTTCCAGGGTGCCCCCGCTGCTGCATACCCCCTTGATGTCGATGACCAACGCCATCTCGGCGGTCACCATTCTGGGGGCCCTGCTTCTTTTTTCCGTAGAAACGACCCCGTTGGAGAAGGCGGTGGGTCTGACCGCCATCACCATGGCTTCCTTCAATGTGGTGGGAGGGTTTGTAATCACCGATCGTATGCTGAAATTGTTTAAAAAAAATCCGCATAACGAATGAGTCTTTTCTGCGCGCATGCCATCGGGCAGATAAACACAGGTAGCATCAAACCGGATGTCCCGATGCTCCTCATAGGGATGGAAAACATATGAACTTCTGGCCTTTTTTACTGATCGACCTGCTTGTCATCGCACTTTTTCTCGGTGGGTTCTATCCGTTCCGTCATCCCAAGGGGGCCCGCATGGGAAACCTCGCGGCTGCGGTCGCTATTCTGATCGCCTGCCTGTTGGTGCTGTACCGGCACCAGGTGATAGATCCCGGTTGGGTTGTCATCGCCATGGTGATCGGTTTGACCTCGGGTTGGATCGTTGCGGTCAAGGTGGATATGATACAAATTCCCGCCATGGTGGCGTTTCAGCACGGTGCCGGCGGAATCGCCGTTTTTCTGATCTCCTTTGTCGAGTTGACCCGGATCGCCTCGGTTCATCTCACCCCGCTCGGCAGGCTGTCGGGCTTTTTGGGGTTGATTATCGGTGCGGCTACCTTCAGCGGGAGCATGATCGCCAGTGGAAAACTTGCAAACAAGCTCAACCAGAAGCCGACCCATTGGCCCCGGCATTCGATGCTCCTGCTGGGACTTTTGTCGGTCATATGCATCCTGACCCTGGCGGCCTTTCTTTACGAAAACCGGGAACTCACCTACCTGCTGATCATTCTGCTGGTCGGGGTGTCGGTTCTTGTCGGGGTGGCGTTTTCGATTCGGATCGGCGGTGCCGACATGCCGGTGCTCATCTCTTTTTTAAATGCCACTGCGGGCGTTGCCGCCGCCTTTTGCGGTATCCTCATCCAGAACAGGCTTCTGGTTTCTTGTGGCGCCGTCGTGGCGGCATCGGGCTCCATCCTGACCCATATCATGTGCAAGGCCATGAACAGGGATCTTGTTCATGTATTTGTGGGAACGCAGCACAAGGCCGTCACCCCATCAAGGCCCACGGCATCCGACCCCATAGGGGACCGATCCCCCCAGCCGCTCGCCCCAGCCCAAAATGCCGGCCCCGAAGACGGCCTGGCCCAGGCGGTGGCGCTGCTGAAAAATTCGCGCAGGGTCGTCATCATACCCGGGTATGGAATGGCACTGGCCAAAGCCCAGTTCAATGTGGTGAAACTGGCCGGCGGGCTGGAAAAAATGGGAAAGGAGGTAAAGTTCGCCATTCATCCGGTGGCCGGGCGGATGCCAGGTCATATGAATGTCCTGCTTGCGGAAGCCGATGTGGACTATGAACAACTGGTCGAGATGGATGACATCAACCCCATATTCAAGGAAATCGATCTGGCCTTTGTTGTCGGCGCCTGCGATGTGATTAATCCCGCGGCAATCGAGTCGACCGGCACCCCCATATCCGGTATGCCCATTTTATTGGCTCAGGATGCCCGAGCCGTAATCGTGTGCAATCTGGACGAAAAGCCGGGCTATTCCGGTGTCGAGAACCCGCTGTATCACGATCCCAAAACGATTATGCTTCTGGGCAACGCCCAAAATACCACCTCCGCGCTTCTGGAAGCGCTATTCTTTAGCGGGGGAGCTGTGGATGCAAGATCCGCTGGATGATCAGAAGAGAGAATGTGATCAATGGCATCAAATTTTAAAATTTTTTGTAGGCAAAAGGGCGACAGCCTTCATATAAAAATTGCGGGGGATTTTGACGGGTCATCCGCGTTCGAACTGGTCAACACACTGAATGAACATCACGCTCATATCAAAAACATTTTTATTCAGACCTGCGGTCTTGCATCCATCCATCCGTTCGGCATGCGTGTCTTCCAAAAACATTGCAAGTTGAATCGACTGTCCGGCAGGGTAACCTTCACAGGGAAATACCGAAACGAAATGGCATGAGAAGAGGGTCGACTCCAGCCCTTTTTTGCCTTGGAGTAAAGGGAACAGGGGCTGATCGGAACCCTTCAACGCATAAGGGAACCCCGGCGGACAACCTGCCGATACGGTTCCGGTGGGCACCTTCTCTTCTGAAGATTATCATTGTAATCCGAGTGAAAACCCCGCATAATCCGGTAGCAGAAACCGGTTCTTTAAGAATTCCAAACGTATTTTATTTTTGTAAGGGATCATTTTAGTAGGGCAACAGAAATGACCAGAAGTCATATATTCTATGATAAGTATGCCAAGACAAAGAAAAGGCTCTTTGCATTGTTTTTGGTGATGACGTTTGTATCCCTGGGGGCGGGATTGGGGATCTTGAAGCTGAGCAATCTGAAAACGGTGGGCATGGGGCTTGAAACCGTCTATGAGGATCGGGTCAAGCCCTTACAACAATTAAAAACCCTCTCGGATATATACGCAATACACATCGTCGATACCGCAAACAAGGTTCTTAACGATACGGTGTCGTGGGATCAAGGCAGAAAAAGCCTGGAACAAACAACAGAGAGAATCCCGGAGTTATGGAATGAGTACATCAAGACCTACCTTGTGGAGGAAGAAAAAAGGGCGATCGACGAGTTGAAAATATTGTTTGAAGCTGCCGATAGGGCTTCGATGAAACTCAAAAAAATTCTTCTCAATGAAGACGCCGGGGCGCTTCGACAATTCATTCAAAAGGAACTCTATCAGAGGATCGAGCCCGTTACGAATAAGATCGACGAATTGTTTCAGATGCAGATCCGAATTGTGAAGGACATAAACGACAAGGAAAAAATCCGGTATAAATTCAGCTTGAGCCTCGGAACGGCAAGCATCGTCATGAGCATGATTTTATGCATCCTTGTTGTGATACAGTGGAGAAGGTGCCGGACGTTGATCAATTCCTTATAGGAACCGTGGCTGAAGATCCGGGGGGCATCCTTCATAGCCGAACGCCATGAAGCTGATATCGTCATCCGGCGGGGTATCCCCCCGGAACCGGATGATGCCCTCATACAGCCCTTCGATCATGGACTGAACCGGTTTGCCCCGGAACTTTTCAAGCGTCGCCACCAGCCGGGTCTTTCCGAAGAGTTCACCGCGCTGATTTCGGCATTCCAAAAGACCGTCGGTATAGAGAAGCACCCTGTCGCCCGGGGTCATTTTCCGCTGGGCCTGGGCGAAAACATGATCCGGAGCCAACCCGATGACCGGCCCCTGGCAACCCAGCATCTCCACCGCGCCCCCGGAGGAAACCAGAATCGGTGGGGGGTGGCCGGCGCAGCTGTAAGTCAGGATGCCCTCGACAGGGTCGATCGCCGCATAGACGATGCTGAAATAGCTTTCAAACCGTTCGAAGGGAAAGGACTGGTTCAGGTTTTCCAGGACCGTACCCGGCAAGGGATTTTCCGACACCCGGGGGGAGGACTCTCGCAGGCTCTGCAAAAACTGTGAAACGGAAACCGCGATCAAAGCGCCCGAGACCCCGTGGCCGCAGACATCCAGCATGTAGAGACCCAGCGTGCGATCGTTGAGTTTGTGGATGTTGAATATGTCTCCGCCCACCTGCTCGCAGGGTTCGAATTTCCATGCGATCCGTATGTTGGGTATATCGGGGGATTTGCTCGGAAGCAGGCTTTTCTGGATGCCGGCGGCGGCTTTCAAATCCTGATCGATCAGCTGCTGTTTTTCTTCAAGCTCGATCTTTTTTTGCTCGATATCGGTCACATCATAGATGATCACCAGGATGAGCCGCCGGCCCTGGTAATCGATGGGTCTGGTGCTGAACTCCAGATGTTTCTGCACGGACCGGTTGTTCACGTAAAACACCCGATCCAGCGTCATCCGGTCTGCAGGGACCTTTTCGGTGAGGGTTTTGATCATCGACTGCCGCAGGATGCAATGCCCGCATTGAGAGGTTTGACCGCAGGGTTTTTTTTCTCTGACCGCATTGATGCACCCGGTGACCCGGCCGAAGGATTTTTCGATAAACGCATCCAGGGAACTGTCGAAAAGTTTGACGAAAAAATCGTTGAACTGGTGGATTTCAAGGTTTTCGTCGACAATGAGCACGGCCGAGTTGATATTCGAAAGCAGCAGATTTAAAAACTCGTTGGATTCCTTGAGATCTTCCATACAGGTTTTCATGGGAATGACTTTCTGTTTCTTGACTGTCGGTTCAACCGGAACATCGGGCATCGGCGTTTTAATTATAATGATCAAAAATACTTTTTTCTTTGATCTATGTCAAAAAAGATCATTTTCGTTCACCGGGGACCTTTAAGAAATTTTTTGAATTTGACATAGATCAATCCGTTCCCGAAGTTTCCCGGTTAGGATGCAGGTCACACCCTAACGGCGCATCCCTTTTAACAAGATGTGCGCCTTACCAGAGGAGCGGAACCAAACCGATGAAATGGACGGCGGAGGCCCAAGCGGCGATCAAGAAAGTGCCGTTTTTCGTGCGCAAGAAGGTCATCGCTCGGGTTGAAAAGGAAACCGCGGCCGCGGGCAAGTCCATCGTCTCTTTGGCCGAGGTGGACGCCACCCGCAAACGGTATCTGACCCGGATGGAATCGGAGGTCAAGGGATACCAGACGGATATCTGTTTCGGCCCCGGCGGCTGTCCCAACCGGGTCGCAGACGGCGAGTCGCTTCACCAAAGGATCGAAGCCCTGCTTGCAAAGGCGGACCTGGTCGGGTTTCTAAAACGGCAGGTGAAGGGGGAGCTTAAGTTTCATCATGAATTCCGGGTCACGATTGCCGAATGCCCAAATGCATGCTCCCAGCCCCAAATAAAGGACATCGGGATTGTCGGCGCCTGCCGCCCGGGGGTCACGGACACCCCCTGCACCCTGTGCGGGGGATGCGCCGAGGCCTGCCCGGATGATGCCGTTTCACTGGATCCGGTCGCATGCCGGCCGGTCATCGACACCGGGGCCTGCATGCGGTGCGGCAAATGCATCCCTGCATGCCCGACCGGCACGATCGGAGAGGGGGAAAGGGGCTACACGATTTATCTTGCCGGAAAACTGGGGCGGCATCCGAGACTGGCCCGCCCCCTGCCCGGAATTTACAGCCCGGACGAGGTGCTTGACATTGTTTCCGCGTGTGTCCAATTTTACAAGGAAAACAGCCGGAACGGAAAACGGTTTGCCGAAATCTTCACCCAAGAGGATTTCGACCGATTTGCCGAGCGGTTCGAAAAACCGTAACCCCTATCTTAAGGAGAACAAAGATGCTGAAAAAAGTGGAAGTATTCAAAGAGGGACGCTTCGATGAGAAGGGGCTGGGAAAACTGCTGGTTCACGATTCCCCCTATTTCAAGGTGCTGAACTTTAATTTCAAGGCGGGCCAGCAGCTTCCCATCCACTCCCATGACATCGAGGGGCAGCTGAGCATTGCGGTCCTTGAAGGCTCGGGTGAATTCCTGGGCAAAGACGATGCCGTTTTTCCGGCACACCGGGGGGATGTCCTGATCTCGGACATCAATGAACCCCACGGAATTCGAGCGGCAACCGATATGCGGGTTCTGGTCACCATCGCACCCCCCATATGAGGGGATCGGGCCGGGAGATGCGGGCTTTTTCACGATGCCGGGCAACGACTATCTGATCATCGGCCATATCTGTTTGGATCTTAGCCCTTCGGGGGACAGGATCGGCGGAACGGCGGCCTATGCGGCAAGAACCGCACATGCGCTGGGGGTTCAAACGGCTGTGGTGACTTCCGCTGGGGCCGATATCGACTGCGCAGGGGCGCTGCCCGGGATTTCGGTCCATCGCGTGCCGTCGGATCAAACCACGATATTTGAGAACCGTTACACCCCCAAGGGTCGCCGGCAGACCCTCCACAGCCGGGCCGGGCGATTGCACCCCCGCCACGTGCCCCCCGGGTGGCGAAGACCCGCGGTTGTCCATCTGGCGCCCATTGCCGGCGAGGTGGCGCCGGAGCTGATCGGCTGTTTTGACAAAAGCACGATCGGGTTGACCCCCCAGGGATGGATGCGCAGCTGGGATGAAAACGGCCGGGTGCATGCCGCAGCGTGGTCCCGGGCATCCACCTGTCTTCCACGGGCTTCTGCCGTTGTTCTCAGCGATGAGGACCTGCCGGAGCCGGTGCTTTTGACGCGGTACCGCCGGTGGTGCCGAATCCTCGTGCTGACGATGGGACCTTTGGGGTGCACGGTGTTCAGCGGAAAACAGGTGCGGCGGGTTCCGACCATCGCGGTGGCAGAGCGGGATCCGACCGGCGCCGGGGACATCTTTGCCGCCGCTTTTTTCATCCGGCTGCACCGGAACCGCGGGGACCCCTGGGAGGCCGCACGGTTTGCGAACCGGATCGCGTCCGAATCGGTGACGGAAATCGGGATCGAATCCAAAATCGCCCGCATCCGGGGGGCATTGAGGCGGGCGCAACGCTGAACGATGAACCTTGGCGCTGTGCCGGTTAACCGGATCTCTTCGCGTCGCCGGGACAGGCCGGGGGGTATCCATCGGAACCGATCTTAACGGGGCAGCGGGCGGGGGCTCGGGGGGGATTAAAATGTCTTGACAAATGGCCTGCCCAGCCTTTACCAATAGGCGGTGTTTTGCCCGCCGATGATCGCAGGGTACGATGACATTCTCACAGCATGCGGAGCGATATTCATGATTACCTCTATTGTAATGATCAAATGCGAGACGGGGCGAGTCCGATCGGTGGCGGAGGCGCTGGTGGACATCGAAGGCGTCGCCGAAGTCTACTCGGTCACCGGAGAGTGGGACATCATTGCGATGATCCGGGTCAAGGAATTCGACTCGCTGGCCACCGTGGTGTCCGAACGGATTGCCGCAACCCCTGGGATCACCCGGACCCTCACCACCCTGGCGTTTCGCTGCTACTCCAAGCACGGTATGGAGAAAGTGTGGGCCCAGTACATCGGCGAGTGATCGGGGGCCGGCCCCTGTCCGGGTCCATCCGTTCGGCGCAGGACAGGGGACGCCTTCCGGTCATCGTCGATATCAAGCCCGTTTCTCCCAGAGACGGTGATCTTTTGAAACGGCGAAACCCCGCCGATCTGGCCCGTTTGGCGGAACAGGCCGGTGCGTGCGCGGTATCCGTGGTTACCGAGCCGCGTTACTTCGGTGGAAGCATCGGTATGCTGCGCGAGGTGGTGCAGGGGTGCTCGGTGCCGGTGTTGCAGAAAGATTTTTTTTCGACGACCGAGCAGGTGGCCGAATGCCGCGAATCGGGAGCCGGCGGGTTTCTGATCATCATGGCCGGTACAGCCGATCCGGTTGCCGAAAGCCTCTACCGCTACGGCTTGGAGCTGGGCCTGGAACCCGTCGTCGAGATCCACACGGCCGAAGAGCTCCATCGGGCGCTCAAATTGCACCCGACCATCGTGGGCATCAACAACAGGGACATCCGCCGACTGGAGATGGATTCTGGGGATGTCGGGGTCACCGAGACCTTGGCGCCAGGTGTACCGGAGCATATCGTGATCGTTTCCGAAAGTTCGCTGCAATCTGCCGAAGATGTCCGTCGGGCCATCCGGGCCGGCGCCGATGCGGTGTTGATCGGCACCGCGGTGCTCAAAGTGGAGGATTTTCAGTCCGCCCTGGAACGATTGCAGGTAAAGGCTTAGCCCGTGATACGCGTTAAGATTTGCGGGCTGACGACCCAAGCCGATGTGGTGTTGTGCGCCCGGGCGGGGGCGGATGCCCTCGGGTTTGTCACCGAGTACCCGGTGCCGGTCCCTTGGAACCTGGACCGTTCCAGGGCCCGAGAGTTAGCGGCGCTGGCACCCCCGTTTGTGACCACCACGGCGGTGGTGGGCGGCCCGGTATGCACCGTGTTGCAGATCGCAGAAACCGTCAGGCCCCATTTTCTTCAGCTGCACGGCGATGAAACCCGGAAAGAAATCGAATCCATCTGCTCGGCCACCGCCGGCATGGGAATCAAGGTGATCAAGGCCTTGCGGATCGATGTGGACACCGGAAAGGCGCGCTTCGCCCTGGAAGACCCCATAGAAGCGGCCACAGCGCTGGCCGAAACGGGTATATCCGCACTGGCGGTGGATTCGAAAACAGCGCGCCGGCCGGCGGGTACCGGGGTCCCGCTGGACTGGGGGGTGGTCGAAAAGATCGCTTCGACCCTTAGCATACCTCTGATTCTGGCCGGCGGATTGACGGTCGAAAACGTCTCTGACGCCGTCCGGCGGGTTCGGCCGTATGCGGTGGATATCATCAGCGGGGTGGAAAAGTCCCCGGGCGTAAAGGATCCGGACCGGGTGGCCCGATTCATCCGGACGGTCAAGACCATCGAGATGGGATGAGCGATGAAAAAGCCGCATACGATCATGCTGGTGGCCGTCAGTCTGGACGGTAAAATTTCACCCGAGCGCAAACCCGGCCAACCCAACCCGGTGGGCCCGGTCCTCATCGATCCTGAAATCATGGCATTGCACAATGCCCAGCGGGCCGGGGCGGACGGAATCATGGTGGGTCTCAACTGCATTCTGCTGGACGATTCCCGGCTGACCCTTCGCAACGCATCGGGCGCAAATCCCACGCGCATCGTGCTGGACGGGCTGGCGGAGATGCCCGAAAGCGCCCGGGTCCTCGATGATGAAGCCCCCACCCTGGTGGCGGTGACCAAGGATGCGCCCGCCGACAGGGTCGAGGCCTTGAAGGCCAGGGGGGCCAAGATCATCGTCGCGGGGCACGGAAAATTCGTCGATCTTCCCCCCGTGATGTCCGAGTTGTCCGAGCGCTGGGGGATTCGGCGCCTGCTGGTGGAGGGCGGTGGGACGGTCCACCGGTCGATGATCGCCGAAAACCTCTACGATGAAATCCAGCTCATCATCTGCCCGTTTATCATCGGAGGAGCGGCCTCGATTACCCCTGCGGAAAGGACCGCTTTTTGGCCCGGGGAGACCGTTCCCCGGTTTACCCTCGACAGGGCGGACAGGATCGGGGACTATCTGTATGTCGTCTACAAACCCAAAAGGCAGGCGGAGGTATAGGGCCTTTACAACCCACCGTGCAAAGGAGATCACAGGACCATGGAACTGGAAAATAAAGAAGACCGCTGGAGAAAATTCGGTGCCATCGTCGTTCGGCTCACACAGGGCCATGACATCACCCGAGAAGAGGCACGGGAATGCTGGCGGCAGGTCTGTGAAGAAGAGCAGTCCGACCTGCAGCAGGGCGCCTTTATCGGTGCCCTGAAGGCCAAGCCCGAAACCCCGAAGAGGTCGCCGGAACATTTGAAGCGCTCTATGAGCACGACACGGTCAAGGTGGCCGTGGATACCCCCGAACCGCTTGTCGACAACTGCGGAACCGGCGCGGATACCCTCAAGACCTTCAACATCAGCACGGGGGCGGCCATCCTCGCCTCGGCGTGCGGGCTGTACGTGGTGCGGCACGCGGCCCGGGCCATTTCATCCAATTGCGGCGCCATCGATGTGGTGGAAGCCCTGGGGGTAAACGTCGAGTCCGCACCGCTGCTGCCCAAGCAGAGCATTGAAAAGGCCGGCATCTGTGCCTGGAACGCATTCCTGCCCTCGGTCCACCCCAAAACCCTGGCCCGGGTGCTCTCCCAGATTCGGTTCGGTTCGGCCATCAATCTGGTGGGACCGCTGTTGAATCCCACCATGCCGAGTTTTAAGGTCATGGGGGTTCCCTCCATGGAAATGATCGGTATCGAAGTCGAGACCCTCCGGCAGATCGGCTTTAAACGCGCGTTTGTCATGCACGGGCTTGACGAAAAAACCGGAAAGGGGATGGACGAGATCTCCACGGTGGGAAGTACCCAGGTGGCCGAACTGACCGAAGAGGGAAAAATCGAAACCTACACCCTGACCCCGGAAGACTTCGGACTCAAGCGCCCTGCGTTCGAGGATCTGGCTTCCAGCCGGGAGGTACGAAAAGATGCGCTCACCCTCCTGCGGGTGATTATGGGAAAAGACCAGGGTCCCCGAAGCGACATCGTCTGCCTGAACGCGGCCCCCCTTCTGTATGTGACCGGCAAGGCCGGGGATCTTAAAACCGGTTTCCGGATGGCCCGGGGCGCCATTTCAAACGGCAGCGCGCTGGAAAAGCTGCGGAGCTGGGTCACCTGGCAGAACGAAAAACCCGAAGACGGGCTTCCGATCCTGGAAAAAATGCTCACGCTGGTGTAAGCCATGTCCGAGACGGAACTCAAATACGCCTCCTGCTATTTTTGCACCAGCAAGGGGTGCGGCATGAAGGTCTATGTCCGGGAGGGGCGGGTCCAGCGGGTCGCGGTGGACACCCAGGCCCCTGTCGGTCCGGGGGGGTTCTGCGTGCGGCCGACCCTGGCCCGGGACTATCAGCACCATCCGTTTCGGCTCAACTTTCCGCTGAAGCGTTCCGGCCCCCGGGGGACCCATCGATGGGAGCAGATCTCCTGGGACCAGGCACTGGACGAAATTG
>ENA-OSEO01005494-OSEO01005494.1-sediment-metagenome-genome-assembly--contig:-NODE-5494-length-12138-cov-4.212586_pt1 | contig 12138 bp, 13 predicted proteins | sample MGYA00237883_ERZ534232 | MGnify/ENA metagenome assembly ERZ534232
TGATGTCCGCCAGACCGGCCTGAATCATCGCCATGCCGGAAACAACCGCCTCCATGCCGGAAACACAGACCCGGTTGATGGTGACCGCGGTGACCGATTCCGGTATCCCCGCCAGCAGGGCGGCCACCCGGGCCACATTCAGGCTGTCCGAAGGCTCCAGGCAGCAGCCGTAGCGGACATCGTCGATCAGCCCGGGATCGATCCCGGCCCTGCGGATCGCTTCTTTCATCGTCACCGCGGCAAGGGTTGCGGCATGGCTGTCTTTCAAGGCGCCCCCGAACGTACCGATGGCGGTCCGGCAGGCAGAGGCAATCACCACGTCTTTCATCGGATGTCTCCTTGTTGGGCTATTATAATGACTCATCCTGGTTCTTTTCCAAATAAGTTGGAAAAAAGGGTTCAAGGATTCAAGGGGTCAGGGTTTTTCATAATCGGATTCCCGGCCTTTGGATCCGTCCTTCACATCACTTGAATCCTCGACCCCTTAAACCCTCGGGATTTCTGCAACGCTTTTGGAGATGATCCCTAATCCTCCGCATACTTCTCCTGGACGGCCGCATAGAGCGTTTTGCCGATGGCCAGCCCCAAATCGATAAATTGAGGCCCATAGATTTTTCCGGTTGGGGTTCGAAAGGTTCCACGGATGCGCGCCAGGGCTTCCAGCCCTTTGGGAAACTGCCGGATAAACGCATCCAGGGACATGTGACTGAAGGATGCCATGCGCCAGAGGGTGTCTGAAAAATTGTCGGGCCCCCATCTGAACTTGTCCGCATCGTAGAGGCAGTCCGATACCAGCACCCCCTCCGGGGTGTTGATGGGAACGGTCGGCTTGAATGCCTCATGATTGCGAATCGCCGTACAGATGTCCCCGACTTCGGCGGGCGAGAACGGATGCCCGGCCAGCAGGCTCCGGGCCGCAACAGCCCCCTTTTCCGCGTGGTCATCCTCTTTTCGCCGGATATCGTGCAGCAGCGCGGCGGCCTGGGCAACCGTCACCCGGCGCCGGAGGAGGCGGGGGGAATATCCGGCGCGCTCCCCTTCGACGAGCATCAGGGTGCCGATGTCCAGCGCGACCTTGATGGCGTGCTTGAGACCGTGGCCGAAATCGTTTTCCAGGATCATGGCCGCGCGGCGCCGGAGGCTGCAGATGGCGGGTTCGGATTTGAACATATCCTGCGAAAGGCGGTACGGGTGAGCAAAATCCCTATAAAATCCGGGAACCGGGTAAAGCGATACGATCCGGCGGGCGTGTTGGCGTATGAACGCATAAAACGGCTGCCTTTCCGCCGGGGAGTTCACGCGGGTTTCACCCATCGGTTTGGAGGTTCCGGAGCGTTGACCCCAGGCGTCCGGTTGTCCTTCGGGTCAAATTCCTGCAGTCCATCGGTACGGTGCTTCGCAGACTTTCCACCGATTTCCTTCTTTGACAACCGTCAGGGTTTCCTCCACCTCGTGCGCCCGGGTGAATCCGAAAATCTGCCCCACCAGAGCGTACAAGGGGTTCATGGCGAACCTCCGCATGGCCGTCAACCGGACCTTTGCCGTTTTTTCATCTTGCTGGAGGGTATACACGCGGATGTGATCGAGCCTGTTTTTCATGTAATCGGCAGAAAATCCTCTTTCCCTGGCCTGCTGGTCCACCCGGGCAAGGTGGTAGGACACCCCATCGACCCCGCCGATGGTTCTCGACGCAGAGCAGAGCCAGTCGCCCATGGACGGATCCAGCAGGAAATAGGCCTTTGAAAAGGCGATCACCGCATCACCGGGGGTGTCTTTCCGGTCTCCAAGAATCAAGAGCGCCTGGAGAACAATAAAAATTGCGATTGCCAGCGCCACCGGAACCGCCTGCCGATATCGCTCCATTTGAGGTTCCTCCTTTCAAGCCTTCCGCACGGTATCGAGTGCCCCACTGTCCGGGAAAAAATTCGTCTCCCCCATACCATGGAATACGGTTCAAGACAAGCGAATACGCCGGGCGGCACAGCCCAGCCGGATCGGGGCCCACCGGCCCCCTGTGAAGCATGCCACCGGAAATTGCTCAAAACCGATCAACCGATTTGACCTTGATGCCGAATTGGGTTATTTAGGTTTTTTTAAAGCATTTTCAATCCCGCGTGTTGGCATGTGTAGGCCCCACCCTCTCCTGGAGCATCCGTTGGCAGAGGCGTGCCGGGTCGTTTGATCTGCAATGACAAGGGGGACGGCGTCATGGAGGATTACCGCAATTGGGACTGGGAGATCGGCAAACGGCTGGTCGCAGAAACGGATCGGTGGAAAGCATCCTATCCGTACATCGAGGAACCCTATGTAAGCCCCGACGGGGAGAAGATCGCCGCCATCGTCGCCGACGAGGAGATGGCTTACACCGTCTGTGTCAACGGCACTCCCTGGGAAGCGACCTTCGATAAAATATACTGCCTGCGGTTCGGTCCGGACGGCCGGGCCGCGGCGCTGGTGTCGGAAGCCGGCCAATGGACGGTGGCGGTGGACGCAACCCCCTGGGAGAATCGGTTCGACTATGCATGGAACCCCCTGTTCGGTCCGGACGGCAGCGACATCACCGTCTGCACCCAGAGCGGGGGGCAGTACCGGGCCGTGACCAATGATCTGCCCTGGGAGACGGGCTTCCAGGCCATCAGCAATCTTACGCTCAGCCCCGACGGAAAACACGCGGGGGCCGTGGTGCAGGCAATTCCTTTTTCCGAAGGGGACATCTTCACCTATCAACAGGGGTGCTACACGGTAGTTGTAGACGGCACCCCCTGGGATGCCCGGTTCGTCAGCGCGTGGGAAATGGACTTCAGCAGCGACGGCGGGCATGTCGCAGCCGAAGTCCGCACCAGCCTGTACGATTACACCGTTGCGGTGGACGGTGTCTGCTGGCCCCGGAGTTATGCGTCTGTCTGGCGGCCGCTGTTCAACCCGAAAACCGGAGCGGTGACCGCACCGGTCCGGGAGGCGGGCAATTGGACCCTGGCTCAGGATGGACAGCCGCTGTGGAATCGTAAGTTCGTGCAGCTCTGGCACCATCTGTACAGCCCGGACGGTCAAAAGGTGGCCGCCATCGTGTGCCCCAAATTCGGCCGATGGACCGTGGCGGTGGACGCAAGCCCCTGGTCGCTGACATTCGGGGACCTGGTCACCGATGCCGTGTTCAGCCCGGACGGAAACCGGCTGGCGTGCATCGGAAAGGAAAAGGGTCAATGGTATGTTGCGGTGGACGGCAGCAGATGGCCGGACAGCCATGACATGGCATGGCAGCCGGTGTTCAGCCCGGACAGCCGCCATGTTGCCGCCAAAGTGGAAGCCGACGGAAAATTCCGGATCGTCATGGACGGCCGGAACCTGCGGGAATCCTATGCGCTGCTGTGGAATCCGGTATTCAGCCCCGGGGGCGATAAGCTGCTGATACGGGGCGTTGATGACGGGGGAAAATACCATCGGCAGGTTCTCGCAGTCAGCGATCTTTGAGGAGAGGAACAATGCATGCAGTCTACAACTTTGTGAGCGGTCCGCTGGTCTGGGTCTCTTTTCTCGTTTTTATCGGCGGAAGCCTGTACCGGCTGATTTCCATGGCCTTGCTGGCCAAAAAAAAGGATCCCATCGTCTATGCTTACCTGAGCCCCTATTATGCGCTGCGCTCCATCCTGCACTGGATCCTCCCTTTTGCTTCCGTAAACTGGAGGAAACGGCCGTTTCTGACCATCGTCACCTTTGCATTTCATATCTGCCTGATACTGGTGCCGATTTTTCTCTTTGCCCATGTGGCCCTCTGGGACCAGGCGCTGGATCTTCGCTGGTGGTTTTTGTCCGACCCCACCGCGGATCTGATGACGCTGGTGGTGATCGGCGGGTGCATTTTCTTTTGCGTCCGGCGGATCGTCTCCCGGGAGGTCAAGTTTTTAACCGGTCCATCGGATTTCGTCCTCTTGGCTGTGGTGGCCGCTCCGTTTATCACCGGTTTTTGGACGTATCATCAGTGGATCGGTTTCCGGGTCATGGGAATTGCGCATATCCTTGCCGGTGAGGTGATGCTGGCGGCGATCCCCTTTACCCGGTTCAGCCACATGCTGTTTTTCCCGTTTACCCGCGGGTACATGGGATCCGAATTCGGCGCCATCCGGCATGCGAAGGACTGGTAAAAGGAGGAACGATCATGGTTGAACCTGCAACCGTTTCCGAAGATAAAAGCAAAAGCGTGGATATCGGCATCGAAAAGGGCGCCGAGAAACTGACCCCGGAACGGATCGAAACCGTTATCCATCAGGTGCTCACGGGGGAAACCGGGGCGCGGCTCAAGACTTATGTGGACACCTGCGTGCACTGCGGCCTGTGCAGCGAAGCCTGCCACTATTATCTTTCCCACGACAACGACCCGGCCTTCTCACCGGCCGGCAAGGTCAAGCAGACCATCTGGGAGATCCTGAAAAAAAAGGGGAAGGTCTCCGTGGACTTTATCAAAGACGCCTGCAAGATCGCCTATACCGAGTGCAACCTGTGCCGGCGGTGCGTCATGTACTGTCCTTTCGGCATCGATGTGGCCTACCTGATCCTGGTCATGCGCCGGATCTGCCATAAACTGGGCGTCACCCCGCAGTACATCCAGGACACGGCGCACAGCCACGCCGCCACCTTCAATCAGATGTGGGTCAAGGAAGACGAATGGATCGACACCCTCCAGTGGCAGGAGGAAGAGGCGCGCGACGAGCTGCCGAACTTAAGAATCCCCATCGAAAAGGAAGGTGCGGATGTATTTTATTCCGTGATCGGCCCGGAACCCAAGTTCCGCGCCGGGCTGATCTACCAGGCGGCCGTGGTGTTCAATGTCGCGGGCATCGACTGGACCATGCCGGCCACCCCCGGCTGGGACAACTCCGACATGTGCATGTTTACCGGGGACAATGAGATGATGGCCCGGCTGAAAAAGGCCCATTATGAAGCGGCCATCCGCCTCAAATGCAAGCGGATCGTGATGGGGGAATGCGGGCATGCCTACCGGTCGGTCTACGACGTGGGAAACCGGGCGCTCGGATGGAAGATGGCCCCCCTTCCGGTGGTCCATGCCATTGAATTCTATTATGATCTGATCCAGCAAGGGAAGATCAGCATCGTCAAAAAATACGAAAAGCCGGTCACCTTCCACGATCCGTGCAACACCATCCGGGGGGCGGGGCTCCACGAGAAGGCACGGGAGGTGATCCGCGCAACCTGCAGCCGGTTTATCGAGATGCACCCCAATCGGGAGCACAATTACTGCTGTGCAGCGGGGGGAGGGGTGATCAACTGCGGCCCGCCGCACAAGATGACCCGGGTGGAGGGCAATCGGATCAAGGCCGAGCAGCTCTTTGCCGTTCAAGCCAAAGGGGCCAAGGTCGTGATCGCCCCCTGCCACAACTGCCATGGGGGGCTCGAGGATATCATCCATCACTACGGACTCGGACTGGAGCTTAAGTTCCTGGGCGATATCGTCTATGAAACCATGGACAAATCGAATCCATAATCCGCCGGGGATCACCGCTTGAAAATGGGGGAGGATGCGTATGGAGAGACGAAAACGGATGGGCGTGCTGGGGCTGGTTCTTGCGGCGTGTGTGTTCACCGCGCTTTCGGTCGGCTCCCAGGAAGATATCACCACCGTCAACGACAGTGCGTTCGATCGGCGGATGCGACCGCCGGTTCCCTTTGTGCATGACGAACACAACGAAATTGCGGGAATCGAGGATTGTGCGGTCTGTCATCATGTATACGAGGACGGCAAGCGGGTAGAAGGGGAGTCTTCGGAAGGGTCGGAATGTTCCGAATGCCATGCGCCGAATCCCGGCGGGTTTCCCATGGATCTGGTCAAGGCCTATCATCTCCGGTGCAAAGGGTGCCACCAGGAGCGGAAGGCCGGGCCCGTCATGTGCGCCGAATGCCACCCGAAGAACTGACCAAGGTGGACGGTCGGTTTTGGAGCGGCGGGGATCCCGTCTGTGAAGGGGAAATCGACATTGGACTTTTGAAACTCGAATCCGCCAAACCCACGGCGGACAAGAATCAAAAATTTTAAAGGGGTTTTCCATGGCCAAAAAAATTCTTGTCATCGACGACGATCCGGTGATTGTCAAATACCTTGTCACCCTTTTTGAAGACAACGGCTATCAGGCGGTCTCCGCCATCGATGGGGCGGAAGGATTTGAGGTGCTGAAAAGAGAAAAACCGGACCTGATCACCCTGGACCTGCAAATGCCGGACGAATGGGGGCCCCGATTTTACCGGAAGCTTTCCCAGAGCGAATTTAAAGACGTACCGGTCATTGTGGTCAGCGGTATCGCCGGGCAGCACGCGGTTCGAAAAGCCGTCGCCTATCTGAGCAAGCCGTTTGATCCGGATAAGCTTCTGGGGATTGTGAGAAAAACCATCGGCGACGGGGAGTGAGCCCGGGCCTTGACCCGGTCGGTCATACCCGCGGCGCCCCTTTCTTTAGGACCGGCCAATGGTCTGGATTCGATTCGGAAGTCAACCCATCCAAAGGCTTCGATGAGGAAAAGTACCCGCCCATGGCCGGACCTTGCCTGAAAGCGCTCACCGAACACTACGCACGGGGGCATCTGGTCGATTCGATCCGCAGCGCTTTGGCATCGGCCGGCATCGATCCTGAGGCGCCGGCCCTGGACGACCTGACGGTTTTCGACCAGTTCCATGCAAAGGGGCGCAAAGCCACCCGGGAGCTGGCCGACATCGCCGGGTTTCACCGGGGGGATCGACTGCTGGATGTCGGTTGCGGGGTGGGGGGTCCGGCCCGGACCCTGGCCGCGGAATGGGGCTGCCGGGTGATCGGAATCGATGTCATCGAAGAATACTGCCGCACGGCGCGGCTGTTGTCCGCATCGGTGGGCCTTTCCGATCGGGCCTGCTTTGTGCGGGGCGATGCGTCCGTTCTGCCCTTTGCCGACCGCGCCTTCGATGGGGTGTGGTGCCAGCACACCCAGATGAACATTGAAAATAAACGGCGGCTTTTTGAGGAGATCCGCAGGGTGCTGCGGCCCAAGGGGCGGCTTGCCCTTCACGAGGTCTGCGCCGGATCGGTGCGCCCGCCGGTTTATCCGGTTCCCTGGGCAGGGGATCCGCGCATCGATTTTCTGATCCGGCCCGAGGCGTACCGGCAGTTGCTGCAGGCATCGGGGTTTGAACCGCTGGCCTGGCAGGATGTGAGCCTGCAAACCCTCGAGTGGTTCAAAAAAGCGGCTCCCAGGACCGCCGAACGATCCGCGAAAAGCGGGCCGCGACCGGGGATCCATCTGCTGATGGGCGAACAGACGGCCCAAAAGATGGCCAACATGGTGCGCAACCTGGCCGAAGACAGGATACGCCTTCTGCAGGGGGTTTTTGAGGCCACCGATTAGCCGATCCGGGTTTGCCCGCCGAGTTTTTCTTGACAAGTTGTCACGAAAAATTGTATTTTAATCCCACAAAATTTATTTTTAATGCGCCGGACATGATGTCGCTGGGGAGGAGTCCATGCAAACGATGACGGTGGGGGAATTAAAAGCACATTTTTCCGAAGTGCTGGAAAAAGTGCGAAAAGGGGAACAAATTGCCATCAGCTACGGTAAAAAACATGAGAAGGTGGCTGTCCTTATACCCTACTCGCGTTACGGACAACAGCAGAAGAGAAAGCTAGGGGTCCTCAAAGGACGGGCAAGCTGTATTATTGCCAAGGATTTCAAAATAACCGATGAAGACCTGCTCTTGTCATGACGTATTTGCTGGACACGCACACCCTGCTGTGGACGATTTTCAACCCGGAGAAGCTGGTTAAATCCGCCCGGGAGACGATCCGGGATCCGCAAAATGCAGTCTACGTGAGTGCCATCAGTTTCTGGGAGATCTTTTCGACGACTAACGCGGTAGACGGTTAAATCGTTTCTCCCCGGACGACGCAGGTGCAGACCCGGGGCTGGGCGATGGATTTAAATCCTTGCATTTCCCAAGGGGTGTATGCCGGGTTCGTATCGGTGAAAAATCCGGGATCCAGGATGTCCGCGGCGTGAAACGGCTGGAGGGTATAGCGCTTCGAACCCTTGATGAGCCATGAGATCTTTTCGATGGTGTTTCGGTCCACCAGGGGCCGCACGCAGGTGGTCCTGAATTCGTAATCGATGCTCGATTCCATGATCAGGCCGATGCTGGCCAGCACGGACTCGCTGTCGGCCTGCCGGCAGATGGCCGGCGCGTAGGTGTTCGGGTCCGTTTTGATGTCCATGGCGATATAATCGACCAGAGATGCCTGTATCAGCTGCCGAATGACCCCGGGCCGGCTGCCGTTGGTGTCGAGCTTCACCGCATACCCCATCGATTTGATATTCCTGCAGAAATCGGGTAGCGCCTCCTGGAGCGTCGGTTCCCCGCCCGAGATGACCACCCCTTCCAGGAACCCCTTGCGGGCGTCGATGAAGTCAAAAAACCAGGACTCGGTGAGGTAATCGGGGCCGGCGAGCGTCCCCCGGGCAAGTTCCGGGTTGTGGCAGTAGGGGCAGGTAAAGTTGCAGCCCGAAAGGAACACCACGCAGCACAGCTTTCCGGGGTAGTCGATCAGGGATGTTTTCTGAATGCCGCCGAACTTCATGGGATCAAGCCACCTTGAATGTCTTTCGCATCTGGAATTCCGCCTGCTTGCCGTTGTTCCACTGCTTGAGCGGCCGCAGATAACCGACGACCCGGGAATAGACCTCGGTCTCCTGGCTGCACTGGGAGCAGGTGTGCTGCTCGCCGATAAGGTACCCGTGGGAGGGGCAGATGCTGAAGGTGGGGGTCAGGGTAAAATACGGCAGGTGGTAGCCGGTTGCGATTTTTCGAATCAATGCTTTGATGATGTCAATTTCGCCGACCCTTTCGCCAAGAAAGATATGCAACACCGTGCCCCCGGTGTATTTCGTCTGAAGGGAGTCCTGCAGCGCCAGGGTCTGGAAAATATCGTCCGTGTAATTGACCGGAAGCTGGGTGGAGTTGGTGTAGTAAGGCGCAGCCCCCTTCTGGTATTCGGTTTCATTGGCGCAGCGGATGTTTGGAAATTTCTTTTTGTCCAGCATGGCCAGCCGGTAGGAGGTCCCTTCGCCCGGGGTGGCCTCCAGATTGAAGATCTCTCCGGTCGTTTCCTGGATCTGGGAAATCCGTTCCCGGATAAAATCCATGACCTCCAGGGAAAACGCCTGGCCCTGGGGGGTGTAGATCCCCTGATCCAAAAAGTTCAGGCAGGCCTCGTTCATCCCGATGATGCCGATGGTGGAAAAATGGTTTTTCCAAAAAAGATTCGAATGCTCTTTGATCTCGCGCAGGTAGAACTTGGAATAGGGGTAGAGATTCTTTTCCGTGAACCGCTCCAGAACCTTCCGCTTGATGGCGAGGCTCTCTGCAGCCAGCTGGATCTTGTCTTTGAGATCTGAAAAGAACGCGTCCTTGGATTTTGAGATGTACCCGATGCGGGGCAGGTTGATGGTGACCACCCCGATGGAACCGGTCAGCGGGTTTGCCCCGAAAAGCCCCCCGCCCCTTTTGAGCAGCTCGCGGTTGTCCAGCCGCAGCCGGCAGCACATGGACCGGGCATCCTCCGGGGACATGTCGGAGTTGACGAAATTCGAAAAATAGGGAATCCCGTACTTTCCGGTCATTTTCCAGATCATATCCAGATTCGGATTGTCCCAGTCGAAATCCTTGGTGATGTTGTAGGTGGGAATCGGAAAGGTAAAGACCCGCCCCTTGGCGTCCCCTTCCATCATCACCTCGGCAAAGGCCCGATTGATCATGTCCATTTCGTCTTGAAACCCCGCATAGGTTTCATCCCGCTCCCTTCCGCCCACCACGACCGGATGGTCCCTGAGGATGGACGGGACATAGAGGTCCATGGTGATGTTGGTAAACGGGGTCTGAAACCCCACCCGGGTGGGAATGTTGATGTTGAATACAAATTCCTGGAGCGCCTGTTTGACCTCCCCGTAATCCAGCCCGTCGTACCGGACAAAGGGCGCCAGCAGGGTGTCGAAATTGGAAATGGCCTGGGCACCGGCCGCCTCGCCCTGAAGGGTATAGAAAAAGTTTACGATCTGCCCCAGCGCAGAACGCAGATGCCTGGGGGGGGCACTCTCCACTTTGCCCTGCACCCCTCTGAAGCCCTGCTTGAGGAGGTCTTTCAGATCCCAGCCCACGCAGTAGACCGAGAGCAGGCTCAGGTCATGGAGATGGAGATCCCCCGCACGATGGGCCGATCGGATTTCGGGGGGATAAATGCGGTTGAGCCAGTACTCCGAGGTGACATCAGAGGATATGTAATTGTTGAGCCCCTGGAGGGAATAGCACATATTGCTGTTTTCTTTGATTTTCCAGTCGAGCTTCTGGATATAGTGCTCCACCAGATCCACGTTGGCCTTGGTGGCGATATTGCGGATCTGGGCATGCTGTTCGCGGTAGAGGATGTAGGCTTTGGCGGTTTTGTAAAACGGGGAATCCAGCAGAACCCGCTCGACGATGTCCTGAATCTCTTCGACTTCGGGAAGGGGGCCGAGCCTCAGCTCGTGGGTCAGGGTGAGCACCCGCATGGAGAGCTTGCGGGCCTCCCGCTCGCCGAATTCTCCCGTCGCCTTTCCGGCTTTGGTGATGGCCGCTGTAATTTTTAAGGAATCGAATTCGACAATTCTACCGTCTCGTTTCTTGATCTGCTCAAACGCCATGATACGCTTTTTCACTCCTCGATGCGGAAATTTTCAGAACGGATGCGGTCCGAACGGAGATAGTCTTTTATCCCAACATATTGGTGTCTGTCAATGGAAAAAATCAATATGTAGTGTAAAAGAGAAAAACGGTTTCTCCCGTGCGCCTGGTGCTACCGTAGGGCCGGTCGGCTGCGGAGATGCGGATCCGGTCCATGGGATCGAAGCGGATTCGGGCGGTCCGGATCGTCGGTTACCCAGATATAGTCCGCATCGGACAGGTTCACCCGGTTGCCGACCCCGATGGGATAGACCGTTCGAAAAGGGCTGCCGGTGCGCGCAAAGGCCCGATCGGGAACCCCGAATTTTCGGTAGATGTGGCCGTTTCCCACAAACACCAGCATCTTGGACCCGCGTGCGTTTCTTGCTACGGCTTCGGCCATGCCGTCTTCCCAGGCGCACTGGGCGGCGTAGAAGTTTTCAAAATCCTCCCGCCCCCGGACATGATGCATCCGGTGGATCTCTTGGACGTAAGACCGGTGCTCGGGATCGGAGGTATCGATACGGGACGGCAGGTATTTTTTTTCGTCCGCAGACAGGGTGTCGATCCCCCCCACGGCGATTTTCGGTGGGATGCAAAAGGGGATGTTCAGCGCCGCAAGACCGATGTGCCGGTCCTTCACATACGCGAGGATGTCCCGGTACAGGGAAGCGTCGTATTTCCAATTGGCGTACCAGTGGACCTTCTTAAGGAAGGTGTCTTCATCCAGCGCTCCGGCCGACCATTGGTTCAGGATTTCCTGGTAGGAAACATCGAACATCTCCATTCCAACCGTTAGATCGGGAAATTCCGCGTGCAGTGCCTTTAGAATCCGAAGCTGAATGTCGTGGTGCGCCGGATGGGTGTGCTGCTCGCCCACATAGATGATCCGGGCGCTCTTAAGATCCGCCATGAGCTCATCAAACGAGACCGTTTCGCCGGTTTCACCCGAGACGATGGCCCCCGGTCCGACGGAGACCGACGCCCCCTCGATCACCAGCCGCTTGGGGGCTGCCGCACAGCCGATAACTGCAACACTCCACAAAAAAAGCCCCGCAATGGAACGAAACATCTGCCACGACCTCTGCGTTTTTCTGCTTCCGCACACCCCTTGACCCTCTGAATCCTTGAACCCTCGGACCCTGCATCGAAGGAATCAAATCGATGTCCCCGTCTAAAGAGGAGAATTTTCCTCCCCATCCCAAAATCGGACAATAAATCAGAATCGGCCCGATGACAACCTTTGTGTGGAGAACTGTTGAGAACAAATAACCTATCCACAAATCCCCCTCCCCAGGCGCTGAGCATTGCACACACTTGTGCAAATTTCGAAGAACAAGCCCCCATAGGGAAATATATCGTTGATTTTGTCTGTTTTGAAAAGAGGCTGATTGTTGAATTGGATGGAGGGCA
>ENA-OSEO01005495-OSEO01005495.1-sediment-metagenome-genome-assembly--contig:-NODE-5495-length-12135-cov-3.868801_pt1 | contig 12135 bp, 11 predicted proteins | sample MGYA00237883_ERZ534232 | MGnify/ENA metagenome assembly ERZ534232
CAGGTCCCCTACCCGTCATCGCCTTGGTAGGCTTTTACCCTACCAACTAGCTGATGGGACGCAGGCCCCTCCCAAAGCGGATTTCTCCTTTTGTCATATGGCTTCTAATCCATTTGACTTCATGGGGTATTAGCAGTCCTTTCGGACTGGTATCCCCCTCTTCGGGGCAGGTCACCAACGCGTTACTCACCCGTTCGCCACTAGAACCTCTCAAACGAATTCAAGAGGTCCCCGTTCGACTTGCATGTATTAGGCACGCCGCCAGCGTTCATCCTGAGCCAGGATCAAACTCTCCGCATATTAACTTCTTTCATCTTTTTCAGATGTTTCAGTCTCGGATTTACAAAAAAATTAACGAGGTTTCTGTCTTCTTCCTATCACTCTTCAGTTGTTAAGGTTCCGTTCTTGCTGTATCCCAGAGGCCAAATTCACAACCCTCATTGTCTATTCAGAAAAAACCGCCGATGTCTATCTGGTATTCCAGTCCACATCGGCCGCTTATGCGACAACCCTACGGGTCACACCTCAAGGAGGTTTTCCTGTAATCGATCCGTGTTTTCCACAAGATCGCCTGCTCATTTCGAGGACTTATATTTTACTCGATGCCTCTTTTCTTGTCAAGAGAACGGTTGGGGCAATTCTCTACTTTTTCTTCACCAAAACCGTTCGTTCTTTTCAAATCACTTGAGCACTTTTAGCCAGAGAAATTATTTCATTTTAATTTATCTGCCTCCTCACCGGAGGCGAGATCAGCCGTGTTTTTAGCGGCGAAGAAGGATTATACTGCATATCGCTATCGTGTCAAGGGACGAAAATCGAGAAAATCGAGAATCCTGGAATCCGGTCAAAATCACTGCCACAGAATTAGGAATGAAATGCGCTGTTTCTTGCCCAAAGTTTACACGCGCTCATTTAACCAGACCAATTTGGTATAATATGCACTATCATGAGCACAATCTCTTATCCTGCCAATAACCGGGCAACCCGCGGTGAGCAGATTCTCCTGGCGGCGCTTGCCGGCACGGTTTTATTCGTCATCACACTTCTTTTCCTTTTAATAGGATTTGAATTGCTCTATCTGGGCCGCATCTACCCCGGTGTCTCAGTCGCCAATGTGGATGTTGGAGGGTTATCCCCTTCCGAAGCCGCAAACGAGATCAACAGAAACCTTGATTTTCCTGAAACGGGCCGAATCTTGATTACTGGACAGGATGAAAACTGGCTGGCCTCTCCTGCCGAACTGGGTTTGTTTTTGGATCCGGAAACTGCCGCGCAAAACGCTTTCAAGGTTGGCCGCGGCGGCAATCTTTTTAAACGCTTCAGCGATCAATTCAACGCCTGGTATTACCGCCATGATTTACCGCTCGCTTTGATCCTGGATGAACGCATGGCTTTTACTTACATTGACCACCTCGCGCAGCAGATAAACACGCCGGTTGTTGAGCCCAGCCTCAGAATTGAAAATACCGACGTCCTCATTCAGCAGGGCCAGGTGGGACATCATGTAAACATTGAAGCAACGTTGGACCTGCTGATCGCTCAAATGCGCAGTCTTCAGGATGGGATTGTCCCTCTGATCATCACAGACACTCACCCCAAAATAAAAAATGTGGAAGCGCAGGCCGAGCTAGCTAAAAGCATCCTGAGCGAGCCCCTTAAACTTACCATGACCGAGGATCAGCCCGACAACCTGGGGCCGTGGGTCTTCACTCCGGCAGATCTTGCAGAGATGATTGTGTTTGAATCGGTTGAGGAGAATGGCGACGCATATTACGAAGTGGCTCTCAGCAGCACACAACTATATTCCTTCCTTTCACAGCTGGCGCCTACCCTGCAAATTGAACCCGAAAACCCGCGATTCATTTTCAATGACGAAACCAGGCAACTGGAGCTTATTGAATCCGCCATTATTGGCAGGGAACTTGATATTGAAAAAAGTCTCGCAGTTGTTCAGGAAAAGGCGCTTCAATCTAATCATAAAATATCTCTTGAATTCATTTTCACTCCCCCAACCATTCAAGATGACGCAGTGGCTGAGGAGCTGGGAATCGCCGAACTGATCCACGCCGAAACCTCTTACTTTTTCGGCTCCAGCGGCCCCCGTATCCAGAATATTTCCGCTGCCGCAAGCAGTTTCCACGGTGTTCTGGTCGCCCCAGGAGAGACCTTCTCTATGGCAGAAAACCTTGGGGATATCAGCCTGGATAATGGCTACGCAGAAGCGCTTATTATTTATGGAGATCAAACCATCACAGGTGTGGGCGGCGGCGTTTGCCAGGTAAGCACCACTTTATTCCGAACAGCTTTTTTCAGCGGGTTCCCTATTGTTGAACGTCATGCCCATGCTTACCGGGTTTCATATTACGAAAAGGACGCAGGGAATCAGGTGGACCCGAGACTGGCCGGGTTGGATGCCACTGTATATGTACCCATAGTGGATTTTAAGTTCACCAACGACACTGAACACTGGCTCTTGATGGAAACTTACGTCAACCCCACTTACCGGACAATCATTTGGAAATTCTACTCCACTTCCGATAATCGCACAGTGAACTGGGAAACGACCGGGCCGACCCATATTGTCGAAGCGCCAGAACCAATTTACAGAGAAAACCCCGAACTCGAAAAAGGCGAGGTTGAGCAGGTGGACTGGGAAGCCGACGGAGCCGATGTCACCGTTCAGCGCACCGTCTATCGCAATGACGATATCCTTCTGAAGGATACATTTTTCACCCATTATGAGCCCTGGCGCGCAATCTATGAATATGGCCCCGGAACTGAAGGAATGCCCCCCGAAAAAGAGGAGAAAAACAAAGAGGATGAGGATTAATTTTTTATTGCGCTCACCTTTGAAATTTTTGCGATATGGTACAATAAGAAGATATTTCTACCCTGCTTGGAGGCAGAATGGTTAGTTCAGAACTACTCGAAATCCTGCGATGTCCGGTATGTGTTCGCGAAGAAGGAAAAGAAGGCAATCTTGAATTTGTAAAAGACTGCTGGCTGGTATGCGCAGATTGCGGTCGGAAATATCCTGTCGTCGAAGATATTCCCGTTATGCTCATCGATGAAGGTGACAAATGGGTTGAGACCATAGTCGATAATCTCCCCGTACCACCTCCACCCGTAGAATAAATTTCTCAGCGAACCGGTCTCTCAGATGCGAGCGCACCACATTGGTATTTTTCTTGCATCGATTGCCATATGAGAAATATGATTTTTGTAACAGGTAAATCAATCAGATTATGTCTATAAACCCTCCACAAACTCAAACCCCAAGAAGAAAACGGCGATCCATGGACCGTTTAACTTTAGGTCTATTAATTGCCTTTGGAATCGTAGCCATTATCACAGCGGTCCTCACGCTTTCTCTGGTAAGGAACCTGGTCAGTTCCTGGGAAATGACCAAACTTCCAGGCGTCCCTCAAGCAAATGCCAGTACCACTGAGGAACTGTTAGAGTTGGCAGCTTCCGGGGATATGCCAATGGACAAACCCCTGCAACCGGCAGAAGGCCCTGAAGCCGAACCGTGGGATGGTGTCAGCAGAGTCACAATTCTGGTTATGGGGCTGGACTACCGTGATTGGGAAGCCGGTGAAACACCCCGTACCGACTCAATGATGCTGGCGACAATAGATCCCGTCACGAATACCGCCGGCTTGCTCTCTATTCCCCGCGACATGTGGGTAACCATTCCTGGCTTTGATCACGCCAAGATCAACACCGCCTATTATCTGGGAGAAGTTTACAACCTTCCAGGGGGTGGGCCCGCTCTCGCTGTTCAAACTGTTGAACAATTCATCGGTGTTGACATTGATTTTTACGCGCAGATCGATTTTGCTGCTTTCGTGAAATTCATTGATGAAATTGGCGGGCTGGACATTATCGTGAAAGAGGAAAGAATTACCGTTGACCCGATTGGCCCCGCCAATACCGTGATCCTCACAGAGGGTATGCAAAACCTGGATGGTGCCACAGCGCTGGCTTATGCCCGCGCGCGGTACACGGACGGCGGCGATTTTGATCGGGCCGATCGCCAACAACGGGTTGTTCTGGCTGTTTTGGAGCAGATCACAACCTTCAATATGCTGCCTACGCTGGTCGCCAAAGCTCCCAAACTGTATAACGATATTTCCAGCGGCATTCGTACCAATATGAATCTCACTCAAGCTATTCAGCTCGCGAGGCTGGCGATCACGCTTGACAAAAGAAGCATCAAACAACGCATTATTCCTCCCGATGTGGTGACAGAAGGCGTTTCCCCGGATGGCCTTTCCATCCTTGTCCCAATTCCTGATGAAATCCGTATGATTCGGGACCAGGTGTTTTCTACGGGTGGATCAGCCAGCCCAATTTCAACAATCCAGGGCACCAAAGAGGTAGGCGATCCCGCTCAACTGGCGCAATCTGAGCAAGCTCGCATCTCCATCCAGAACGGAACCCAAAACCCCGGGTTAGCACAAACCACCGGCGATTTCTTCCGCTCACAGGGATTAAATATTGTAGAAGAAACAAACGCTGACCAGATCTACAATACAACAACCATTATTATCTACAATGGCAAACCCTATACCATCAAATATCTCTCGGAGCTTATGGATATTCCCGTCAGTCACATTTACAACCGCTATGACCCCAACGCTTACGCAGATGTTGTCGTCATCCTGGGTTCAACATGGGCTGATAACAACCCGATGACACAGTAATTTGATATTCGTGAACTGGCCTTTCCGCTCTCAAGCGGAAAGGTTTTTCTCTCCTCAAGGTTAAAAAGGAAAATCCGGCGCTGAGCGCCGGATTTTCTTATTGATTATTATGGCTCTGTAAACCTCAACAACAGCCCACCGGTGTAGGCCTCATCCTCTTCGCCACAGATAGGGGCGACAAGGTCTCTGACGGTTTCCCCGCTCTCACCAGCGCGGAGAACGTAAGCCACGCCATCACTGGCTTGATAATCGGCATAGCCCAGGCTGAATTGAGGATACAGGCCGGTATAAAAATATTCCTCTCCGCCATCCCAGGTAACATGCACACGCACCCCTGCCATACCCTCTCCCGACCGGTTCAGAATATAGACTTGAAACAAACCCTCAGGAAGTTCGGGATCACAAATCTTTTCCGCGCTCACAAACACAAATGGCACATCAACTCCAGGCATAGGAGAAGCTGATGGGCGAGGGGTAAAGGTGGGTTGAGGAGTCGCAGAAGGAGTTTTCGTTTCTACCGGGTCTGTATCCTCATCCGGGATATCTGTCCCAGAAGCAGCCGGTTCCTGTTCTATGGGCAGTTCCGCGGCAGGTGCATTGTTACTCGCGACCTGGGTGGAGAGTGCTGTTAAAGATTTCCCTTTCAGGACGACTGCGAGCTCAGCCAGCGCGCGAGCCTGTTTCTCGTTTCCACTCCTCGCCAGGATACGCTGCGCCTGCACATTCAGCGCCTCGGACATATCCTCATCCTTCAACAAGGCCAAGCGCCCCAAAGTTCGCCCCAGATCGCCATTTACCTGATACGAAAGCGCGATCATACTGCGATAATCATCCTTGTACTCCGACTTCAAGGATTGCGGAGACGCGTTTGAATATTCAATTGGGTCCAGAAACCAGGAATAACCCAGACCCACCACCAGACCCATCATCAGCCCGGTGAGAAGATACCAAGGACCTCGACCTTGCTTCATGATCCTCCCCCTACCGGGTTGAGGATCCAGGCCTGTATTCCTTCCGATAACTTCGCCAGGAGTTCAATATCCTGCGGGCTGTAACCCAGATCTGTCGCCGTCAGTATAGCCTGCTGGACATATCTCAAAACTGGTTGGTTACCCAAAACCTCAAGCTGATTTGCCGATTCCCGAATATCCTGATCCCTGGCGTACACTTCCGCCACCATCAGCACATAATCCGTCTGATAATCCACCCGCAAGCGGTCCGGGGTCACCTCTGAATAAAACAAGGGATGGACCAACCACCCATACGCCAGACCCAAAGCCAATCCAGCGATGATGCTCATAGCGAACCAGAAAATTCTTTTACCCTGCACTGGTTTCTTCGTCCTTAAGCATTGGAATCTTAACGCCGAGTCGTTTCGCGGTTTCAATGGCCTTAGAATAACCGGCATCAGCATGCCGGAGCACACCCATTCCCGGGTCTGTTACAAGGACCCGCTTCAACCGTATTGCCGCTTCCGGTGTGCCATCCGCTACAATGACCTGGCCTGCGTGCTGGCTGAAACCAATTCCCACCCCTCCCCCATGGTGGAAGGAAACCCAGGTAGCGCCGCCAACCGCGTTGATCAGCGCGTTCAGGATTGGCCAATCACTGACCGCGTCGGTGCCGTCCCGCATGCCTTCAGTCTCCCGGTTGGGAGAAGCAACCGAACCCGAATCCAGATGGTCCCGCCCAATGACGATTGGGGCACTGACAATTCCTTTTTCCACCAGCTCGTTAAATTTCAGACCCGCTTTGTCGCGTTCACCATATCCCAGCCAGCATATTCGCGCAGGAAGCCCTTCAAACGGCACCTTTTCACGGGCCATCTTCAGCCAGCGGTGCAGATGAAGGTCATCCGGGAACAACTCCATGATTGCTTCATCAGTGCGATAAATATCTTCCGGATCGCCGGAAAGCGCCACCCAACGGAACGGTCCTTTTCCTTCACAGAACAACGGACGGATATAAGCCGGCACAAAACCAGGAAAATCAAAAGCGTTCTTCAGGCCATTGTCAAAGGCACGCTGCCGGATATTATTTCCATAATCGAAGACCTCTGCTCCCTGCTTCTGCATCGCCAGCATCGCCTCAACATGAACCGTCATCGAGCCCACCGAACGGCGCTGATACTCCTTAGGGTCCGTTTTGCGCAATACTTCAGCGTCTTCAACTGACAACCCGCTGGGTACGTACATCAGAAAATCATGTGCCGGGGTCTGGTCAGTGACGATATCCGGGGTGATTCCCCGCCTCACCAGTTCAGGATATACATCTGCCGCGTTCCCGATCAATCCAATGGAAACCGCTTTTCCATCCCGCCTCGCTTCATCCACCAATCGCAATGCCTCATCCAGATTTTCAACAATCACATCCAGATAGCCAATCTCCAGTTGCCGCTGCGCGCGCGCTTTATCCACCTCTACAATCAAGCCAACCCCTTCATTCATGGTGATCGCCAAAGGCTGCGCGCCGCTCATTGCGCCAAGACCTGCCGTCAACACAAATTTCCCCTTCAGGGAATCCCACCCATGCTGGGCCGCCAGTGCCGCCATGGTTTCATACGTTCCCTGAAGGATTCCCTGGGTGCCAATGTAAATCCACGAACCGGCTGTCATTTGACCAAACATCATCAGGCCTTTGCCGACCAGCTCATCAAAATGTTCCTGAGTAGCCCAGTGTGGCACCAGGTTTGAATTGGCAATCAATACTTTTGGAGCATCTTCATGGGTCTTAAACACGCCGACTGGCTTACCAGATTGAACCAGCAGGGTTTCATCGGTCTCCATATTTTTAAGCGTTTCCAGAATCGCGTCAAACGATTCCCAATCGCGAGCAGCCTGACCACGCCCTCCATACACCACAAGTTCATCAGGTCTTTGGGCAACATCCGGATCCAGGTTGTTTTGGATCATACGATAAGGTGCTTCAATTAACCAGGATTTGCAGGTAAGATTCGTTCCTCGTGGCGCTTGCACCACACGTGGTCCAGACATATCAGCCTCCTGTTCAAGCCAAGTCAGTAAATCCACATTGATTATACGATGATGATCCTGAAAGGGCAAATTCAGCCAGATTGATCTCTGGCCAATAGCACACAACGGATCTCTCTGTCAATCTTCCTGTTTACATCCATTCCATCAGGCCTCATCACCCGGTTCAACGCACAATTGGATGGTTTTCAACGTATGATTTGTCTGCCGCAATGTTTCATACAGAGGATGATATACCCTTCGATATAAATCATCATACCATCTCATCCGGTTCTGTTCAGGTTCGAGATTCTGTTTCTCATAACGCAACGATTCCACCGCTTCAACCGGGCTGGCAAAATTTCCTGTGCCGATTCCAGCCAAAAGCGCCGCGCCGGTTGCGCTGGCTTCCGGCAATTTCGGGATCTGTACCGGAATCCCCAGAACATCTGATTTTAATTGTGAAAGCAGCCCCAGACGAGCGCCACCACCCACCAGCACCAGCTGGTTTACGGTTTGCCCGCTGACCGCCGACATTTCCTCAACATTCTTCCTTAAGCAAAACGCCAGAGATTCTAAAAAACCGCGGAAGATATCCCCCTGATCATGATTTAAATTCACACCCACCAACGCCCCCATGCTGTCACGATCGCCTTCCGGCGACCCGGCGCCATTCAAATGCGGCAGCCACACCGGACCGGCACGTTTTCCCACACCTTTCCTTGCGAGAGTTTCCAGTTGCTCATAGGGCAGCCGGTTCGACCCTGGCATCAGTCCGGTCAACTGTTTCGCGACCCATGCGATCCCCCCACCCGCCGCTTTTAGACCACCCTTAAGGGTGTAATAACCCGGTAACACGGACGCGTAACAGGCATAAGTTTGTTCTGCCATTTTCAGGCTCGTCATAAATTCCGGCAGCAGCATCAACACTGCCTGCGCGGTTCCACTTGAATCAATCACCATTCCCGGCCGGTGAAGGCCGGCCGCTAAAGCGCCGCATAAATGGTCCTGTCCCCCCAGTACGCAGGGGGTTCCTTCCGGAAGCCCGGTTGTTTCATGTGCCTGCGCGGACACCTTTCCAACCACTGTGCCGCCAGGGAAAACCTGCGGCAGTTGATCTTTTTTCAGTTCAGCCAATTCCAACATCCGCTCAGACCAATCGCGGCTTCCCTGATTAAAAAGTAATGTCCGCGAAGCAATCGTATAATCCGTTGCTAATTCACCCGTCAATCGCCAGAGAATGTAGTCCGGCAAAGACAGCCACTTCTTCAGCCGCTCTGCCGCGTCTGGAAGGTTATCTCGTATCCACATCCACTTTGTGACCCCAAATGACGTGCTGACACGCTGGCCGCTGATAGCATGCATCTCATCCAGTGTAAGCTGCGCTTCCCACCAGGCCGCCTGGGCTTCAGTGCGGCGGTCAAACCAGGCAATGATGGGGTACAGCGGATTCATATCCCCATCCATCGCGACCCCGGCCTCAGCCATACTGCTTATCCCCACTCCCGCAATTTGGCGGCCTTTAATCACCGCGCGCAGGCAGAAAGCCACCGCCCGCCACATTTCTTCCGGATCATGCTCGCTCCATCCTGATTTGGGGTGGTGGGTTGGGGTTGCCCGCGAGGCAATATCCACCACCCTTCCAGCGCTTGCGTCATAAACAACCGCCTTAATATTGGTTGTGCCCAAATCGATACCCACAAAATATGCCATTCTTCACACATCCATTCCCTTACTCAAATTCATACCATTTTATCAGGTAAGTGAACTCAACTTGCGGTTTTTTAAATTTAAAAAGTTATCGACATTCTTACTCGATAACTTTTTAAACCAAATCAAGAAAACAGGGCGTTTACTTTCCGATAGACAAAATCAGATCTTCCAGGCTGCGGATGGTTTGTCTCTGCTGGTAGATCACATTACGCAGCACATCCCCAATGGAGATCATGCCAATCACCCGCTCATTTTCCACTACCGGCAAATGTCTCACCCGCTTCTCAGTCATCAAGGTCATCACTTCATGCGCAGTCTGTTCCGGGTGAACACTGAACACCTTCTCCGTCATAATATCCCTGACCAGTGTCTCTTTTGATGCTTTGCCTTGCAGAACGATCTTTCGGGCATAATCCCTTTCAGAAATAATCCCCAGCAGCTTTTCACCTTCCATCACAGGCAGCGCGCCAACATCTTTATCTGCCATCATTCGAAGTGCTTCAAATACTGTGGCATTCGGCGAAATTGCCCAGACATCAAAGCCTTTTATCTGCAAAATGTGTCTGACGGTATTCACAGTTGACCTCCCATCAAGTCCCTCATTCCAATCTTATAACAACTTCGAGAAACCATGCATCACCTTAAGGTTATTATACCTTCCTAACGAACAACAGGGCGCATGAATGAATCATCCACTTCCCAATGATCCCTTTTGAAAACAAGCCTGGCCAGAGGGATTCCATGCCGTTTTCCACGCGGGGTCCAGCAGTTTCCCTCTTCTTTATGCTCTTTCCAGGTCTCTTCAGTTGTAAAGATTAATTCAAACCCTTCCTCGATCCGTGAATTTTCAAACTTTTCCTGATCGCCAAAAGGTACCGGTACACGATCTCTTGCGCGCTCCACGTACCGCAATATCAGATAGCACGGTTCCTGGTCCACAGGCCAATGAAGTTCAACCGGGAACTCCACAAAGATTTCGTCACCCACACAATCCAGTGCGTAGCCAGGACTCACCACAATTAATTCTCCACGGAAAGCAACTTCAAGCCCGGACACAATTCCCGAACCATGTAAATTCCGGTTATGGCGGCGCATTTTCCTCAAGAAATACTCCTGTTCAGCCGCCAGGTCCTGCGCGGTGACCATCTGTCCATCAAAATAGCGAACTCGTTTGATCGAGTCTCTGGTGTTAAATTCTCGCATCGTTGAATTACCTCCTTAAACATGCATTGAGATTGTTATTATTTATATGCCGTACAAATTTATTGTAGCAGAACACCGGGCAATTCCGCTATATTTTGTCCTATTTACAGGCCGAAATTTCCCAGTTCTATCCACTCATTTCGCAAAAGAGACCACCAATCCACCGCCAGACCGCTTAAAACATACTCATATGGCAACCATCCATATCCCTTTTCTCCCCAGCCCTTCCCCCACGAATTCCGGATCAGGAGCGCGCCCTTCGTCGCTTTGCTGCCAGGATATTCATTGTTGATTTTCATGCGGTCATCAAATCCTACCGCCACCACCGCGTGTCCTCCCCGAACCCGCTCCCCGGTAGAAGGGAATGGGATTTTTCCGGTCTCCGCGGCCTGTTCGATAGAGCTGTACACCGTAAAACCAAACATAGAAGGCAGTCCTGCAGCCAGATACGCCTTGATCCTGTTTAACAAAGCTTTTGTCGTTGTCAGCGGTAAATCCAGCCGGTAATACTGTATGGTCCGAAAGTTTTGCGCAAAGGCATAACAGAAAGCCGGCGGCTCCTGATCAAATTCCTCAATGTCATAAGGCCAATACTCCTCTGGCGGTATCCCGAATAATCGCATGGCCCCCATGGTTGTGCGCAGGTAAGCTCCGCGGTCTCCACTCCAGCCTAAAAGGTTGCGGGTCACCTTGTAAAGGAATAACCGCGAAGCGTCGATATGCCTTCCTGAAGCCCGCCGCTCAAAATATTCAACCAGACCAGCCCCAGCCTGTGCCGTGCAGGACCCCAACGCTTCCTGGTCTTCAATTTCCGAAAACATTTCCCGCAAATCCTGACGGTCGGGAATGCTCAACTTCGAAGGTTCCAAAACCCCCACTTCAGAAAGCATCTCCTTAATGGAAGCGGTTTGCCCGATCTGCTGCAAACTGAGAGCGACCTGATCCGTCTCAACTGAATAATCTCGAAAATCAGGATAATCCGGCACCCATCCCATTGCGTAATGTTTAACATGATCTGACATTTGATCCTCCTTGAACAAAGTATTGATCCTGTAAATCAGTCCATAGAGATAAAAAGCCGCTCGCGAAAAAGCGAACGGCTTTACATTGTATTCAGAAATGCGGCTGTATTTCACATAACAGCATTACCGTGAATGATGGTGTTCTGTAAGTCTCTTCATTCACAGTATAAAGAACCTGGCAGGCATCGTCAAGGGATTAACCGCCAATAGATTATCCAAAGAAAATGAGCTGGTCCAATCAATTCTGGCCAACTCATCATCTTCTGATTACGCTTCTGAGTAATAAAAACCACCCAGTCTCACTTCATAAAATCTTCCGCGAAATGACAGGCAACCTGATGCCCGGGCATCAACTCTCGTAATTGGGGCTCTTCCTGAGAACATATTTCTTTCGCGTACGGGCAGCGCGGGTGGAACCGGCAGCCTGAAGGCGGGTGGATCGGGTTTGGAATTTCTCCCCTCGGCATAAGTTTGGTACGGCGCTCATGCGGATCAGGCACCGGAACCGCGGCCAGCAGCGCC
>ENA-OSEO01005496-OSEO01005496.1-sediment-metagenome-genome-assembly--contig:-NODE-5496-length-12132-cov-4.771713_pt1 | contig 12132 bp, 12 predicted proteins | sample MGYA00237883_ERZ534232 | MGnify/ENA metagenome assembly ERZ534232
CAATGACTTTCGAAAGGAACTCGAAAACCATAAATTTGTCCAAAGCATGTCCCGCAAGGGAGACTGCTGGGACAATGCCGTGGCCGAGTCGTTTTTCGGGATTATGAAAACCGAGCTGGTTTATCATGAACGCTACGAAGGTCATCAGGACACCTTGCATTCCATTTTTGAATATATCGAGGTGTTCTACAACCGGCAGAGAAGGCACTCGACGTTAGGATATCTCTGCCCGGCTGAATATGAAAAACAGAAGGTGAAACTTTGCGCTTGACTGTGTCTACTTTTTTCGGGAAAATCCAGCGCGCCTTGCGCAAGCGATCGGAAATGCCTACGACTTTTGCCGCCGCCAACGGCACAAGCCAGTAGCTGTGCAGCACAAAGAGCTCGTCAGTCGACTACGCGGGCACCTTGTCTATTTTGGTGTGAATGACAATCAAAGGGGCCTGAAGGCGCTGTTGTACTGGTCGGAGAGAGCTTGGCACAAATGGCTCAACCGTCGGAGTCAGCGCGCGAGACTGAGTTGGGATCGGTTTAATGATCTGTTAAAGGATTATCCGCTTCCCCGACCGAAGGTATACGTAAACCTTTGGACATCCCCATGAGACGTGTCAGCGGAGGAGCCGTATGGTCGAATCGTCCACGTACGGATCTGGCGAGGGCCTCGACTGAGCAATTGGCCGGGGCTACTCTACCATGAAAATTTATGAGAAACTGACTTGCTGGAACCCTGGAATATGAACAATTTCATAATTTTGCTCAATTGACACAGCCCTATGCTTTTGGTATTTGTTCAATATGGCCGTTACGCATTTATCCAAAAGTATGCGGTGGACAGATACGACCAACGCCCGCCGGTTTAAGTTGAAACATTCATGAAGCGGACATCTTTTTATGGGACACTTCAAGAGCTTCATTTTACAAAGTAACGCATACCTGACGCAGCTTTTCTGCCATATTTACTGCAAACCCAGCATACGGGCCGGGTAAATCGCTTGACCGATTAGCGCTGGAACAGTTAGCGTGCCTGCGTCCAGGTTGTCTGGAATAACTAAATTTTTGAAAGGAGGAAAAAATGATGCAACGGGATGAAGGCTGGAACCCCTATCTGGCCGGGGCTCTCAGTGGACTGGTAGGTATCTTTTCGGTCTGGTTTGCCGGAAAATATTTTGGCGCATCCACTTCCTTTGTGCTCACTGCGGGCATGATCGAAAAGCTATTCGGCGCGGAACGCGTGGCGCAGATGGACTATTTTATCAAGAACGTACCCCGGATTGACTGGCAATGGATGTTCGTTGTGGGTATTTTTCTGGGGGCATTGATTTCCGCACTTACATCCGGCTCTTTTAAATTGCAGGCTGTTCCGGATATGTGGGCCGAGCGTTTTGGCGCTGACAGTACCCCCAAGCGCGCTATAGCTGCCTTTGCTGGCGGGGCTGTTGCCATGTTCGGCGCGCGTTTGGCCGATGGCTGACCCAGCGGACACGGGTTGAGCGGTTCGCTCCAACTGGCTGTCAGCGGTTTTATCGCTCTAGTTTGTTTTTTTATCGGCGGAATGATCATGGCCCGCTTGGTTTACGGGGGAGGTGAACGATGAAAATGCTTCTCTATGGACTGGTTACCGGTCTGTTGTTTGGATTCTTGTTGCAGAAAGGTCGCGTGTTGCGTTATGATAAACAGCTCGGCGCGCTGCGTTTGCTGGACATGACAATCGTCAAATTCATGCTCTCCAGTGTGATCGTCGGCATGGTCGGGATCTATCTTTTGAAAGACCTGGGTTTGGTCAAGCTTTCAATCAAAGCCACCATTTTAGGCCCTGTCATTATCGGCGCCCTCATTTTCGGTCTTGGGTGGGGTCTTTTGGGATATTGCCCTGGCACTTCCATGGGAGCGCTTGGTGAAGGACGATGGGATGCCCTGTGGGGCATTCTGGGTATGATCGTGGGCGCCGCCCTGTTTGCGGAAAGCTATCCTCTTCTAAAGGAAACGATTTATAAATGGGGCGATCTGGGTCGCATTACGCTGCCCCAAGTGCTGGCAGTGAATCACTGGCTGATCATCCCTGTGTTCATCGCCGCCGCCCTGATGCTGTTTCGATGGCTGGAGAAAAAGGGATTGTGATTGTGGGGTAGCCACTTCTATTTGCGGTTCCTGATGGCCGTCTGTTTGGGTCTGCCTATTATCACAACCCTTTATCAGTATATAAAATCGCGGGATCATCATTGGAAAACATAAAACGACCGGTTACAAAAGAAAAAGGGTAACAACCATAAAAAAAACTTGTATGCCGGCAGTCAAGCGACTATAAAGAAAACAATCGAACCGGCCAACGATGCACTGAAATTTTTTTGATATAGCCTTGTCGTTTCAGGTTATAACAGGGAGGAGAAAGGTATGGCAGCCGCGGAACGAAGGGGAATAAAGCGTATTCCGGTCAAACTCAAGGTAGATTGCATACACGAAGAAGACTACCTCATTTCCTTCAGCCGGGACATTTCGGCCGATGGTATGTTTATCCATACCGAAAATCCGCCGGAAGTGGGCAAGCGCATTGAGCTTCATTTTTCAATAGACGGTGTTGAAAAGCTGGAGATACCGGCCAGCGTGGTATGGGTGAACCGGTCCGGTGAGCCCAAAGATTTCGGGTTGGGCGTGAAATTCATCAGACCCAGCGTCGCTCTCAAGGACAGCATCATGCGGGCGGTGAAAAGGGTGGCCGTCCTGGAAAAGCCGGCTCCATGAGCCCTTTTTGTGGATTTGCCATATTGAAGCACCTTCAGTAATCTTTAAGCGTGCTTTTCTTCTTTGAAAAAATAACCGCAGCCTAAATGCCCCAGGTGTTGGATGTGCAACCTGTAAGGATTTTATTTTCGTTGAAAATCGGGCACCGTAATCGTCACACAGTGAATGGCGCCGTATTGTTTGATAATTTCATCGGAATTAATAAAGACAATCCGGGTATCTGGAAACAGTTCCCGGTAGACGGAAAAGACTTTTGCCTCAAGCTCCTGAAAGTCGGAATAACTCGGGACCAGGAGCAATCGACCCGACTTGCCATTTATGAACGTCGCGTTGAGATAGCTGCGATAAACATAAAAGTAATTGCTGGGATCTTCCAGCGTTCCTTCAACGATGTAATCATCCAACAGCTGATTGAGCCACTCATTGTGCGAAAGGTTTTTATCCCGTCCGGATGTTAAATCGGCGCTGTAAGACGCGATTATCCATTCAAGCAGTTGCGGATCACCTTCGAGCAGGCTGCTTACAGAGCGATTCAAAACGGCCTCATACTCACTGGAAAAACGGGTTCCCTCGAATGGACCGAGAACATTAAGCAGCCGGTGGGTTTCATCGGTGGATTTGAGCCGTCGGTATCGGGCCAGCACGTCGCATAAAAATACAAATTTTTTAATATTCCATCGTTGAGGTGTTGAAATTAAACCCGCGGGTAAGTCAAAATTTCTGGCGGTAAATAAAGCCTTGGTCAGCGACAGCAATGCGTCATCTAATTTTGATACGCGTTGAATCGGCGGCATCGGTAGTTTGATAACGGTCCGCTGGGGAAACTTTTGTTGAAGTTTGGCGGCGTTGGCATTGAGTGTCCGTTTGGTCTCACGATGCAGATATTGCATGTAAATATCATCACTCGTTGCATCGGCCGGATAATCGGCGACAAGGAAACGATCCGAACCCAGGGGTTTAAAAAGCATATCCAGGTGCTTGATGGTATCCCCGGGAAAGGGTTCCAGGTAGGTGATGGATTTCATCCCATAATAAGATGTGAGAATCAGTTCCAAGTCCAGCCGGTGTCCGCCGTTAATCAGCAATGTTTCCGTTGAAAGAAAAAGATTGTTTGATCCGTCTGCGAAAATATCGCCGCCCTGCAGCTGAAAAGGTACCCGAATAATCGGAATATCGTAGCCATGCCTTTGATAAAGGTGGTTGGCCAGATACATGGATATCGTGTCGTCTTCATATCGTTCGGTAGGTATCGGTTCATCCCTGGTATCGGGTATCTTGGCGCCGACAATATTCAATACGTCGACCTTGAAGAAATCATTGATGGAGAAAAACTGTGGTTTGTTGATCTGCCCACGGACATCCCCGCAAATAGGATCCATCACACAAATTTGACCCTGGGCGTTGAAAGTAAAAATGGGACCGTAGTCACGAATCCACTTTGTGTTAAACCGCGCCGGAACTATCCTGATTTGATGTTTCTGACCGCCGTAAAGATGGCGATCCAGTTTCAGAGAAACCAGATGACGCAAAATGGCTTTAAAGTCGAACAATTCTCTTTCGTTCACCAGTACAATCACGTCCGTAACCGTGACGGCATGGGCAATGATCTTCATATAAAATGTGAATATTTTATGATTTTGAATGGCATCTTCATAGGGCAGGGCCACAACCAGAGCTTCAACCGGATCCAAGGCATGAATGACCCGGTCGATTTTCTGGGGATAGGAGGGTGAACGGTAGATGATATACTCATTTATCGGCTGCGAACGCTGCTGTTCGACAATTTCCCTGATGCGGTCTTTCTGGAAAGAATTCGGATTGGGCAGTACGCAGGATACGCAAAAAACAAGTAAAAACAATAACTGCGAAAGAGTATATTTCATAAATTTCTCCAGGAAGTTATGGATTCAGAAATTATACATTTCGGTATTCCTCCCGGCGGGTTAGTAGGTCGGAATTCCGATAGTGCCCTGGTGATGTAATAAACGATTAAAGCCCCCAAGATGATTCCGTTCCGGAGGCTTAGATTTTTGGTGATCCCACCCGGATTTGAACCCGGGTTACCGGCGTGAGAGGCCGTCACAACAAATCGAGCAAGAGCAGGAAAACATTACATATTTTAATCATACCAGAAAGTTAGCTAATTTTATCCTTATACCTGAGAGTACCTAAAAACACCTCAAAATACCTATCTGAGGATGGCGTCTACTTCCTATGTACTTCCTAAACCAGACAACCAAGTGTTTGTCAATACAGTAATAAGAGGTTAATTCCGAATTCTATCCTATCTTTCCACCTCGCTCCTTATACAGACCAATAACGTTTCCAATTCTGTTTCTTTGAGCTGCAAAAGGAAACTCTGGTCAATTTCGGTCTTCAGTAAGCGCTGGATTATTTCAATCAGTTTTTCTTTTGTCATGGCCGGTTTTGTTTCTCGGAAGCGGATGATAAAAAATACCAAATAATCAACCATCTCCTTCAATTCCTTTCCGGGTTTAAAAAAAGGAAGCTTTTTAGATTCGACCTTAACTTCTTACCCGGACCTCGGATTCCTCCCGGTATACGCTTTGTGATTTTTTACATAAAACGAGCATAACCCGCGGATTTCAACCCGATCACCCTTTTGGAGTGCGGCGGCCATCTCATCGAAAAACAAGTCTACTATTTTTTAGCTTCGGGTTTAGATATTCCGTTGTCGTTTTCTGAGAGTGCCCGGACAAGTTCGAGTTTGTTCATTCCGGCTGAGGACCCCTTAAATGTCTGTTAAAGCATTAATAAACAGTATCGCTTGAAAATTGTCAATAAATTATAGAGGGTTAAAACTAAATTGGTTATTCAGACAGATCCTTTTTCCCCTTTGATCGAAGTGTCACATGAAGGATTTCGCCGGGACGCCAGAGTCTCATACGCGGTCCCCATGTACCCGTTCCTCTGCATACGAGAACTGTCATGCCATCAATCTCATAACGTCCCTCCAGCAGGGGATAGCGGCGGCGAACCAGGTAGCCAAATGGCCAGATCTGTCCTCCGTGAGTGTGACCGGACAGCATAAGTCCAGCGCCGGCTTTTGCCGCTACATCAGCATGCCACGGCGTATGCGAAAGCAGGATAGCAGCGCCAGGGGGACGCCCCGCAAGCGCTTGTGATATTAAAGCGCCACCTTGGCCATTTCGGCGTGCGTTAGTGAGATCATCCACACCTGCCATAACAAGGCCATGTTTCACTTCGGCCCAGCCGTTGCGAAGCAGCTTGAAATTGGCATCTTTAAACAATCTCATTCCACCGCCACCGTGGAATTCATGGTTCCCGGGAACGGCCCAAATACCGAGAGGTGCGGATAGTTGCTTGAATGTTTCAATCAAGCCATTTCCAAGCGTGCCATGCCCTTCAAAAATGTCCCCGAGCAATACCACAAGATCAGGCCGCTGCGCATTTACCTGATCGATTCGCGCAGCCAGCCAACGCTCACCGAGCTGCGAACCGAGGTGGGTATCGGACAAGGCAACGAGCACAGTACTGTCCATAGCTTTGGGAAGCCCAGAAATGGCCACTTCATATTTTTGAATCACGGGAGGTCGTAAGCCCTGGACGAGTGCGACCATCGAAAGAATCATGCCGACCAACAAGGCCCAGCCTCTCAGAGAGGACGATAACCGGGGCATGAAAAAGCCGAAGAGAGTGACGATATCTATTAGAAGGATTGAGATGAAAGTCAGGAATAGAACGGCCATCCAGGTCATTCCGAGAAATTCAAGAATTCCAGCCAGAACTCCCTGCCCGTCATGACCGATGACACGTCCAAGAAAAAAAATGACCCAAAGCAGCACGCCTAACCCGATGAGCAGCGTTCGAGGCATATGCCGGACTACAAATGGCACTGAGAAGACGCGCCCAAAAACATAAATATGCATCAATGTACAGACTGAAATAAGAATGGTTCCAAACACAAAGCCCGCCTTTATCTTTTATCCCGCTATTTATGAAGAAATTGAATCCCGCAGGGATTTTCCATTGAATTTAAGACTTTCATCCTTTTTGAAAGGTATCACATGCACCGTGAGCCCGTCTATATCTTGGATAACCACACTGTCCCCTTCCAATAGTGGAAAATCGCTAACAGCTCGCCACAATTCACCATTGACAAGAATCTGCCCTCCGGATTTTCGCCAGTATTTAACCTTACCTACCTTGCCTAACATGCCCGTCGCTCCACAGACAGATTTTCCTTTTCGGCCTTTGATGAACCAGATCAAAGGAAAGGCCACATGTTCAATAAACTCGAACAATAGGATCCCGATTGCCAACATGATAATTGCAATTTTCACCGAAGCTTTCCCTTAATCAACAATCAGGTGACCTGTCGCCAATGCAAGAATCAATGCTGAAAAAGTCGCCGACGACGTATGTAAACGATACACGAATCTCCGTATCGACTTGGGGGTTACTCTAAATTTTAACGTTAATCCTAAACCGGCTATCAGGGTCATCAATAACAAGCCCAATTCCGGAAAAGGGGATGAGCGACAAGAAGACAGCAAAAAATGAAAAAAAGCTATAGTGAATCCTATTGGTTTTAAAATATAATGAAACCGCATCAGGTGTTTTTTATTAATCTGGTTATATCTATTGATTAAACTTTTTGTTTTTAGCCCCAGAGGAAGGAATCGGTTTGCACTCTTGAAAATGATACTTAACGGGACGTTCAGGTTGGCCGCCACCAGGAACCATAGGGCGACTTGCCCCGTAACCTCATGGCCTTTGTCTTCTTTTTTCCATTCCCGTTTATCATCATGTCCCTTCCTTATTTCATATTGCCTGGAATCCCTGGGCCCCTTTTCATGATCGTCTGAAATCGTTAAATTTGGAAAAAAGCAAAAAGTCAAGGACATCAGAACAATCAAAATAATTTTTCCATGTTTTTCAGAAGCTGTCATACCCAACCCTTTATTCGAGGTTATAGTTTCTCGCAATTTAAATCTTTGCCGATCAGTCTCAACCTTCGGTTCCATCAGCAGGTCTTGGTTAGCATTAATGGTCCCGCCGATGCTTGGAAGGACGCGATCCCTTTTTATAATGCCCTCTTTCATTAAGTTCCTTCCAGTGATCGAACAAGAAAAATAATAATGCCAGAATCGCTAAAAGGATAAGGACAGCTGGATAGATTAGCCATTTTTTTATGCCTGAGATATGAAAGATTGAGATGCTTTTGGATATATCCGGTTTATTAAATTTGAACTTGAATGAATGAACTTTTTCCCAGGTTTTTATCAAAGATTTGGCAAGCGATTTTAAAGACCCCAATATCTCGTTTGGGGAAAATGGCTGCCGTGGTTTATTAGGAGATTCCTTTAATTCGGTATTCTTTTTGTTTACCGCTTTTACATATTTGGTTCCAGTCGCTTTGTTGTCGCTTAGATCCTCTTTCTTATATTCCTTAACCAGGCCTAACGGTTAGCGACTTCCATGGTCTGAATGCCGTGCAAGACCAGTTCCTTTGGCAGCCTTTCCTGGTGGGTACCGAAGGTTTGTTCGCTCCGGCCCCTTGCCTCCGGAAAATAGGCCGGGATCATCTCGATCCCCAGGTGCTGCATGGCTCTTGCAAACTGGGTCAGCTGCGTTTTGCTGACTTTGCCACCGGCTTCCGGAGTCAACCAGTAATGGCTCCCCCGGTCGGTATAAAGAGAACTGAACAGACCCTGACGGACAATCACCTCCCTGATCCCCTGAAAGCTGCTGGACGTCCCCTCTTCGGCTACAAAAAACATGGAATAATGCTCGCTGGTGGCGTCATCCATCGTCACGATCAGATCCCGCTTTTTATCGGCAACCCATTCATGATTGCTCCCATCCTGATGCAGCATCATGCCCGCAAGGGGGTGGATCTGTTCAATGGTTTTATTGACCTGACTCCTGATGATAACAAAACGGAAGAACCCAGGCGTATCTTTTTCAGCTCAATAAAAATGTTAAAAGATGTTTTTGTTGAAGCCGCGAAGAAACGCCAGCCTGGCCAGAAGCTTGTATTTACGAAACCTGATGGAAACCCTGTCCCCAAGTATTATATCCAGAAATTGTTAAAGAAAGCCTGTCAGAAAGCGGGTGTGCAGCCCTACCGCCTACATGATCTCAGACACACCTTCAACACGAACATGACAAAGGCAGGTGTGAACCAGGCTGTTATTATGAAGCTGACAGGTCATAAAACCAACGCGATGTTTGTCAGGTATAGTCATCTGGATAAAGAACAGGGAGAAGGGGATATGGAAAAACTGAATGAATTCTTGGCCAATAAGGGTGGGGAAATAGCCGAGACTTCATCTACTTCCGATGTACTTCCTTAACAAAAAAGTGGTTAGACCATTAAATCTAACCACTTTAAATTTTTGGTGATCCCACCGGGATTTGAACCCGGGTTACCGGCGTGAGAGGCCGGCGTCCTAACCGCTAGACGATGGGACCATTCGATAAGGTTGTCAATTCAGCTAAAACGCATGCATATAAGAGCACAACGCGTTTGTCAAATATTATCATGGGGAGGAGTTAAATCAACCATTTTTTTCCCCTTTCTAAAACCAATGGCAAAATAAAAAATAAATCCGACAAAGGGAATGGCCGCAACGATCAGCCAGAGTGCTTTTTTTACCGGTGTGCCGAAGTCCCTCAAAGCTGCATTCACGACGGCCCAGACGGTCATGAAAAAAAAAGGGATTGATAAAGCGACAACGGTGAGAACGGTTTTCATATTCTTCTTCAGCCTTTCAGACGCTTCGTAATTTCTAAAATCGTGTTTACATAATAACTGCTGCGGTTATACTGAAAAACCACATCGTAGGCCTTTTTACGATCGATTCCGGACTCCCATCCGTAATTTTTCAGATAGTTGGCAATGCTGGCGATGGCATCGGCGTGATTGAACAGATCGACACGTCCGTCGCTGTTGCCGTCTTCGGCAAAAGCGATAATGTTGCTGGGCATGAACTGGGCGATGCCGAGCGCCCCGGCAATGGACCCGTTGATATCCGCGGGATTGATCGCTTCCCGCTGGGTGTATTGCAGGAAAGACTTAAGCTCATCATAGGCCCATTTTGACTTGCGGGCCGCCCAGGCGTCGTAGTCTTCCTTTGACAGATTGATGGGATTTGAAATTTCACTCCATACCCGCTCGCGCACCTCCAAATCCAGCAAAGACGCTATCGATGAAAGAGAATTGAGCACCGAACGGTTGCCTACAATTGTACCGAACTGCGTTTCAACCAGAATGATGGCCGTGATAATTTCCCGGTCGACGCCATACCCCTTTTCGGCACGCTCCAGGTCGGTCTGGTAAAGTTTCATGTAGCGGCGGGCCTTGCGGATGGATCTATAGGTGGTAAACTGGTTGTAATTAAGCCGCGATTCCCGGTGAGAAAAAAAACGCGAGATATTCGTGATATCAAAATAGACGGCGGGATTCTGGAAAAGGCTGCTGATCGCAGTCTCATCGAATCCGTCTTTGACCAGCATCTGCCGGAGAGGCCCAAAATAGCTCTGGTCGGTTTGGGCATCGACGCCGCCGGGCAGAGACAACAGTGCAACGGTAATCATTGCGGCCGCGAACAGGGTAAAATATGGAGTGCCCATCGCTTTCATCGAGATGTTCTCAGACAGCCTTTCGGGATGGTATGCATATATGAAAAACTGGTTTACAGTTGAATATAGCGAAATTGAGAGCGGTTGTCGACCTGTAAATATGACTAACCGGCTGAAGCTGGTTTCAGGCACCCCAATAAATCGGATAAACCGGTTTGCGTCTGAAAAAGACCCACGTGCACGTTATGTTTATCCGTTTTAAGCGGAATGAGCGGGTTGTATCATGATTTTCGGCCGCTTCAGCGTCAAAGTCATAAGTAAAACTACAGCTTTTCTTGATTGCGGCAACATGACATGGTATGACTAATCATTTTAAATCAGGCTTTTTCTAAAACCAACCGATCTCGGGGACGATCACCTCGTTGAAAAAAAACACTAAAACTATTTTCTGCTGCCAGTCATGCGGTTATCAGAGTCCCAAATGGATGGGAAAATGTCCGGACTGCGGGCAATGGGATGCGCTGGTGGAAGAAGCGGTTGCAGCAGGGTCTATGAAAAGCGGAATTCAGGGACTGCCGGAATTGCAGAACGAACCGGTTCCGATTAACTCCATTCAATTTGAAAACGAGGAGCGCATCCCGACACATATCCAGGAATTTGACCGGGTCCTGGGGGGCGGACTGGTCCCGGGATCGCTGGTGCTAATCGGGGGCGACCCGGGCATCGGCAAGTCCACCCTGATGCTGCAGGCACTCTATGGATTGGCGGAAAGGGGGCATAAGGTTCTATATGTTTCCGGCGAAGAATCCATCCGGCAGTTGCGGCTACGCAGCAAGCGGCTCAAGACCGTATCCGCCGATCTGCTGGTGGTATCCGAAATCGATCTGGAAGCGATTCTCGGCCTGATTGCCAGGGTCAAGCCGGGCGTTCTGGTGATCGATTCGATCCAGACGATGTACAGCCCGGACCTGACCTCGGCGCCGGGGAGCGTGAGCCAGGTACGGGAGTCGGCCATGCGGCTGATGGTCATGGCCAAAAAGTCCGGCACCCCCACATTCCTGGTGGGACACGTCACCAAGGACGGTGCTATTGCCGGTCCGAGACTGCTGGAACACATGGTGGATACGGTGCTTTATTTTGAAGGCGATCGTAATCATATTTTTCGGATTCTGCGGGCGGTTAAGAACCGGTACGGGTCTACCAACGAAATCGGTGTGTTTGAAATGAAGGAAATGGGGCTGGATGAAGTCAGCAACCCTTCGGCTGTTTTTCTGTCCGAGCGTCCGGTCAATTCTCCGGGTTCCGTGGTCACCGCCAGCATGGAGGGAACCCGACCGATCCTGGTGGAACTGCAAGCTTTGGCCAGCAGTACCAGTTTTGGAACTCCCCGGCGGACCATTTTAGGGCTGGACCAGAGTCGGGTGGCGCTGTTGGCGGCAGTGATGGAAAAGAAGCTGGGACTGCATTTAATGGGGCATGATATTTTCATGAATGTTGCCGGCGGCATCAAGGTGGATGAGCCGGCCGTAGATCTCGGTATCGTTTCGGCGATTGCCTCCAGTTTTCTGGACAAACCCATTCAGGGCGTTACGGTTGTTCTGGGCGAGGTGGGACTGACCGGCGAAGTCCGGGCGATCGGACAGATTGAAGCCCGGGTGGGCGAGAGCAAAAAAATGGGGTTTACCCGCTGTATCGTTCCGGAAAGCAACCTGAAACGGGTTCGGAATGTAATGGGGATCGAACTGATCGGCGTCCGCTCGGTGTCGGATGCGGTGGAGGCGCTCTTCTAGTGGCTTTATATAAATTTTGTTCTTTTGGCAGCAA
>ENA-OSEO01005502-OSEO01005502.1-sediment-metagenome-genome-assembly--contig:-NODE-5502-length-12126-cov-2.930285_pt1 | contig 12126 bp, 6 predicted proteins | sample MGYA00237883_ERZ534232 | MGnify/ENA metagenome assembly ERZ534232
CGCTTGCAACTGCAACAGGTATGGATTAAACGAACAAAAAACATTATCGCTCATTTTAGATAATTACAAAGGATTACCTGAGCAGGAAATTAAAAGTACTGTCCAAAGTGCATTTAACAACACAGATGACCATGGAACTTATGATTATGTTACTACAATAACTCAGGAAACAATATCATTTGATACTTCATCTAACACGATGGTTTGCAGTGTATTCGAGTTAATTGATCGTAATGAAAGTGAACCGGAACATTCTTTTATCTGGAATGGGATAAAAGAGGCCACCTTTGGTTATGTATATGGACCACCCAAAAGCGGGAAAACTGTTTTTTGTGAAAATTTAGGTATGTCAATTGCCGCTGGGAATGAATCATTTCTTGGCTTTTCTATTGACCAGTCAAAAGACAGGAAAGTACTATTCATTGGAATGGAAGAGTTTTGGAGAAACAGGGCATCGAGAAACAAAAAACAAGTTGAAGCATTGTCTATTGCAAATCCAGAGGAATTTAAATATTTCGTTGTTAACGAACACTTTCCTGGAAGACTGGCAACAGAAGAAGACTGGATGAAAGTTGAAAGTATTATCAGAATACATAAACCAGATATTGTTTTTATCGACAGTATGACCAGAACTGTAAATGGAGAAATTGAAGACAGCAGTACGAGCCGAGACACATCTTTTAAATTGAGGGAATTAGTGCGTAAATATGGCATTACTCTGATAATGATACACCATACAACGAAATTGCATGGTAATCCATTGGATTTGGACAAATTAGCTGGTTCCAGAGTAATAGCACAAGAAGCTGATTTTTTATATGGTATTAATCGTTCAGAAGGTATGCATTATATCAAGGAAGTGGCTACCAGATATAAAGCTGAAAATGAGAAAGTAACAACTTTTAATATTAATGAAAATTTATGGCTGGAAAAGGTTGATGATACTCATGAAAATTACTTTATAACACCCGCAGACGGTAGGGAAAATCCTGCGAATGAACAGCTTATTTTAGATACAATCAGAGAAAAAGTTACGGATGATAAGCCGACAGTTTCACCAAAAGAGGTAATGGAAGGGATTGGCGGTGCGGTTGAACAAACCCAATTTTATTCTTATCTGAAAAAGCTTGAAGCAAAAGGTAAAATAAAAAGAGGGAGAGGAGAAATTACGCTTACATCCTGATACCCGAAATATGCGAAAAATACGAAATATGCGAAATAACTGAAAATGAATGTCATTTTCTTATAAGCAGTATAAAAGACTGGCGCGAGGAATGCTCGAATCTAATAACAGGATGCACTTAATACTTAAATATAAAGTTATCTTGATAATTTTGAAAACCTGTCCATTGTGGCAGGTTTTTTTATGCATAAAAGTTTATAGAATGTATAATAAATTATATTAGGATATCTAAAACGATATATTAGTATGGCTAATAGATTTTATTTGTTAGACTTATAAAACATACTCGGTTATAGAATAGAATTTTATAAATAGTTTAAAAATCGCGTCAAAATTTTTCTGATTAAAAATTTACAGTCAGAAGCCTTCTCACGGGAAATGGTATTAATATGGGCAGATTTATTACGATATTTTTTGGATAACTCATATAACTCGGAGAGAAAATCCTCACCATAAATTTCTTCATTAAAATTATCCCTAATATATTCATGGAAATCCTGAATCAGTAGGCTATCTTCAAGAAGATTGAAATCACCGGCCATGCGCAGAATCTTATACATGAAACCTAAAGTGTATTGCGTATTATTATGTAATAGCATTTTGGCAAATCCTGAAGTTGAATCGTTGACGAGATCGTCTGCATAGACTTCATCAATTCGAGGATTTTCAGCTCTCATGAAATTATTGAATGGGATGAAAATTTTCAGAAGAAGTTCACTTTCAACTGAGCGAGAAATTTGCAAAACATAAATTGAAAAGTCATCGCTCATCTGCTTTACAATTGAATCGTACATATATTCTCCGGACAGCAAATAATTAAAACTTTGTTTTTCAAGTTTTGATGCTTCCCTAATAAAATTACGAACTTTACCATCATATTTTTTTGAATCAGCCGGAGTTAAACCATCAAGTGCTGAATAAACTGCTTCCTGGACATCTGTTTCCTCTACTAATTGGTCAGAATCTAAACCGACAGCTTTTCTAATTACATCATAAATTTTAGAAATGTTTTCATTTAACATTGTTCTAATTACCTTCTGCACCATACCTTCAACCGAAGATTCACGCTTCAACTCGTCCAATGATACAGGGTAAAAAGCAATAAGATTTTCTCTGGTCACTTGTAATTCACTCTCTTTTTGTTTTTCAGGTTGAGGTAAAAATGCTTCTTTAGGAAAATCCTTATATGTTTCCAGTATGTCGTATATCTCTGAAGAATTAAATACAACAGCCCAATGCCATTTTCCAAATTTGCAGTTAGCATTAACTGCCATTACCCAACGATTAAGAAAATCTCTTTTTACCCTGTTTTCATCGCTGTCTTGCCCTTTAACCTCAAGAATTAACTTTTCTCCATTGTTCAGTTCAACAATGTAATCCGGGAAATAATTCTTTACAATACCCCTGTAATTATATTTAATGGAAAATCCTAAGTGTTCATTCTTTACAAAAGCCCTAATTGATTTGTGTTTATTCAATATTGATGCATTATTTGCCTCCCATGTACTATCGAATACCGTATTGTTAATGTGGCACTTTTCATGCCATTCATGTGGTTTTGAAGTATACCAAGTTGGCATATCATCAGTTGAACGTATTGGCTTTTCAGAATCAAATACCGGTGAAATCTCTTCAATATTAGCTTCATTTTTATTTATTGCTGCACTGAAATGCTGAATGATTTTATACATATTCAGTGTAAGCAATATATTTCGCCTGACAGAATCGCGATTAAAAAGGTTTACCTTGATTTTTATTTTATCGGACTCCAGAAATTCTTCAGTTAGCTTGATTAGCTGTGAAAGAAAATCGTATTGGTTTCCCTTCCAGTTATTAAAATCAGTTTGAAAAATTTTTGTGGCTACTCGAAAAATAACCGTTTGTCTTCTGAACTTATCTGCCAGTTTTTTAATATCAATCTCCGTTAAATCAGCAGGAGTTACACTGCTTTGAATTATACCTCCCAATTCAGCCTGGGTAATTGTATCTTCCGGATTAAGGACAATGGGTTGAATTTCATCATAATTCAACGACAGTTTTGTTTTATAAATAGTATCAACACGAATAATATTTGGGAATTCAATTTTATATTCTTCTTTTTCTTTAACGGGTTCAATCGGAAATTTCTGCTTTTGTGGACGGGGAACCGATACTCCTCCTTCATGAGGTATAAATGAAAAAGGAACACCAAAAATATTAACATATTCAGGTTGGAGCATTTTGTTTTCATCAAATTCGTAACTAATCCTTCTCAAACCTCTGCCAACAACCTGTTCGCATAATAACTGGCTGGAAAATGCCCTTAATCCCATAATCTGAGTTACATTCTTGGCATCCCATCCTTCTGACAACATACTTACGCTGATTACATTTTGAATTTGTTCGCCAGGTTTTCCAGGTTTCCCAACTGTATCAACTTTCCCCCTTAATTGCTCTGCATACTCTTTTATAGAACCGGATAGTGACTCATCTTCATTTTCAATTTGTCCCAATATTTTACTGTCAATTTGAAGGGTGGTTTCCTGATCACAAAGTTCTTTTATTTCACATTCACCAGAATCGAAGAAATGTTTTATTCTATCAGCAGTAACTGTTGTGTTAGCTATCGAAATCATTGCCGGGGGAATATTAATCCCTTGTTTTTGCCATTCCTTTTTGGTTTTTAACCAATCAGCACCCAATAAATCATAGGCATTTTTCACCAAATCTGGTAATACTGCTTCTTTTGGAATCTGTTTCTGGTTTATGTCATCTTTCACTTCCTTATCCATATAAATATGGTACAAACGTGACCTGTAATCCGGTGAATACCTTCCATCATCCCTAAAAACAACTCTTGGAGTTTTTACCAATCCTGATTCAATGGCATCGTTTAATCCAAAATCACTGATGATCCAATCATACAGCCCTATTTCAGTAGTTTTTTTACCGGTTGGTGCAAAAGGTGTTGCTGAAAAATCATGGCAGCGGAGTATGTTTACTTTTTCACTCAGTTTGTCAAGACCACCAATCCAAATTGTATTGTCTATTTCTTCTCTTTTTACCTTTCCAACTTTGCTTTCTGCTGCTGTTCTCCATGCATGGTGCGCCTCATCATTAATAACTAAAATATTGGAAGCATTTGCCATTTCTCCCAAAACAGACTTAGTATATGCGGTATCACTAATTTCAATTTGTTTCCTTTTATCAACACTCCTGATCTGACCCTTTTCTGCTTTTGCATCTAATTTTTCCTGAGTGTCCCATGCCAGCATGTGCCAGTTAATTATTTTTACACGCCCCTGACGTAGCTTTTCCATGGAAGTAGGTTGAACAAGAGAAAATTCTTTATAATAATTATCCTCATCAGCCGGATATAAAACTGATAAACGTGATTTCACGGTCAATCCCGGAGCAATAACAAGAATATCTTTTGAATAACGAGTGTCTTGTTTATAGGCAATTTTATTTAAAATGTTGTAAGCGATTAGCATAGCCATTACAATAGTCTTACCTGACCCGGTTGCCATTTTACTGCACCATCTTATAAAATTTCCACCATCAGAGGGAATTTCAATTCCTGTGATGTAATTTGCAGGAGCTTCATTTAAAAAGATAATGGTTTCGATGGCTTCAAGTTGGCAGAAGAATAACGGAAAATTACGCTGGTTATCATCGTACCAATAGTCTATTAAATCGCGACTAACACCCGTTAAGCCTGGTCTGTCGTCATTCTGCCATTCCTTTAACCGTTTCCTGATTTTATTGGCTAATTCCAATTCAATAAAATCACCTACCTGATTATTGGCTCCACCAGAAATTGTAAAACCTGCGGGACGTCTTCCTTCCTTCTGATAAAATTCATCTGTGGCTGGATCTCTGAACCAATGTGCATGGGGTTCTTTATAAGGAGAACAAAGTATCAGTTTATCAATTTGTTTCATCGCTTAATGATTTTAAGACTTTCTATGCCCCTGTCGTCCACAATTTTTACGGCGATTTGCCTACCTGGCTCAAATGGGAGAGACTTAGTGCCTCTGAATGCTTCAATTTTGTCCTGATCAATTTCTGCTTTTAATGTTTTTGACAGTTTACTCCATCCTTCTTTAGCTCCGGCCATAGGAAAAAATATCTGTTTGGGGAATAAACTTCGTCCGTCATAATCAGGATCAAGCATCCACATGGCAATTTTATCTTTTCCTTCACTTTTAAGATTTCCAGTTCTTGGATTGAAGTAATCAAATCCCATTACTTCAACTTGTACTTTATTTTTGTCTTCACCTTTAGTAATCTCATGAACTCTTATATCCGGTTGACCGATTAACCAGAAACTTTGATTGGAACTGCGTTTTTTCTTTAAATCATCCGTTTGAAGATCCATGTTCATGTGTGCTTTCAATAATTTGAAACCGACTAAATCTTCTGGTGTTTCATCAATATCTTTTGCTGCTTCATCATCGAACTGAAAAGCACAAAATAATAAAATATCTGGTTTTAAATACTGGGCTTCATCTATCGCAAATGCTACCATTCGCTGTTCAAGTGGCGCATGTTCAGGACCAAATACAACCATAACTTTTTCAGGTTTGTCTCCTTTTGTTTCTGCCACTGCCTGAATATATTTTGTACCAGGCTGTGCATCTACACGACTAAATTCAATCATTGCTCCCCCTTTCCCTCGTACACCTGTACGCAACAATTCCTCTCTCCATTGATCCTGACGTAATGTTTCTCCTTTCCGTGCTACAGAAGTATCAACCTCTATTTGTGATTCGGCAACTTCGTCTAAATCTTTTACAAAGGGTGCTGGAATACTTTCTACGGTGAATGGTCCAGTTACTCTGGTTTTTTATTATCAACTAATGGTTGGTCATACAGTATTTCTTCTCCTGGAGGTTCATTATTTGCAATATTCTTTAACGTGATATGTGGTACGGTTTTATACTTAAATCCACTACCAATACCTTCTTCAGGTCTTGATAATTCATAAAATTCATAATTTGCTGCTAATAATCGTTGTTTTGTTAATGTTATTGCAATACGACTTGTGTCACAGGTTATCCACCTCCTTCCCCAATTTTCAGATACAAATGCGGTGGTTCCACTACCACAAGTAATATCAAGAACTAAATCACCTGGGTCGGTAACCATATTAATACAACGTTCAATTATTTTTGTATTTGTTTGCACGACATATACTTTGTCATCTGTAAAACTTCCTGTAATAGTATCTGTCCAAATATTATGAATTATTGTAATTGGGAAATCATCGACAAAACTTCTAAACTGAATAGAATTCTTTGTTTCCTGTATTCTGTTTTGTTTAGCAACGTTATTTAGGTTTATTGATTTAACTTTCCAATGACTACCAGCTGGAGGATAATATTTTTTACCATTGTATTCAAAAGGCTCTGGATTTGAAGAAGCACCTTGCGAAATTAAAGAAACCAATCTATATCTTTTCCACCCATTTTCCATTTCTCCTGTTTCCCATTCCTTTTTTATTAGCGGTCTGTAGGATTTCTTATCTGGGGATAAAGCCAATCGATATAAATCAAGTGACCCAAGTTCTGATTTATCTTTGAATAACTGTCTATATTTTATAGATGATTTATTTTTGGCATACCAACATAGGTAATCATTTACGATTGGCAGCGTATTGCTTGTGGCATAAGGCGCTTTTTGTACAGTAATCAAGCAAATTAAGTTTTGAGATCCAAAAATTTCATCCAAAATCTCTTTCACATGATGCAAGTTTTCATCTGATATTTGAACAAAAACGCTACCACTTTCGTGTAATAATTCTTTTGCTAGTAAAAGTCTGTCTCGCAAATACGTTAAATAGGAATGTATACCAAGTTCCCAAGTATCTCTAAAGGCTTTAATCATTTCAGGTTCCTGGGTTAAGTCCTCATCTTTGCCGTTTTTTACATCACGTTCGTTTGTGAATGGTTGGAAATTACTACCATAAGAAATACCGTATGGTGGGTCAAAATAGATCATTTGCACCTTGCCTCCCATACCTTCCTTCTCAAGAAGGGAATTCAACACCAATAAGCTATCACCCGCAATCAAACGGTTTGTCCAGCCCTCTTTGTGTTTGTAAAATTCAATGGCTTCTCGGAAAGGTACTTTATATTCTTCAAACATAGATAATTGCTCGTATTTAGCATCAGGTTTTTTTACTGTTTCAATTATTGTTTTGGGGTCAATACGTTCATGAACATGCAAAGAAACTGTGGGTACTTCAAAAGAGGTGCGTTCAGCTTTTCCCGCCCATTTCAAATTTGGTTTATGGATGGCTTCTGCCTCTTTCAACATTTTGATCATGTCAGCATGTTGTACCTTCAGTTTTTCAACAATATCATCAGCATCAGTGCCAAATTTATTTTTAATCTCAGCAATTGATTTTTCGTGCTCCTTTATAATTGCTTTCAATTTTTCAAAGGCCTCAAGTGCATCATCTCTTGATTTTTGAGCATCCCAGGTCAGTTCCGGGTCAAGATGTGGATCGTATTTATACTTTTTTTTCTTTTGACCGTAATCGGTGTCTGTTTTTTCAGTTACCAATCCAACTGGAGGTATATTGATTCTTTTTTTGTCTTTGTGTTCGTATTGTTCTACGCGTTTATAATCTGAGAATTTTTTCTTTGCCATAATTACCTTGTTTTATTGATTTAAGGTTGTCAATTATTACGAATGGCATAAATTTACATAAGATTTTTACAAAAAACAGGAGCAAGGCTGTATAAATTATAATTCACTTTTACTCCTTTGAATATTCGCAATTTAATTAGCTTCCGGTAGTTCAAGTTGATCAATGTCACTTATGGCATTTATGTATCACTGGTACAGAAACCAATTGGAATCAGAATCTCACCCCGTTTTACTATGGAAGGATGCTTTCGATGGGATGGATTTAACCGGATGCCCTTATTTTATCACAGAGTGGATTAAAAGGCTATAATTTATGATAACGTCAATTGTGTCACCGGATTTATTTTTCTCAAGTACTTTATCAATGCTGGATCGCTGACCACCATCTCTGAAATAACGACCAGCTCCAATATATTTTTTAACAGTTGGTATTGCCCTCACCAATTCATTCCATGCAGGAGTCCAGATTCCTGATGAATCAGTGGTATGCGGATGATGAAGGACTACTTCAGGTTGTTCTTTTTTAGCAATATCATAAAAATCAGTTCTTGTGTTTTTTCGGAAACTACTTTGAGATACAGCTTTACCACGTGGACTAAATATAATTAAATCATGACAACCCAATATCATTGTTTTTCCAAATGACAAGTCTACAAAATGAGAGGATAAATCCTGCATTCGAACTAAACCCTGCTCCTGACCTGTTGTTGGATATGACTTGCCTGTGAAATGGTATTTGTTATTTTTCAGATCAACTAAAACAACAAATTCTACATGTGGTTCCCTGATTGATATATTACTTAAAGATATTTTAGCTTTATATGAATCTATGCCAATCGTTATGTAATCAGTATGAGAAAGTAATCTGTTCCTGAGTTGTTTATCAAGAAGCAATTTGCATTTGTTTAATGCTGTTTGTTTTAATCCATTAAAAGCTAATTCATTAGGATATTTATTATTCCCCAGTTCTGGTAAAGACGTTGGCCAATCAAATGTTAAAAAGGCTCCGCAAGTAATTAAGCAATTAATTTTAACATCTTGGGGAAATTTGTCACAAATTTCCATTAATAACTTTTTGGAATCTTGAATATCACCATTCCATTCATCTGCAATTATTACCCGACCAAGTGTAGGATTTGGATCCTGCATTATTTCAATAGTTTGATGCAATTTATCACCCCTCATCAAGTTCTTAAATTTTTGAATATCGTATGCATTATCGGGATTTAAGCTACACCATTGATAATCTTTTGAATAAAGTCTTACCGTTGGAAGCAGCGACAGAATGGAAGGTAGGAAATCCCTTAATGTATCGTACCATGCTCGTTGTTCATCCCTGTAAGCAGGGTCATTATCTTTGGCGTCCACTGTATCACATAATTCAATCCATTTATTTCTGTTATAACCTAACTTTATGTCTGGCGGATAATTTAAAAGTGTATCTTTCCTGCAAGAAGTAAAGTGTTGTGATTCATCAAATTCTATAATAAAACCAGGATTTGGTATAAAATAATCAACTCTTGGCATATTGACAACTCGAACAAATTGATTAAATCCTCGTAGGTTTTTCAATGATGAATAAATATTGTTTAAGTCGTTGTAATATGTTGAATTATTAAAATGCTCAGGAAGCGTGCCAATATTAAATCTATAATTAGTTTTAATATCTCCAAAAATTCTTCTCAGCATTGCTTCTATTTTCTTTTTACACTGTGGACATCTTTCATTATGTGGATGTAATGGCTGTTCTCCTTTTTGGGGCTTAACAGGTGGTGCTTCAGAAAGTGATGGCGAAAGTTTATTTATGACTTTAAAACCTAATCTTTTCAGGAATCCGTTAGTTTCCTTGCCTCCTCCAAATTCGTCTGAAGCCAATTCAGCTCCGTTTAAAAGGTAACTGGCTATTGCAATAACGTATTTAGGAGGATAGTACTTATTGTTATATACAAGTTTGAATTTCCTTGAATTGCGAATAGCCGGAACACCATGCTTGTCTATGTAATTAATAGCTTCAAAAATGTGTTCCCTTGTGAGACTTTTTGGTATCATAGCAGATATGGTTTTGCTATAATTTACAAAAAAATGAAGCCTTATACTATTAACTGCTTATTATAATTTCTTTTTTCGCATATTTCGCATATTCCGTATATTTCACATATCTGAAGATATACGGAAAAACAAGATGATTAATAATAATAAACTTTACAAGAATTTTTTAGATCAAATAATACTCATCAAAGACTGGTCCTGGAGAATTATTTGATGATGAATTTATTGTGAAAATTGTAATTACTTAAAAATAAAGCTAAAACATAAAGTGTCACCTAATGAAATTATGTGGACGAGTGCAGAAAATGGGTTCTTTATTAAATATTATAAACTTTATTGAGGTTCTTGTTTTATTATTCGACAATTATCATCTTTTGCCAACCTGTATCCTTTGAGTTATTTTCATAAATTTCCGCGCCGCTTTTAAATGATACCACTAATTGATAAAGTGGCACCAGTGATCAGCAAAAATGATACCACATGGATTTTTAGTGGCTTAGGGACTGGAATCTTTATTAAATAATATAAACCTTAATGATTATATTGGATATTTCTAGTAAAAGTCATTTATCATTCAGAATCCTTACTTCTGTCCTTCTATTATTTTGCCTTCCTTCTATGGTACTGTTAGTATCAATTGGTTGATTCTCTCCATAACCCTTTGATAAAATTCTATTCGAAGATATTCCCTTTGTAACTAAATAATTTTTAACTGTTTCTGCTCTTGCTTTAGATAATTTAAGATTAAAGTCATCATCCCCAATATTATCAGTATGTCCTGCTATTTCAATAATAATATCATTTTTTAGTCTCATAAATTCTATAAGTTCCTCAAGTTCTTTATATGAGCTCTTTATTAAGGTTGATTTCCCAGATTCAAAATGAACATTATCCAGAGTATAAGTTTTTGGTGGGTCAATTTGTATAGTCATCTGCATTGGAGCATAATACTCTCCTTTATTTAATTTAGGTATTGTGAATGTACTATAATCCTCTGCTTTACCAATACTTTTAATTTTTATAAGATATGTTTCGTTACCTTTTAACTGAATTTCAAACTTTCCTTCTTCATTACTAACTCCTTGATAAATCTTATGAGTATTCTGTCCTTCAAATATTATTTGCTCACCTTTCTTTGAATTATTATCAAAATCAGTCACTAATACATTGACTGTTGCCAAGTCTGTGATAATTGTATCCTGTCCAAAAACAGAATTAATAAAAATTATTAAGACAATTAATGTGATATATGTAGTTATTTTTTTCATTTATCCCAAAGTTATAAAAGTTATTGAAACAGCATTGAAAATTTTTCAATGTTCAGGGAATCATATCTTAAATACGTGATAATTAATAAATTTCAGGATAATTTATTTTATGTCTCAACCCATCACCTCATGCACATGCACCACAGCTAAATATAGGCAGGATATATCATTGTTTTTTAAAATAGTGAATATTCATCTACGAGTGCATATTAATAAAAATGATACCCCCATCCTTTCATTATAAAAAAAGTACTCCCCTACACATGATAAGAATTATGCATTTAAAGCTATTTTAATCCTGTTTAAGACACTTATGTCTTTTAGTTGACCAATTGGTCATTTAAAAATATTAATGGCTTAAAATGGCTTATTTTGAGTCAGATTATTTCTTGAGATTCTTTTCATATTCCTCAACAACTTCCATTGCTTTCTCAACATCAGTATTAGAGACATAGATTTTAACAGCACCTGCTCCACCTGGTGCTGCATGCCATGGAAATATTGATCCAATGAGTTCATCTTTTAAGAAAGCTTCAATCTCAGCATTTTCCAGTAAACTTTTTACAATATTTGCTTCCAACGCTGTACCAGCAAATATCTCTAACAGTTTATTCTCCTTACCTGTTTTCATTAATTTCTATTCATTTTATTTGTTGTATGTCACCCTGTTGTAGTTTAATAAACGACTAAGTAAAAATATTTAATTATCCCCTCATTTACAATAACTTCATTAATCTTCTGATCATTTTTTTTATATATACAGCAATCCTGAATATCATTTGCAACTTTTTGAAAATTGGGTTGTACCCCCCCATCGAAATGAAGTGTGTTTGTTTGGTATCATATAAAGGCTCCCCCTCATAGTAAAAAAATTGGGCAATCACTCCCCGTAGGATAATTCAATCAATTCATACATCCCTCACCTTTGCTTAATCCTGGTGAATATTTCTTTTTATTAACTTAAAATTTATTGTCATGGTAAAAATTATT
>ENA-OSEO01005503-OSEO01005503.1-sediment-metagenome-genome-assembly--contig:-NODE-5503-length-12125-cov-6.510707_pt1 | contig 12125 bp, 6 predicted proteins | sample MGYA00237883_ERZ534232 | MGnify/ENA metagenome assembly ERZ534232
TCCCCCGGGTTTTTCGACGATCTCCTTTTACCGCCCCGGACGGAAACCTGGTGGCACACAGCGCCATGATAAATCACGGAATCCGCTGCCGTACGGTGGCCCCGGGGATTATCAGAATAGTCATCCCTGATCCCTATCCTCCGGCAAACATATATTTCTTGCAAGGTAATCCACCGGTCCTGGTGGATTCCGGGCATCCCGGCGTCGAGAGTTACCGGGTCCTCCGCGAGGCCCTGCATTTTCTGGGCTGCGCCCCGGAAGATCTGGGCGCGGTCGTTTACACCCATCCGCACCGGGACCATCTGGGCGGTGGGATGTATCTCCAGGTGTCGGGATGGGTCCACCACCGCGCGGCGGAATCGCTTGCCAATCTGTACGAAACCTCCGTTCAGGAAAATGCCCTCAGACTGGAGCGCGCAAAGTACATCTTTGGCAGCGCCGGAGGGCATCCATTCACCCGGGCCGACTTTGACCGATATATGCGATCCCGATCCTTCATGCGGGGCAGCATCCCGGTGCGGGGAGGTCTGAGGGAAGGTGATCGCATCCGGCTGGCGGAGAAAACGTGGACGGTCCTGGAAACTCCCGGCCACCACCCGCATCACCTGTGCCTCTATGATCCGACTGATGCTGTTCTTCTTACGGGCGACGCCGTGATTCGCAATATCATCACGGTGTGGAACGACACGGAAGAATATCTCACCTCTCTGAGGAGACTTTCAGGGCTGAATTGCCGACTCATGCTACCGGGGCACGGCGCGGCGATAGATAGACCGTCTGAGGCGCTCGCAGGCCTGATTGATCTGACCTGCCGGCGCAAGGACCTCATCATGGAGCTTCTTCACGATGAGCACCTGAGCGTTCCCAACATTATGAACCGCATTTTCCCCAGACTCCCCAATCAATACATGGCCTACCAGAGTATTGCAGGGCAGATTTTGCCTTTTCTTCGCACACTGGAATCAGAAGGCCGCATCGCGAAACACGAAGAGAACGGACGGATCACCTTCCATGCGGCAGACATGCCGGAATCATGAGTTTTCGCCTGCTGGAACAAAAATCGTAAAGCGCTGAAAAACCCGCCGGTGCTATTCGTGCACAGAGTATTCTGGACTGATAACATTAATTGCAAAATTATTTTCATTCTTGAAAAAATATTATTGACAAGGGAAAAGCTGTCATATAAGGTGGTTAGAGATTAAATCTATAGGACGCTAATTCGTTACGAATATCATCATGTAGGTGTGAGGCTTACTCCGCCCGCAGAGCCTTGAATCCTCCTTAATAGAGGGGGGACCGGATTGTAATACGTTCATGAAAGCAAAGCTCTTAGAAGAGAACAAGCTGTCAGTGCTTGATCGCATCCAGTTGCATCAGAGTCGTTTAACGCCCAAACAGGGTAAACTGGCATCCTATCTCTGTCGGCACGACCGTGAGGCGGCATTTTTGAGCATTTCAGAGTTAGCGCGTGCCTCGGGGGTATCGGAGGCAACGGTTACGCGCTTTGCCGGAGTGTTGGGATTTTCCGGTTTTCCAGCCATGCAGCGAGAGCTTCAGCAGAGCATTCAGACCCATCTGACGGCCGTGGAGCGCTTCTGGATAACCTCCCAGATCAACCACAGCAGTGATCCGAAGCCCGGCTTCCAGAAGATCATATTTCAGGAGGCTCAGAACGTCAGGAGGCTTATGGAGACCATCAGCGAATCGGTTTTTCAGCGGGTTGTGGATCGGATGGTTCGGGCATCCCGCATCGGCCTCATCGGGATTCAAGCCAGCGCGCCGCTGGCTGAGTACTTCTATTTTGCCCTGGAGAAAATCTTTCCCCCGGTGGTCCTCATCACTACAGGAGACGGCCATGCACACGTGAAGGCCAATCAACTGGGGCCGGGGACATTGGTCTTCCTTTTCCTATTTCCCCGGTACCCGCGCTTGGCTGTAGATCTGGCTTCATATTCCAAGGAGAGGGGAGCCGAGGTGGTCGCCATTACCAACAGCTATCTGTCCCCGGCTGCCAGGCTGGCAGAAGAGACCCTGTTGGTGCAGATTCCCGTGGCTTCATTTATTGATTCGTACGCGCCGGCTATGGCTCTGATCCATATTCTGGTTAAAGAGTTCTCCGCCCGGAACCCGGAAAGAACAGCGGAAATGTTACAGATGTACGAAGATATCACTCGCCGGCAGAGAACATTTACGGAGTGAAACTCAAAAAACATCCGATAATTGCTCGCGGCGCCGCCCGCCAGCACCGCAGTCTGGAGGAGTTTAGAACGTCATGTACGAACCCATTACACCCCGACGTGTGTTTGAATACCTCTCCGCCCATGATTTGGAGAGTGTGCATCGGGCAACCCTCCGGCTGATGGAGCAGGTGGGCCTGGAGTTCGGCAGCCTCGAGGCCAGACGAATACTGGCCGATGCCGGTTGCGACGTTGAGGAAGAGAAAAGGCGGGTTCGTTTTCCCTCCAGAGTGGTGGAAAAGGCCATTGGGCTTGCTCCTCCGGAGATACTTCTGGCTGCCCGGGACCCTGAGCGCGACGTGCTCCTGGGTGGCGGCCGGGTGCACTATGGGCCGGGCACCGGCTCAGCCATGATAATTGACTTGGACACGGGACAGCGCAGGATGGGCACCCGCAAGGATGCCGCGGACATGGCCCGCCTGATAGACGCGCTGCCGCATATTCGGTTTTTCAAAAACACCATAAACCCATGCGACGTGGACCCGAAGATGGGGGAGCGGGTACTGGTGGCCGAGGCGCTGGCCAATACCACCAAGCCCGTGTGCTCGTCGTGCTTTTCTGCAGAAGGCTGCCGCGATGTTATCCGGATGGGCATCGCGGTGGCGGGGTCCGAACAAGCCTATCGTTCACGCCCGTTGACCGCGGTCAGCATGACGGCTGTCAGTCCGCTGGTATGGCCCGAATATTCCGCGGATCAGATCATTCTCTCGGCAAGAGCCTTTTCTCCGAGTTGCCTGTACACCCACAGGGCGAAATCGCTGTTGTAGGGCACATGCACCTCCCGCATTTTCAGGAAGGCCGAGAAGGTGTGGTAGAAGATGGAGGACTCCGTACACGTGTGGATGAGGTGCAGTAACGCGGTCAGCGTGTAGGCCTTCCTTCCCGTGAGCATTTCCAACGATGCACTGGATCGAAACTGAAACACCTCGCCCATGCTCTCACCTCGATAATTTTTCTTCCCGCATCTCCGTATGGGAATGATCACCACAGAGGCACGGAGGACACAGAGAAGACAACTCTTGTCCTTTCGCGGGAGGTACCGCGAAAGGACAAGGGACTCCTCCACCTCCGGCAAAAAATTGTCCTTCTCATCGCAAAGTCCACCGACTTGTCATGTAGCCATGGAGTTGACTTAAGGGGCTCTTTTCGTCTCTCGGTATCTCCCGAGAGACGAAAAAATGAATCCTCTCCGTGTTCTCTGTGCCTCTGTGGTGACCCCATCCTGCAATCGTTCTCACCTATGTCGGACAACAATTATCCTTGCTCAGCAGCAGCGCCACCGGAAACGCTCTCAGGATCTCCGCGACAGGAAGGCTTCCGCGGCCTTCCATCATGTCGCCGGTCAGCGCGTTCGACCACCTGCCCGGGGCCTCCTCCGGCAAAAGCAAGACCGTATCCTTCCATGTGTCTTCGCCGAGCGGATGGTTCCCTTCCCCTGCCAGGGCAAAGAAGAATCGGGGGGCCACGGTGAGTGCCCATGCTTCCTCGTGCCGCCTGGCATAGGCGATGACGTGTTCTTGCAGGGGTCCGACCGTGTCGAGGGGAACATAGTCCCCTTCCCGGAACAGCGCGGCCCTTTCTCCTCGGGTCTTCAACGCCTTGTGGATCAGGTAGAGTTTGATCCTCCCGTCCTCCTTGGTTGAAAGGAGCTCCTTGATCAACCGCAAGGCGTCCTTTTCAGCCCTGCCCTTGATGTCATCGAGGTTGGCCCGCCTCTTTTCGTAATCCACGGGCCGGCGGTTGTCCGGATCCACCAGGTTCAGGTCCCACAGATCGCTCCCCTGATAGAAATCGGGGACCCCCGGAGCCGTGATCTTGATGAGCGTCTGGGAAAGGCTGGTGTAAACCGCGCAGTGGGCCACTTTCCTCTGAAAAGGAAGGAACGCCTCCAGGAAGGGGTTTCCCGGCGCCAGGATGTCATCCAGGAAAGACAGGTAAGCCTTTTCGTAATCCTCGTCCGGTTTCAGCCACGCCGTGTGCACTTTGGCCTCCCGAACAGCCTTGATGACGTAGTCCCTGATCCTTTTCCTGAATTCTGTCAATTTCCTTTCTTCAAAGGGCCATGCGCCTACGAGCGTCTGGTACAGGAAGTACTCGTCATTTCTGTCAGGGACATCAAGGCCCCTCAGTCTCTTCTTGCGCTCTCTGTTGATCCTGCCCCACACCCGGATCTGCTTCTCCCATGCATCCGGGATTTCGGAAAGGGCATTGATTCTCGCCCGCACGTCCTCGCCCCGCTTGGTGTCGTGGGTGGCCGTCGCGCTGAGTGCGTGGGGCCAGTCTTTCCGCCGCTTCAGATTGTAACCGTGAAACTCATCCGCGGAAAGCCCGAAGCGCTCCGGGCTCCCGCCCACGTCGTTGAGGGAAAGAAGCCGGTTATAGACATACAGGGCCGTGTCTTCGAATCCTTTGGCCATGAGGGGCCCTGTGAACTGCTGGAATCGCATCACGAAAGCCGTCCTCAGGGCTTTTTCTTTTTCCGAAAGCTCCCTCTGGTACTGGAGGAGAAGAAACCGTTCAACGAAATCGAGCTCATGGCCGAGGCCGGGATTCTGCTTCTTTGCCCTCTCGACGGCCCTCGCAATATAGGCTCGATCTTCCTTCCTGACCTCCTCACCTCGCACATAGGTCCGGTACACGGGAAAGACAGCCATCACCTCCGTGAGGGCTCTCTTCAGCCCGTGCAGCGTGATGTCGCTCCCATAGCGGTCCTCGATCGAGAGGTCTTTCAACTGGAGAGCGAGATTGTCGATGTCCCCGGTCATGTGTCTTTCCAGGATCAAGGCCTTTTTTTGCGCAACCAGATCATCGAAGCCATCCCTGAGACCTGTAAAGGAGGTATACGCCTTGGAGAATGGCCGCTCGTTTTCACCCATGCAGAAGATGCCGTTGACCTGGTTCAGGAAATCATAGCCCGTGGTCCCCTCAACAGGCCACTCAAGGGGAAGCGCTTCCCCGGGGCCGAGGATCTTCTCTACCACCGTGTACATTCCCCGCCCCTCTTCTCTGAGCCGATCGAGATAGGCCTTGGGGTCGTAAAGGCCGTCGATGTGATCCACGCGAAGGCCCGTGATCTTTCCTTCCCGGGCGAGCTTGAAAAGGAACCCGTGGGTTCGGCGAAACACGTCCTCCCTTTCGGCCCTCAACGAGATGAGGCCGTTGATGCTGAAGAACCGTCGATAATTGATCTCCTCTGCTGCAACTTTCCAGAAGCTGAGCCGGAACAACTGCTCCGAGAGAAGCGGGCCGAGCCGTTTCAGTCTCTCGCCGGGATCTGTCTCGCCGTTGAATGTGCTCAGATTCTCATCGATGAACGCATGCATCGGTTCACAACCGGTGTAGATCTCCCACAAGGTGTTCTTGATGAACGCGATCTGTTCGTAGCCTTCATCCTGGCTCTCTTGAGAGGACAGGGTTTTCAAAACATAAAGGATACCCAGGAGCTTGATGAAGTCGGGATGATTTCTTCCCAGCTTTTTCTTCAGGCCTTCCAGTCCATGGGTCAGAACTGCGGCGTAGGATTCTATCTTCAACGGAAAGGACAGATCATAGTAACCGATCCTGAACCCCTTTTCGTCGTAGAGGATGCGAATCTCCCCCTGTTCCAGGGATTCCCCATAGAACTTTCCGAGGAAGGGAGCCAGGAGCCGCCCTTTGATGCCCGTGTAGGGATGATCCCACCACACATCGAAGTGTTCGAAATAGGGCGATCGGTTTCCGTTCTCGAGCACGTCCCAGAGCATGGTATTTTCTGCGTCGAAAGCCATGTGGTTGGGCACGATGTCCTGGAGCCAGCCCATGCCCCTGCTCTTCAGATCCGTGACAAGATTTTCAAAATCCGAAGGTTCGCCGAGCTCCGGGTTGAGTTCTCCGGGACTGACCACATCGTAGCCGTGAAGACTGCCTTTTCTTGCCTTGAAAATCGGAGAGGCATACACATCGGATATGCCGAGATCCGAGAGATAGGGGATCACCTCCCTGAGAGCCCTGAACCCAAAGCCCTTGTGGAGTTGTACCCGGTATGTGGCAAGGGGTATGCGCATCTACTCCACCCTCACCCGCAGTTTTTCGCCCAGAGCCCTGAACACCTTCATCCAGCTCCGTGCCTTCTTTTCCTTCTTGGCTCGCTCCTGAATGCCGGGGAAAACCTGTTGAAGAAGGGTGTAAAAAACGTTCTGCACCTTGCGAAGATTCATGTCAAAGGGAAGCCGCTGTACCAGGCTCACCGCCGAATCGAGCGCCTGGAGGAGCGCGAAGCTCTCCGGCCGATCGGTGAGGGCTTCGGCCGCGCGCTCCGTCCTTCGCCTGGCGGCCATCTCGAGACCCGCGGCATCCAGGGAGACCCCCTCCAGGGCCGCGGAATTCAAAAGCGTCTCGATGGTCTCCCGTTTCAAGGGTTCCTCTTCAAAGGCCTTTCGCATGCTCGCATTGAGCGCATGTTCGGCAGCCCTCAGAATTGCGCCGGGTGCGGGAATGTTGAGATCATTCAAGAAGCGCAGAAGGGGTGCGTTGTTCTCGTAAATCTGTCGATAGGCGGAGACCGCATCCGCCAGGGTGGATTCCAGAATGATGTCCAGGATCTTTCTCTGTTCATCCCTGAAAAGGCTTCTCAGGGAATACATGGACGTGCCGAAGTGCTTTTCCAGGAGCCGAAGGGTTTCCGGGAATGCGGCACGGCCGAAGGTATCCAAAACCTCTTTCACGGTGGCTTCGTCGGGTTCGCTGTCCGAGCACTCCCTGACGCACCCGCTCAGGCTGTGATCGCCCCAGTGAAGGACGCCGAAGCAGAGCCTCATCTCTTCCCGGGTAATCTCGGAAGTGACCCTGACCCGGCCCACAGCCACCTTGACTTTGCCTGCATCGGCCCGTTCATACGCTTCCTGATCGGCCATGAAGCAGGATATGCCCGCTCTCTCTTCGTACTCTTCGAAAAGCGAACTCATGGCGTAGTGGGCGCCCACCTTCGCAAGGTCCACGCTGGCGGGCTTGACGAATTTCTCAAAAATGCGCTTTCCATCCCCGTGCTCGCGGATGTTGCTTTTCGCTTTCTCCAGGAGTTCCAGGAATCGCGCTTCCACGTCGTTCCCGAAAATCTGTTCGCCGAGCTGAAGGGCCCGTCCCGCATATTGGATCACCTGAACCGTTTCGAGACCCGACACCTCGTCAAAGAACCATCCGCAGCTCGTGTACATGAGCATGAGATGACGCTGCATCTCGAGAAGCTTGAGAGCCGCAACCTTCTCGTCCCGGTTCAACGGGTGGGTGGATTGAGCGTTGAAGAAGCCCTCCATGCTCTCCTCCGATCGGTCAAGGACGATGCGGATATACGCATCCCGTGCCTGCCACGGATCTTTCAGGAGCCCCCTGGCCTTGTCCTCGAAAGCCGGAGCCAGGGTGTCACGGAGCCAGTCCAGGGCTTCCCTCAGAGGAGCGCGCCAGCCCTGGTTCCACCCCCCGTGCCCTCCTGAACGGCACCCGCAGTCGGATCGCCACCGTTCAATGCCGTGGACACAGCTCCAGGAGGAGTTTTCGAAAATTTCCACTTCGTGGGTGGGAGGGTGTTTTTCAAGGTATTCGCCGTAGTTGGTCAGCCTGGCGAGTCCCTGCGAATCGATGGTGTGGAGGGCATAGGCCAAAGCCATGTCGCCGTAACGGTGATGATGCCCGTAGCTCTCCCCGTCCGTTGCGATGTGAACGATCTGCGGCCGGTCGCGGGAGTCGGAAAAAGCGCCCAGAAGACGGTCGGCAAGAAATTCCCCGCGGTTCAGCAGACCTTCGAAAGCCACGGCTTTGGAAACCGGCCCATCATAGAAGAATAGGGTGATCTTCCGGCCTGAAGGGAGCGATTGCACATAGGGCATGGTAGGGTCGATTCTCTCGCCGCCGACGTCGACCCAGAGTTCTTCCCCGATCCGTCGAATCTTTTTGGCCTGCCTCGGTGCGAGGAGGGTAAAACGGATGTCGTGCTCGGCCAGGACTTCCAGCGTTTCCAGGTCCACCGCGGTTTCTGGAAGCCACAGGCCTTCGGGATGCCGGCCGAAACGGTGTTCGAAATCGCGGATTCCCCAGACGACCTGGGTCACCTTGTCGCGGCGGTTGGCCAGAGGAAGGATCATGTGGTTGTAGGCCTGGGCCAGGGCCGAACCATGGCCTGAGAAGTGCTTCCCGCTCTGCTTGTCCGCATCGAGAATCCCCCCGTAGATATCCGGTGCATGTTTCTCCATCCAGGCGAGCAGCGTGGGACCCACGTTGAAGCTGATGTTCGAGTAGTTGTTCACCACCTGGGTGATACGGTTTTGTTCGTCCAGGATTCGCGACGTCAAGTTCGTCGCGTAACACTCCGCCGTGATCCGCTCGTTCCAGTCGTGGTAGGGGTGGGCGGAATCCTGAAGTTCCACGATTTCAAGCCAGGGGTTCTCGCGGGGCGGCTGATAGAAGTGGCCGTGAACGCAGATATACTTTTCCAAGGGTGTCAGTTCTCCTTTTCTTTTTTCAAAATCAGGAAGGATTCGGGCTGCAGTTCCAGATGGAGTTCCTTGCTCGAGTCGATCTTCTCTTTGACGAGGGATCCCGGGCCGAGCCATGGGACATCGGCTGAATCCAGATTTCTGATCCACCGGCCTTCCGGCAGGGGAACCGCATGGGACGCTCTCTTTTTGCCGAAGTGGAAGACCATGGCCCACTCTTCGAGCCCCGTCCACCTTCTCACGAGCAGGATCTTTTCTCTCTCCATGGTGACAACGTCCATCGATTCTTTGCTCAGCCGGGACAGGGCCTGGTTTTCCCTTCGAAGGCCCATGAGCGCTTTGTAGAATTGGAAAAGCGTTCCGTTCTCTCTTTCCTTCTTGAGAGATCGATCGAGCTTTGCGCTCGTGAACGTCTCCTCGCTCTGAGGGTCGGGAGGCTCGCCCTCCCATTGGAATGCCGCGAACTCCTCCTTGCGGCCCTTCCTGACAGACTCGATGAGTCCCGGATCCAAATGGCTCACGAAATAGGGGAAAGGCGCTTTTTCACCGTATTCCTCGCCCATGAAAAGGAGCGGGACAAAGGGGGACAGGAGCACGCAACCCGCGCAAAGCTTGAGCGCCTCGAAAGAGACCAGGAGGCTCAGGCGTTCCCCCATCATGCGGTTTCCCACCTGGTCGTGATTCTGGCTGAACACCACGAACCGTTCAGCCGGCATGTCCTTCGAGGAACGCCCGTGCCGGCGGCGGCGAAATGACGAATGCTCTCCCGAATAGGCGAACCCTTCCCGGAAAGCTTTTCCCAGGTGATGAAGGGTCCCGAAGTCCTGGTAGTAGCCGGATCTCTCTCCGGTGAGGACGGTGCGCAGGCTGTGATGAAAGTCATCGTTCCACTGGGCGTCCAGGCCGAAGCCGCCCTGCTCCGGAGTTCTGATGAGGCGCGTGTCGTTCAGGCTGCTCTCGGCGATCAAATAGGCCCGGCGGCCCATGCGGGACCTCTCCTGGTGCACCCGTTGCGCGAGCTCTTCCAGAAAAGGAAACGCCGAAAAATCGAACATCGCGTGAACCGCATCGAGCCGAAGGGCATCCACGTGAAATTCTTTGATCCAGCAAAGGGCGTTCTCGATGAAGTAGCGCCGGACCGGATCGCTTTCAGGCCCGTCCAGGTTCACGGCCGAACCCCAGGGCGTTTTGTAGCGATCCGTGAAGTAGGGGCCGTAATCCCAAAGGGTGTTCCCCTCGGGGCCGAGATGGTTGTACACCACGTCCAGGACCACGGCGAGATCCTTGCGGTGGCAGGCGTTGACCAGCTTTTTGAGGCCCCCGGGTCCTCCGTAGGAATTCTGCACCGCAAAGGGATAGACGCCGTCGTATCCCCAGTTCCTGTCTCCCGGGAACTGGGCCACGGGCATGAGCTCCAAAGCCGTGACGCCCAGGTCTTTCAGCTCATCCAGGTGGGAAACCATCGCCTCGAAGGTTCCCTCTGCGGTGAAGGTGCCCACGTGGACTTCGTAGAGGATGTAATCCTCGAGAGGAAGCCCGGTCCACGCCGAATCCTCCCAGGCAAACCCGGAGAGCCGGACCTCGGAAGGTCCGTGGACGCCTTGGGGCTGAAATCGCGATGCAGGATCAGGACGCTCCTTCCCGCCCTCCAGGCGATAGACATAGCGGCTCCCCGGTTGAACGTCCACGAGGACTCCGCGGTGATATCCCTTCTCGTCGCGGTCGAGGCGCGAAACCTGCTCCACGGGTGAAAGGACATGCACCTCTACCCTTTGGGAAAAGGGAGCCCAGAGGCAGAAGGCACAGCGCCCGTCTCCGAGGTAGGCAGCCCCGAGGGTAAAATCGTGATCCATGGACCCGCCTACCCTCTTTTGAAATAAACCGCCCCGAGAGGCGGCAGGGTCAGGTTCAGCGAATAAAGGAAGCCGTGAAACGGCAGGGGCGCAGCCTCGATCCCGCCCATGTTCCCCTGGCCGCTTCCCCCGTAGTTCGTGGCATCGCTGTTGAGAATTTCCCGCCAGAAGCCTCCCCTCGGAGCACCTACCCTGTAATTGTGTCGGGGAAGCGGGGTGAAGTTGCAGGCCACAAGGATGGTGTCATCCTCGTGGTTGCCCTTGCGCATGAGACTGATGGTGCTCTGCTGAGAGTCGTTGCAGTCGACCCACTGAAACCCTCCGGACTCGAAATCGCGCTCATAGAGCGCCTTTTCACCCCGGTAGGTTCGGTTCAAATCCTCCACCCACCTTCGAAGACCCTCGTGAAGAGGGAGGCCGAGAAGGTCCCAGTCCAGGCCCGCCTCGTGATACCACTCGCTCCACTGGCCGAACTCCCCTCCCATGAAAAGCAGCTTTTTCCCGGACTGGGCATACATGTAACCCAGCAGGGCCCTCAGGTTCGCGAATTTCTGCCAGTCGTCGCCGGGCATTTTCCGGATGAGCGAACCCTTGCCGTACACGACTTCATCGTGGGACAGGGGGAGCACGAAGTTCTCGTGATAGGCGTAAAGCATTCTGAAGGTCAGCTTCTCGTGGTGAAACTTCCGGTGGATCGGGTCCCTGGACATGTACTCCAGCGTGTCATGCATCCATCCCATGTCCCATTTCATGCCGAACCCCAGTCCGCCCAGGTAGGTGGGCCGCGATACCATGGGCCACGCGGTGGATTCCTCCGCAAAGGTTTGAACCCCCGGGAATCTCTTGTAAACCTCCTCATTGAACCGGCGAAGAAACGAGATGGCCTCCAGGTTTTCCCTGCCCCCGTACTCGTTGGGAATCCATTCGCCTTCCTTCCGGGAGTAGTCCAGATAGAGCATGGAGGCTACCGCATCAACTCGGAGCCCGTCCACATGGTACTTGTCCAGCCAGAACAGAGCACTGCTCAAAAGGAAGCTGCGGACCTCGTTACGGCCGTAATTGAAAATGTAGCTGTTCCAGTCCGGATGGAGCCCCTTGCGCACATCCGCATGTTCGTACAGGTGCGTTCCGTCGAAGTAGGAGAGAGCGAAGCCGTCCGTAGGAAAATGGGAAGGCACCCAGTCGAGAATGACTCCTATGCCGTTTTGGTGCAAGCGATCCACGAGGTACATGAAATCCTCGGGAGTCCCGTACCGACTCGTGGGAGAGAAGTAACCGGTACACTGATAACCCCACGAGCCATAGAACGGGTGCTCCATGATCGGCAGAAACTCCACGTGCGTAAACCCCATTCGCTTCACGTAATCAAGCAGCTTCGGGGCCAGCTCTCGATACGTCAACCACCGGTTGTCCTCTTCCGGGAGGCGCATCCAGGAGCCGATGTGCACCTCATATATGGAAAGAGGCTCAGAAAGTGGATCTCGGGTCGCACGGTGAGCGATCCACTCCTGATCTTCCCATGAGTAGTCGAGCTCGCGGACGATGGAGCCTGTCCTTGGCGGAACCTC
>ENA-OSEO01005504-OSEO01005504.1-sediment-metagenome-genome-assembly--contig:-NODE-5504-length-12119-cov-3.649394_pt1 | contig 12119 bp, 8 predicted proteins | sample MGYA00237883_ERZ534232 | MGnify/ENA metagenome assembly ERZ534232
TCCAAGGCCGGACACGACAAGCCTGCCGCTGCAAGCCTGGACGAGCCGCGCCGCCTTCACGAGCTCGGGTCCAAGCCGGCTGGCAGCTAGCTCGAGTTCCTCCGCTTCCGCAAGGATGACTCCCCTGCTTCCCATGCATTCCCTGGGGCATACCTTCATTCCTACGCCTATCCATGCCGGCGGACTCCGTTACCACGGAGTGGCACCTCTCATATCCCAAGCCATACTGGAAGGTCTTGTGTGTCCCCGGTCGGTTCATCAAAGAGCCGCTTACGAAGCCTCGATACTCTTTGCCAGAACCGAGGGAATAGTGGTAGCTCCGGAAACCGGGCATGCCCTGGCAGCAGTGGTGGAGGAGGCAAAGAAGGCTAAGGAGGAGGGAGAGGAAAAGGTTATAGTCTTCAATCTTTCCGGCCATGGTCTTATGGATTTAACAGGCTACGAAGCCTTTCTTCAGGGACGGCTGCAGGATTACACCCTGCCCGAAGAGGTACTGCAGGAATCACTGCTGTGTTTGGAAGGACATCCAAAACCAAAGGTTCCGGTATTAATTTGAGGGTATCAATCTGATGGTTGTAAAGCCCCTCCTTTTTCTTTATCCTTTTATAGGAGGGGCTTTAAGGTATGGAGAACCGTCTCCACCATCCGGAGCCTCTTGAATAATTGCCAGAGGAGACATCACAACATACCATGGCAACCCTTGAATCGGAGAGAAAGACCCTGGATTTCATGATCCGTTATTACTGTTCTGCAAAACATGGAAAGGGAGAGATCTGCAGGGAGTGCAACGACCTTCTCCTTTACGCTAACCGGAGGCTTGACCTCTGCCGTTACGGAGACAACAAGAAAAGCTGCAGGAAATGCCCTACCCACTGCTATTCCCCGGAAAAGCGGGAAGCTATAAGAAGAGTGATGCGCTTTGTTGGCCCAAGGATGATCTACCTTAGACCCCTGGCGGGGATCAGGCATCTTTTGAACCGATAGGACACCTCTTCTCCTCTGCGGGAGGTTTTGTTCGAAATAACCTATAGACTTGAATATTATTCTCATCTGATAGATAGTCTTAAGCATGGACAAACTGGAAGATCATATCCTCGTTATCTTCGGAGCCTCGGGAGATCTTACCCGGAGGAAACTCCTCCCGGCCCTGTACTCAATCCACAAGAGAGGCCTCCTTACAGAGGGAACAAGGATTCTGGGCATAAGCAGGAGCAGCTACACCGACGAATCCTACAGAAAGAGGATTGCCGAATCTTTCAAGGAGAAATGTGATCCCGTCTTTCTCTCCCGCCTGCACTATATCTCCCTGGACCCGGAGGAACCCCGGGATTATCCCTCTTTGGAGAAAAAGCTCCTGGATCTATGGGGGAGGGAGAGTGCAAAGAGAAACGCCCTCTTCTACCTGGCAACACCACCGGAGGTTTCCTCAAGGATCCCGGTGCTTCTGGCGGAACAGGGTCTCAATAAGGCAGGAAAGACTCCTGAGAAGAAAAGTGAGGCCGGGGATTTCCCCCATTCTAAGGGCTGGAGAAGGATAATCATAGAGAAGCCCTTCGGGAGGGATCTTGCCAGCGCAAAGGCGTTAAACAGAAGGCTTTTGGAACACTGGGAGGAAGATCAGATCTATAGGATAGATCATTATCTGGGCAAGGAAACGGTACAGAACATACTGGTCTTCCGGTTTGCCAATGAGATCTTTGAATCCCTCTGGAACCACCGCTTTGTAGAGTATGTGGAAATTACCACTGCGGAGGATATTGGCATAGAAAACCGGGCAGGATATTTTGACAATGCCGGGATAGTCCGGGACATGATCCAGAATCATCTTCTCCAGGTACTGGCCTTTACAGCCCTCGACCCGCCCCTCTCCTTCGATGCGGACAGTGTCCGGCATGAAACCCTTAAGATATTCAAGAGCCTTCGGCCTATTGAAGAGGAGGATTTCTCTTCCAGTGCGGTATTCGGACAGTATACAACCTCCAAAATCCGGGGGATGCAGATCCCCGGGTACCGGGAGGAGAAGGGGGTTAAACCGGACTCCAGAACCAGCACCTTTGCCGCTCTTAAGATCTTTGTGGACAATCACCGCTGGTATGAGGTTCCTTTCTATCTTAGAACCGGGAAAAGGCTCCCCACCAGGGTAAGCGAGGTGGTCATCCACTTTAAAAAAACACCCCACCCGGCCTTCGGAATTAAGGCAAGACCTGAGGAGCTGCATAACCATCTGGTCATCAGGATACAGCCGGATGAAGGGATACTTCTCCATTTCGGTTTAAAAAATCCAGGTTCTGGTTTCCGGGTAAAACCGGTGAACATGGATTTCCATTATGCGGATCTTACGGACACCCAGGTGTCGGAATCTTACGAGAGACTTCTGCTGGATTCCATCCAGGGGGACGCAACCCTCTTTGCCAGGGCGGACGCTGTAGAAGCCTGCTGGAGTTTCATTGATCCCATAGTCAAATATCAGGAGGAGATGGGAAAGGTTTTCGGATATCCCGCCGGAACCTGGGGTCCCCTGGAGGCGGAGGAACTGCTCAAGCAGGATAAACGCACCTGGAGGTACCCCTGCAAAAACCTGACCTCCACGGGAGATTATTGTGAATTATAACAGGGAGAGAGGAATGAAAAAGGATCTTGGAGTTATCGGTCTTGCGGTAATGGGACAGAATCTTATCCTCAATATGGCAGAAAAGGGATACCGCGTGGCGGCTTACAATAGAACACCGGAAAAAACGGAGGAGTTTCTTTCCCAAGAAACTCCCGGCAAGGGAGAGATCTGTGGGTACTTCTCCCTGAAGGATCTCTGTGCCTCTCTTGCTCTTCCCCGGAAGATCCTCCTTATGGTTAAGGCTGGTCCTGCGGTGGACCAGGTTGTAGAGGAACTCCTTCCCTATCTGAATCCTGGGGATATTATCCTGGACGGAGGGAATTCCCATTTCTCCGATACGGAAAGAAGGGAAAAACAGCTTTCAGAAAGGGGTATTCTCTTTGTCGGCACCGGGATCTCCGGGGGGGAGGAGGGTGCAAGAAGGGGTCCGTCTATTATGCCCGGAGGAAACCGGGAGGCCTGGCCGCACCTTAAGGAGATCCTTCTCTCCCTGGCGGCCAAAACCGATTCCGGAGAACCCTGCTGCACCTGGATAGGACCGGGGGGAGCGGGCCATTTTGTGAAGATGGTGCACAATGGAATAGAATACGGGGATATGCAGCTTCTTGCCGAAACCTGGCACCTTTTGCGGAGCCTTACCTCTCTAAAGGAGGAGGAGATTGCCGAAACCTTCTCTGCCTGGAATAGGGACAATCTGGAAAGCTACCTGGTGGAGATTACGGCAGAGATCCTTAAAACCCGGGAACCTGGGGGAAAGCTGGTCCTGGAGAGCATCCTGGACAGCGCAGGCCAGAAGGGTACCGGACTCTGGACCAGCGCCATGGCCCTGGAAAATTATGTTCCCCTGACCCTGATAACCGAGGCGGTTTTTGCCAGGAACCTCTCCAGCCTGGTGGAGGAACGCCGCAAGGCGGAAGGTATAATCCGGGGGAATCTCTCCGACGGTGTCGGCCCAGGCCGGGGTTCAAGCAGCCGAGGTGAGCCTGCGAAGGATAAAAAATTAGATCAGGAGATGGTGGAGGCTCTCGGCCAGGCCCTGCTCTGTGCAAAGATAATCTCCTATGCCCAGGGATTCCTGCTTATGAGGAGATTTTCCGAGGAAAAAAACTGGTCCCTGGAGTACGGAGAGATAGCCAAGATCTGGCGGGGGGGATGCATAATCCGCAGTTCCTTCCTCAACCGGATAGCGGAGGCTTACGAGAGGGATCCACAAATAGAGAGCCTGCTCCTGGACCCCTGGTTCGAGGAGATCTTATACTCCAACCAGCCCGGCTGGAGACTATCAGTTATGAGGGCGGCCCAGTTTGGAATACCGACCCCCGCCCTTAGCTCCGGTCTTGCCTTTTTCGACGGATACCGATGCGGAAGACTACCCGCAAACCTTATCCAGGCACAGAGGGATTACTTCGGAGCCCACACCTACGAAAGGATCGACCGGCCCAGGGGGGAGTTCTATCATACCCGGTGGTAATCATCAAGGAAAGGAGAGTACAATGGGAAAAGCTGAGTTACTTCAAAAGGCTTACGATCTTGGATTTCAGTACGAAAAGGAATACCGTGGCTGTGCCCAGTGCGTATTTGCCGCCCTGCAGGATACCTTTGCTGTAAGAAACAGAGACACCGACGCCATCTTCAAATCCGCCACAGGTCTTGCGGGGGGTGTGGGCCTGGAAACGGACGGCCACTGCGGAGCCTATTCCGGGGGCGCCATGATGATTGCCTATTTTCTTGGCAGGGAAAGAGATAATTTTGAAGATCCGGGAAAAACAAGGTCCGGTACAGCATCTCTGGTAAGAAAACTTCATTCCCGTTTTATAGAGGAATACGGCACAGTTACCTGCAGGCAGATCCATACAAAAATCATGGGAAGACCTTTCTACATCAGAGACCCTCAGGAGATGGAGAAATTCGACCAGGCCGGTGCTCATACCGACAAGTGCACCAAGGTTGTAGGACTAGCAGCCAAGTGGACTGCCGAGATTCTCCTTGATGCAGGTCTGGCCGGGCAGAAGGACTGAACCTTAGACTTCCTCTAAAACTACAAGCTTGCCAAGGCTTTTTAATCTTTCCGCTAAAAGAGGAAGGATCTTCTCCCTCCCCAAAATACCCTTCTGTCGGAAGCTTATATGACTCCCTGCGGGATTCGACGCCCTGCCGAGGATAAGGTTAACCCTGTCTGCTGCATGAAGAAGGGAGTAGAGATCCGTAGCGGCGTTTCTTTCATCGAATTTCGATGAGTCCTCCTCCAGGATATTGAAGAGCTGATTAAGAGTGACAGCTCCCTCGGTAACAAGATCCACCCCCTCTAAGGACAGCCTGGGAGGAGCGATTAGACTTGGGGGAGTCCTTTCAATGCCAAGCTCCCGGCCAAGGACTGCGGCAGCGATCTTTGCCGTGGTGCCTCCACAGATTACATGGATCCCCGGAGTGCGGAGAAACCGGTTGATTACCTCACCATCCCGGGAAGGATCCGAAGGGGGGCCGGAAAGAAGATTCACCACTATTCCCTCCCTGGTTTTAGCAAGGGCAGCGGAACAATCATCCCCCGGGGTCCCTCCCCAAAGGGCAAGGGCCTCGGTAAGGATTCCTGAGGGGAGGTCTTCTAGAGTTTTCCCTGCAGAAAGAGAATCGGAGATCCATTTGGCCGCACCCTTTTCTCCCCATCCACCGGGAAACCCCCGGCCCAAACCTGCCTGGGTAATTCCGTCGGAAAAGAGCATTATCCCCTCCCCCAAGGAGAGGTAGCAGTTTCCCTCGCTTATCACTACCCCCTCCTGCACCCTGGAATGGGCGGTAAGGGGAGTGCCGTAACGGGGGGTTACCAGAAGCGGCAGGGGAGCTTCGTAACAGAGAAAGGAGCAGAGGCCGTCGGAAAGAATCCTTACAGCATTGAAGGCGCAGTAGGGTAGATCCTTTCCCTTAGCATCCTCCGAAGCCTTGGCCAGGGATAGAAAGGCTTTTCGAAAAGAGACCCCCCTTTTTAGAAGTTCCAGAAAACGGGAGGAAAAAAGATGGGCGGCAATACTAGCCTTTATTCCGTGCCCAAGACCATCGCAGAGGATTATAACGGTGTTTTCCGCAGTTCTCTCGCACACCACCAGGTCTCCCGAGGGATTCCCCGGTTTTTTAGGTATCTGTCTGGAGAGAAGGTCAATATATGTATACCCCTGATTCATCCACGCGGTCCTCTTCTAATTTCCTTTCCTATTTTCCGGCCCAGGCTCTTTTCCGGCATATTTGACAAACTGCTCCAGGATCTCTTCCGTCCGGGCGGTGCTTTCCCCCAGGAATTTGGCAATGTTTTGGGCAGAGAGAATCTGATGTTCCAACAGCTCCCGGGTCTTTTCCAAAACCTGGTTTTGAAGGTTATCAAGCTTCTCCCGGGTAAGCCTGCTGTGTGTAATATCCACAAAGATACCTATATACTGCTTTTCCTCCGGCAAGCTGTAAAGGATCTGATGGCACTGGAGGTTGTATTTGGGATGATCAGCGACAGCGGTAATCTTGTTCTCTCTTCCCGCGGCAAGAATCTCGAAGGGCTCAGGATCCATAAGATACGACACGGGTCTTCCTAGAACCGCCTCGGTGGTAAGGAAAAACCGGCGGAAAGCCGGATTCATATGGATAATCCTAAGCTGATCATCCAGGATGATTATCCCATTGGGACTGGTCTCCAGAATTTTATCATTCTTTTTCTCCGCAAGCCTGCGCATATAGGGGATGCACATCTCCAGTTCCGCCATGCCGGAAAGAACAGCAGCTGCTTTCTCCCTGCAGGAGGAGTATCCGCAGGCCCCGCAGTTAAGCTCATCCTCAGCTGTATACTTGCCGGTTTTTTCCAGCACCCGGCGTATCTCCTCTTCCTTAAAGGAATTTATGGAAAACTGTTTATCCGGAGGGAAGGGCCTTCTTAAGGCATCATTTCCGTCCTCCTCCGGGCTTTTACCCGGAAGACTGTTGGCGTAATGGAGCAGCTCCCGTTTCCTTCTGTAAAGATTTGTTTTATCCCCGGGAGTATCCCTGCGGATTGCAGGTCCATTTATACAGCCCTGGAAGCAGAAGAGGGGTTCCAGGATCATGGCCTCTCCGGAGTAGCGGATAAGATCCAGGGCGGAAGAAACATCCTGGAAACCGCTGGCTGTTACAGTATCACGGTCTAAAAGATCTGTGCTCATCCCGGCGGTCCGGAAGCTTCCTCCAGGCAGAGGAAAGAATCTTCCCTCCCCTTCCGGCACTTCATCGAAGGTGCTCTCTTCGCAATTTTGCAGATCTATCCCCTTGGCAGAAAAACCCTTTAAAAGCTCCTCAAAGGTTAAAACACAGTCCACCAGCCCGGAGTATTCGGGTAATTCCGCCTCTTTCTTCTTGGCTACGCAGGGGCCGATAAATACTATCTTGGCTGCCTTTCCCAGTTTTTTCTTTATCCTTCTGGCATGGGCAATCATGGGGGATACCACAGGTACAATAGATCTTGTATTTGCAGGATCGTACTTGCGGATATACTCCGTCACCGCCGGGCAGGAGGTGCAGATATGGCTTTTACCCGGATGCTTCTTTAGGTATACTGCCGTCTCCCGGGCCACAGGATAAGCCCCTACTGCCGTCTCACCTACCCAGGAAAAACCCAGTTGTCTCAAGGCGGAGGGGAGCCTCTTTATCTCCCAATCGGAAAAGAAGGCTGCCAGGGAGGGAGCCACGCTGGCTGCCGCAGGAGCGCCGGAAGCCAGAATCATGAAAGCGGCTTCCATATCCTCCCGGTACTGCTTGGCTCCCTGGGGACACTCCCGGACACAGGTGCCGCAGCCGATGCACCTTTCCGGATCCACATAAGCCTGCCCCTTCTCCATCCGGATAGCCTTTACCGGGCAAACCCTGACACACCGGTAGCAATCCCGGCAGTGGGCTTTATTCGTAAAAACTACAGGATTTTTCTTTTCCAAGGTCTCCATGTCAGCTCCTATCCAACTGATCCCGCCTGCGCCGGTTCCTTCAATAATTCAGAGAAGGTGGTTTTAAGATCCTCCAAGGTACATTTTTCCAGCACCTTTTCTCCTACGGCAACTGTAGGACCCCGGTCGCAGTTTTCAAAACAGAAGGTGGCCTTCACATCCACCCGGTCTAAAAGATCGGAGGCTTCAAGATGCTCCATCAATCCTTTTAGGAGCTGCTGGGAGCCCCGGACCATACACGAGGTTCCAAGGCAAACCCGGACAGGAATCTGAAAGATTCCCCTGCCCTGGGAAAGTTCTACCTCCTCTCCCTGGATTCTCCGCTTTGAAGAATAGGCGGTATGAAGAAGGTGATGAGCTCTGCTGCTTCCCGGTTTTTCCAGGTTTTTTTCATACAGTTCCCGGATTACAGGATTTTCCTGGGATTTGTGGAACTGGAGCATTCTGTCGGAGGTGTAAATCCCCTTGGATCTTTTTGCTGTAACCTCCCTGTCCCTGGACACAGGCTGTCCCGCCCCGCCCACGCAGCCTCCCGGGCAGCTCATAACCTCTATAAAATCGAAGGATTCCTCTCCGGATTTTATCCCTTCTATTATTTCTCTGGCATTAGCCAAACCGTAAACCACCGCTATCTTAAGCTCCCTTCCTCCTATCTCCAAGGTGGCCCTTCTTATACCCTCTTCCCCTCTCACCTCCCGGAATTCCACGGGTCCGTAATCCGATCCTGTTATCTTTTCGGAGGCATACCTTAAAACTGCCTCGGTAACACCCCCCGTTGTGCCGAAGAGAACGCCGGCGCCGGTTTTAAAACCAAAGGGGAGATCAAAAGATTCCGGTTCGAGGGCCTGGAATCTAAGGCCGCGCTGTTCGATCATCCTGGCCAGTTCCTGGGTGGTTATAACATGGTTAACCTCGGGCATACCCTCCCGGTAGAACTTCGGCGGCTTTGCTTCGTACTTTTTGGCTGTACAGGGCATTACGGACACCACCACCAGGCTCTCCCTGGGGATATTTAGTTTTCCCGGCAGGATATCCCTGGCAAGTGCGCCGAACATCTGTTGGGGGCTTTTGCAGGAGGAGAGATGGGGCAGAAGATCCGGATAATACTGTTCTGCGAATTTAACCCAAGCGGGACAGCAGCTGGTAAATTGAGGAATCCTGCTGCCGGTTTCCAGGCGTTTCAGAAATTCGTTAGTCTCCTCCATAACCGTAAGATCCGCCGTAAAGGAGGTATCGTATACCTGGTCAAAACCGAGTTTTTTAAGGGCTGCCACCATCTGTCCGGTGGTGATGGTTCCCGGTTCAAAGCCAAAGTGTTCTCCCAGGGCAACCCTTACCGCCGGGGCAATCTGCACCACCACGGTTTTATCCGGATCCTCCAGATCTCCAAACACCTCCTCTGTCTCCGGTCTTGGGATTATCGCACCGGTGGGACACACCGCGGCGCACTGTCCGCAGTATACGCATTCCACAGCCTTAAGTTCCTTTCCAAAGGCAGGCTGAACGGAGGTGTGGGCTCCGCGGTGGGCAAAATCTATTGCCCCGACCCCCTGCCTTTCATGGCAGGCTCTGACACAGTCCCCGCAGAGGATACATTTGTTCGGATTTCTGATCAAAGAGGGATTGGAAAGATCCAGAGGCTTTTCCTGATGGGTACTTTTATAATGTATCTTGTCCACTCCCAGGGTTCTTGCCAGGGTCTGAAGCTGGCATATCTCATTTTTACCGCAAGTGGTACACTCCCTCTCGTGATTAGCCAAAAGCAGTTCCACGGCAATCCTTCGGATCTCCCGGATCTCTTTGGTACTGGTCTTGATCCTCATCCCCGGCGCAGGAGGGGTTGAACAGGAAGTCACTATTCCCATACCCTCCACATCCACTATGCACAACCGGCAGGCGCTGTAGACACTCAAATCGGAGTGATAACAGAAGGTGGGAATCTCTATTCCCTGGTTTCTTATAAGATCCAGAAGGTTCTTCTCGCCCTGAATCCTCGTTTCCTTTCCGTCAATAGATAGGGTATTGTCCTTTATATTTGTTTCCATATTATTCCTTTCCTTCCTGGTGGTATCCATTATTAAAAACCGCTGACAGCCGAGAATTTGCACGTCTGCTGGCAGACTCCGCAGCGTATACAAAGATCCTCTATTATTTTATGGGGCATCTTTTTCTCTCCAGTTATTGCACCCACCGGGCATTTCTTTGCACAGAGGGTACAGCCTATACATTTTTTCGGGTCAATTACCGGTTTCGCCAGGGCTTTACACTGCCCGGCAGGACACCTCTTTTGATTCACATGAGCCTGGTACTCCGGATAGAAGGATGCCAGGGTGGAGAGTACCGGGTTTGGAGCTGTTTTTCCCAATCCGCATAGAGAGCCTGTTTTAACTGCCCGGGCGGTTTTTTCCAGAAGATTAAGGGTATCCTCGGTACCCCTTCCTTCAATTATATCATCGAGAAGATTCAGCATCTGCTTTGTCCCCTCCCGGCAGAGAACGCATTTGCCGCAGGATTCATTCTGGGTGAACTGCATAAAAAACCGGGCAAGACTTACCATACAGGTCCGGTTGTTCATAACAACCAGGCCGCCGGAGCCGATCATTGCTCCCACCTTTTTAAGGGAATCGAAATCAAGAGGCAGATCCAGGTGCTCTTTGGTTAAACATCCGCCCGAAGGACCACCGATCTGGACAGCCTTGAATCCCTCCTCCAAAATCCTGCCTTCATCGTCCGTAACCCCTCCCCCTATCTCGAAGATTATCTCCCGCAGGGTTGTACCAAAGGGAACCTCGATAAGACCGGTGTTTACCACATGACCCGTAAGGGCAAAGGTTTTTGTTCCAGGAGAGGCCGGAGTTCCAAGCCTTCTGTACTCCGCGGCTCCCCAGGTAATAATCAGGGGTACCGTAGCCAGGGTCTCCACATTATTGATAACCGTCGGCTTTCCCCGGAAACCGGACTGGGATGGAAAGGGGGGTTTCGGCAGAGGCATTCCCCTCCTCCCCTCTAAGGAAGAGATCAGGGCTGTTTCTTCGCCGCAGACAAAGGCTCCCGCCCCTTCCATTACCTCCAGGGTAAAACCGTAAGAAGTGCCGAAGATGTTTCTTCCTAAAAGCCCCTGAATCTCCGCATCCCGCACTGCCCTCCTTACCCTTTCTACGGCGAGAGGATACTCCATGCGGATATAGATTCTGCCCTCATCGGCGCCAATGGCCTTGGCGGCAATCATCATTCCTTCAATTACACTGTGAGGATTTCCCTCCATTACACTGCGGTCCATAAAGGCCCCGGGGTCTCCCTCATCGGCATTGCACAGAACATACTTCTTGTCGCCCTTCTCAAGCCTGGCCAGCTCCCATTTCCTACCGGTTGGGAATCCCCCGCCGCCCCGGCCCCTAAGCCCGGAATTCAGTATTTCCTCGCAGATCTGGCCTGGCGTCATCTCCTGATAAGCCTTTCTGGCGGCAGAGTATCCGCCCCGGGCGATATACTCCCAAAGGTCCTCCGGATCTACCTCTCCGCAGAGCTTCAAAGTCTCCCGGTGCTGTCTCTGGTAAAAGGGGATTTCGCCTATCCCTCGGCAAGAATTTCCATTCTTAGGATCCTTATACAGAAGGCGGTCTACCACCTTGCCCTGAAGGACGGTACTCTCCACTATCTCCTGGACATCCTCCACCATTACCCTGGTATAAAGGATCCCTTCCGGTTCCATGGTAACAAGAGGACCCATCTGACAGAAGCCCTGGCATCCACTCTTGGAAAGCCACACAGGCCTTTCTCCATTGTTCTTTTCCTTGGCCGCTCCCTCTTCCTTTCGAAGTTCAACAGTAACAGGCAGGGAAAAGGCCTCCAAGGCTTGAATAAAGGCGGAATGGATCTTAAGAGCCCCGTTAGCCACACAGCCTGTGCCAGCGCAGATAATGATCCTTCGGGAGGTCTCCGCTGCTCTTCTTTGATGATCCCCGGCCATCTCCTCCAGGGATAATGTTCTTTCCATTACGGCTGTCATTTTATCTCCTCCTTAGTAATAAGGGACTCTAAAAGCGCAAGGAGCTTTTCCGGAGTCATCAATCCATGAACTTCCTCATTTATCACCACCACCGGAGCAAGACCGCAGGCTCCAAGACAGCTTACAGTTTCTACTGTAAAAAGCATGTCGTCGGTGGTTCTCTTTTTGTCGTTTAAGGAAAACTTTTTATAAAGGACGTCCAGAAGTCCGGTAGATTTTTTTACATGGCAGGCAGTTCCGTCACAGAGTTTGATTATATACTTCCCCTTTGGTTCCAGGGCAAAGTGGGAATAGAAGGTCGCCACTCCAAAAACCCGTGCCGGAGGAATTCCCAAAGAGGTGGCAACAAAGGTTAGAACCTCCTCGGGAAGGTAACGGTACTCCTCCTGAATCTGCTGCAGGATGGGAACCAGTTTTTCCTTGTCCCTTTGATAATAATTGAGGATGGAAACAACCTTTTCAAAATTCCGAAGCCTTTCCAGGCCTTCCTGGGCATTCTTTACTGGAACTTTTTTTTCTGTTTCGAGGTTTGTGTCTGTCATTTCTTTCT
>ENA-OSEO01005505-OSEO01005505.1-sediment-metagenome-genome-assembly--contig:-NODE-5505-length-12117-cov-3.855482_pt1 | contig 12117 bp, 10 predicted proteins | sample MGYA00237883_ERZ534232 | MGnify/ENA metagenome assembly ERZ534232
TCGATATCGACTTCAGGTACTGCAACCTCCTGGCCCGGCTGTGCGAAAAGGAATACTACCATGTAGGAACAACCGAGATCAGCCGGATCGCTACAGAGATAGCGGGGCATCTCGACAGAACCCTGCCCGAGGGTCTCACGTACACCATCAGCGGCTTCCCCATGATGAACGTCAAGCTGGTTCGCTATATTGTGACCGGTCAGTTGCAGAGCCTCCTGCTCTCGCTCCTGGTTGTCGGCCTGATCGTCATCCTTCTCTTCCGGCAGATCAAGGCCGGCCCTCTGGCCCTCATACCGATGAGTGTTGCCGTCATCATCAATTTCGGCCTCATGGGGTGGCTGGGTGTCAACCTGGACATGGCTACCTCCGTGATCGCCGCCATCACGATCGGGATCGGCGTGGACGATACCATTCACTTCCTCAACACCTTTCGCCACAACCGGTCGCGGGGGATGAATATCGACGACACCATACGGCGCACACTTGCCGTCTCAGGCAAAGCGATCCTGTTCACGTCATTCGCGCTGGTATTCGGATTTTCCGTGCTCACAACATCGAACTTCTTCCCCATCATTCTCTTCGGCATACTCACGGCCACCACCATGATCAACACGACAATCGGGGCTCTCCTGGTCCTTCCGTCCGTCATCAAGGCCACGGGAATCAATCTCGATAGCCCTGAAAGCAGTTCCCGGCTCGGGAGATACCTGCGTATTGACAAATTATTTGGAATCAACCAGAATGGCGGCACACAACAGGATTGAAGGAGAGGATCTGCCGATGAAACTGAGATATGTTTTCACGATTATTCTTGTACTCTCGTTGTCCACCCCTCTCCATGCGCTCACGGGGAGAGAGATCATGGAAAAAAACGACGCCCTCCCGGAGGCCGATACCACACTGAGTACGGTCCTTATGCTGATTCACAAAGGGGACCGGGTGACGGAAAAGGAATTCGAAAGTTCATCGAAAAAGTACCCGAACAGCGAGGACAAACTGCTCATATCCTTCACCCGGCCGACCCGGATCAAACTGTTGACCCACGCTTACAAGGCAAGGGACGATGATCAGTGGCTGCGGCTCTCATCGGGAAAGATCAAGAGGATCGCCTCATCGGACAAGGGGAAACCGTTCGTCAATTCACATCTCTACTATGAAGATATCGGATCGCGCGACATCGACGATTACTCCTACACGCTTCTGGGGGACGCGAAGGCCGCGGGGGATGACTGTTACGCGGTGCAAGCGGTCAAAGAGGTGGGCGAGAAGGTCTACAGCAAGTTGATCCTGTACGTACGCAAATCGGACTATTTCATCGTGCGCATCGATTTCTACGAGGGGAACGAATTTCACAAGTTCCTCGAAAATCACGATATACGAAAAATCGACGGCATCCTGACCCCGTACGTCTCCACCATGACCCTGGCGGACGGGAAAGGGCGCACGGAACTGAAGATTCTGAAACTGGAGTACAACACGGACCTGCGGGATGCGCTCTTCAATAAAGAAGCGCTCCGGTAAAACCCGTATCCGCTCACAATTTCACAACGGCACGGATGCGCGGGAAAAAGCAGCGGTGTATTCTCTCGGCGCGTCTTCACCATCAATACCGGTACCGTACCTTCGCCATCAAGACGTCGTTATCCTTGAAGTAATAGAAAATGGAATCGTTCTCCCAGGATGACCCCCTGTCTCCCCGGATAGCGGCATACCCCAGTTCGATGAGCCATCCGTTCTGAAAATCATACCCGAACTCGGGCCAGAACACCTTCCCTCCGTGCTTTGTTTCGAAAATCCCCTTGACGGTCATCTTGACACGGCCGTCGAAATAGCTGTCCTCCAGCTTACAGCTGACGATATCGGTCATGGGGGACGCGTACAGCCCACCCTCCAGATAGCGGCCCTGGAACCACTCAACGGTCAAGACCGTATCTCCCGTATGCCCTTCTATCAGCCTGTTCAGCGGGACGAAGTAATTGAATCCGGTGGCGTAGGAGATGTAGTGAGCCCGGTCGGTCTCGAACGGAAGATTCAGATCGGTGAGGGTGGCGATCCTCTGCTCCACGATCCCCGCCTTGTCCGGGGAATAGGCGGCTTCGAGCTGTACGACAAAGTCTCCCAGCGCCGCCGAGAGGTCGAACCCGAGCATGGTCACAACGGAGGATCGCGGACTGAGCTCAAGCGAAACGGGTGTGGTGCCCTGACGAAGAATCCGATAGGGAAGAAATATCTGGTTTCTATCCGGGCCGCGGTATCCGCTCACCGAGATATCGACCCCTTCCCTGCTGGTCGACAGCCGGGCTCCGTATGCCACATGGTCGATATCCACGCCGAGCCGTTCCGGATCATCCGTGACGACGGGCAGGAAGAAGCTGTCGATGGTGAGGGCCCAGAAGTTCCCCTCGGGGGCCATGATCGGAGGGATATGGACCGGAACGAAGACGGCTTCCAGCGTATAGTCTCCCAGGAAAAACATCCCCGACAGAGAGGGAACACCGGCCTTGTTCTCGTCGTCATCCCGGAAAAGCATCTCCCGCATGTCGGACGGATTGAAGTAGGAGGTGGGGTTGAAAGCGTCGGCCGTTCCCCAGCCGTATATCTGATTCCCCGCCCGCAGCCTGAACCGTTCACCGCTGTAGTTCAGATACAGCTCATCGAAGGATATCTCGGCCTCCTGCGACGAAAGCCGGAGGTTCCTCGAAACCTGCTGATCGCGCGCGTACCGGTAATGGTCATCGGCCCGCTTGTTCAGGTATGTCTGGAAAAGGTACACATTGGAGACTGAGAAGAGGAACAGACCCTCCGTTCCATATTTCAGCTGGAGACGGTTTCTGATCTCGTTCTTTTCGTTTTTGTCCTTGAAGCTCTGTCCCGTCCCGGTATTGATGAAGCTCTCGAACTCGATGAAACCGTTACAGGAAAACTCCAGAGAGGCGGCCTCTACCGTTTCTTTCCGGGCGCTTTGACCCTCCGCGGGTGTCCGCTCTTCGCGGATGGGAGGTGGCGAGCCGTTCCGTTCCGGGCCCATGGATTCGGCAGGAGAGGTTTTCAGGACACGACCATGGAGGGTTTTGATAAACGGGGCACGTCTCTCCACCTTCTGATACCAGTCGGCCATCCGCCGGGCTTCGACGGCATCGTCGTACACGCCGAGAAAAACAGAGTGCCAGAGAGTGCCGGAGGGATCCCTCCATGCATGGATGACGGGCGTGTACCCCTTCTCTCGAAGACGGAGCTGAATGATTCGGGCGTTACCCTCTTCGCGGCATGCGGCCGCCTGAACGGCGTACACAACGCTCGTATCAGCCGGGGCATTCGATATGACCGATATTCGCGCCGGAGGGGCGGGTTCCGAGGCGTGGGCGGACAGATCAGGACCGTAAGGGAGGAGACCCGAATTGATGAGAAAGAGGGCGGCGAGAACCGCCACCTGTGCTGTTCGGAATCGTGTCTTCATCACTGTGTCCAGAATCGATGGAACCGTCTGCGCCCGGAGAGGCGGTCTTTCTCCGGCATTCCGATCCGCGAAGCATCATACACTGAACCTGATGGACAGGATATCCCCGTCCTTGACGATGTAGTCCTTCCCTTCCAGACGGAATCTGCCCTTGTCATGCACCTCCTTTTCGGAACCGCAGGCAATCAGGTCTTCGTATGAGAAGCACTCCGCGCGGATGAAACCCCGGGCGAGATCCGAATGAATCACACCGGCGGCTTCGACAGCCGTCTGTCCTTCTCGGATATTCCAGGCCCGCACCTCATCCGTTCCCACCGTAAAAAAACTGATGAAGCTGGAGATCCGGTAAGCGGAGCGCGTGAGGCGGTCACGGGCCGACTCTTTGATCCCCATATCATCCATGAAAAGCTGCCTTTCGTCATCGCCCAGCTTCGCAAGCTCCATCTCAAATGTTCCGGCAAACTCTATGGCCGCATGTTTTCTTGATATCGCTTCAACCAGCTGCGGATCCTTTCCAAAGTTGTCTTCGCTGGAATTCAGGATAACCAGAAGGGGCTTGCCGGTCAGGAATTGGAAGCCGCTTACCATCTTCCTTTCATCCCGGTCCAGCGCAAGATCGGACATTTTGCCGCCCCCGTTGAGGCATTCCTGTATCTTCTTCAGGGTATTTTCCTCCGCCTGCGTGGCGGAGGTCTTCTGCCCCCGTTTGTTCCCCAGAGCGATCTTTTCGAGTCTGCGTTCGCATATGATCAGGTCCGATATGAGGAGTTCCGTCTCTATCTGCTCCATATCGTCCAGGGGCGTGGGGGCCTCACCGAGAATGTTCGGGAAATTTCTCACGACCAGTGCGAGGGTCCCCGCGGTGCGCATCATCCCGATCGAGGCGTCCGGAAAGGACACCTTTCCCTCGGAATCGCGCGCGAGACCGGCGAAGTCAACAAACTGGACCGTCGCATAGGTGGTCTTCCGGGGCCTGTACATCCCGGAGAGACGGGTAATCCGCTCGTCGATTACATCGACAACGGCGATATTCGGCCTGGCTGCCGTGTCCGTGTATGTGGTAACCTCTTCCGCGCGCCCCGTGAGGGCGTTGAAGATCGTCGTCTTCCCGGAATTGGGGAGTCCAATCAGTCCTATCTCCATCGATTCTTCCCTTTACATGAATACAGCCCACGCTATCGCGTAGAGGAGCGCGGGTAGAAAATTCCCTATCGGTATCTGCGTAACTTTCAAAAGATTGACGCCGATGCCGATAATCAAGAGTCCGCCGGTGGCGGTAATCGCATTCAGGACGGCCGGGTCCTGCAGAAAGAGGAGCCTCGACGCGAGGATGGTGAGTCCACCCTGGACGACGAACACGGAAAGGGCGGAAAAGGCAACCCCGATCCCAAGGCTTGACGCGAGCGGTATTGCTATCACGCCGTCAAGGAGGGATTTGACGTAGAGTGTCGTGGGATCGCCGACGGTTCCGTCCTGTATGGATCCCACAATCATCATCGCCCCGGTAAGATAGAGAACCGAAGCGGACATGAATCCCTCCGCAAAGGTTGAAGAGTTCGATCCGGTGCGTTTTCTGAGCCACTCGCCAAGCTGCTGAATCCAGTATTCTATCCTGATCAGTTCTCCGGTTATGGCGCCCACCAGCATGCAGCCGATGGTAACAATCAGATCGGTGACGGTGAGGGCCATCTTGATACCGACGAGGACAACGGAAAGTCCGAGCGCCTGCATCATGATCACCTTGACCCGTTCGGGGAGACGTTTTCCCAGAGACACCCCTATCAGACCGCCCGCAATAACAGCCCCCGTATTGACCAGTGTTCCTGTCAAAAATATGACTCCTCTGTGACATTCAATGAATGCGTCCGGTATGTGTACCGGCGCCGCCGGGAGACCGGCTGTTCGTACCGTCAAACGCTTTTCTTATTGCAGGCACTGCTTCTTGTCAATGGTTATTAAGAGATAGGGGCGGGATGGCTGCGGAACTTCTCGTAAAAAGATACAGTGAAGGGGGAACAATAGTTACGCCGATGCGTACGGTTGGCCCGGTTCCAAGCCGGTCATATTCAGGACATCTTCGACGCTGAGCCACAGATCCACGGCGTAGGTCAGATCGGCGATCTCGTTATAGATGCGCATGCGTTCATTGATGAAATCGCGCGCCTCGTCCAGCCGGGATTCATCGAATTCAAAGAGGTGAATGGTCTGTATGTCACCTCCGAACTCAACGTTCTTTATATACGGTCCCATCATATTGATATATCCGGGCACCGGAGGAAGCTCTTCCATGCGTCTGTTCGACTCGTACATGTTCCCCTTATTGAAGGATACGGTTGTCACGATCACCATCTTGTATCTCCTCTTTTGCCCCGAAGACAACTCCAGCGCCATTGAACCCGTATACAACAGCTCTTCTTTGCGCCCACCATGACAGGATTCTCACAAGCGGTCAATACGCCTTTCTGAGTATTTTGAGACCGGCTGCCACAAAATGTTTTCAGGGCCATCGTGAACGCCTTTCACAACTTCTGAATTTATCACGGTATGGATGCAAAAAGGGGGCCAGAATCGAAACCCTCGTCTTCGAATGTACGCCGACGGGAAAGTGCTTGACAATAACTGAAGCAGGGGTAGTATCGGCATGGTTTCTTCAGAGAGAATTCCCGGTCGGCATCTCCCCGGCACTCCACGGGAAATCGAGTAACGAGTTCACTCTCTCTTACATGTGATAAATCGGCTGAGCCGAGATTGCCCAGGTTTCCGGGGGTAAAGGGGAACGACAAAAGGACCGCACAGGGTGAAAGAACAAATAATCGAAGACCGTACTCATCAGATCAAACGTGTTACCTGGGTCGGCCTCGTGTGTAATGTGGCCCTGGCCGCCCTGAAATTTATCGTCGGGTTTCTGGGTGCCAGTCAGGCCGTTATCGCCGACGCGGTTCACAGCCTGTCCGATATGGCCACGGATCTTTCGGTGATTCTGGGGGTAGGCTACTGGTCCGCTCCCCCTGATGACGATCACCCGTACGGGCATCGGAAGATTGAGACGATCATCACCGTCTCAATCGGCGCGACCCTCGCCATTGTCGCCATCGGTCTGGGATACAGGGCTCTGTGCTCCATCCATCAGCCCCATGTCCGCAATGCCTCCTGGATTGCCATTGTCGGCCCCGTTTTCTCCATTATCGTGAAGGAAATTTTGTATCATTGGACGGTGATTGTCGGGAAACGGGCGCACTCCACGGCGGTTATCGCCAATGCGTGGCATCACCGGTCCGATGCCTTAAGTTCGGTACCGGCCGTCATAGCCGTGGCGGTATCCGCAATACATCCGGCGTGGTTTATCGTCGATCACATCGGCGCCCTCATCATATCCGTTTTCATCCTCAAGGTTGCCTGGGATATCCTTCGGCCATCACTGGCGGAACTCGCCGATCGCGGCGCTTCATCAAAAGACCGTCTAAAGATAAAAAGAATAGCAATAGGGGTGGATGGAGTCAGAGACGTCCATGCCATACGCACCCGCAGATGCGGTGAAAGCCTCTACGTTGACCTTCATGTCCTGGTCGATCCGGAGATATCCGTCCGCGCGGGACACGGAATTTCCGAGGAAGTGAAGGAAGCCCTTCTGAAGGATGGTCCACAGATAGTAGATGTTATTGCTCACCTGGAGCCGGAGAACGAAAAATCCTGATCCCGGAAGCGTCTCTCAAAGGACTGACATCACGTTGTACACATGAAGAACAAGGCATCTCGCTCACTTTTCGCCTGAGGCAATCGATTTCTTACAGGACGATGGCGGGGGCAATACGTTACGATAATGGATAACTGCCAGGCTGAAACAGAAAATAGGTGTTTGATGCAATCGCCCCAGCCCGGAGATGTCACTTCTCTATCCCGTCGCGGGCCTGCACTCCTTTAGTATAGTAATGCTTGATCTCTCTCATCTCCGTCACCAGATCGGCCCGTTCGATGATCCGTTCGTCTGCTCTTCTCCCGGTAATGACCAGTTCCACATCGGCGGGCTTCGCGTCGATGAAAGCAAGGAGGTCTTCCACCGAAAAGAGATTGTAGTGAGTGGCGATATTGGCCTCATCGAGGATGATCATGTCATAGGCTCCGGAGGACATGATCCGCTTGGTTTCCGCAAGCCCTTCACGGGCGGCCTGTATGTCCTTCTGATCGGGATCCCTGGATATAAAACAGTCACGGCCGTACTGCGTGACTGTAATGGAATTTTTGAATCGTTCGAGAGCGTCAAGCTCGCTGTAGTGCATCCCCTTGACGAACTGCGCTACATATACCTTCAGTCCGGCACCGGCGGACCGCAGGGCAAGCCCCAGGGCCGCCGTTGTCTTTCCCTTTCCGTCTCCCGTGTAAACCTGTATGAAACCCTGCATAATAGAAAATATCTCCCTCTCAGGGCCACGATTTGCAACAAGAGCCCAATAGAAAATGAGTCGTCTCAATACCGTTCATGAAAGGGTAATCTCCTTTGTCCCTAGTACTCATTGTATCTCATCCCCGTTACATCAGGACTGTACGCTGCATGCTGACTAATGGGGGCTTTTTTATTCTTTTGCCGGTCAACTTTAACCTTATGTATCATACAGTATGTATCAAGGATTTCCATAGCAAAAATTCCCCTCATAGCCCCTATTCTGCTCCGGGGAAACTTTTCAAAACAGAACCATGAAAACCTCACTCCTGCAAGGCACTCAACATCCCTCGATAACAATCGACAGGGACTGTCCACCCAGAGCGCCGACATTGCTCAACCCCCGACGGCCCTTCTTCCCCGCCAGGCGGTGAATCATAGCGGTTGTCATAATTCCACCGGTTGCAGCGCCGGGATGACCAAAGGAGAGGCTGCTTCCGTCCACGTTCACCTTTTCTGACGCCTTGCCGAGTATTTCCTGCACGGCAAGGCCATAGGCGGCCGACGGTGTATGAAAATCGAGAAAATCAAGATCATCAAGCCTCATTTCACACATGGACAAGGCCTTGTGAATTGAGCGAGCCGTCGTTCTTTCAAGAAGCGTCGGATTGCCAGCCGCAATTCCAAAACCGAGCATCCTAGCCACAGGCTGTGTCCCAAGCTCCTCAGCCCTCTCAGTTGAAAGCATGACTAAAGAAGAGGCACCGTCGGCCCAAGGCGCCACATTCCCATCAGTCGCCGTTCCCCCTTCGTCGTCGGGCACAAGAGCCATCAATTCTTCCAATCTCGGTGTTTCAGGCAACTCATCGCCACTGACAACGATCTCCTTTTTCCTCTGTTTGATGGTCAGCGGTTCAATCTGTCCCTTCACGCGGCCAGTGCCGATCGCCGAAAATGTTTTTTCATAATCTTGAAGGGTGTAAGTATCCAGAGATTTTCTGCTTAACCCGTAACGGAAGGCGATGCTGTCAGCCAGAGATTTTGCCGTCAACTCTCCATAGATCTCTTCCGGCTGGGCGTTCTTTTCAATCTCCACCTTCGAATCATTGAAACAGAGGCTGTGCGGCCCGAATTCATATCGGGGATGAAAGATATAGTGTTGCGCCAGGCTGTAGCTCTCCACCCCGCCGACCAGCATCCCCCGATATTCCTCTCCGATGATCTTGTTAAATCCGCTGATGATCGTTTGAAGAGCGCCGGCGCATAGCGTGTTCAGGGTAAAACCCGCCGGGTCTTCGCTAAACCCGGCGAGGGTCCAGGCGTGCCGCCCCACGTTTGCCGGGAAACTGCTCTGCATCGACTGGCTGTAAATACTCATATCGAGGGCGTCTGAGTCTATCCCCGCCCGGTTAATCGCCGCTTTCATCGTATGCGCCGCCAAGTCCTGAATCCTGACGGTTTTCAACGATCCCATATATCTTCCGATCGGTGTCCTCACCGCGCTGACAAATACCGCCTCTTTCACTGGGCACCTCCTTCTCTCTTTTCATTCTTCTGCTGATCCAACCGTTCGATAATAATGGCGCCTCCGATACCGCCACCACAGCACAAGGTGGCCAGACCATACCGCTTATCCATGCGCTCCAGCCCGTAAAGGAGCTTGGTCGTGATAATGCATCCGCTGGCGCCGAGGGGATGCCCGAGGGCGATCGCGCCGCCCCAGAGGTTCATATGGGTATCAAGCCATTCGTCGTCGACACCATACATCTTCTTCCATTCACGGGTGACGGCAAGACTCTGACCCGCAAATGCTTCATTCAGTTCCACAATGTCCATATCTGTCAGGGTAAACCCCGCTTTTTCCATCGCAATTTTCGTCGAGGGAACGGGACCCCTTCCCATGATCTTCGGATCGACACCGGCCAGGCCGCAACTGAGAATCCGCGCACGCGACGCCACCCCCAATTCGTCAGCTTTCTCCCGTGACATGATGAGGCAGACTGCGGCGCCGTCGTTCCTTCCCGAAGAACTCCCCGCCGTAACAGTCCCGTCCTTTTTAAAAACCGGCTTGAGCTTTGCCAATCCCTCCAGTGTCGTGTCCTTCTTGGGGAATTCATCGACATCGAAAACACCGATTGTCCCATCGTCCTTCTCGTACTCAACCGGGACTATCTCGGCCTCGAACTCTCCGTTTTCGATTGCCTTAACCGCCAGTTGCTGACTGCGAAGGGAAAAACGATCCTGCTCATCGCGAGGTATATTGTGCAACTCAACGAGATTCTCGGCGGTGATTCCCATGGGAATATTGCCGTACCTTTCCACCGGGGCAGCCCCGGGTCCGCCGGCCGTTATAGAGTCCAGGAGTTTGACATCCCCGTTCCCGAAAGCGTGGTTCGTGGTATCGGAAAGGAAATACTCTCCGCCGCTCATCCATTCGACTCCGCCGGCAAGAATGACATCGGCGAAACCGTTCTTGATATACTCGTATCCTTCCATGATGGACAGCATCCCTGAGGCACAGGCGACAGTGTCTGAAAAGGCCGGAACCTCTTCGGGGAGTCCCATCATCAGGACAAGATTGCGGGCTGTGTTCGCCACAATCGCATTCTGCTTGACGTGCCCCATGATGACATAATCGTACATCTCGGGCGTGATCTTTCGACTGTTCCGGTCAACAACGGCCCTGGCCGTCTGACACAGAAGGTCCCAGAAGGGAAGGTCTTTGATCGTCCCGCCGTGCCTGCCGATGGCGCTTCGTGCCATGTCAACAATTACCACTTCTCTCATTATACAACCTCCTCATAGTCCCTTCTTGCTCTTCGCTTCAGATTCCAGAAACCGGCAAGCCTTCAGGGCTGTAATATATGTTTAGATGTGAGTTTTGCTCGGGTTGTTTACAGTTTTCGAGATCTATTTGCTATCGTATGAGAGGTAAGGTACACAGTGGTAAAAAAAGTCTTATATCAGTTATTACAATCAGTTTGATCCAAAAAAACAATAGTCGAAATTGCCTTGGCGGAGAAACTGCATAGACATTTTTACCCCGAAAAACTCTAAACAACGCTCGTTTTTCTTACAGTTTTAGATCTTTAATCTGATCTTTGGATCTCCATTAAAAGGTGATATCCGTACGGGGTTTCTTCTCGCCCGAGGTATAATCGTACCAGCCTTTGCCTGTCTTTCTGCCAAGATCCCCGCTTATGACAAGCTTTTCCAGAACAAGAAAGGGTGCGAATTTTGAATCTTTATACCCCTCATAGAGCGTCTTGAATACACTGTATCCGATCTCAACGCCAACAAAATCAGCTAATTCAAAGGGACCCATAGGATGATTGAGGCCGAGCTTGATTGCCTTGTCGATATCCTCGAGACTGGCAACCCCTTCAAGCAGACATTTGAAACATTCCGCTCGAAAGGCCGCGTTACATCGATTGACCAGGAATCCGGGAACGTCCTTCACGCGGACTGTCTCTTTTCCCATCTTCGACGCAATTTCTTCGGTTGTTTTGACAGACTGACCTGAGGTTTTTAAACCGGGGATGACTTCCACCAGACACATAACCGGCACAGGGCTGAAAAAGTGCATCCCTATAAAACGGTCGGGACGCTGAGTTGCCGCAGCCAGTGTGGTGATCGGAATAGACGACGTGTTCGATGCGAAGATAACATCTTCGCGGCAGATGGCGTCAAGCTTCTGGAAAATACCCTTTTTAACCTCCTCATTCTCGAATGCCGCCTCGATGACAAAATCAGCCTTCTCGGCGGCATCGAATTCGACTGCCTTGTCAATTCGACCCAAAGTTGTTTCCTTGTCCGTCTCCGCAATTTTTCCCTTTTTAACCTGTTTCTCCAGAAGGCCAGCGATATTATTGAATCCCCTGTCGATGAATTCTATCTTGACATCGTTCATAATAACATTATAGCCGGCCTGTGCCGCAACTTGTGCGATTCCGCTCCCCATCAACCCTGAACCTACTACCATGATCGTTTTGATTTCCATGTGTATGATCCTTTTATAATTGTAATAGGGTCTAGACTAGTTAAGCACGGTGTAATGTGCTAAAAAGCTAGTCATGACAATAGCTAACAAGTACGTTAAGCGTGCAAGAATTTCTGAGGCCACATTGAGAGAATTGATGACGTATTTTTCTCTTGATCTTGACGCTTATAAAATTGCTTTTTTAACCGGTCTCAATCGTAACACGGTTAATCGATATGTGCTCCTTACAAGGAAAAGGATTGCCGAATTTTGTGAACAATCATCCCCTTTTTCCGGAGAAGT
>ENA-OSEO01005506-OSEO01005506.1-sediment-metagenome-genome-assembly--contig:-NODE-5506-length-12116-cov-3.071102_pt1 | contig 12116 bp, 11 predicted proteins | sample MGYA00237883_ERZ534232 | MGnify/ENA metagenome assembly ERZ534232
AAGAAGATATCGGCCATCTCTGACCTGCTACCGGTGCTGGAGAAGGTGCTTCAGGTCTCCAAGAACCTGGTAATCATCGCCGAAGACGTGGAAGGAGAAGCCCTGGCCACCCTGGTGGTCAACAAGCTGAGGGGCACCCTTAGCTGTCTGGCAGTCAAGGCTCCAGGCTTCGGCGACAGGCGCAAGGCCATGCTTGAGGACATAGCCATACTGACCGGAGGCAAGGTTATTTCCGAGGAGGTAGGGCGGAAGCTTGATTCGGCTACTGTAGCCGACCTGGGTCGGGCGCGGAAGGTGGTATCTGATAAAGACAACACCACCATAGTTGAGGGCAAGGGTCCAGAGGCGGCTATTCAGGCCCGGATAAAACAGATTAAGGCGCAGGTAGACGAGACCACCTCTGACTACGACAGGGAGAAACTTCAGGAGAGGCTGGCCAAGCTGGCCGGTGGCGTAGCTGTGATCAAGGTGGGCGCTGCTACCGAAGTCGAGCTCAAGGAAAAGAAGCACCGGGTTGAGGATGCGCTGTCGGCGACCAGGGCTGCGGTGGAGGAAGGGATTCTTCCCGGCGGCGGCGTGGCCCTGCTCGATGCTAGCACTGCGCTGGACAAAGTGAAGGCGGAGGGTGACGAAGCCACCGGTGTCTCTATCCTTAAGAAGGCCCTGGATGAGCCGTTGCGCTGGATCGCCATTAACTCAGGTCAGGACGGCTCGGTGGTGATAGACAAGGTGAAGAGGAGCAAAAAGGGCATCGGTTATGATGCGATTAAAGGCGATTATGGCGACATGGTAGCCAAGGGTATTATTGATCCACTCAAGGTTACCAGGACTGCTCTGGAAAACTCATCGAGCATTGCCAACATGATACTTACCGCTGAATCGCTGGTGACCGATATCCCGGAGAAGGAAAAGGCGCCGATGCCGCCTATGCCGGAGTACTAAACCAGTTCAGAAGTAATAAGAAAGAGGCCGTCCCCATGACGGCCTCTTTCTTTGGATCACTTGATCTCAAGCAGTTGAGCCAGTGCCTTTTCGTCCTTCACCGGCCCTACGATGGCCAGATTCAGCTTCTCAGAGGTCAGAATCTGTGCCGCTACTCTCACCAGGTCCTCTCTGGTGACGGCATCCACCAGTGAAATTATCTCATCAACAGACAGGATACGGTTCGTGAGCAGTTCCTGTGCTCCCAACCAGGCTGCGACGTTCCGGCTGTTCTCCAGGCTCAGCAGCAGCCGGCCTTTGGCCAGCTCCTTTGCTTTGGTGAGTTCAACCCGGGATATGCTGCTCTTGAGCTGGGAAAGCTGGTCCAGGATGGCGAGCAAGGCTGTGCTCACGCGTTGCGGGTCGACTCCTGCATGGATTATCAGGGCCCCCGAGTCCGTGAAATGGTCCACGTAGCTGTGAATTTCATAGGCCAGGCCCTGCTTCTCCCTGACTTCGGTGAAGAGGCGGCTGCTCATTCCTTCTCCCATGGCTATGTCGAGCAGGTCCAGCGCGTAGCGGTCCGGGTGTTGGAGAGGCAGGCCATGGACCGCCAGGCATAGCTGGACTTGCTCGCTGTCACGGAACTCGAGCCTGGTCCTGGCTGCCTCCTGAGCGTCACCGCTGGGGAAGCTGGTCAGGAACTTGTCCGGATTCCAGTCACCCATGACTTTGTTTATGGTGTTCTCTGACAGGTCGTGCCCGATATCGCCGGCGATGCTGACCACGGTATTGTTCGGCAGGTAGTGGCTGGAGAAGAAGTCCAGCATCTGCGAACGGGTGAGTCCGGACACGGTGTCTTTGCTGCCGGCGACGTCGCGCCCGAGCGGCTTTCCGGGCCAGAGAAGCTCTTCTATCAACATGTCTACCCGCTGTCGCGGCGAGTCCAGGCACATGTTGATTTCCTCGACTATCACAGGGCGCTCGCGTTCGATGTCCTCGGCGGCAAAACGAGGGTTCCGCAGCAAATCCACCAGGACATCCACAGCCAGGAGGAAATGCTGGCTGGCTACCTTGCACCAGTACGTAGTGAGCTCTTTGTCAGTTCCGCCGTTGATAATGCCGCCGACGCCTTCGATGGCTTCGCTGATCTCCTTGGAAGTCCGCCTCTTTTCAGTGCCCTTGAAGCAGAGGTGTTCGATGAAGTGGGAGATGCCGGCCTGGGATTCAGGCTCGTAGCATCCTCCCGCGCCTACGAAGAAGGCTACGCTGACGGAACGGGTATGCGGCATGCAGTGCGTTATGATGCGCAGGCCGTTGTTCATGGTGGTTCTCTGGTATATCATGCTGCAAGTTTACCTGTCGCAAAGATGAGCGTCAATGGCGTGTGGCTACAGGTCGCCAGGCCCATGCGTGCATACCTGTTCTGCACAATCGTTGATTTTTGCAATCCGGGCTGGTATACTTTTGAGTCGTCGACTGGGGAGGTAATATAGCGATGAGAGTTGTTGAGGGTAAGCTAACGTTCATTGATGCGGCGATACCCGGGGCCGGCACTTTGCGGGACACGGCGCTTGTGGCAGGTTTTGCCTGTTTGACGGCGCTGTGCGCACAGATAAGCTTCTGGATTGGCATGGTGCCAGTAACCGGGCAGACTTTTGGTGTTCTCCTGGCGGGCGCTCTATTAGGCAGCAGGCGCGGTGCGCTGAGCCAGCTGACCTATCTGGCCGTAGGGGCCACAGGGATTCCATACTGGTTTGCGCTGGGCGGAGCTCCGGGTGTGGCGCGCTTGCTGGGACCGACGGCAGGCTATTTGATAGGTTTTGTGGCGGCCGCCTTTGTCGTAGGCTTCTTGGCCGAGAGGGGTTGGGACAGGCACCCTGGCAAAGCCGCTGCGGCTATGCTTGCCGGCAGTATCGTGTATTTCGTCTTCGGCCTGGTATGGCTGGCCCGCTTCGTTCCCGGAGACGCTGTGCTGGAGACCGGCCTTTATCCTTTTGTCGTTGGCGACATGCTCAAGATAGGTGCAGCCGCCCTGGCCTTGCCGTCCGGCTGGCTACTTCTGCAGCGGTTCAAAGGCTGTTGAGACTCCTGAGGCAGTCTTCCCTGGAACCGGCATAATCTCGACGAGGTCTTTGATTTGGAAATCACCTGGCTGGGACATTCCTGTTTTCGCATAAAGGGCAGGGAAGCGACCGTTATAACTGACCCCTGCGACCCGGGTTCCGGCTATTCTGTGAGCCGGCTCCAGGCTGACATAGTGACTGTCAGCCACCCTCACCCGGGCCATTCTTATTCAGAGGCTCTGGCTGGCGACTTTAAGCAGATCGGGGGGCCGGGCGAATATGAGCTGAAAGGCGTCTTCATTACCGGCCTGCCCAGCTTCCATGATTCTGACCATGGCGCAAGATTAGGCAAGAATACTGTCTTTGTGCTGGAAGCTGATGGCCTGACGCTGTGCCACCTGGGCGACCTGGGCCATCTGCCCTCATCCGACATGAAGGAAAAGATTGGCGATATTGAGGTGCTGTTTGTCCCTGTGGGGGGAGTGTCTACTATTGACGGTTCGACTGCGGCGGAAATAGTGAAACAGCTGGCGCCAAAGGTTGTCATCCCGATGCACTATAAGACGCCAGCTTCGACCAGAGACCTTGAGCCGCTGGACAAATTTCTCAAGGAGTCGGGCATCAAGGAAGCGGTTTCCCGCCCCAGGCTCTCGGTTACCAGGTCTAACCTGCCTGCCAGCACCGAGGTTGTCATACTGGACTATCCGCGCCAGTAGGCTTTTTCTTTGACAGGGTCAGGCCCTGTCCCGTAGAATGGGATCCGGCCATGAACCTAGCCAAAAAGCTCTATGATTTACAGCAGATTGACTTGGATATTCAGGCGCAGCAAGAGGCCTTAGACAAGATTAATAGCCAGCTACGAGAGAGTGAAGCCTTGCTCAATGCCAGGGCTTCACTCTTTGCCTTAGAGAAACATATGACCGAAGTTACGGCACAGCAGAAAGAAATGGAGTGGCAGACTGAAGAGTTGAGGAGCAATATTGCGCAGTTCGACGGCAAGCTCTACGGCGGCAAGGTAAAGAACCCGAAGGAGCTGGTCAGCCTGGAGCAGGAGGCGAAGTTCCTTAAGGACAGACTTATACAGAAAGAAGACATGCTGCTGGAGCTTATGGCCGACTCGGAAGCCACCCAGAGGAACATAAAAGTTGGCGCCGAAGAGATGAGGAAGGTGGAGGCTGAATGGCAGGAGGAACAGGAGACACTGCGCCGGCGGCGAGGTGGAGTGGCGAGCGCACTTCAGTGCCTGATCGAAACCAGAAAGGCGCTGGCCGGGGAGCTTGACCAGCAGGTACTTGAGCTCTACGAAATACTGAAATCAAGGAAGGGGCAGGCGGTGGTCAGGGTGGAGCAGGGAAGATGCCAGGGCTGCCGTCTGAACCTGTCGGTGAGCGAACAGCAGCGGACCAGGGCGGGCGCACTGGTCCAGTGCAGCAGCTGCGGCAGGATACTCCATCTGGGCTAGAGTCTTATGCAGGAATACGGGATGCGCCTGGATGTCTACTGCGATGGCGCTTGCTGGGGTAACCCTGGTCCGGCCGCTATCGGTGGGGTCATCAAAGATGAGCATGGCAGACAGATGGCTACGATATCCCGGTATATAGGCAAGGGCACGAACAATCAGGCTGAATACCGGGCTGTAATCTGCGCCCTGAAGCTGGCGGCTGAGATGAGGCCTGCTGAAGTTACCCTCCATGTCGATTCCGAGCTTGTCGCCAGGCAGCTGGAAGGAAAGTACAGGGTCAAGAGCTCTTCTCTATTTCCTCTGTATGCCGAGGCTGTCCAGCTGACAAAGAAATTTGCCAGTCTGTCCATTCAATACATCGGTCATATCCAGAATCATGAAGCACATGCTCTGGCCCAGAAGGCCCTGAAAACCTGTGCCGGCAGCAGGCCCTAATTTGACGGTTATATTATTTGAGTGTAGAGTGATGGTGGGGCAAGTAGGCCGGGTGGTCGCTCTGGTCTGGTAATGCGGACCGGGGAGGAAAGTCCGAGCTCCGCCAGGCGGGGTGCTGGGTAACGCCCAGGAGGGGTGACCCTACGGAGAGTGCCACAGAAACATACCGCTCCTTGTGAGCAAGGGTGAAATGGTGAGGTAAGAGCTCACCAGCGGCCAGGCGACTGGCCGGCTGGGCAAACCCCACCCGGAGCAAGACCAAATAGGGGTATAGGGATGCCTGGCCCTAGCCCGGGTTGGTTGCTTGACCTTGATGGTAACATCAAGGCTAGATGGATGGCCACCGCCCTGTTATCGCGGGGTACAGAACTCGGCTTACAGGCCTGCTTGACCCCGCTCTATTCTTCCCGGCAGTAACAATTCACCGGTTGCTTACGTTTATATGGTGGCAGGCCAGCAGAAATTTTCAGCTTTGCAAAGGGGGGAGGGGGAATAACGGCCTTAGCTGGCATGATGGTGAAGGCCAAAACAAAGGGTAAAAGAGAAGCTCTTTCGTCCTGAACGTCCTTGTTCTGGCCCGCCGGGGCAGCTAAACTCTTAATGGTTTTCTGAAGTTCCTCTCTAAACCTATGAATTTACTAGACCCGCAACTTCGAGATTTCATCTTGTTCTGTGTCGAGCGGCGCGGCAAAGACTGGCCGGGTCTGTATGACGAGATGGCCCGCGTCGCCGGGCAGCGCCTTTTTAGAGGAATGGGTCATGCTGAACTGAGGCAGCTCGGCTTATCTCTGGCGCTGGATCGTTTGGACGATACCGTGCAGCAGGTGAACCAGGCCACCGCCCAGGTCTAGCCTGCCCCGGTTTCTGATTTCTTTCTCAAGCTGCTACAATGTCTCTGCGTATTTGCCATTTCCTCACCGGCAGAAGGAGCTAAACATGGGCGCTAAGAGAGCTATTCCGGTTATTGTGGCACTGGCTGTTTTCTTGATTTCGCTGGCAACGTTCGGTGCGGGCTACCTGGTTGGCCATGGACGGCCATCGTCAGCCTCCCCTGGTCCTGGTGGTGGTCTGCCTTCCCAGTTCGATATTGTCACCGAAGCCTGGCGACTCCTATCTGAAGACTATGTGGACAAGAGCAAGCTGGATCCGGTGATGCTGAGCCGGGGATCGGTAAAGGGTATGGTGGAGGCGTTGGGAGACCCGTATAGCGGCTATGTTGACCCCAAGACTCATGAATTCGAATTGAGCGGCCTTACAGGTAGATATCAGGGCATCGGGGCTGTCATCGGTGTCACCGATAACCAGCTGTCCATAGTAGCGCCTATAACAGGCTCTCCGGCTGAGAAGTCGGGAATCAAGGCCGGTGACAAGATCATGGAAATCAACGGGATGTCAACCTCCGGGATGTCTACTCTTGATGCTACCGCCAGGATCCGCGGGCCTGAAGGGACCTCCGTGAAGCTCCTTATTCTCCGTGAGGGGCAGGACAAGCCTTTTGAAATCGAGATAGTGCGGCAGGAAATCGAGCTACAGAGCGTCTTTTCCGAGATGCGGGATGGTATTGCCTACGTAAGTATAAGCCAGTTTCTGGATTCTACCTCGGCTGATCTGTATGCCGCCCTCAGGAGTGTGACCAGGAGCGGAGCGAAAGGCATTGTCCTCGACCTCCGCAATAATCCCGGGGGCCTGCTCAGCGCCTCGGTCGAGGTGGCCAGCCAGTTTCTGGCTGATGGCGTAGTGGTTGATATCGTTGATGGCAAAGGGAATCACAGCCCCATGTCGGCAAGACGGGGCGGTCTGGCCACCCAGCTGCCGCTCGTGGTCCTCGTGAATGGCGGTAGCGCCAGCGCCAGCGAGATAGTCGCCGGCGCTCTCCAGGACCAGGCCCGGGCAAAACTTGCTGGCAGCAAAACCTTTGGTAAAGGCTCTGTCCAGACCATACGCAACATGGAAGACGGTTCGGCTTTGCATATGACCACCGCTCGCTGGTTTACCCCCGCCGGGAGGTCGATCGACGGCGAGGGCCTGACGCCTGACTTTCCCTCCGATCTGGAAAGCGAGAAGCTGGTCGTCTGGGCGGTCGATTATCTGAAGGGCCAGATAGCCGGCCGGCAGACTGAGCTCGTCTTATCAGGCAGGATCCGGGCGGCAGCAGCTAGCGCTCAATAGTATCTTTGGTGCTGGGTATCCTGCCGGCAATGCGCTCGTCAAGACGAGTCGCGCTGTCCAGAGCCCTGGCCAGGGCCTTGAACAGCGCCTCTGCCTTGTGATGATCGTCTATTCCACTGAGGACTTTGGCATGGATGTTCATCTTTGCCTCGGAGGCAAATGAGACAAAGAAATGGCGGACCAGGTCGGTAGACATGTCTGCCACGCTGTTATTCTCGAACACAGCTTCAAATGCCATGTAACCCCTGCCGCTGATATCTAACGCCGCCATCGCCAGAGTATCGTCCATTGGCACAACGGCATCGGACATCCTGACTATGCCCTTCCGGTCTCCCAGAGCCTGGCTGAAGGCCCGCCCCAGCGAGATAGCCACGTCTTCAACCACGTGGTGCTCGTCGGAGCCTGTAGCAGACAGCCTCAAATCGAACTTGCCGTGCTGCGCCAGCTGGCTCAGCATATGGTCGAAGAACCTGATTCCGGTTGTGATTTCGAACTGGCCACTGCCATCGATATTGAGCTGTATCTTGACAGAGGTCTCCCTGGTCTCGCGGGTTACGACTGCCTTTCTCTCTGCCATGTCTTTCATTTCTTTGTCAAGATTAGCATATCTCGTTTAGCGCGGCAATAAGCAGGTCGGTATGTTCTGGCTTGCCTACGCTGATGCGAAGGCAGTCCCTGAGTTCAGGAGTATCGAAATAGCGGATGAAAATACCTTTTTCCTGTAATCTCCGGTGAATCGCCTTTGCCTTGCCGTTAAGCACGGCGCACAGGATGAAATTGGCGCGGGAAGGATACGCCTTCAGCCAGGATATACGGGATAGCTCGGACGACAACCTCTCCCTTTCGTCCACTATTGCCTTGATGGTGCCTTTCAGGTAATCAATATCCTTCAGCGACTCCAGCGCGGCGACTTTGGCGGCTGAGTTCACGTTGTACGGCTGCTTTATCCTCATCAGGTGGGGAACGATGCTGGTGGGGAAAACTCCATAGCCGACCCTTAGTCCGGCTAGCGCCGCCCATTTGCTGAAAGTGCGCAGCACTATCAGATTGGGGTGTTTAGGGACCATGGGCGCCATCGTCACCCCGCTGAACTCCGAGTAGGCTTCGTCCAGGACGACAACCGCGTCCGTCTCCAGTAATTCCAGCACTTCGGACTCCGCGGTGAGATTGCCCGAAGGATTATTGGGAGAGGCGATGAAAATGACTTTGGTCCGTTTGTCCAGGACTTTCTGGATCGCTGTCATATCGAGGCCGAAATCACCTTTCCTGTATATGGCTGTTAATTCCCCGCCGCAGACGGTGGTGCTGAAGGCGTACATGCCGAAGGTGGGGGGACAGTTTATTACCTTATCCCCCGGTTCGATAAAGAGCCGCAGGACCAGGTCTATGAGTTCGTCGCTGCCGCTGCCAGCTATGATGTGCTCTGAGCTTATGCCGGTGTATTCCTCCAGCGCTTTCCTGAGCTCTATCTGCTCCGGGTCAGGGTAAAGGTGGTAGTGGGCATAGCTGGCCAGAGCCTGCTTCACCTTCTTCGAGCAGCCGTACGGATTTTCGTTGCCATCCAGTTTGACCACCTTCTCCGTGGGTACCTTGACCCGCTGGCTGAGCACGTCAGGCGGCTGTATCGGCGTATATGGGGCCATAGCTTTCAACCGGGGCCTGATTAGCCGGTCTAAGTCCTCAGGTGACATCATCCGGCCTCATTCTCCGCGTCCCGCAGCCTCAGCTCGATTGCCTGGGCATGGCCCTGCAGCCCTTCAGCTCTGGCTATTGTCACGGCTGCCCGGCCCAGCTTTGTCAGCTGCGTTATATCCATTGCGATGACATTAGTGACCTTCAGGAAATCCTCAACGCCGAGGGGCGAGCTGAAACGGGCGCTGCCTCCTGTGGGCAGGACGTGGCTCGGCCCGGCAATATAATCGCCCATGGCTACCGGCGAACTGCTACCGGCGAATATACAGCCGGCATTCCGTATTTTCTCGACATAAGTTCCGGCGTTGTGCACCATAAGCGATACGTGCTCCGGCGCGTAGAGATTGACCAGCTCAGTCGCCTCGTCAGGGCTCTCTACAAGTACAATCATACCTCGGGCGTCAATGGCTTCTGAGGCGATGGCTTTCCGCTCCAGCTTTGCCAGCTGGAGCCGGATCTCACGTTCTACTCTCCTGGACAGAGCGGCCGAGGTGGTGATAAGGATGACGGAGGCCAGCGGGTCATGCTCGGCCTGGGCTATGAGGTCGGCGGCGCAGTAGGAGGCATCGGCTGATTCATCGGCTACGACCATGATCTCGCTTGGCCCCGGAAGGCTCTCGATATCAACCGTGCCATAGACCAGCCTTTTGGCCGTAATCACAAAGATGTTGCCCGGACCGCATATCTTATCTACCCTGGGTATTGATTCCGTTCCGAAAGCCAGAGCGGCAATGGCCTGGGCGCCGCCTATTTTGAAAAGGCGGTCAACCCCGGCGATATCGGCTGCTACCAGCGTCGGCGCCGGGACGGTGCCATCTCTGTGTGGAGGTGTGGCCAGGATGATTTCCTTGACCCCGGCGACACGGGCCGGCACTGCCGTCATCAGCACGGTAGAAGGATAGGCTGCCTTCCCTCCGGGCACATAGATGCCGACCCTTTCCAGTGGAGCGACCCGCCGTCCCAATCCGTTCTTCAGGAAGCTCGAATCGAACCTCCGCCGGCACAACCGGTGGAACTGTCCTATTCTTCGCGAGGCCAGCCTGAGCGCCGATACCAGCTTACGATCTACCTTGTCATAAGCCGCAGATATCTCACTCTGCGTTACCTCCAGCGCGGCAAGCTCGACCTTGTCCAGCTTCCTGGCGAAGTTGAAAAGGGCCCTATCGCCTCCTTCACGTACCTCGGAGATAATGTTGCTCACAGTCTGCTCGACCGATAGAGCGCCTGTTCTCGCTTTGCCCTTAGATGATGGTGGGGATGGAGATGTAAAAGGGGCGGCCCTGGTCAGCAGCGGTCTTGCCTTTTGAAAGCTCTCAATTGTTTTCATCTCAGTTGCCCGGCGCCGCCCGGCGAAACATATCCACCAGCAAGGCTATTCTGCCGACCTTTGCCGGAGAGCCGAGGCTGCCCTTGTTGCCGACCAGACATGCCGATGATTGACACAGCGTATCCACAATCTTCAGGTTGTGCTGGGCCAGGGTTTTGCCGGTCTGCGTGTTTTCGATGAGAAGGTCTGCATCCTCGGGCAGCAACGCCTCGCTCGCTCCCCAAGTGGGAATGAGCTTGTAACGGCTGACGTGATTGTCGTGCAGATACTTGTCAGCTATGTTTATGTACTCCGAGGCTACTCTCAACAGTGGCAGTTTGCCTGTCTGTGCAAGCTGTTTCAAATCGTCGATGTCAGCCGCCGGCAAGTCCTGGGCGACCACTGCCACCAGCGTGACCTTGCCGAAGCCTAGTTCGACCAGTTCCATTGCCGGGCTTGAGGGAAAGCGGGTGAGGTGGTCCAGAAGCCAGTCCTTGCCGGTTACCGCCAGGTCGAAGTTTCCGTTAGCTACCTGGAGCGGCATATCTTGGGGCCTGATTACCTTTACATTGAGCCAGTCCATATTGGATGCCGGTCGCCGGCTAAACGAGTCTGCCGTATAGCCCTCCAGCTTAAGCCCCGCCTTCTCGATGAACTCCAGAGATGGTGCAAGCTGGTGACCATCAGGCAGCGCCAGCCAGACTCTATCCCCGTCGTGGTGCGGTCGAAAATTATTATGGCTCCTAGCCGGCTCCGGCCTGATTTGCAGCCATGGCCTGGCCTCCATTTCCAGCGCCAGGCTGAAACCGGACACCGCCTGGCTCATATCCTTTTTCTGCCAGCTTTCCCTGTTGGCGATAAGGAAGGCGCTGGTCGGCGACAGCGATTTCAGCGGCAGCAGTCCCAGAGTCTTTATCTCTGATTCGTCCTTAGCCCAGAGCAGCACCAGGTCGGCATTCTCCGGCGGATAGGCCTCCGCCGCCCCCCAAACGGGGAAGACTTTGAATTTCCTCAGCCTGAGGCTCAGGGCACAGGCCTCCGCCAGGTTGGGGTATTCCGATACCAGCCGCACCGGATCTCTGGCGTCTGCCAGCTGCTGCAAGCTGGAGATGCTGCCGTACCGGCTGGCGGCCAGATACAGGTTGCCCTTTCCGTAACCGAGGTCAGTCAGCTTGACCAGGGCGCTTGTGGTGTATCTGGCCAGGAGTTCCTCAATCCAATCAGAGCTGCATATTCCAAGGTCATAGTTGCCTACGGCCACCTGGATGGGAATATCCTTGTCCTGGAACATCTTGGCCGAGATGCCGGGGAAACTGGCCGACTGCAGGCGGTAGAATCGCGTCTGCCGGTTGTAGTTTGGAAATTCCAGTCCTGTGGCTTTTAGTAAAGCGGCCGTCGCCGGCAGGAGACTTCCCTTTGGTAGAGCTAGCTTGATACTGTCTAGCTGAGTCCCCGTCAACAAGTTATGTTGAGCCTCCTATAACGTCGATAACCGCAGCTATCGAAGAGGCCTTTCTCTTCCTGTCCCGTGTCTGGTCTATCACGGTGAACAGATGGTTCTCCCCGATGTTGACTACCCATCTCAGGTCTGACTTGCCACCGCAGAAGTCCAGTTCGGCCGCATAGCCGGCCTGGTGGAGTGACTTGGCCAGTTCGAAGCCAGCCTTTACTGTGCCTGGTGAGGCGCTCTCAGCGGCCACAAGGACCCGTCGCTCTCTCTCCTGCTGTGGCTGTACCAGGTCCATAAGGCGGTCGATGTGGAGAGCAAGGCCGCAAGCCGGTATATTCTTGCCGCCGATAAGCGGAACCAGATTGTCGTACCTGCCTCCGCTGCCTACCTTTTCCTCATCGGCCATGAAACGGAAGCAGAGACCGGTGTAGTATTCAAAGCCTCTGGTAGATGTGATATCCACTTTGTAGGCGCAGCCCAGGGCATCTAGCAGGGCTGCAACCCGGGCAAAGTCGTCGAGCTCTACCCTCAAGCTGGATGAGATGTCAGGCAGGGCCTTCAAATTCTCCAGGGAGCCGCTGGATGTTCCCCTTGAGTCTAAGAAGAGGGATAGGA
>ENA-OSEO01005507-OSEO01005507.1-sediment-metagenome-genome-assembly--contig:-NODE-5507-length-12110-cov-5.586221_pt1 | contig 12110 bp, 8 predicted proteins | sample MGYA00237883_ERZ534232 | MGnify/ENA metagenome assembly ERZ534232
TCGAATGCAGCGATGGATCTATTCCTGCTGCAAGCAGTTGCTGGACCGGGTCATCTGGGCATACGGGGCACAGAAAGGCCTTCAGTTCACCCTGTTTCGCCCGTTCAACTGGATCGGCCCCCGATTGGACAGTCTCATGTCGGCCCGCATCGGGAGTTCACGTGCCATTACCCAGTTGATCCTGAACCTGGTGGAGGGCTCTCCGATTCAATTGATTGACTCCGGAAACCAGAAACGATGCTTCACCGATGTCTCCGACGGGGTGGAGTGCCTGTACAGAATCATCGAAAACAGGGGCGGCGTCTGTGACGGCAGGATCATCAATATCGGAAATCCCGACAACGAGGCCAGTATTCGAGAACTGGCCGAGCTCCTGGTCCGTAAATTCAAGGAGCATCCGCTCCATTCCAGTTTTCCGCCCTTTGCAGGATTCAGGGAGGTGGAGAGCAGGGCCTATTACGGCCAGGGTTACCAGGATATGTCCCACCGAAAACCGAGTATCCGCAATGCCATGCGTCTTCTAAACTGGAAACCTGGGGTTGAACTTGAGAAATCGGTTGAAGACACACTCGACTTTTTCCTGAGGGAGGCCATTCGATGCGGCGAATTTGAGATACTGACCGGCGAATCCCTGGTGTGCGGCGACGCGGCGATCCCTCGGGAGCAGGATTCATGAAGATCGGCCTGAGGATCGATGTGGATACCCTCAGGGGAACAAGGGATGGGGTCCCCGGCCTTTGCAGGCTGCTGGCAGATCATGGAACACGAGGCTCCTTTTTCTTTTCCGTCGGTCCGGACAACATGGGCCGGAATCTCTGGCGGCTGATCCGTCCTGAATTTTTTCTGAAGATGGTTCGAACAAGAGCGGCCAGTCTCTACGGGTGGGATATCCTTATTCGAGGGACCTTTTGGCCGGGTCCTGTCATCGGCCGTCGCGTTGCCCCTCTCATCCGTTCTGTTTCCGAAAAAGGTCATGAGGTCGGGCTGCATGCATGGGATCACCATCAATGGCAGACAAAAATCGACCGAATGACAGGCGAGGCCATACACCGCTCCATCGACCTGGGGATGACACTTCTAAGAGAGGTGATCGGACACACCCCTGTCGGTTCTGCGGCCCCCGCATGGAAGTGCAACGACCTCGTTCTCCTGAACAAAATGAAATTTCCCTTGACCTATAACAGCGATTGCCGTGGGGATGAGATCTTCTATCCTGTGGTTCGGGGCAAGGCGATCCCGCAACCCCAGATCCCGGCAACCCTTCCTACCTATGACGAGGTCATCGGCCGCAACGGCATATCGGAGAAGACGTATAACGAGTTCCTGGTCTCACTGTTAAAACCCGAAAGGCTCAATGTCCTGACCATTCATGCAGAGGTCGAGGGAATAATCTGCCTTGAACTGTTTGGCCGGTTTCTTCAAATGGTGCGATCGATGGGAGGGACCCTGGTCCCTCTTGGAGAATTGTTGATGGATGCCCGCGATATCCAGCAGGCGGTGATGGTTCCGCGGGAGATACCCGGCCGAGAGGGATGGGTTTCCTGTCAGGAAGAGGTCCCATAGGAAGCCCTTTTATGAGGAAGCATTCTTTCGCTGTCGCCGGTATTTTTTTGATCCTCTACATCGTGCCGCTCGCATGGCGGCCCATCGCCATTCCCGATGAGGCGCGATACGCCGAGATTCCCAGAGAAATGATCGCCTCGGGAGACTGGGTGGTTCCCCACCTGAATGGTCTTCGATATTTCGAGAAGCCGGTGATGGGGTACTGGCTCAACGCCCTCTCCATCCTCCTGTTCGGCGAAAACGCATTTGCCATCCGCCTGACCTCGGCCTTCGCGACCGGCATGACAGCGGCGATCATATTTTTCCTGATGAGACGGTTCGGCAGAGGGCCGACAGCCGGCATCCTCGGTGCGGCGGTCTACCTCACCTCCCTGCTCGTCCTGGCCCTCGGCGTCCTCAACATCCTGGACAGCATGCTCACCCTGTTCCTGACCGCGGCCATGGCATCCTTTTTTTTCGCCTGCAGGGAAAGTCACCCCGGAAAACGGTTCGGTTTTCTCAGCCTGTTCGGGGCCTTCTGCGGGCTCGCATTTCTCACCAAGGGATTCCTCGCCTTTGCCGTCCCTTTCATCACTCTTGTACCGTTTTTAATCTGGGAGGGCCGTCTCAAGGAATTCGTCCGCATGATCTGGATCCCCCTCCTGGGACTCTTACTGGTCGCCCTCCCCTGGTGCATCCTGATTCATCTTCGGGAAAGCGATTTCTGGCACTATTTCTTCTGGATCGAGCATGTCAACCGCTTCCATTGCCCAATGGGGTGTCAGCACCCGAAACCTTTGTGGTATTTTCTACCGATAGTGGCGGGAGGCGCCTTCCCATGGCTCCTCCTTCTCCCTGCTGTTTTTTCAGAAACCAGGACGGGAGTACGCCGCAAAGACCCTCTCGTCGCCTTCGCCATCTGCTGGTTTCTTTTTCCTTTTCTGTTTTTTTCAGTGTGCGGCGGCAAACTCGTTCCCTACATCCTCCCCTGTTTTCCGCCTCTAGTCATCCTCGTCGCCGCGGGACTCACCGGCTATTTTGAAAAGGGAAAGAACCATGCCTTTAACATCTGCGCCTTGTCATTGACGGTTCTCCTCACCACAATCGCGGCTGCACTTGTGCTGAACCAGACCACCCAAAGCCTGGGCGTCAGGGCCTACGATTCGACAGAGACCTGGAAATGGGGAGTAGCCGCAGGTGCACTTCTAATATGGGGGGCCGGGGCCTTTTTTTCGGCGAGGCAATCTTACTGGAAAATGAAGCTTTCACTCTTCACCCTTGCACCGCTCCCCCTTCTGTTCAGCGCGCACGCTATCCTTCCGAATCACGTCATGGAAGACAGGGCCCCGGAACGTCTTCTGTTGCGGAACCAGGACAAGGTCAACTCGGAGACCCTGATTGTCACGGGGGATCATCTGGTTCATGCGGTCTGCTGGTTCTACAAACGGGATGACGTATATCTTCTCGAAACTGCAGGAGAACTAAAGTACAGCCTGGATGGCGACAAATCCGTTCCCCCCCGTCTATTGACCTTTGGGGACCTCAGAAAAATCATTGAAGCCCATTCCAAAAAGGAGGGGGTGATCCTTTTCCTTAAGACCGACCACTACGCGAGAGACAAAGACCGTATCCCTGAGGCTGAGTTCAAGGATATGGACAATGGGTTTGTATTTCTGAGATTTTAGTGTGAGACGTTCAGGTATTCACAGGTTCAGGGTTGCGGTTTTTTCCTGAATGCGAAGTCAGTCCCGACTCCCTCTCTGCCTTCAACCCTGAACGTTGAACCCCTGAACCCTTATCCAAATCTTCGCGTTTCTGTGGCGATGTGGGGAATGAGTTTGATTCCGGCCTGTCCGGCTTAGGGATGCCCTACCGATTCACGTTTATCAGGAGATAGATCCCGAAAAAAAGAAAGAGGCTGTTTGCCAGCCACGCTGAAAGAACAGGCGGCAGTATCCCCGCAAATCCGAGGGTACGGGAAAGCCCCAAAACAAGGAGATATGCGAAGCAGAGCGAGATGCCGATGGAAACAGCCACCGGCGTCCCCATTTCCTTTTTCCACAGGGCGACCGGGATTCCGATCAAAGCCATGATCAGGATCACAAATGGAAAGGCAATCTTGATATGAAGGTCAACGAAATAGCGGGTAGCATCATACCCCTCGGCCCTGAGCCTTTCGGCAAACCGCTTCAACTGATGATAGCCCATTTCTTCGGGTTCGATTTCCTCCCTTATAAAGTCCTTGGGCCTCTCGGGGATCTCGAGCTCAAATAGCTGAAAGCGGCTTAAATCGTAAGTCCCGTCTGTGTCTCGATTTTGAATGATGCCGTCCTTCAGTTCCCACATCCTATCCTTCCAGGTCGCTGATCGTGCATCGACCCTTCGAATCAGGTGAAATGCGTCGTCAAAAAAGTAAAAGGCTGGTTCGATCATGGTCTGCTTCTGGTTGTCAAACTGTCTCATCCAGTAGATGACGTTGTCTCCCTTGTACCAGATCGAACGCTGCCCTTGGAAGTGGCCGGCCTTTTCCTTCTTGACATCCACGCGCCATATTCGGTTCGCCTGAGAGCTGGTATAGGGGACAAACGTCTCCGAAAGGAGGAACATCGCGATCGAAAGAAACAGGGCCGTGAAAAAAACCGGCTGAGCGATTTTCCAGATATTCGTCCCGCACGCCCTCAAGACCATGATCTCATTGTTTCGCTTCATCAGGCTGAATGTAATGATGATTGTGGTGAGGGTGGCCACAGGGAGCATCTGAACGGTGATGGCGGGTATCTTATACAGAAAATAGGAGATCACCACGCCCCTGGGCGTCTGTGCCTTTATGAAGTCGTCAATCCCGCCGGTAAAGTCTATCATGAGATAAATGGCGATAAAGACCACCTGACAGATTATGAAGAGTTTGAAAAACTCCCGGACAAGATATCGCGTCAACACAGACATATGTTGTGGTTCCCCGTCATCTCCCCATCACCCGTCCTTCTTCGGGTCCAGAGGCCGAGGCCGCAGCAAGAGCGGGGGCGGCGTCACTGCATCGTCCGGCCACGGAATCAGACCTGCAAGGCGAAAAAAGGCCTCGTTCCCCACCATGAGGTTGGTGCTGTTGGCTGCCACAGGTCGGAACAAGGCCCACTCACGGACCGCAGGCCAGTCGCCGGGCCGCAGGTTGACGAGGAGAGGACCTTCCCGGCCGAGACGCTTGAGGCTTTCTTTTCCCTTTAAGAAAAACTCACGGTGATCCCCCAAGGTGCTTCCGAATTCCAGTTCGCCGATATTGTCCACCAGAATGGTGCGACGCCGAGTGTAGAAGCTCAATCCCTGATCAAAGGTGCGCCATTCGGCGACCCGTATCTCCCTGGGAAGAGGAAGGGGCATCCCCTTCATGAGCCCTCCTACCTTTCGATAGTTGGCCCCTACGGGGACGGTTATGATCATGGCAGGGATCAGGAGAACCAGAACCAGGCCTGCTGCGGCCGGAATCAACCGGCGTTTGAAGGCGGCGACGCCCAGAAGGACGCTTCCCAGCAAGAGGGCGAACTGGGCAAGCCTGACGGGCCATTCCAGATCGCTGACAGGAAGCATCTCCTGGGCCCGGGCATAATAGGAGATCACGGGAACGGCTGCCGGAAGGAAGGCCGCCGTTATCCCGGCGCACCATCGGGACGCGTTCCTCGCCAGGCCCCCGTTCACCAGGTAGACGGCCACCAGCAGAGCCATTGCCGGGTACGCGGGGAGGATATAGGGCACAAGTTTGCTCCGGCTCAGGCTGAAAAGACCTACCACCACAGCGGCCCAGATGAGGAGGAAAAGGATTCCGTCAGCCTGTCGGGAATCTTCAGTAGGGTGGGCAGATTCGAAGGCATCTCCCCCTTCCCCCGTTCCCCGCGATCGGACCCAGGGCAGACGCATTCCTTTCACAGCCCGCCTGAGAGCGGCCAGGGCGGCGGGGAAAAAGAAAGCGGTCCAGAACAACATGCCGAATGGGAAAATCACGAAAAAATACCAGATCGGCCTGGCGTGTTCTTCGCTCACCAGACGGCCAAAGTGCTGAACGACAAAATAAAAATGAAAAAACTCAGGATTGCGGACTCCTGCGGCTATATGCCAGGGAAGAACGATGACGGCAAAGATCAAGAGACCGCGAATCCAGCACATGGAAACCAGGGCACGCCAGTCCTGCCTCACGGCGATCCAGACAAGGATGATCCCCCCTGTCAAGGCAATGGCCGCTACCCCCTTGGTCATGACGGCAAGACCCATACCCGCCCACGCCGCCATGTACCATCGGCCTTTGGCCGGCCCTGCCGGTGACTCGTATCCCCCCCACCATGCCATCCAGGTCGCGGTGAGAAGGAGACTGAAAAGGCCGTCGATGATCGGAAGGCGGGCCAGTATCAGGGGGATGACGCTGGTGAGATATATCCATCCCGCCAGGGTCCCGACCCGCATACCGAATAAACGATTACCGAATGTCACGATCAAGAGGACCGTCAGAAAGCCCGCCAGAGCGGGGACTGTTCGCACGGCCCATTCGTGCTGGCCAAAGAGGGCCATGGCCCCGGCCGTACACCAATAGAAGAGGGGGGGCTTCTCAAAGTACTTCACATAGTTCAGACGAGGCGTGACAAAATCGCCGCTCTCCAGCATCTCGCGCGGGATCTCCGCATAGCGGCCTTCATCGGGGTCCAGAAGCGGGTAGCCGTTCAGGCCGACGAAGTAGATGCACGCGGTCAGGCCCATCACCAGCGCCATGGCAATAACGACGCCCCGTCCTTCCCCCGGGTGAGGCCTATCCGCCGACAAGGTGAATCATCTCCTTTGACGTATATTCGGCCACGTCCGCCAGGCCGTCGAGGGGCATAAAAGAAAGGGCATTGGCGGAAAAGAGAACGGTGACGGCCGCGGGGAACTCCTCGTCGGCGAGATAGAATAGGTATGAGAGCGCGATCTTTGGGAGGGGATGGAGGATGAGGGAAAAATCGCCCCCGATCCCGTCCGCCCAGCCGAATGACGCCTTGATGGCCCCTGCCCTTTCCTTGATCCGCGGGACATGGGGGATCAGCACCCGTTCGCTGTTGGCGCTGAATGCACCCTGATAGGGCATGCTTCCCTGAAAATCCCTAAAGGAAGTAAAGGGCTCCATCCGGATCTGCTCGGGGGCGGCGTGTCGCGCATACAGGGAAATGAGCAGGCCTTTGGGATCAAGGCTCCGGGCCCCGGACAGGGTGATCTTGTCGGGACCCAGGCAACAGGCCTGTCCAAAGGCGCGGAAGGTGAGGGAGTTCCCCTCCTTTTTTGCCCCGGTCGATCGCTCCAGCTCGGCGAACGGACGGGAAAAGGCCTCTCTGAGGTTCTCGCAGATAATCTTCTCGTAGCTGGTGGACACGAAAACGTCTCCTTGGTATGCCCTGCCCGGCCCGCCTACCAGAGGCCCCCGATGCCAAAATAGATCAATTTCTGGTATTCCATGATGACTTCGCTCCTATATCGATCGCTCCTCCACCAGGTATCGGCCTGGAAACCCGAATAGCGGGAAGGGGATACCATGATTTCCACCTCATTGCCGTCAAAGGCGTTCTGGAAGACCCGATACGTCCGCCGGGCCCTGTATGGGGGGGTAACAATGATCATGGACCGGATCTCCTTTTGCAGCGCCCACGGTTGCAGCGCTTCGGCCGCTTCCCGGACACTGTCAACGCCACGGTTGCTCACCGTACATGCGGATTCGGGAACCTTCAGCTGTTTCAGGGTCTCCATGAAGAGATCGCTCGCCTCCGGATAACGCCCCCCCTCCTCCTTCAGGATGTCTAGGCCCGCAGGAGGGGATTTGCGGGGGATGAAGATCCGGGAGGCCAGTCCCTCCCGAAACAACCGGGCCGCAGTCAGGGCCTGACCCAGCGGCGGCCCCGGCGTACACACGATCAGGTCGGCCTTCTTGAGGGGATGATCCAGGATCAGGTAGCCTCCCAGAGCGGTCAGGATGGGAACCCGGTAATAGGAGATGACCGCGTAACCGATAACCAGGAGAAACAGGATCCATTTCAAGATACCCGGTCCTTTCAACCGGGTCCCCTCCGGTTCTATGGGCCTGTTTTCCGCAGACGAGGGAGACCTGTCATTCCCCATGTCGCCCTGACGCTTCTGCCCCCCGGCAGGGTCGGGACCCATCCAGCCCGGGAAAAAACCGGCCATATCCTCGGCGCTTCCGTCTTTCTGGGTCCTGGACAACGACACCTTCATGCTGCACCTCTTTTTATGGGAAAACGGATCCCCTTATTTTATCATATCACCTAAAACCTGCAAGCTGTTCCCCGTTTCATTTCATATTAGATCTGATTCCGTTTAGTTATGCTCCATATAAAGTGGAACACCGCTCAGCATTTCAATCCGTACTTGGGATTATTGCTTGCTCAGAAAATAATGTGACATCCATGTGTTACAGAACCCCAAAGATTAAGGATCGCGGGTTTTAGGTGGCAAAACAATATAGGACAAAATGGTTTGAAAGAAAAAGACAGCAAAGGGTTGTCTGTTGGGTTGGCTTTTGTTGTTGGCTCAATCGATGTGGGACGCGGGTCGTTTGATGTTCAATGTTCGTTTCTTGGATCCTGCCGATAGGCAGGACGCCCTCGTCTGATCCCGCTGAATCGCTGCAAGGTCGCTCTCGTCTGGAATTGCTTAAACAGTGCCTGAACAGGGTTTTCGTTCAGTCCCAAAATATTCTGTCTCTTTCGCCCTCAAATCGATAAACCCGATAAACTCAACAACCCCAACGAACCTACTTAGTTTGCCGGTCTTGGCAGCGGTTCCAGTTTCACCCTTCGGTTGAGGGCCCTGCCTTCAGCGGTTTCATTGGAGGCTTTAGGCGTCGAACACCCGTATCCCGCGGTAGAAAGCCGGTCCTTTTGAATCCCCTTCCTGACCAGATACCCCTGAACTGCTTTTGCCCGTTCCAGGGAGAGTTTCCGATTGTAGGCCTTCGTCCCGACGTTGTCTGTATGCCCCTCAATCACTATCCTCAAAGACGGGTTGTCGTTCAATATTGCCACGACTTCATCAAAGATCGGGTAGAAGCGGGGTTTGACGTCGCGTTTGTCAAAATCAAAAAAGGCCTCATCAATCACCCAGCAACCTTCTGTGTCGACCCGTGCACCCTTTGGCGTACCAGGACATTTGTCCCGGTAATCGGGAACGCCGTCGCCGTCGCTATCCAAAGGGCACCCTCGGCTGTCGACGTGTACCCCTTGCGGGGTGCCGGGGCATTCGTCTAAATAATCGGGAACCCCATCGCCGTCGCTGTCCAAGGGGCAGCCTCTGGCATCCACCGCCACCCCAAGGGGTGTTCCGGGGCATTCGTCGATCTTATCCCGAACCCCGTCGCAGTCCGAATCTTTGGGTTCGGCCGGAGCGGCAAGATAATTTCGGATCCGGAGATTGTTAAACATGGCCGTTACCTGCTTGGTAACCGCTCCGTCGCAGCTGTCGTCAATATCGATGGCATCGTTGGCACCCTGAAAATCCAGGATATCTCCATCTCCGGTTATTGCCCTGAGGTTGAGGCCGCAGCCGATCTTCCTGGCCTTCCAATCCAAAGAAGCATCTGTTATGGCGAGTTGGAGTATTCTGGGCATCCTTTCTGTCAGGTGGACGTCCTCCTTTTTTAAGGCAAGTTGGATTGATCTGAATTTTTGGGTCCACTCGGAGACAGGCACGGAAAAGCTGAGCATGTCCCAAGCGTCCCTGTCTGTGGCAATGCCTCCTCTTTCGAGTTCGCTTTTGAAAAGGTCCATGACCGTGTCGGCCGGCAGTGAACTGACCAGGTGGATCTCACGAGCTCCGGAATTGTCCTTTGGCGCGTCTCCTGACACGGGGCATCCCCTTTCCCCGAATCTCATGTGGTCGATCCTGAAACCCTGGGGGAGCGTCGGACAATAATCGCGGTGGTCCGGCAGGCTGTCCCTGTCGGTATCCAAGGGACATCCCAGGCTGTCCACTGCGACGCCTTGGGGTGTGCCCGGACATCTATCCTGGTATTCAGGGATCCCGTCTCTGTCCGTGTCGATGGGACATGCCCTGGCGAGGAACCCGGTCAAAGACGAGGCCTTCTCATCAGGGGTTATGGTGAGTTTGAGGATCAGGGGGAGTTGGTCCGTAACTGCAACGTCTCTTCTTCTAAGTTCGTTGGTCGCAACGCCCACGGCAGTATCGGTCCACATCTTGAGATTTCCCCACCAGGGGTGGGTGAATGACCCCAACAGCCTCCAATCCGTATCGGTTTGGGCATTGATAATAACGACTGATCGCACGGTATTCAATTCAGGCTTGAGAATCATCCCGGGTTTTATGGGGAGCTGTCGAGGCGTATAGAAGCGATCCGAAGCCTCGAGTTCGTAATAGGTCCGGTGCTCACAGCCCCATGAGAGGATCCCTGCGAACAGGATCGAAAGGCCTAACACTATGGATTTTAACATGTAAGCCCCATTTCAGATCATAGTGTTGAATAAACTCACGGGTTTCACCCCGATTTGGAAGGGTGGAACGCTTACCCTTTTTTTCTCTTTGCCTCTCTGGTCTTGTGTGAGATATTTCTTCAATTGTTGTTGTACCGCATTCGTCTATTTGCTTTTGGGTTCCTCGCTATTGGGCAGAATGACATCGGTATTGATGACCCATGTGCCCCCTTTGCCTTCGCATGTGACCTGATCCCTCGCCACGGGGATCCATATCCCCTCCTTGGCCTCGCAGTCGGCCGGATTCTCTGCCCTGGGCACCCACTTGTAACCCTTTTCCTTGCATACAGGCGGGTCCATCTCGGGAACCCACTTCCCGCAGTTCTTTTCACACTCGGCCTTGTCCCGGCCCTCGGTCCCTTCACAGTGAGCCTCGCCAACCCGATTGCCTTCGGAATCCGTACAATAGCCTGAGTCCGGGTCCCCATCAGATCCCCTGCAATAGGCCGTGTCCGGAACCCCGCCCGGCCCCAGGCAATAGGCACATCGATAGGCATCTCCCCGCAGGCCTTCGCCGGTCCCCAGGTTGACAAAGAGGTGCGTGGCCCCGATTTCAGCGGCATTGTCGAGCAGCTCATTCAGGGCGTTATTGTAAGCGACGTCACGCCATGCCACGTAGGAAAGGCAGCACCCGCCCCACAAGAAAGACGCCCCCCTCACAGTTCCAAGAAATTCACATTCCGATTCAACCCGCTGAATCTGAACGGCGGAAACCATATACACGCGGGATGCCCGCGTGGAAAGATCGGATGCGCAGGAAGTCAGCATGAGCGAGACGAGCAGGCAGGGGAGGAGGGCCATGCATTTTATATGAAAGGCTGCATTTCTCTTCTTGTTCATAAGCATCTCCGCACACACGATGTCTCTTTCCAAGTCTTCGGGATATGGGGTCTCATTGTGAGGGCAAAGGGCAAACAGAACGCGTTCATCGATCGTCTGGATTATATGGGCAGCAGTCTCCCCTGTCAAGCCGGGATTTCCGCTCGAACCTGAGATGGGCGCTCTCTTACAGCAAATTCATGTGACCGCCGCCTTCCCGCTCTTCAGTGGCGTCGGATCGAGACCCAAACCGTGGGCGGTGCATGAGGTCTCAGGGGCGACCCGAAAACAGAATCGGCTATAGAGTGCGGGGGCAGTTTCTTTCAAAAGCCATTCATCAATCGTCAATCCCTATCATATCTTTGGAATATGACCGAATATAGGGACCTCAACCGCTGTGGTGATGTCCTTTTCGTGACGGATAGGGTTTTTGAGAAAATCAAGGCTAAGGACGATGCCTACACCCACTCCCAGTCCTCCAAGAATCCCGGCCAGCAAGATCTCGTTTTTGACCGTCTTTGCGGGGGCCCCCGGTGAGGTGGGGGAGTCCAACAGCTTGATGTTCTCTGCAATGCCTGCTTCCTCCATCTGCAGCCTGAGAACGATCTGATCCAGATACTCAAAACGCTCTTTGGCGCCCGTTACCTGACCATGAAGCCGTGAAAACTCGGACTGAAGTTCCATGTCTCCCAGGAGGCCTGTTTCAGGGCTCATATAGGTTGGGATTTCATAATGATTCCTGAAATCCATTAGACTTTTTGCAGCTTCGTTCAGGTGCTTGCGGGCCATATCCCTTTGCTCTAAAGCAAACTTCTTATCAATTCGGATGGCCTTCTTGTTTTCTTCGAGGTTTCTGGCCATCCACACAGAGACATAGCTCTTTACGATAATGGGCGCCACGTTTTTGTTGGCGGACGTTGCGGTGATCCAGATCATGGCGTTCTTGGATTTGCTTTTGATGATGACCCTGTTCTGCAGAGCGGCGATCCGTTCCCTTGCTTTCTCCTCGGGGCTGGCGGCAAAAGATTCCCGGACCTCCGGGCTGTCTGAAGAGAAGAGCCATCTAAGGCCGATCCAGCTCTTCGCCACGGTCTTAAGGCCGGTGACGATCTGCGCATAGGGCTCCAGATTCACATCCAAATCCTCCTTCACCTTTTCAGGCAGTATCTTGAGGACCTCTGTGATCAACGGGATGCTTCTAAGGGATTCCGCTTCAGAAAGGACATAGGTTTCATC